>SPJL01039300.1_pt1 | contig 11221 bp, 8 predicted proteins | sample 3741751 | NCBI WGS metagenome assembly SPJL01 (sample SAMN10925998, study PRJNA522277) | cold seep metagenome | isolation source: Elba SIP-enriched marine methane seep metagenome, extraction at timepoint T3 | place: Italy: coast of Elba, Mediterranean Sea | reverse complement strand
AGCTAACCAGTAGCCTTTGATCGTCAGCAGAAATAGCACCCCCGCCGATTCGGGTGTTTTTATAAAACTGCTCAATGCTGTATTCTTGATGCTCCACCACTTGCTTTTCTGCACTGGGTGATTGACAAGAAAACCAAAATAGGCTTAAGAGGAAAAGGGGGGAGAACTTTTTCATGTGGAGGTTTTTGATGATGAATTGATGGCTTCTCCACGGAAATTAATAAAAATAACCCATTGCCTTCTCCAAAGTAGACAAGTCTTCGATAAACGGAGCTTTTGCGACTACGTAAGACCTATTGTTTGAGTACTTTTCCTAAATATTTAGCTTGTTGTGCGGTTTGTGAATAGAGTAAATAAAGCCCTTTGGGCAGGTCGCCTAAGTCGATCGCTTGATCGCCAAGGGCGGCGCTGGGGGCTACGGTTTTTACCACCTGTCCGAGGCTATTGCGTACCTCCAAGGAGCCAAAGGCTTGCCCGTTTTCAGATCTGGTGAGCCAAACATAATCCTGAGTAGGATTGGGGTAAAAGGCTAATGCCGTTTTCGATAGATCGCGAGTCGAAGTGGTCTGATCTGCTTTTAAATCGAGATTTAGATTGCTAAAAAGTAGTTCTCCTTGCTCATCCGTGTGATATACTTCTCCCGCTAGGGTAAGGGGTAAATGGTCGAGATTTTGCAAGGCCTTGATCTCTATGACCATAATATCCTCTTGCTGCGCAGCAGAACGTTCTCCACTCATTGGCATCCAGGAAAAATGGTAGAAACCCTCGGCCAAGCGACCCTGATTATCTACGACATCTTGAGCAAAGCCTTCCGCTAAAGACTCAATCGCCGTCACCTTGATCTGTTGAGGATCAAAACCTAGCGTAGCATTAATTGCATACATATCGCGGTAGCTACCCCGAATGGTCAATTGATAGCTCTGCCCTTGCACTAAGGCTTGATCTTGACCTTGCCACACCTGGGGAGTGCCCAAGTTTACCTGATCCTCCGGCGCCCATAAGCTATTGGGATCGGCATTGCTATTGACATCCCCAATTTTTACCCCAATAAAGTCGGTATTGGCCTGATCACCATTCAAATCCGAATAAATGATGCTATCCGGCGGATGGATCACCAAGGGATTGCTGGGATTGAGAAAGGTGAAATCGCTGGGAATAAAACGCCAAGAGGTATTATTGGCGAAATCATTGTCCAAAAAGAGTAAGAAACGCTGTAGCAAGACCAAATCACTAGGGGAGAGACTGCGCGAGCGATTGATATCGGCTGCAAAATATTTATAGGGACTATCTAAGGTGTCGATGAATAGCATATGCCGTTGCAATAAAACCAAATCGATTAAGGCCACGCCATTGCGGTAGTTATTGTCGTTTTCGGGCCGAATGCTAATCGTACTACCTTGCAATTCGGTGGGAAACTGAAAACTGCCATCGCCACTACTAATTTCAGGGTCCGTTTGACTGCTGATATACACCGAGACGTCGGTCAGGGGCTGTCCATCCGCATTGGTCAATTGTCCACCAACTGAATAGTTGACTACCGGGCGCATCGCCCCTGTAGCTTCAATCGCCGCACCTATCGAATCGACCGTAGCGTTGCGATTGGAACCCCTCGGATTATAGATAACCGTTCCATCCGGGGCAATGACCACAAAGGTGGGCGTACCGTTGAAAGCACCATAAGTCCCCGCTTTGTAGGGAGCCACTGCACTCAAACTACCACCATCTTGCCCAGCGCCATGAAAAGTCTGGCCATGGGTCGCCTCAAAAGCAGCGACATCAGTATTATCATCAAAAGCTTTATCACTCAGTGAAAAGAAGACCACGTCTTCCTGGCCTGCGCCCCATTCCTGATAGAGGGGTTCAAGTAAAGGCGCGATGCTATTACAAGGTGGACAGGTGGTGAACATAATATCTAGCACCACCGTTTTACCATTATCGAGATAATCGGCGTAGAGCTGATGCATCTCGTTGTCGGTAGCGGTGATAGTGAAATCAGGAGCAGGTTGGGCCCATAAAAGGCTGGGGCTCCAGAGCATTAAAGCCAGGAAAAGTCGATATGTTGTCATGGTTAAGTCGCCTGTGGCGAATTTTGTACGTTAGTACAAGATACAAAACTCTACCGTGTGTGGAAAGGGGGATTTGTCCGAATGAAAACAAAGGCATAATTTTACACGATGAAGGAAACACTAAGCCAAGTGGTACATTTAAAGGATTTAGGGCCGATTGAGCACCAACGCGCCTGGCAATACCAATTGAAATTATTGGATGCCATGGTAGACCTCAAACGAAACAATCGGAAGAAGGCCGAAGCTGAAAAGGAGGTCCAAGAACATCAATTTCTTTTTTGCGAGCATCCTCCGGTTTATACCTTGGGTAAAAGTGGATCGATGGATCATTTGCTCTTGTCGGAAGAGGCCTTGGAGGAACGTGGTATCCAGTTTTACAAGACCAATCGCGGTGGAGACATTACCTATCATGGCCCCGGCCAGATAGTGGCCTATCCCATTTTTGACCTCGACTGTTTTTTTACGGATGTACATCGTTATGTACGCTATTTGGAGGAAGCAGTAATCCTTACTCTGGCCGAATATGGCATCGAAGCGGGTAGGGAAGAAGGTTATACGGGCGTTTGGCTTGCGGCTACTTCGGTATTGCCCAAACGCAAGATTTGCGCGATTGGGGTCCACTTGCGCCGTTGGATTACCATGCATGGGTTGGCTTTAAATGTCAATACCGATCTTACTTATTTTCAGCACATTATCCCTTGTGGAATTAATGAAACGGATAAAGCGGTAACGAGTATGGCGCTCGAACTTGGCAGGACTGTTGATTTAGAAGAGGTTAAAGCACATTTGCGGAAACACTTTGCTCAATTGTTTGACTTTGAATGGGCCACTGACTAAGCCGAATTTTCCGAGCAACTTTGACTTATATTATTTACCTTAAACCGAATTTCAGGATCGCTGCTGTGGCGTTTTACTAAAAGCAGAGCAAGAAAGCCGATCATACCGTCACCTAATTTTAGTAGCATGAAGAAAGATATTCCAAATCTCAAAGTAGAGGACCTGGCCATTGCGGTAGTGCCTCGTGGTGAGGAAGAATTGTGGGATACCTATATTCTCAACCTTAAGGATGAAGCCATTTCCAGTGTATTAATCAATTCTCATGGCTATGGGAAAATAAATGGATCCGATTATAAAACCACTACCTTACGTCATTTCTTTGAAGAAATTGGACCGCTCGAAATCAAGAAAATCGAACCCATTCAGACCAAGCTTTTTCAATTGACCAACGAATATTGGGTCTCTTTTCGATACGAAGGGTATATGTACGATAAGAAATACGTCTTTGTCAAAGGTAGTATCGACCAAATCAATTTTACCCCGATTCCTTTTCTCGATCGGCATGGAGTTATGATTCGCTAACTTCGTTTTAATTTGATACAGATTTATGGTTAGTTTGTTAATTAGCATTTATTATATGTTTAATTTTTTTCTTCGTTGACTGGACTATTGAGTCAATTTTACCTAAATTACTTAAAGCTTTTCCCCATTTCACCACGCATTCTTACCTATCTTTCCTACTAAGGCTTGTCTAAAGCCCTTTGATTTTCAGTAATCTTTCAATTGCTAGCGAACCCTTGCTGGTGCGTATAGTGTAAAACCAGAACCGATGAAGATATCGTATTATCTCCTCTTGGCCTTTAGCGCTTTGGTGGGAATGCCAAATGGCTTGCAAGCCCAAGCCGAGCATTATTTTGATAAAGCTTTTCGCGCTGAATCCGCTGGTGATTATTCCGAAGCATTGGTTTTTTATACCCTGGCCATTGAATCCGATCCCGAAAATGAGATTTTCTATATTGCCCGTGGCGACCTGGTCAGTTCGATGCGTAGAAGCGCCTTGTCGGTACAGGAAAAAATGAGCTCCCCGGCCTTTCAAAAGGCCCAGGCTGATTACAACCGAGCCTTAGAACTCCAACCTCAAAGCTATTTGGCTTATATGAGCCGAGGAACGCTTTTTTACAACCACTACCACTACGATAAAGCCAAAGCGGATTTTGATAAAGCCTATAAATTGGCCTATTACGTGGAAGATAAAATCTATGCTCAAGGAGCCCGGGGTAGCGTAAAGTTTAAAATGAATGAGGTCGATGGCGCCCTACGCGACCTGGAAGCAGCCCTACAAATGGATACTACCAATGCCTATTTGCTCAACGAATTAGGCTTTATCTACCTCCAACTCGAACGCTTTGGTACCGCTCGCGATTATTACGAACAAATCCTTCGCCACGACCCAGAAAACTTAGTCGCTTTTGCCAATATTGGTTTTACCCACCTGCAAGCCGGAGAATATACTCGTGCTCTGAGCATTTATAACGATGCCATTTTCCATCACCCCAATCGGGCTTTTCTTTATAGCAATCGTGCGCTGCTTTACCACCAATTGGGAATGACGGAGCGAGCCGTAGCCGATATAGAACATTCACTCAATATTCAGACCGCCAACTCTTACGCTCTATACGTACGGGCGCTGATTCACTTCTCCCTAGGGGAAAAGGACGAGGCCTGTAACGACCTTTTTAAATCTAAAGATTTGGGCTATACTTTGGAGTATGGACCAGAAGTGACGGACCTATTAATGGAGCATTGTATCCATGTCAATCAAAAACGAGTTAAGGGCGACTAGGGCTTAGAAGGGCGCAAGTACCAAACGATGCCCCCTAGGAAGAAGAGGGTCAATAATCCCCACCACCATTTTCCCGAAGAGGCAAAATCAATGGCTTCGCGTTCGCCAATCAATACTAGGCCTGCCCAAAAGTAGGGATGTGCTGCCAATGGATCGGCCTGACGCAAATAGGCAAGTTTGGCGGAGCGTAAAGCTACGTCTTTGGCTTCTCCTTTCGCCAAAGCTTGATAAAAATAGCCAATCAACTTAGTGGAAGCCTGATCATTGGCGGGCCACAAATGAGTCAGCATGCTTTGGCAACCCGCAAAGCGGAAAGCATTGGCCAAACTCTGCACTCCTTCTCCTTTTTCCAATTGCCCGTAGCCCGTATTGCAAGCACTGATTACCGCCAAATCTGCTGGTAAGGAGAGCTGGTAAATTTCACCCAATTGTAAGACTCCGTCTTCCTGTTCAGTACTGTCTGCGGTTTGAAAATAAAGAGAAGACTGTAAGGGTGCTAAGTCATTTACGTGGGCGTGCATGGCCAAATGAAGGATGCGACTTTGTGGGGCCAGGTCTTTAAATTTTGTTTCGGTTGCCTCTTGGTGAAGTAGGCTGGGCCCTTTAAAATAGCTTTGGGCATCCTGAATTTCCTTGATGGCAAAAGGCAAGGCATTTAAACTTTCCCGATAGGAATACCATTCCGAAGGCGGTTCCTGTTCTGCATTTTGGGTATCATATTGTGGCGCAAATCCGATGAAATCATATTGGAAGTCCTGCTGTGGGCGAAGTTTTTCTCCCCAAAGATTGGCTGAATAGGCATAGCTAAAAGCATACCTTTCTAGCAGGTATTCCGGTTTTGCTTCTGGGCTGGCAAGTGGTGGAAACAACATTTCAAAAGACAAATAACTCAGCGCGGCAAAGGGGACAACTACGATCCGTTGGGTATTGGAGGAAAGCAGTGGATCGACGGGCTGCCAAAGGCTTTGGTAAACCTCTTGAACTTGTTGATTAAAAACTGCTTGTTGGGTTTTGTTGGCTTGGAAAAGGTTGCCAATATCGAGTGCACGAAGTTCTTTGATGGTAGAAATCAGCTTGGGGGCTAAAGGCTGCCGTTTACTTTTGATGCCATCGGGGCCAATGAGGAAAAAGTAGCATTGGTCGCCTTCGTAATAATAACTTAGAATTGAGGTTTGAGCATCGGGTAGCCTTTGGGCTAAATCTTCTAAGCTGATATTGGGAGGAGCATATTTGAGTTGATAATATTGCGGATGAGTCTCTTCCAAGCGGGCGATCAAGTTTTCGTATTCCTCTTGTAGGGGGAGTGATTGGGAAAAATCCTCTTCTTCCATTTTACTAATTTGCTGTCGCAAGGTTCGTAGTTGATCTAATTCTTTGGGGGGAATGGCGCCCCACTGCAAGGCCTTTTGTTCTTGGATGGTTCGCCACAGCAGACTGGCCCGATCGAGTTCGGAATATTGAAAAGCAGCATTTTGATAACGCTTTTTTCCACTTTTCTCGTAGAGCTGATAGGCTACCCGTACCCCGAGTTGGAAAATTGGGCTGGTTATTTCATTGAGATAGCGCTGAGAGGATTTGGAATTGTATCGTTTGCGCAGTTTAAGGACAATTTCCTTCATCCTTTCCACCGTGGCCAAGGCCGCTTTGAGGTCCGTTAACTCTGCAGACGGCTGGCCTTGAAAGCGCTGCTCTAAGACCGAGGCCTTATTAAACAACAACTCCAACAAGGTCAATTTGTCTTCCACTTTTCTGGCTCTAGGATTTTTGCTATAATCCTTTGGCGAAAGCTGTGGGTCGAGCCTGACCAAGGCCTTTTGTAACATCTCAAGAGCAGTATCCCATTGCTTTAAGCCCGCCTGTGCATCGGCTACCTGTGCCATGGCCCGTGCCATTTTGAGGTTCATGAATTGTCCTCGTTGACTAAAGCGCTCCAATGCTGGTTGCAGCAAATCCAAGGCCTCTTGGTATTGGCCCAGAGCCATATGATTTTGAGCGATATTAAACGCACCTCCCACCACATAGGGATGGTTCTCGTCTAAGCGTTTTCGCAAAATATCCGTTCCTTTTTGATACCATTCCGTCGAGCGTTCATATTGCCCGATATCCGCATAGCTGTCCGCAAGATCGATATAGGCTCCACCGAGCTCGGGATGATCGGGATCGAGGCCTTTGGTGCTAATGGCCATACCGCGTTTGAAGGCAGCGATGGATTCCTCATTGCGGCCCATACGGAGTAGCACCCTGCCTAGGTTAGAATGATATTTGGCAACGCTTGGATGATCTGCGGGATAGTTGAGCAGTTTAATTCGGAGGGCTTGCTGGGCATAATCGAGCGATTTTTGCAGATCGCCCGTTTTGCGGTAAAGCATCCCCATATTGCTGTAGATGCGATTGAAATTTTCATCTCCTGGCTTGGATATTTTTCGGAAAATTTGAAACGCTTTGGTATAGTGAAATTCGGACCGATTATAATTACCCTCTTTGTAGTCGTTGATGGCCATATGCATGTACTGCCCGGCGACTTCCTGAGATTGAGCACCAAAAAGCTTGCGGTAAATGGCAAGTGCTTCGCGATTGTATTCTTGCGCCAAATCCAGTTGCATATTCTTAGAGAATATGGTGGCCAATTCTCCTAATACATCCGCTTGTTCTTCGCTATCCGCACCATATTCCTGAGCGACTAATTTTTCAGCCTCCCGGAATTGAGCAATCGCCGCATCGTATTGGCGTTGCTTGGTGTATACCTTTCCCAATCGATAAATACTTTTGTAAATCCGATTGACTGCTGGAGGCTCCACTTGGCGATAGCCTTGCAAACCCGCTTTCAGGTTGAGTTCGGCTTCGTTATATTTCCCGTCGTAATATTGTCTTTTTCCTAGCTGATACAGACTGTCAGCTTGTTCTTTTTGGCCAAAAACCAAATTGGGCAGTAAACCACAACAGAGAGTGATCAGGAAGAAGGAACGAAAGGACGATTTTTGAAGCATGTTGAAAGTTAAAAGACTTACCGGAGACTTGCTGCATGATGAAGTTAATTTATTCTAAGATACAGCTCAAGCTCCGGTAAGAAAATTATACTATTGCTTTCCTAAAATTATATCGAGAATGGTCCAAAGTAACGGTGGCCCGTTCCTTCGATATTCCCGTAAATGACATAAGAGGTACCAAGTTTATCAAAGAAGATGGTAAATAGATCTCCGCTGATGGTAAAGCCAATTGCCGCACCCACACTAGGGAAGGGGTGATCATAGGCTGAGCTAAAGGAATCGAGGTTGCGAGGCGAAGAAAAGCTTTGGGGGTTATTATTGTAAACAGTATACTTGTCACCGTCGGCATTATAAAAGGCCCGGCGACTAGGGCCGAGAGGGTCTTTGTAGAGAAAACTGATGGCGCTTACTCCCACGAGTTTGAAAGGGTGATCGCCGTCGTTGAGGGTAAGAATGGTTCTTGGATCGGTCCAACGATCTCCAATTTTGTAGCAGAAATTGGTTCCATTGAGGTCAAAAACCATAACGGTTTCATCATCTTCATTCCCATTTAGATTACAAGAGGCACCGATGCCATCGAGCGGCATATCTTCTTCGATCAAGTCGTCGATAGGGAAGGGGCCTTCCAAAAAGCCAATCTTGCTGCGCATGTACTGGTCGCCCGCCAAGTTGACGAGGATCATTTCATCATTTTCAACCGCCCAACCTGCGCCAATACCTCCAAAGGTGGCAGATAGGCCCGACCAATGCTTGGTATAAGGAGGGGCATTGGGATCGACGGAAGGTAGACAATTTTTGACATCGTATTTGGTGGCCAATTGTACTCCCACAATTTGGTTGTCGTATACACTCCGTACCACATAGGAAATAGGTTTTCCACTGCCGATATTACTACTTTCTGCCAATAGCTCGGATAATTCATTCAAATCCGTTTTTCCAATCGTCAGCAAAGTGGAAGATGCATCACCTCCGTAAGCGAATACCTTGATTTTTAACTCGTTCAATTCGTTAAGGTAAGAAACATCAACTTCTCCTTCTACCTTGGTTTTGATGCCTCTAAAAGAGCCGCTAATCGCTGCGTCCATCTCGGTGAGACTGGAGGTAGACTCGACCATCATATAGTAAATCCGGCCGTAGGTTACGTCAGAGATATAGGTAGCAGGATTACCCGGCCCTACATACTTCGATAAGTCTTCCGGCGTAACGCTTTCATCAAAAATTTTATCCAAAGAAGTTGGAATATCAAAGCTCATGGTATAGAAGCTTTGTTGCAAATTGATCAAATAGCGGTTGTAATCTTTATCATTGCTAAAAGACAATTTAGCCTCCAACTCCGTAAAGGCCGTTTCTACATCTACCCGTGCCTTGAGGGCAAATTCCTCGCGACTTTGCACATTATAATAATCAAAACTAAAGTTGGCAGGAACGACCCCGGTACTGTTGGCAATGATATTATTAACGGCAATGGCCACCTCGCCTTTGGATACTCGATCCACTTCAAAAGAAGGTGCGATATTTCCATCTACGACATCGGTACTAATGACCCCACCTGCACGTTCTACAGCAATGAGATCAGGAGTAGCCTGACTTAAGGATTTTCCTTGCAGTAGGTTTCCGGGATAAATGACAGAAGCATTGGGGTTAAACAGGGGAAAACCAGTAGTGCCACCACCACTAGCTTTAATTTCTTTGGTTTCAACGGTACAAATCCAAGTTTCTCCGTTTCTTTCTTCCTCTTGGGTGGATTCCGAGGTGGTTCTTTCTTCAACCTCTACATCGGGGAAATCGCCGCCAATTTCAATAACTTCATCAAAGGATTGGGGATCGACGACCATAACGGTGTCATCTCCTTTTTTACAAGCACTAAAGAGAAGGACGGTCGTACAAAATAAAAGCAATAGCTGTTTCATGTTAGCCAATTTTGGTGTTTTCAATAGTAAAATCAGCTACAAATAACCTGGCAAATTAAAAGGTTACCCCTAGTACCACATTTTCTTTTTATTTTTGAAAATATTCCTCAACGCTGCTATTTTTTCCTACCAAAGCCAAAAAAACTTCCCGTAGTGGGTAACCTTTACTTGTTTCGTGTGATATGATAAAAAGCATCCATGCCAAAGACCGTCTATTGCTAGAAGGAATCGCCAATGGTGATACCCAACAGATTGCCGCAGTCTACGACCTGATTTTACCTGCGATCATTCAGTGGGTAAAGCAAAATAATGGATCAGAGCAGGATGCGCGGGATGTCTTTCAAGAAGGCATTCTTGCCCTTTATGGAAGAGTCCGACAAGGGGATTTTGAATTGACCTGCAGCTTGAAAAGCTATCTAATGGTGGTTTGTCGAAATTTATGGTTGAATCAATTGCGCCGTCAGAAAAAGGTGGTGCCACTGGATCAGGATAGTAAGGAAGAGGTGGTGCTCGACAATGGCATTCATCAGGCCATGGAGCAGACGGAGAAGGGACGTTTATTTGTCAAACACTTCTTGGCTTTGGGAAAAGATTGCCAAGAAATCCTCAGTGCTTTTTTTGCGAAAATACCCTTTCGGAAGATTGCGGAGGAAAGGGGAACTAGCGAAGGTTACCTTAAGAAAAAGAAATTCAAATGTAAGGAACGACTGCTGCAAGCGGTACAAGCCGATCCTCTTTTTGAAGAATTAAGCTAGGGTGTATCCGAAAATTATCCTTCGGTCCATCTTAGACATTTTTTGAACCTGCACATCAGCTATTTTTTGGACACACCCTAAATTATGGACCAGGAAAAATATTTTGACGAAATCGAAGCCTACCTCTCGGGGCAGCAAAGCACGACGGAAAAAGCCGCTTTTGAAAAGCGGATGACGACGGATGCGAAGCTGCGTTCGGCAGTGGATTTGCATCGCCAAGCGGCTGCTAGCTTAGGTGATCCGGCTTTGTTGGAACTGGCCCAAAAGCTGAAGCAGGTAGATGAAAATTGGAAAATGCCTACCGAAGCGGCAGCCACTTCGAACAGTGATGCTGTGGCCCCAACGACTCTGTTGAGTAGATTACGTGTAGTTCGTTTGCCAATAGCTGTCGCCGTCTCCATAGCCCTATTGATCGCCTTTTTTCAATGGTTTCCCCGGACCACCTCCTCGAATCCTGAACAACTATTTGCCCAGCATTTCGATGCCTACCCCATGGTTCTTAATCAACGCTCGGCCCTAGATACACTGGCGCAAGCCCAGTTGTCCAACCGCGCCATCCAAGCCTACCTCCAAGAAGATTATCAAAAGGCAGCTACTGCTTTTCAGGAACTACAAACTTTGGAAGAACAGCCCTTGTATCGCTTTTATGAAGCCGTGGCCTTACTTGGCGATGGGGAAGCTGGGCAATCGATTCCTTTATTGGAAAAGGTGCTGCTGCAGGGCGATGATTTGTTGGTACAACAGGCGCGTTGGTATTTGGCTATGGCTTGGCTCAAGGAGGGACAAGGAGAAAAGGCCCGGGAAGTATTGGCGGGCATTAAAGAGGGGGAGTATCAGTGGGCTGCGGCCCAGAAAGTATTAGCGGGCTTCTAAACTTTACTTT
>SPJL01019272.1_pt1 | contig 11237 bp, 10 predicted proteins | sample 3741751 | NCBI WGS metagenome assembly SPJL01 (sample SAMN10925998, study PRJNA522277) | cold seep metagenome | isolation source: Elba SIP-enriched marine methane seep metagenome, extraction at timepoint T3 | place: Italy: coast of Elba, Mediterranean Sea | reverse complement strand
TTTAGGGGCTTATGATTTAAGGGCTTGGCGATCGATCTTGCCGGTACCGGTCTTCGGAAGTTCCGACACATAATCGACTTGGCGCGGGGCCTTGTAAGGGGTCAGCTTTTCTTTCACGAAGTCCCGCAATGCGCGGGTTTGCGCTTCGTCCCCGGATTTACCTGAGACGAGCGTCACCACAGCGCGCAAGATCGTGCGTTTATCTTCCAATTGCTCAGCCAGAACCGCGCATTCATGGACGTCCGGATGCTCATTCAGGCAGCGCTCAACCTCCAGCGGCCAGACCCATTGGCCGGAGACCTTAACCAGATCATCCGCTCTGCCCTGGAAGTAATAGTAACCATCCTCTTCGATGAAGCGGTCACCGGTATAGAGCCAGTCACCCCGCATGGTCTCTTGCGTCTTGTCCGGGCGATTCCAATAGAAGGGTGCGGAGGAGTGCCCTCGCACAGACATAACGCCTTCCTCTCCCGGGGTGGCCAGTTTCCCTTCCGGTGTCTCAAGGCGAATTTCATAGCCCGGCACCCGCGCCCCGGCTGCGCCCAACCGGTGATGATCCAAGCGGTTCGATAGGTAGATGTGCAGCATCTCCGTTGAACCGAGCCCCTCTGTCGGACCGTGACCAACCAGCCCTTTCCAGGCGTTATAGACATCTTCGGACAGGATCTCCGCCGCCGACATGGATTGGCGAAGGGAGGATAAATCCCGGCTCTCAACACCCGGCGTTCTGGCCAGCGCGGTATAAAGCGTCGGCAAGCCATATAGAACCGTGGGTCGGAAGGTCTCGATCATATCAAGTACGGTCTTGGGTTGCGGTTGCCCCGGCACCAAAACCGTCGTCGCCCCGCAAGCCACGGTGAAGACGATGGAATTGCCGAAGCCATAAGCGAAGTAGCTCTTCGGTATTGAATAACAGACATCGTCCTCGCGGAGCTTCAGGACATGGTCTCCAAAACTCTGTTGGATATAGGCGGGATCATGATGCAGATGGACAATGCCCTTCGGTCGTCCTGTCGACCCGGATGAATACATCCACAAGGCCATATCATCGGGGCCGGTATCTGCAGCCTCAAGTTCTGCAACTGAGCCATCAAGGAAGGCACCTTCACAAAGCCCGCCCCTCACCTCAGCCGACCCATTGACGACGATAATGGTCTCCAGTCGTGTGTCCCTTAAAGTCTCTTCGCCGAAGGCCGATGCCAGCTCAGCATCAACCAAAGCAAAGCGCGCCGAACTATCCTGTAGGAAATAGTTCAAGACATCCGGCTTGGTCTGGATGTTGAGAAGAACCGGCACGAATCCAGCCCGAACGGCCCCATAGAACGCCGCCGGAAAGACCGGCGTGTCGTCAATGAAGAAGGCGATGCGCTCCCCACGCTCCAACCCGGCGCGTTTGAAAGCGTTACCCCATCGGGCTGCCTCGGCAATCAAGGCTCGATAGGTTAGCGTGCCAGCGGGGCCGGTTACCGCGATCTTATCGGGATTGCGCGTCAGATTCTGCCACAGCAGCTCCGAACAATTCCGGTGATCCTGTTTGTCAAAACCGATCTCCACCGCGCCCGGAACGTCCGAAGCCACGGGATCAAGCGCCGTCACATCCGTTGGGCCCGTCGCCCCTGCATTTTTCGCACTATCTATCGTCATCATATCCATCATCCGGTCTCCTGAATTCTGCGCAGGCTCTATTGGGAAGAGCGCGGGGCGATCAGGCTGCTTCTTCAATGTCGATGCCATGCGCCTCCAGCCCCATCGCGAACTCAGGCGACATGCCGCGGATCTGGTCGCCAGACAGCCGGTTCGAACGCCGGATATAGCTCTTCGCAAAACGCCATGGATCCAGTTCCATATGCTGCGCGAAGTCTTCATACCAATTCGCAGAGGTGGTTGCGGCGGTGCAGAGCTTATCAACGATGGGTTTGCGCTGTGATTGATAAAGCGGAAGGGCAGCGGTGACATCGCCATCACAGTCTTTCAATGCCCGAACCAACGCCACCACATCTTCCATCGCCAGCCGTGTCCCCGACCCGATGGAATAATGGGCTGTGTGGAGCGCGTCCCCAACCAACACGCGGTTCCCGTGATACCAATGTCGGTTGGTCAGCACAGGAAACTGCCGCCAGATCGAGTTGTTGCAGATCAACTTCGCGCCGCCCAGCGTATCCGCGAAAATCTCTTCACAGATCTTGCGATATTCCGGTTCAGCCATATCAGCGAAACCTGCCTTCTTGAAGGCGGCCTCGTCACATTCCACAAGGAATGTCGACCGGTCCGGGGCAAAACGATAGTGGTGGGCGTTGAAACAGCCGAAATCGGTTTCCTCAAATGTCTGGGTAAGCGCTTCAAACGGCTTATCAGTGCCATACCAACAGAAACGGTTATGCAGGTGATACATCGCTTCGCCGAACCCCTGTCTGGCACTTGCCCGAATGGCGGAATTCAAACCATCCGCCGCGACGACAAGATCGCAGTCGTCGAATACAGACAGATCCTCAATCAACGTGTCGTAAACGGGTTGGACACCGAACTGGGCGGCGCGCTGCTGAAGAAGCAAAAGAAGTTGCAGGCGGCCAATCGCACTGAACCCGATCCCATCAATCGCGACCGTTTCGCCCTTATGGGTCAGTCGGATATCCGACCAGGTCTCCATATGCGGTTCGATCAGATCGGCGGTTTCCGGATCATCTTTCCGCAGAAACGCAAGAGCGGCCTCAGAAAACACGACGCCAAATCCCCAGGTCGCATTCGCCGGGCTCTGGTCGAAAATCTTGATCTCCGCCGTCGGGAAATCTCGTTTGATCAGGATCGACGCATAAAGCCCTGCGGGACCAGCCCCAAGAATGCCGACTTTCATCATATCCTCCCAATCTTGATTACATATTTTTCGTTCCACATTTCGTAATTTATTACGTATTGTATAATTCACTGTCAAGAGACTATGCTTGACCTGGACGCGCGCGCAGACGAAACCTGACGGGTCACGTCTTCCCAAAGCGCCCGCCTGCCAGGATGATTTAGGATCAGATATGAAGGGCCAGACATGAAAGAAGAGAATCCGGTCCGGTCGCGCGGCGTGCAGTCGGTTACGATTTCAATGCGCATCTTGCGTGTCGTTGCAGCGGCAGGCGGTCCTGCCAGTCTTTCGGAAATCGCATTGCGCGCCGATATGCCGGCCGCCAAGATCCATCGCTATCTGGTCAGCCTGATCGAGGCGGAAATGGTCGTTCAACGGAAAAGCGGCTCCTACGACCTTGGACCCGCTGCGGCCTCCATCGGGACCGCTGCCGTCGCGCGAATCGATATCGTTAACCGGGCCGCTGATACTTTGCCAGAACTGGTGGACCAAACCGGCTGCACCGCAATGTTGAGTGTCTTCGGCGCCATGGGACCAACCGTCGTTCGTTGGGAGCGCAGTTATCCGCCGCTCATAACAGCACTGGGTGTCGGCAGCATCATGCCGGTTCTACAGTCAGCCACGGGACGCGCCTTCCTGGCCTGGTCACCAGCAAGGTTGGTGGCGCCTTATATCGCAGAAGAAAATCCTGATATCTCTACAACGGAGCTTGATGACCTACGGGCCGATGTTCGAAACGCCGGGGTCGCTGTCGCCAATGAGAGCTATATTCCCGGCCTCTACGCCTTAGCCGGTCCAATCCTCGATCTGCAAAACCAAGCAGAGGCGGTCGTCACTTTGGTCTCAACCGACCCGACCTTGACCGCTCCGGAAGCTGCGTTCCGCCAGCAACTCAAAGCCTATCTCGGCCTTTGATGGGTCGTAAGGGTATTAGATCGGAAGACTATTCCTTTTCGAAATAGTCAATATGCGCCTCCCGAATCCTGGGGAAGTGATTCAGGATGTTGTGTAGGTGATCACGCATGCGCTGCACGGTATCATCTACATTGCGCTGGCGAAGGGCCTTATAGACAAGGATATGTTCTTCGTAAGCCGTCCCGCTGGCGAATGACAGGGACAGGAACCGCACGCGGTCCATATGGGCTTTATTCTCTTGGATCAGCTTCCAAATGAACCCAAGCCCCGCACGCTCGCAGATTTCCCGATGGAAACGGTCGTCCAAACGGTGGAAATACTCTTTGTCGGCAGCCTGAACGGCCTTTTCCTGTTCGTCCAACAACGCGCCAAGATCGTCTAGATCCGCATTGGTTAACACGTTGCAAGCGACGCGAATGGTTTCAATCTCCAGTGATGTTCGGATGAACTGGGCCTGTTTCAACGCGTCTGCGGAAATCTTGCTGACAGTCGTCGCACGCTGGGGCCGGATCACCAAAAACCCACGATCCGAAAGCCGATAAAACGCATCCCGAACCGGTTGTCGAGAGACGCCGAATGACTTTGCAACCTCCGCTTCGGATAGTTTTGTGCCCGGCAAAAGCTCCAAAGAAATCACACTTTGATACAGCTTTTCGAAGATTTGGTCGGCGACCGACGGCCGCACAACGCTTTCAAATTCAAGATTTTTTGTCGCTTCGAACATGATCTCTCCCTGATGACCAATCACACCATTTGATGCCTTGCTTGACAATATATTTTGCATATTTGTATACTAGCATATTAGTTGACTAGTAGTGTTTGCAAGCGTTTGAGGTAGGAAGCCAATCCAGCAACCGGGATTTGATCCTGAAAAAACAAAAGCTGGTCGCTTCATTTTCTTTGCCGTTGGGGGAAAATTGTCGATGTTGGATGTTGATCGGTTATTACCGCTTGATGGGCGCCCTCGGGAGATTGCCCGGGAGCTCTATTCAGGCGTCAAAGATCTGCCGATCATCAGTCCGCATGGCCATACAGACCCGCGCTGGTTCGCCGAGAACAAGCCTTTCCCCGATCCAGCCCAGCTATTCGTGACACCCGATCATTATGTCTTCCGGATGCTCCACTCTCAGGGCGTGCCGTTGGAAAGCCTGGGCGTGCCACGCATTGATGGCGGGGAAACGGAGACCGATGGTCGCAAGATCTGGCACCTGTTCGCGGAGAATTACCACCTGTTAAGAGGGACACCATCGCGCCTTTGGCTCGATCACGCCTTCCAGGATGTCTTCGGCTGGACCAAGCGGTTATGTGCCGAGACGGCGGATGAAGCCTATGACCATATCTCCGACTGTTTGGCGCAGGAGAGTTTTCTGCCCCGCGCCCTATTTGAACGGTTTGGGATTGAAGCCCTGTCGACAACGGAATCCCCGCTCGAAGACCTGCGCTGGCATAAACAGATTCAGGACAGCGGATGGACTGGCAAGGTCATCACCGCCTATCGACCCGACCCGGTTGTCGATCCGGATTACGAGAATTTCGCCAATAATGTTGCGCTGCTTGGAGTGATCACCGGGGAGGATACGAGCTCCTGGACCGGATATCTGAATGCCCATCGGAAACGCCGCCTGTTCTTCAAAGAACACGGCGCGACTTCAACCGATCACGGGCACCCGACCGCTCGAACAATGAACCTGTCCAAGGCAGCAGCCAGTACGCTATTCAAAAAAGCGATATCCGGCCCCATCCTGCCGCCAGAAGCCGATGCTTTTCGCGGGCAGATGCTGACTGAAATGGCAAAGATGAGCCTTGATGATGGATTGGTGATGCAAATCCACCCGGGTTCGCGCCGCAATCATTCAACCGGCGTTTTGAAACGCTTTGGTCGGGATAAGGGGTTCGATATTCCCACACGCACCGACTATGTCGATGCACTGTCTCCGCTCTTGCAAACGGTCGGCAATGACCCTCGCCTGACGCTCATCCTATTCACCTTGGACGAAACCACCGTCTCTCGGGAATTAGCCCCGCTTGCGGGCGCTTATTCGAGCCTGCGGCTCGGCCCCGCCTGGTGGTTCTTTGACAGTCCTGAAGGCATGCGCCGCTTCCGCGAAGCGGCGACTGAAACAGCGGGTTTCTACAATACCGTCGGCTTCAACGACGACACCCGCGCTTTTTGCTCTATCCCGGCCCGCCACGATGTGGCGCGGCGTGTGGATTGCGCTTACCTCGCGACGCTTGTGGCAACCGGTCGGTTGGCAGCGGACGAGGCTTCTGAGGTCGCTTATGACCTCGCTTACCGGTTGGCGAAGGAAGCGTACAAGCTTTGATGCCGGCCTTTCCTACAGGGAGGAAACAATGAGTTTGAAGAAAGCACTATTTGCAACAGTTCTAGCAGGCTTTGCCTTCACATCGGCGGCGAGTGCATGCGAAGTTACACTCCGTTCATCCGACACCCATCCCGATGGGTACCCGACCGTTGCAGCGGTTGAAGCGATGGGGGAAACGCTGAAGGCAGAGACCAACGGCAGGCTTTGCATCGAAGTTTTCCACTCCAAACAGCTTGGCGAAGAAAAAGACACCATCGAACAGACTCAGTTCGGCGTGATCGATATGAACCGCGTCAGCTTGGGCCCGTTCAATAACATCATTGAAGAAACACAAATTCCGTCTTTGCCTTACATCTTCCGCTCCACCGAACACATGCATAAAGTGATGGACGGTCCCGTCGGTCAGGAAATCCTGGATGCCTTTACGGCCCACGACCTGATTGGTTTGGCCTTCTATGACGGCGGATCGCGTAGCTTCTACAACAATCAGAAGCCGATCCACTCGATGGACGATCTGAAAGGCATGAAGTTCCGCGTCATGCAATCCGATCTGTTCGTGGACATGGTCTCGGCTGTTGGTGCAAATGCGACGCCTATGCCTTATGGCGAGGTTTATTCCTCCATCCAGACCGGTGTTATCGACGGCGCGGAAAACAACTGGCCCTCTTATGAAAGCTCCGGCCATCACGAAGTCGCCAAGTACTACACGCTCGATCAACATCTGATCGTGCCGGAAGTCCTGGTTATGTCGAAAATGAGCTGGGACAAGCTGTCCGCCGATGACCAGGCAGCTGTGCGTAAAGCTGCTGCGGCTTCCGTCCCGGTGATGCGTGATCTGTGGGCCAAACGTGAGAAAGTGTCCGAAGCGAAGGTTCGCGCTCAGGGCAGCCAGATCATCACGGATATCGACAAGACCCCATTCATCGAAGCGATGAAGCCGGTCTATGAGAAATATGTGACCTCAGAAAAACTCAAGAGCATGGTTCAGCGTATCCAAGCGACCCATTAAGTTTCCTCGTACTATGCCTGCGGTTGGGGGAGCCCCCGCCGCAGGCGTTTTTTTCAAGGGGACGATCCATGCGTAACGTAATGATTGGCGTGGCACAGTGGACGGGACGCTTGGCAACAATCGCTTTGTGGATAGCATCGATTGGTTTGGTGCTGATGACCGCATTGATCGCTGCCCAGGTGTTCTTCCGCTATGTTCTGAATGACAGCCTTTCCTGGACGGAACCTGCATCGGTCATGATCATGGGCTGGTTCATCTTCCTGGGTGCCGCCGTCGGCATTCGCGAAGGCTATCACCTGTCTTTCGATGCATTACTGATTTTCCTACCGGATCAGGTCTTAGGATGGTTTCATTCGATTTCTGACATGGTGGTATTCGTTTTCGGGGTGGGCATGATTTATTACGGCTCCCTGTTGGCGGAAAAGACCGCCGGGAACAAGTTGCCGTCTCTGGGTATTTCCGGTGCCTTCGACTATCTGCCGATCGTGGTCGGCGGCATTCTCTTGACCCTGTTTTCCATCGAACGCCTTGCCCGACGCATGGGCGGGCTGAAAACAGCGCGGTTCGGCGATCCGTCGGAAGAAGAGACACATCAAACAACGGCTCCCGCAACGGAGCATATGGGAAAGGAGGGCTAAGTCATGGAGTTATGGATCCTGTTTGGTACCTTCACTTTTCTGCTGCTGATCGGCACGCCCGTCGCCTTTTGTCTGGGCGCCGCCAGCTTCGCCACAATTGTCTATCTGGGCCTGCCGCCGGTCGTGGTGTTTCAACGCCTGAACTCCGGCGTGTCCGTCTATGCCCTGATGGCCATTCCCTTCTTCATCTTTGCCGGCGAGCTGATGGTCCGGGGCGATATCGCCCGACGCCTGATCGAGATGGCAGCATCCCTGGTCGGCCATTTCCGGGGCGGTCTGGGGCAGGTGAATATCTCCGCCTCTTTGCTCTTCGGCGGCATCTCAGGCTCTGCAGCCGCAGATGCCTCTGCCATCGGTGGTTTGATGATCCCGCAGATGAAGGAACGCGGCTATGACGTCGATTATGGCGTTAACATCACCGTTGTATCCGCCATCATCGCACTGATGATCCCGCCCTCACACAATATGATCATCTATTCCATCTCCGCAGGTGGGAAGATCTCCATCGCGGATTTGTTCACAGCAGGGATTCTGCCCGGCATGCTGCTCGCCGTCTCGCTGATGGTAGCCGCTTGGTATGTCGCCAAGAAACGCGGCTATCCGATCGGTGTTTTCGGCGGCTGGGGTAAAGTCGGGCGGATGCTCATCTCCGCTACGCCGGGCCTGATGCTGATCGCGATCATTTTCGGCGGTGTTCGGTCAGGCATTTTCACCGCATCGGAAAGCTCCTGCATCGCTGTTATCTACGCGATGTTTGTGACCGTCATCGTTTATCGTCATTTGAGCTGGGACGCATTCGTGGAAGCCGCAATGGCGGCCGTGCGCACCACGGCGATGGTATTGATGGTGATCGGCTGTGCCGGTGCCTTCGGCTGGCTTCTGGCCTATCTGCGTGTCCCGACAGAGCTGGTCGCGTTCATGCAACAGCTATCCGACAACCCCTATGTCGTCCTTTTGCTGATCAATCTGACGCTGCTGATCCTGGGGTCGTTCATGGATATGTCGCCGCTGATCGTCATCACCACACCGATCTTCTTGCCGGTCGCGATGGCCTTCGGGATCGACCCGGTTCATTTCGGTGTCATTCTGGTGCTGAATCTCGGCATTGGGTTATGTACCCCCCCAGTCGGCGCTGTTCTTTTCGTTGGTTGCGCCGTCGGTAATATCTCCGTTTGGGACACAGTTCGCACGATCGGTCCCTTCTATCTGGCAGCCTTTGCAACCTTGATGTTGGCAACCTATTTTCCAGCCCTATCCTTGGCGCTTCCCGCCCTGTTCCACTAGCCGGAGAATTGGTTGAAATGTTAACTGTAGAAACCCGCTACGCTGTCCATGCGGATCATGCCAAAGGCATGGATACTGAAGAGCTGCGCAAACACTTCCTTGCCGAAGGGTTGTTTTCCGAGGGTGAGATCAAACTGGTCTATACTCACTATGAGCGCGTGGTTCTGGGGGGCGCTGTTCCAGGTAACGGCACCCTGAAGCTCGATCAGGTCGCAGAGTCCGGTACGCCGAATTTCCTGGATCGTCGGGAGATGGGGATCGTCAATATTGGCGAAACCGGCCAGGTGTCCGCAGCCGGTGAGAGCTGGTCGATGGAGCGCGGCGATGTGCTTTATCTGGGCAAGGGCGCGGGCCCGGTCGAGTTCTCAGGTGCCGGTCGGTTCTACATCGTGTCCACACCGGCGCATAATACATTCCCCCATCGCTTGATTAGCCCGTCAGAAGCGGCAGTCTTGGACCTGGGTAGTCAGGCAACAGCCAACAAACGCACGATCCGTCAGTTCATCCATCCGCTGGTGATGGAGAGCTGCCAGCTTGTCATGGGCTATACCTCACTGGAAGAAGGCTCTGTCTGGAACACCATGCCGGCCCACACCCATGACCGGCGCATGGAAGCGTATCTCTATTTCGATCTGCCTGAAGACGCTCGGGTTGTGCATCTGATGGGGCAGCCGCAGGAAACCCGGCATATGTTTATCGCCAATGAGCAGGCGGCGATTTCCCCACCGTGGTCCCTGCATTCAGGATGCGGCACATCCAACTACACCTTCATCTGGGCGATGGGCGGCGACAATGTTGACTACACCGATATGGACCACATTCAGCCCGGGGACATGAAATGAGCGACCACGCGAGAACATCCCCCTTTGACCTGAGTGGCCGGCGAGCGCTGGTGACCGGCGCCAATACCGGCATCGGACAAGCCATCGCAGTTTCTCTTGCCGGCCAGGGAGCTGATGTCGTCTGTGCCGGCCGCCGATCATGTGATGAGACGGTCGCCGCCATCGAAGCTGCGGGCGGTGTCGCGCGCTCTCTGGAGATTGACTTCACCGACCCCGGCGCGGCGCGGGATCTTTTCATGGGGGCCGGCTATTCCATCCTGGTCAACAATGCCGGGATTATTCGCCGCGAAGACACTGTCGATTTCAGCGAAAGCGATTGGGATGATGTCCTGAATGTGAACCTGAAGGCGCTGTTCCTGACCTCCCAAGCCTTTGCCCGCGCAATCTTTGCGGAGGACGGCACCGGCAACATCGTCAACATCGCATCGCTTTTGAGTTTTCAAGGCGGTATCCGCGTTCCGGCCTACACGGCCTCCAAACACGGGGTCGCGGGGCTGACGAAAACAATGGCGAATGAATGGGCGAAGCGCGGCATCAACGTCAATGCCATCGCGCCAGGCTATATCGCAACGAACAACACGGAAGCTCTTAGAAACGATCCCGACCGCAGCCAGTCTATTCTCAGCCGCATCCCGGCCGGCCGCTGGGGCGCGCCGGAGGATATCGGCGGGACTGCTGCATTCCTGTGCTCACCAGCCGCCCAGTATATTCATGGCGCGGTTTTGAATGTCGATGGAGGATGGCTTGCCTTCTAACCTTCCGAGACCACCTCGAAAGGGGCCATCTCCATCGGCGCCTCCTCGGCCCGACGTTGGCATCGTCCATTTGGGCCTGGGCGCTTTCTTCCGAGCCCATGGGGCGATCTACATCCAAGAAGCGATGGCGGCATCCGGGGGTGCTTGGGGTATCATTGGGGTATCTCTCAGATCCCCGGAAATACGCGATGGCCTGAAGCCACAGGACTGCGTCTATACGGCAGTTGAACAGGGACCGGAGGGTAATTCTGTTCAAACCATCAATGCCGTTCGCGATGTCCTGGTCGCCCGCGAAGATCCGGAGGCTGTTTTGGCGGCAATGTCAGCCCCCGAAGTCAGAATCGTTTCCCTGACCGTGACGGAAAAGGGCTATTGCCACGATCCAGCGACGGGGCGACTTAATCCGACACATCCCGATATCGTGCATGATCTACAGAACACCTTGCCGGTTTCGGCACCCGGCTATCTTGTCCGTGCACTCGACCGGCGTTGGAAGCAGGGGCTCCCCCCTTTCACGGTCATGACTTGCGATAATCTGCCTGAGAACGGGCGATTGCTGCGCGGTGTGGTGAAAGAACTGGCCGCCATGATCGACATGGACCTGGCCGAATGGATCGAT
>SPJL01009248.1_pt1 | contig 11247 bp, 2 predicted proteins | sample 3741751 | NCBI WGS metagenome assembly SPJL01 (sample SAMN10925998, study PRJNA522277) | cold seep metagenome | isolation source: Elba SIP-enriched marine methane seep metagenome, extraction at timepoint T3 | place: Italy: coast of Elba, Mediterranean Sea | reverse complement strand
GGAATTAAAATATATAAATCAGATAACTAAAAAATATCTATTTAATTTTTGCAAGGGTTGGGTAATAAGTTATTAATTCTGATTAAGTAATAACTTATATGGGTGCTGTTGGATAGAAATGGAATAACAACCTACTGGGACATAATCATGAAGATTATCTTTGAAGGATTTAAGTCGAGAATTAATTTCACATGCAGAGTATTTGTTTTAGCTGGTTTTATCATATCAAGTAATCTCTTTGCATCAAGCGGTATCAATTGGTTGATAGAGCAACAACAGCCAGACGGTAGTTTTTATAACCCGATATCGGTTGCCACATCACTTCAAGCCACATCAGAAACTATCAATACATTATATTTTGTTGATCTGATTCACCAGTCCAATGTATCTGCTGCCCACCAGTTTCTGGAAACTGAGCCGTACGCGAGTACGGAAAATTTAGCAAGACAAATAATAGCAAAAGTAAAACAGGGTGGAGATCATCAATCACTGATTACTGAATTGTATCAGCAGCAAAACTCAGATGGAGGCTTTGCTGAAATTCACCAATATCAAAGTGCTGTGCTGGATACAGCAATCGCATAGAGGCTTTATATTACGCAGGTGAAAATGGAAATACAGACCTGGAAACAGCACTAAACTATATCTTGTTGCATCAAAACGAAGATGGAGGTTGGTCTGATGGAAATAATCAGAGTCAGGTATTCATTACTGCGATAGTTTTAAACGCTTTATCAGGTTATCAACGTTCCTATGATCTCAGTGTAACTATTACAGCTGCACAAAATTATTTATTACAACGAGCAGAAAATAATCAATGGGTAGAGACCCACCTGTCAGCATTAGCTTTATTGGCATTAGTCAATACTCTGGATGATGTCAGTTTGATCGTTGATCATCTTTCAGTTTTAAGAGCCCAGCAACAGGATAATGGGAGCTGGGAAAATGATGTTTATAGCACGGCATTGGCTTTACGTGTATTAAAATTGTCTGAAGCGCCACCGATTAGTGCCGGTTTAACTGCTTTGTTTGGCGTGGTGGTTGATGGGCAAACTGGTTTAGCCTTGAATTTGGTAGAAATAAATTTGTCCGGGCCACAAACTAAAACCCTATTGACTTTAAGTCATGGACGTTTTCAATTTGATGACTTGATTGCGGGAGAGTATGAGGTCAGCATAAAAAGCGAAGGATATGGCTCCGTATTTTCAAAAATCCGGCTTGAGCCTGGCAAGCTTAAAAACTATGGATCAATCGAATTATTGAGAAAGGGTTCATCGGCTAATGCAAGCATACGAGGAAAGATCACTCAAGCCGAATCGGGCTTACCTGTTGAAGGGGTTTTAGTCGCTCTGGATAGTGGGGAACAGGTAGTAACGGATAATTTTGGTGAATACGCATTTTCCCAATTAAGTGCTGGAAGCAAAGTCATTACAGCAACCTTGGCTGGCTATTCAACCGCAACGGGAATCGCTGAACTTGAATCAGGCAGCCAATCTATTTTTTCTCCTGAGCTTAGTCGTGTGGAAGAGCCGTTGACTGCGGTGAAAGGACAGATTACGCATGCTGAAACGGGTGAGTTCTTATCCAACGCCATAGTTCAAATTTCAGGTGCGGGAGAGGCCAGTGTATCGACTGATTCAAACGGGGGCTATCTGATATCCACAATTGAAACGGGCGAAATCAAAATCGAAGTTACTTTAGCAGGTTACGACACCGTGACTACTTTAGTTCATCTCTATCCTGATAATGTCATCGTATTTTCACCTCAGCTATATCCTGTAAACACATCGACAGATTCTGGAAATACAGCTACGGTTCGTGGGCGGGTCGTTGATGCTGTGAACAGGCAAACATTATCTAACGTTGAGCTGGAGCTGTTTGTCTCTGATGGTGAAACAACCAGAGTAACAACGGAAAATGATGGCAGGTTTGCCATAAACAATTTATCTGCATCCAGATTACGGTTGCTATTCAGTTTGCCAGGATATGAAAATCTGGAGATCGATTTATCGCTAAGTCCCTTGACAATATTTGATTTAGGAGAAATACGGTTAAAGCCGGTTGATGTTGATGCGTTGTTGCCTGATCTAACGGTTCAGTCTATAAATTTATCGGAATTAATCAGTCATGAAAAAACGTTGGAAATCAGTGGTTCATTGAGTGTTGATATCAAGAACCAGGGAACAGCGATTACCCAGGGGAATTTTAATGTTATTGCCTATCATGATATCAATCAGGATCAATATTTTGATGAAACATTAGATATTTTGCTGGCGCAGTCAGACATTGAATCTGAGATAGGTATTGGAATGATGCAATCAGTCACTATGCCTTTACAGGGTAGTCTGCCTTATCGAGATGCTGCGATACAGATTTTTGTTGATAGCAAGCAGCAGGTCATTGAAAGCCGTGAAACCAATAATCAAACCAGCAGCGCGAGTCAATGCCTGAATGAACAAGGGAATGAAATGCCTGGTCTGAATGGGTTTGAACTGGCTACTGATTATCGAATAGATTATTTTGTAACGCATATCAGTCAGCAAGATGGTCCGATTCAGTTGGCTATTGATAGCCAAGATAATCTATATCTTTCAGAATACAATTCAGGCTCTGTAATTAAGTTGATTGCAGGAACTGAAGATGCTGAGCCTTTGATTCAACTTCCTGCCGGTGGCCCTTATTCTCTGGCGGTTGATAGTCATGACAATATCATTATCGCAGCCGATCAATTGTATAAATATGCGGCTGATGGCCGATTAATCTGGAGTCAGTTCTGCTCAGAAAACAACTTGTCAGTTGCCATTGATTCAGACGATAACATCTACCTGGGAACGCAAGAGAAAACGATTTGTAAATTTAATTCCGATGGTGAAATGGAACGATTAACAACGAGCATCACACCCGATGTAATAACATTTTCAGCAGATGGAACGCTCTTTGTTAATCAGAATGAAACAGCAGAACTCTATCGAGTTGACCCGAAAACGGGGGAGGTGATTGACCTGTTTATGGAAGAGGTGATCAGTCACCAAATGATCAGTGATGCAAATGCCAATTTATATCTGGTCACTGCGAATGAGCCAGGTAAAGACCCGGAATTAATCAAAATAGATCCGATTAGCAAGCATATTGAAAGTTTGATCTCTCAAGGTCTTCATTCGCTTGCTGGTATAGCAATGAATGGCTTGGCTGAAATCATTTTAACCGATACAGAAAACAATAGCCTGTATAAACTATCACCTGAAATTTCTGGAAGCGCTGATTTAACGATTGCTCAATTAAAATTTAACCAAACTTCAGTCACAGCACTTATTGGCAATGCAGGGCTGGCACCCAGTCCATCAGGCCTGATGGCTACATTATATGAAGGCGATCCGGAGGCAGATGGCGTGGCAGTCGAGTCGATAGAATTATCGACAATTCAAGCGCAGCAGGCCGAGCAAATTGTCTTTAGTCACTTGAATTTTTCCGGCGGCAAAAATCTTTATGTGCAAGTTGACGCTGAACAGCAGTTGTCAGAATGCAGGGAAGATAATAATTCAACCAGTATCACAGCACCAGACTTAAAAGCAGATTTAGTGGTTGAGTCGATCGATCGGAGTGCCCTGCAAACGGATTTGTTTAGCTTAAATGTTAACGGTAATTTAGATATCCGCATCTCGAATCAGGGTTTATCAGTAGTTGATCAGCCTGTAGATATCATTGCCTATTATGATGAAGATCAAAATGGTCAGTATGACGCTGAGGTTGATAAGCTGGCTGGGCAAAAGCAATTTAACCAAATCCTGAGCATCGCTGAACAAACTCAGATTATGATACCCGTGGCAGTGACTTTGCCATTCAGAGATGCTGAGATAAAGGTCTGGCTGGATTCAGTGCAACAACTGGATGAATTAAAAGAAAGTAATAATCATGATTCAACCACATCACAATGCCGTATTAATCCGGCTGCAACCAGCTTTGAACCGATAATTAAATGGGAATGGACAGGCAGTGAAACCGAAGCGGCCTATGATCAGGTAATGATGTCGCCACTGGTCGCTCAAACATCAGATGATAACCAGGATGGAGAAATTAACCAACTCGATAATCCTGATATCATTTTTGTAGCCTATGGCGGTGCTGGCGCAAATTTTGGTGCCGGTATATTGCGTATCATCGATGGTCAGGATGGTACAGATCTGGTCACAGGTCCCAATGATCCTGACTTGCGATTTGCCAGTTATGGCAATTTAGCTGTAGGTGATATTGATGGTGATGGCATCATCGAGATCATTGGGGCAAAACAGCTTGGGGGGTTAATCGCATTTAATCATGATGGCAGTTTGCTTTGGGAAAATGATATCAGCCAGTTTAGCGGTAAATGGAGTATTGGTGGGCCGGTAATTGCAGATATAGATCAGGATAACCAACCCGAGATCATATTTGGAACCAGTGTATTTAATTCTGATGGAAGCTTACGCTGGGAAGGTGAAAAAGCTTTTGCCGGAAAGAATCATCCATATAGCAGTGTGGCAGATTATTATTCCATCGCTGCCGATATCGATACCTCCAGTCCTGGAATGGAAATAATTGCGGGCCCAACAGCCTATTCAGCCAGTGGGGAGCTGCTCTGGCAAGCTGCTGGCATGACTGATGGTTATACTGCTATTGCTGATTTTGACCAGAATGGACAGCCGGAAATCGTGTTGGTATCCAGAAGTGCTGTCTATCTGCTGGATCATGAAGGGAATAAACTGTGGGGGCCGGTTTCATTACCCGGAAGAGGCAACGGTGGAGCACCTACCGTTGCAGATATGGACGGCGACGGAGAATTAGAAATCGGGGTGGCGGGCGCCTCATTGTATAGCGTGTTTGAAAAAGATGGACAGGTGTTATGGAGTAGTCGTATCACTGATTTTTCATCTTCACTCACCGGTTCTTCCGTTTTTGATTTTAATGGCGATGGAAAAGTTGAAGTCGTGTATGCGGGAGAAGTCTTTTTAAGTGTCTTTGATGGTGAAACCGGTGTTGGCCTGTTTCAAATACGCAACTCATCAGCAACGGCTATGGAAATTCCGGTAATAGCAGATATTGATAAAGATGGGCATGCAGATATCATCGTGTCAGCAAATCGTTCTCGCGGTTTTAACAATGGAATTCGCGTATTTCAAGATGCTGAAAACTCCTGGATGCCAACCCGACCTATATGGAATCAACATAGTTATCATATCAATAACGTAAATGATGATGGCAGTATTCCTCAATATGAACAATCGTCCTGGTTAAGCCATAATACATATCGACTCAATACCTTTTTAGATCGAGATCCAAGGTTACAGGCTGATATCAGTGTTTCGCAATTAAGCATTGAAATCATAGATGAAAACCAGGCGAAATTACAGGTGAGATTAGGCAATGCAGGCACTAAGAATATTAATCAGCCAATAGAAATAAGTTTTTACCAGGGGGCGCCAGAACAGGGCGGACAGCATTTGGGTAGCCTGTTCCTTGATCAATTAAACGCGGGGGATTATCAGGACAGGACAATTGAAATCACTCAGGCATTGTTGGCTGAGAGTGATATTTATGTCGTTGCGGATCTTGGGCAGACCTTAAGTGAATGTGATGAAACGAATAACCGAATGCAATTAGCTTTTCGTCAAATCCCGCAGAGAGCCGTATTGGAAATCAGCAGTGACCAGTCTGACTATCATGCAGATGAACAGGCTGGATTTGAAACTCAGATCAGCAATAATGGAATTTTACCTGCGTCATACCAGATTATCTTGCAAATAAAAGATGATGAAGGCAGTCTGGTTGAAGAAATCGACTTAGGCATCACTGAGAGATTGGCACCTGGAGAAACTGCCACAATAGGATATGCCTGGTCAACAGCAAATTATATTGCAGGCAGTTATCGTGTGGAAGCCAACGTTTATGATTCTAATCAACAGCACATAGGAGAAAGTCTAAGCCAATTTAATATTCAAGCCTCAAGTGGTAGCAATGCATTGGCCAGTTTGCGTAGTCGAAGCGATCAAATTATTTATCCAACCACGGCAACTGCAGAATTGAATCATAATATTCGCAACCTGGCGAGTAATCAAATTATAGAAAATGCCCAGCTGGTAGTCAGTATTTCAGATCCAGAGGGCGAAGCCGTGTTTGAAGAAACACGTTTAATGCCAGCACTGTATAGCCAAAGTGTGCAAACCATCAGCAGTTTATATCGCTTCGAACAAGCGAATGTTGGAATATATCAGGTCAATACTCAACTGCGAGATGAAACGAATCAGATACTTGCGTCTGATCAAACCCAATTCCAGATTCAGGCTCAATTACTAGAAAACATCAACACAGAGACTGAGCCAGAAAGGACAGAGCTCGAACAAGGACAAACGCAGATCTGTACGGATCGTATTACAAATGACAGCGACCAAGTTATGACAGCCCAGGTTGTCCGTCAATTATTGGTTAACCTGGATACGGCAGAGACCCTGAGCAGTCAACAACAAACATTGCATCTTGAAAGTCATGAAAGCCAGAGCCTGCATCGAGAGATCAGTACAGCAGGACTGGCTGCAGGAGAATATGCCTGCATACTGCAAATTCAGAATGAAGCCGAATGGATATCAATGGGATATGCTCAGTTTAGCCTGATTGAAGTGCCAATCAATCTCCAGGCAACGTTAGATGTAGGAACAACAGGGCGGTTATTAATCTTAATCGATGAGCCGCAACCGTATTGTGACAGCTACCAGCAAATCGTGCTTCAAACCCAGCTAACCGATACAGTGACAGAAGAAACGGGATTGCGTGTACAACTGTATGATGAAACAGGTGAGATGATCGATGAAGAAGCACTCAGTTTGGCCGTCGCTGTCATGGATGAAAATCCAGGCAATCAGGCCATAAACTTACAGGTCGAGATTAATCATCTGGGAAGCGTTCAGGCCACAATCAGCGCTGAACAAGGTTTTTATGGTCAATATGCGTTGGAAATAAGCACTGAATCCCTAGCAGAACCGGTCAAAAGTGGCCGGATTCCAGCTGACTGTTCAGAATGGATATCAACCAATGCTCAATTCCAGGACTGGCAGGTCGTTAGCCAGGAAAGCACCGGCATGGCCAGCGATCCCTTAGGGCCACAACAGCAACCGGATTTGACTCAACAGCGCCAGGTTCTGGAACAAACGCTGCAAGCAGCTGGCTGGTCATACCGCATAGTTGGAACAGCCGAGTTATTTGAACAACACTTGAGAACGGGCACTTATCAGAACTATTTACTGTTATCCGAACAGGTTAAATTGTCCGAATCCATGCAAAAAGAGTTACGTGAAGCCGTTTATCGAGGTGAAGGCTTGATCGAAGCTGGAGGGCATGACCAACGTCATGGCCGAATCGATGAAGCACTGGGTATCCGATACCGGGGAAAACATGCCAGTCAGCAAGGAATTCACCTGATTGAGAATACGATCACTGTGATGGAAAACCTGACATTTCAAACCCCCGGCAAAGCCTTAAAAGCTGAACTGAATGGAGCCAGCGCGATTGCCTACTATACCGGGGAATCAGAGCCCAACACAGAGATGGCCGTCAGCCATCATCCCTACGGGCAAGGTCAAAGTATTTATATGGGCTTTGACCTGGCGGCTGAACTGGCTCTGGAAACGGAAAAACCAGCCTATACCCGGTTATTACTGGATGCATTGCAAGCAATACAGACAGACACGATCAATGCCTATCCATCAACAGGCTATCCAGTTAGCCTAAGTCTGCAAAATAAAGGCATAGCTACCCCGGGACGCATGCAATTGATCGTTCCTGAACAGGTGAATATTCTGGATAAACAGGATGCGCTGCATACAGGACAAACCCTGAGCTGGCGATTTGAATTGGCTGAACAAACCAACATTGATCGAACGATCTGGTTACAACTACCCGAGCAGCCCATTACAATCCATAGCCTGATAGAAAGTGGCACAGCGCCCGATTGGCTTATCCAGCAACAGCCACAACTTACCATACAGATAGATGACAGTCTGACCTTGGAAAACCTGCTGGCAGAGGTCACGGCCATTGAAGATCCAGCCTATAAACACGTAAACAGATATCTGGACAACGCATTAGATGAAGCGCAAGCAACGGACTGGCAAGCAGCACAAAAAGCCTTGCTCCGAGCCTCAGATGCTTTAATAGGCATACAGACCGGGCAAAGTGCACAGATTAGAGCCCAGGTAGCAAATGTCATCCGTCAGATATCCAGTAAAATTCAATAATACAGGGAAGGAAACAGCATGAATAAATCATTAATCGGCGAAATGCGTGCATCACGCCTGTACATGAACTCAACCACATTGCTGGTACTGCTGTGCTTTACCAGCATGATTATACAGCCGACCCTGGCTGCAGCCGCCCAGAAAAGCCAGGCAAAACAGCGCACTCAGCAGCCCCCAACCTCTGCGCCAACGGCAGAAAGCCAATATAGTAAAACACTGCAACGACTGGAAAGGGAACTGTACCGGCTGGAAAAAAAATTAACCCGGCAACAATCAGGTCAACAGGAACTGAATCAAATAAAACAACAAAAACACAGCCTGAAACAATTAGATAAAAGGATCAAAGCAGGATTCGATAAAATGGAGCAGCATATCAGGCAGCATGAATTGTCAGATATCATCCTGCAACGGCATAGCGAAATGCTGAATCACTACCATACAGAATATGAAAGCTTGCTGAGCGAGCTGGAAGCATTGACCCAAAGCGACACTACGCAAGAACGCCTGCAACACAGTCAAGCCCTGATTCGGCAAATTAAAAATAAACCGAATAAGCGGCGACAACAACCTTTTGACCCCAATGAACTACCCAACAATCGCTTAAAAGCAGATAAACGCAATCGAGCTAAAATCAGTCAGACAGACTACCGACAAGCCGGCTATCATAACACCCCGCTCGTCACACTGGCAGCCCTCGGATCATTTAACTATGACCAGCTTCCGGAAGCCAGTCACCCGGGTTATCTGAGTGAAACCGATGAAGTAATGCTGAGTGATAGCATCAAAGACAAAGCGGCAGAACTCAATCATGATCCGGTCAGCATCTATCACTGGGTCAGAAACCATATACAATGGCAACCGACCTGGGGAGGCATTCAGACTGCAGACCTGACCTTATCGGCCCAACGAGGCAATGCCATGGACATCGCCAGCTTAACTATCGCTCTGCTCAGGGCATCCGGCATTCCTGCCAGATATGTGCACGGAACCCTCGAAGTCGAGCCCGAACGCTTCAAAAACTGGACCGGAGGTTTTAGCAACTTGCAAGCGGCAGCCAACTTTGCCTCCGCAGGTGGCATACCGATGACCCATGTCATAAGTGGCGGCCAGATTAGCCAAATCCACATGGAACATATCTGGGTTGAAGCGGCAATTGACTATATCCCATCGCGGGGTGCTAAAAACAAAGATGCCGATAGCTGGATCGCATTTGATCCCAGCTACAAACAATATGAATATCTCAGCGGGCTGGATGTACTGGAGATCAGCGGAATTGACCCAGAACAGGTTGCAGACAGCTTCATCAACAGCGGAACCGTGAATGAAGCAGAAAGCTGGGTCACAGGCTTTGATCCGAGTTTACTGGAAACGGCACAAACACAAGCGCAACAAAAACTGGAAGCTTATATTGAAAGCACCCTGAATGACCCCACCGTCGGAGAAGTGATCGGGGGCCAAAGAACCATCATACAGCAACACCCCACCTTACCCTCCAGTCTGGCCAATAAAATCGTGGTCACAGGAAGCCGGTATGACCAATTGCCCACGCAATTACAACAACGTATTACCTGGTCATTAGGCAGTGGAAACGCGGTGAGCCAACCGTTTGCAGGCATCAACAATCAGAAAATCACACTCTCCTTTAAACCGGCCACAGCAGACGATGAACACGCCTTGCTCAGCTTACTCCCCGACACAGAAATAACCGACATCAGCCAACTGCCCGACAGCATCCCCAGCTATCTGATCCACGTCATCCCGGAACTGAAACTGAACGGCCAGACCATCCAAACAGGCCATGCCATGAAGCTGGGCGACGAACTGGAATTTATCACAGCCACACACTATGCAGGACGCGGACAAATCCAAAGTCCCAGAACCTATCACGTGATAGCCGGTTCCTATCTGGCGGTCAATGCCTATGCAGGCAGTGTCTCACCCCAGATATTACAAAAAGCACAAACTCAACTGGAACACACCAAAACCCTACTGGAAACCGCTGATCAACAACAAATCAGCGCGTTAACAAGACAAGAACTCTTAGGCGATCTGTTTCATACCGGAGGGTTAGGTTATTATGCCCAGTTAACGGCACTCAGTCATATCATGGGACTACAAAATGGCAGTCATAATACCTTAGCCGCAGGCACAGGCACCTTTGGCTATGAACCCAATGTCGATTATATCTTTGGATTTCCAAGGAGTATCAAACCGGGTGGAATAGCACTGGACATACCCATAGCAAACATTACTGCAACCAACGATGGAAATACAGAAAACAAAAAACAATTTACCATCCAAACCGGTATCCTCAGTTCCGCATTGGAACATGCGGTACCGGAGCAAATTTTCGTCAATGAAGACAATCCCGGCGAAGCGATCTCAGCGGTTAAAGCCTTACAAAAAGCCAGTCAAGCAGGACAAAGAATCTATCAGATTACACCTGCAAATCAATCGGCTATACTGAGTAATATCCATCATGATCCAGAAACCATGAACGATATCAGGAATGCGCTGAATGCAGGGAAAGAAGTGATTACGCATACGGATGCTGTCAGTGTACCTGGTTGGACTGGGGCTGGCTATATTATTACTGATCCTGAGATTGGGGATGGGGCTTATTTGATCTCGGGTGGGGGGAATGGGGGTAATTATGCCTCTGAGTCTATTCGTTTAGTCGCAGTTAGCATTTTGTCCCTTATTGTTTTAACAGGTACGATGACATCTCTTATTTTAGTTTATTTTATTATTACAGCGTTAGGGCTTGGTCTAGCAATATTATTTGCAGAGTTATCCCAAGATCCTAATCAATTTTGGGAAGAAAAAGGACAAATTACTGCTATCATAGCCTTGGCATTATCTCCATTGGGAGGGGTTGGTATAATTGCACCAGCCGGTGTGGGAACCTTTATGTTACAAATAGTATCGGCCATTCTTGCTGTGGTAGGAGCAATTTAATGAAAATAACTAATAAAAATAATTTTTT
>SPJL01028575.1_pt1 | contig 11255 bp, 19 predicted proteins | sample 3741751 | NCBI WGS metagenome assembly SPJL01 (sample SAMN10925998, study PRJNA522277) | cold seep metagenome | isolation source: Elba SIP-enriched marine methane seep metagenome, extraction at timepoint T3 | place: Italy: coast of Elba, Mediterranean Sea | reverse complement strand
GCGTCGCGCCGACCACCGCCGTCGACGGTTCACGGGACTACGCGTACGTGTACGAGTACGACCCGACCACCACGGCCTGATTCACCACCTGCATGGTGACCAAAGGGGACTGCCTTCGGGTGGTCCCCTTCTCTTTGTAGAATGGACGCATGCTGAAGGTTCTTCGTCCAGGGATCCGCCACGCCGACGTCGAGATGTGGGAGGAGTTCCTCCTCGGCTACGGCTTCTACAACACCGAGGTCGACGGGTTCTTCAACGACGACTCCGTCGACTCGACCAAGCTCTTCCAGGAGGAGCACGGTCTCAAGGTCGACGGCTGGGTCGGCAACCAGACCTGGGGCAAGGCCATCGAGCTCGGCCTCGATGTCCTCGAGGACGACACCGCAGCGAAGGACGGGCCAAACTGGCCAGCTCCCGACCCACTGCTCGAGCCGCACAAGATCATCGGGACGGCGGGCCGCATGGAGGTGTGGGGACGGATGACCTACGTCGCTGCGGGCACCAAGAACAACCCCGAGGGGATCAGGATCACCAACGACTGGGCCAAGGACAACATCGTCAAGGCCAACATCGTTCAGATCGATCGCATCCCAGGCATCACCTATCAGGGGCGCCTGCAGGGCGGAGGCCCGAAGTCGGTGCCCATCCACCGCCTCGTGCTCGACAGCTTCATCGAGCTCTGGCAGGCGTGGGAAGACGCAGGGCTGCTCGACCGCGTGCTCACGTGGGCGGGGACGTGGAACCCCCGCTTCATTCGCGGCTCACGAACGAGCTTGAGCAACCACGCCTTCGCCACCGCCTTCGACATCAACGCCCCATGGAATGGGCTGCGTCGGGTCCCAGCTCTCGTCGGGAAGAGGGGATGCGTGCGCGAGCTCGTCCCCATCGCGAACGAGCTCGGCTGGTTCTGGGGCGGTCACTTCTCGAGAAAAGACGGAATGCACTTCGAGGCCACCAAGAAGGCGATCCGTCAGGCCGCCTAGAGAAGCGCCGGCATCTTGGTGCCGACCCAGATGTCCTCGGTCTCGTCCCACAGCATGTAGTCCTCGTCGACCCAGCACTTGCCGTCGTCGCCCCAGTACTTGCCCCAGCTGTTGCGCCAGAGGTACTGCCAGCGCCCGCCGCGGTAGCGCAGGCCGAGGCACATCATGGCGTGCCGTCCTGTCCAGCTCTCCGGACGGTGTAGGATCTCGCCGCCGCCGCGGTACTTCTGGAACTCGACGCTGACGGGGGTGCCGAACACCACCGGGTGGTTGGTGCGCAGCGCGAGCTCGAGCTCACGGCGGCGCTGCTCACCGTCCGAGCTCAGCCGGTAGAAGCCGTCGAGGCGATTGTTGCTCGCCATCGTGTAGAGGTCGAGCGCGACCTGGCCGTTCTCAGGGAAGACGTTCGAGGCTTCGTAGGGGTAGAACTCCTCCTCGAAGATGCCGATGTGCTTGAGCTGGTGCGCGGCGGAGCGCAGGTAGGTGCCCTGGTCCTTGGCGGTGTCGCCGGTGAGGTAGCGCGCCGTCCAGTAGAGGAAGAGCCGGCTGAGTTGCGGGGGCGGTGTCTTGAGGCCGCTCTCGAGGCCGTTGAGCACCTCCATCATGTCGCACCAAGCGTTGGCGACGCAGCTGCCGATGCTGCCCTGGTTGCTGATGGGCGTGCGGTCGGGGATGATGTGGTCGCTCTGCAGGTTCCACGTTGGGGTCACCTGTCGGAACGCCTGCTGGATGCGGCCGTAGTCGTAGTCCCGACCTGTCCAGTCGATCCCCGTCTCCAGCGTCTCGGTGTCGTAGTGGAAGATGGGCATGTCGCCGTCGGACAGCAAGCTGCCAACGGGGGTTTCTACTCGGACGTCGGCGGACATGAATTGGCCTCCTCACAGGTCTTGGCGTCGGCGACGCACTTGGGGTTCAGGAAGATGGTGCCCTTCTTTTGGGCGATGCGGCAAGTGTCGCCGAAGCGCTCACCCTTCTTGTTGACCCACATCGGATCGCCGCGCCGGTCTTTGCACTCGAGCTCTTCGAGCTTCTTCTCGGCGGCGTCACACTGGTCAGTGTCCTTGGCGTCGGGTGTCGGTCCGGGGTGATGCGGATCGGGAACTGGCGGGCAGCCCAAGACTGCGATGGCCAGTACGAGTCCGATGAGGTACTTCTTCATGGGTTGCAGTCTACATCTGCGATCGGGAAAAAGAACATTGAAGGGTTTGGTGCCCTGTTCTATTGCATGAGACGGGAGTACGCTTCACGTCCCTCTCGCTGCGAAGAGTCGTGGCACGAGCACTCAACCTCAAGGAATTGATCAATGGCAGACTACGAAAAGGTCACCCCCGCCAGGTTCCGTCAACGGCTGAAGGACAGCCAGTACAAGAACCTCACCGGAGCTCGACGCGCAATTGGGCGTATGTCTGAGTGGACCGACAAGGAGAAGGACAGCGCTCGGAAGTATGCCGAGAAGCACTTCGGGGGTGGTGGCGCAGCTTCGGCCAAACCGGCCAAGAAGAAGGCGGCGAAGAAGGTGGCCAAGAAGAAGGCCACCAAGAAGACCGCCGCCAAGAAGGCTGCACCCAAGAAGACCACCAAGAAGCGGGCAGCTAAGAAGGCTGCCCCCAAGAAGGCTGCGAAGAAGCGTGCCACCAAGAAGGCGGCGCCCAAGAAGCGGCAATCGAGGAAGAAAGCTGCCCCCGCACCGCAGATGAACAGCGTGCAGGAAGCCAACATGAAGGTCGGCACCATCACGCAGGCGCTGCAGTCGATGAAGACGGCCAAGGAGCTCGGCGCCGGCGAGACCGAGGTGGCTCAAGGAGCCAAGGCTGCTCAGCGGGGTCTCACCCAGATCGTCGAGGATCTCTGTGGAACCGTCGCGCAGTCTCAACTCAGCGAGGCCGAGCAGGCCGAAGCCGAGAAGCTCGCCAAGGCCGCAGCGGCCAGCGCCCACGCGGGCGCCAACGGCGCGGGGCACCCGGACCCGTCGTCTCCCGGCATCGCTCCCGGCGCGGTTCCCGCCGTGCCCACCATGCCGAACCCGGTGCTCGAAGGCGCCTAGGCGTTCGCTTTTTTAGAGCTCCAGAGCACGCCGATAGAGTCGACGTCATCCCTGGAGGACACATCCCCCAGCACAGCGGTGCGCCCATGCATCTTGATGGGCCACCGCCAGCTTCGGGTTCCGTGCTGACTTTCGAAGATGGCCAGGATCTCTTCGGCAACCTGCTCGCACTTCAACAGCGCGTAGGGCTTTCCTTTTTGGATGACCTGCACCAGTAGGTCCGTCCACACGTCGCGTCGATCCTCCGGCAGGTCGAGGAAGGCGCAGTCCTGGATCATGAACTTGCCGTCGTCACTCGGGACCGGTTCTTGTGGGAAGCAGAGGATGAACGGGGTGATTCTCCCGTCCCGCTTCCACGCAGCCTTCACCGTGTTCTTGATGGCTTCTTCCGCCGGGATGAGAAGTCCATCATGGATGAAGCGTTCTGAGGCATAGTACTCAAGGTCCGGATGCACCGGAGGAGTATATGCCCCGAGACGTCATGTTTCTATTCCGGCGAGCGCTCCGGCGCTGGCTTCCTTGGATTCAACGCGCCACGTACAGCTCGAGCGTGACGATCGTCGGCGGTCAGAACGGGGGCTTCTCCGTTCGGGCGGTGTGGCCTGCCACCAAGGCGGGGCCGGCCGGCGAGCACCTCATCGAGTTCACCAGGCAGAAGGTGCTCGGCGCGACGTCCATGAAGGGGCGGATGTGCCAGCGCCCGACCAAGAAGGTCTGCCGCTTCCGCGACGATGTCGTCCGGGAGATTCTTCAACAGAGAGGCATCAACAAGTGATTATCGGATTGTCAGGTCAGGCTGGGTGCGGGAAGGATACTTGTGCCGACTTCCTCGTGGAGCACCACGGCTTCGTGAAGGTCGCGCTCGCCGACCCCATCAAGCGAGCAGCCATGGAGTGGTGGGACTTCACCGAGGAGCAACTCTGGGGCAGCAGTGAGGAGAGGAACAAGCCGGACAAGCGCTACATGCGGCCGACGCCAGCGCATATCCAGCGGCGTATCCAACAGGATGTGTCGGAGTACGTTGTCAACGGCGACGGTCGGCCGGATGACGAGTTCTATCTCACCCCCCGTCATGCCCTTCAGCAGATCGGCACCGAGGTAGGTCGAGCCATCGACTCTGATGTGTGGGTCCGCTACACGATGAACGTGGCGGAAAGGCTTCTCGGATCTGAGGGGCGTAGGAGCTACAACCGCACGAAGGGCGTCTTCGACAACCGCGACAGCTCGGGCCGTCTCTTTCGCTGCGAGGTCAAGGGGGTCGTCATCTCCGACTGCCGCTTCAAGAACGAGTTCGCTGTCATCCGGAAGGCCGGGGGGCAGTTGGTGCGCATCAACCGTCCGGGGGCGGGGCTCAACGGGAAGGGAGCTCAACACGCCAGCGAAGCAGAGCAGCGGGAGGTCCCCGACATGTTCTTCGACTTCGTATTGCGCAACGCCGGCTCGCTCCACGAGCTCAAGCTCGGCGTCGACTCGATGCTGGCCGCGGCCGCCGGGCGCATGAAGAAGTACGACGCGAACGGAGACGACGACATTCCGCCCTTCAAGAGGGTCTGATGCCGAAGCCGCGCCCTTGCCTGGAGAGGTTCTGGGAGAAGGTGCTGAAGATCGAGGGGGCTGCTGCGTGCTGGCCTTGGATGGGCCGCAGCCTCCACTTCTACGACGGGATCAGCTACTGGCACGCGCACCACTTCTCCTACGCCATCCACTACGGCCACGTTCCCAAGGAACACAACGTTCTGCGCTCCTGCGGAGACCTCACCTGCGTCCGTCCCACGCACCTCGAGGCGGTGCCCCGCGGGAACCGAGGAACGAGACACCCGCGCGCCAAGCTCACGGAGGGAACCGTCCTGATGGTGATGCGCGCTCTTCGCATTGGCGTGCCGCGGGAAGTCGTCGCCGAGCAGTACGGTGTGAGCCTGCCAACCATCTCGGGAGTCGCCACAGGCAAGACCTGGAAGCACGTCCCAAGAGAACCGCTCGCCCGTCTTCCGAAGCAGCAGAAGAAGAAGCGACCGAGGAAAAAGAAACTTACCCCCGAGCAGGTTCGTGAGATAAGAAGAAGGCGCGAGGAGGGTGCTTTGGTAGTCTCATTGGCCGAGGAGTTCGGAGTGGGCCCCTCACACGTCAGTGCCATCTGCTACCGCCGAGCCTACAAGGAAGTCGAGTAATGCCCCAGCTGACCTTCACCCTCAACCAGCAAGAGTACGAAGCGCTCATCGCGCTGGCTCGAGAGGGAACCAAGAACGACGCCGGACAGGTCAACCAGAACAAGGCTGTCGCGCTCGACACCTTCCTCCGCGACATCGAGACGAACAACGGCGTCGAGCGTGATGCCGTGTGGGTGCAGTGGCAGGAGGGCGACCAACCCCTACCGCCCACCACCGACTTCCCCGACGTGTGGCCCCCCGAGATGCGCTTCTACATCGAGCTCATCACGAGGAAGGTCACGCGGGTCGACGTAGACGCGGTCATCGAGAACCAGGCCAGCTTCGCCGTGAACATCATGGTCACCCGTGATCCCGCGGCGCGAGTTGGCTGGCTTTCGGTGGACGACTTCTTCCAGGAGTAGTTCTTTTTAGCCATGAATCAGGAAGCAGCGGTCAGTGTTGAGCTCGATGAGGCCGGGAGCCTCTCCGCGGCGAAGGACCTCGCCAGCGTCACCATCCGAACGCATGGTGGAGACGAGTACGCCTTCCCGGCGATGAGCAAGAGCGCGCTCGGGACTGTTCTGCCCAAGGGCAGCAACCGTCTTTCCGAGCAGCCGCTGACGCTGGTGAATGCCAGCACCACCATCCTGATGATCCCGCTGCGGATCTGCAAAGTCATCCTTGTCGACGGAGAAGAGTGGTGGGCCTCCCCTGCGTGAACTGTAAGAAGCCGGTGGGCTCCGACGAGGCGAAGTTCTTCGCGCAGACGTTCGTCTGTCCGGACTGCTTCACGGTCGCAGAACGCACCTACCAACAAGGTGATCGACAGCTCCGCATGATGTTGGTGATGCTCAAGGAGTGCATCCGTCTCGCCATCGTCAAGGGAGAGCTGCAGTTCCCGGAGCACCTCACCGAGGACATGCCTCGGAAGGACCTGTTCACCGAGCTCCAAAAGCTCGCCCAAGAAGCGCGGCAGCAAGCCCTCAAGGATGAGCCGCCGCAGTCGGAGCTCGCAGAATGGAAGAGAACCCAGCGCACAACCGCTACCACGACCCCCTCGCAGGAGACTACGAAGCTGCTTGCAGCTGGGAAGGGTGCGGATGGACCGCCAAGCTCAAGCTGAACCTGGCGATGAAACTGCAGCCGGGGGACCCGGTGTATCGAGACCCCTCGAATGAGTGGGTAGGGAAGTGCCGCAAGTGCAAGAGACACAGTCTGGTGATCACGAAGGCGCCGGGCCCGGCGCCCGCCGAGAAGCCCAGGGGCTTCTGGAGAGTGCCGACGGAGTAGCCCGCCTCTTCAGCTTCGGCGAGCTCATCGCCACCTGTTACGGCGCCAAGAAGACACGGGTCGACGGGGTCTACGAAGCGGGGGCGAACCACCGGATCGTGTGGGACTGCTGGCGCGTTGACGAGCTCTGCTGGTCGCACAAGGCCAGCCTGCTCTTCCTTCAAGGCTCGAGCATGCAACAGCTCGTCCTTCCCTTCCTTCTGCTGCGCGCGCACCCCAGCCCGCCGTACGACCCGCGGCCGGGTGCCGCCGGCGTGGTGTTGGCCGAGGTCCTCACCACCCCCGAGCTCAACCACCAAACGCTCTTCAGCCTGTTGGCCCCCGACGCCCTCCGGCTGTCCGGGGCTTGACCCCTTCCCTTCTACACGATAGTCAGGTGTACAATGTACGTACGCCGTCAGGAGACCCATGGCAGACAAGCCCCCAGGAACGGTTGATCTTCGCCCGCATCACATGCGGGGAGGGCCGCCTTCGCCAGAGAATCCTTCGAGCCAGCAGCCCGTGTTTGTCGCACCGGGCATCGACCCGGCAGCGGCGGCGTACGCGGCGAGCGCCGCCGCGCGTGCGCAGGCTCGGCGATCCGGGGGACTCCCCAAGTACACCGCGCCAGCTGGCGGAACGCCTGTGGCCATCCCACGCCTCGATGCACCCCATGAGGCCGGCAAGACCATGGCGCAGCAGGCCAGCGCCGGCGGCCCAAGCCATCATGAGGTGGTGTCGGGAGCGATGCAGCAGCATGCTCAGCGAGCTGGGAGCATCGTCGAGCCGGCGACCGCTTCGCTCCCCGGCGTGAGCGCGCCGCGGGCCTCCGCAGAGAGCTTGGGGATCCTGTCGACCGACGTGCTCCCCCCAGAGGCCGAGAACGACCCCAACTTCCAGCGCGGCTTTGGAAGCAACGCGGCGCCGGCGCAGCCGGCCATGGCCATGAAGTACGGGGTCATCCGGAACGGTCAGCGGCTCATGCCTCAGCAGTTGCGACAGCAGGCGGGCAGCAAGGTCCAGCTTCGTCCGCAGACGCTTCAGGACCTCCAGGACCTGAAGGAGCTCAAGGAAAAGCAGACGGGCCTGCCGGCGACGGAGAAGGAGGCCGAGCAGCAAGCAGCCGGCGGAGCGGCGGCGCACTCCGCTCGAGCGGGCAGCGAGCTCAAGGAGCCGGCAGCTCCGAGCGCGGAGGACGAGGAGGTCAAGAAGGGCATCGAGATGATGGACTCCTTCGACTACGACCGCATCCGCGAGGTCATGAACCGGGACATGCTCAACAACCCGGACCAGCAGAAGATCATCGAGGATCGCTGCAAGGAGCTCGACCTCACCGAGCTCATCATGAAGAGCCGGGTGAGCCAGGACGTCCACGTCATTCCCCGCAAGTTCGTCATCACCTTCGAGTCGATGACGGGAGAAGAAGACCTCGCCCTCAAGCGTCTGGTCATGCAGGAGAGCAAGTCGACTGAGGTCACCGACCGCTACCTGCTCGACAAGTTCGCCTTCATGGCGCTCACCGTGGGGCTCAAGGCCATCAACGCCAACCCTGTTCCAGCACACACCGACGAGAAGGGTGAGTTCGACGAGAAGCAGTTCTGGATCAAGTTCGCTTGGGTGATGAAGCAGCCCCTCCATCTGCTCGCATCCATCGGTGTGAACCACACGTGGTTCGAGATGCGGGTGCGTAAGCTCTTCGTTGCGGAGAAGGTGGGAAATGGCTGAAGACTCCCGAAGGGCGGGCACGTGCACAGCTTCTTCTGCGCACACTGCAAGCGCCACCCCCAGTTGGGTCCCTTCAGGAGTGGGTTCTTCTTTCTCTCATCGAACAGGACGAGACCAACGACCTCGCCAAATTCAGAGCGCTTGCACAGCTCATCATCGATCAGGAGAAGGGAATCGAGGCATTCGAGGAATACATCAAGATCGCTTTCCCTGGCTTCGAGAGCCGGAAGCAGCAGCAAGCCCAGGACATGCGCAAGCAGCTCAAGAACTGGACGGACAGCGGACCGCTCCGCGTCGTGCCGCTTGAGCAGCCGATGGCGCGCAGCAAGCTGAAGACGAGGACCGTGAAGGTGACCAAGGACAGTCGGACGCAGAGCTTCTACAAGAAGCTCTCCAGCCCCATGGGGAATCGATGAGCATCATCGAGCCAGCACAGACGGGGGACAACAACCTCTACTGCTGCCCGGACTGCGGTAGCCCCTCCCTCGAGTACTCGTTGCTCGCGGGAGGGACCGCTACTTGTACCGCCTGCACCTGGTCCGGGTCCAAGGACCGACTGCTCGTCATCCCCGTGGAGATGCGGGGGAAGGAAGAGACGTTCGCAGCGATGCGCAACGACCTCCGCAACACATTCGGGAGAGCTTCCACCGACCTCGGCCGGTTCTTGGTGAAGTGGGGCTTCCTCGACGCCACGCAGGGCCGGGACGGCATCAAGGTCAACCCCCGGCAGCTCGCGAGGTACATGACCATCATCGCCAAGGAGACCTTCATCGCCATCTTGGCTGAGCGGAAGAAGATCGAGGAGGAGCGAGTAAGTGGAAGCTGACGAAGGCATGGTGTACGCGCCCGACATGGAGCCCGAGGAAGACGGGGAGAAGCTCTCCTGCTTCATCGAGCCATCGAACGTGTGTGGGCCGCACTGCATGGCCTACCTCACGTCTCCGGCAGACGTGGCCCGGTCCGAGCTCGACCGGAACAATCAAGCTCACTGCATCGTGTTGGTGAGCGCGGACCGCCTCGCGCGTCACGCGGTCATCCTCACGCAGCTGTTCGCGACTTCGGAGAAGAAGAAGCGAACGGCGGAGCAGGACCGGAAGCGTGAGGACGCAACACCCAAACCCCCGCGGCCCTTTGGCGGGCAGCTGCCCACAGACCCGTTCCCGGTAGGAGGGAAGCCCCGATGATCAACATCCGCGCAACGCGTATCGACCAGAGCTTCAGTCTCGAGAACGGTGCGATGCAGAACTTCCTCATCGTGACGCTCCCCGACGGTTCGGAGCTGCGAGCTCCTATCACCGACGAGCAGGTGGAGCAGCTCGTCAAGGAAGTGAGTGGCACCAACGGTGCTGGTGTCGCGCATGACATGGTGGGCCTCGGCGAGGAGGTCGTGACTCCTTGGAACGGAAAGACGCCAACCTATCCGGACCCGCCTGTTCAGACGATCGGTGCGGAGTCGCCGGAGCAGGACGAGGTCAACGCGCAGGCGCTCTTCAACCAGCTGCAGGAAGAAGCTGAGCCGGAGCCGACTGGCGAGCTCATCAACTGGGGTGCGTTGCCCAACGAGATGTTGACGGTGACGATGAAGGCAGCCTTCCGCCTGCTCGGCGCTGCCCCTCAGATGAGCTACGCAGACGTGCAGCAACTCTCTTCGAACATCGCCGACACGTTCGGGGAGGAGGACTGGGCCAAGGTCCGGGCCTCTCTGGCGCCGGCGCAGGCGGCCCCGCCCAAGCCTCCGATCGGGCAGGTGCAGTGGGCCGACGGCTCGCCGATGGTGGCGGGTTCCAAGCCTGCGCGCACCGTCCCCAAGGATGCAGCGGGCTACCCCGTCGTGGACAACGAAGTCGACCCCGGTGAGATCGTCGTCACCGGTTCGGACAGCGACGAGGACGGGGTCAGCCAGCTGTGATCCTCGTCGTCTGCAAACAGTGCAAGGTCGGCCTGCGCATCGCTCCAGGCGAGCCGGGTGAGGCCGCGGGTCTCTTCGGCCCGCAGAGCGACTTCTACCCGAACCGCTTCCCGTGCTTCAAGTGCGAGCGGCCGGTGGCGGAGTTCGTCACGGCCATCGAAGCGCTGGCGCTGCAGACGATCGAGGTGTTCGACGTTGGGCCCAAGGAGGCCTTCGCCGCCATGAACGGTTTGGGCCTGCCGGGAGAGCGGGACTGCAGCGCCGCGGCGGTGGCTCAGCTGTTCGATGAGAACAGGGTCAAGCGGGTGAAGACCCGGCCCATCCGCAACAGCCACCGCTGCATCGTGGAGTTCATCGAGTTCGACAACGGCGTGCGTGCCTACCTCGGCTCGAGCGCGCTGGGCGCCACCATCTTTCGGGTGGCTCAACCTCACTCGTACGCGGAGAGCGTGGGATGAAGATCGTGCTCGCATACAAGCGCCGCGAGGAGCTCGTGAACGACGCGCACCTGTTCGACGGCTACATCCTCGAGAACCAAAGCGAGACTCGCCTGAATGGCAAGACGTTCGCCGAGCTCATCTTCACGTTGTCCGAGGTGGTGCGTGCGCAGCGGCAGAAGAGTCAGGTCGGCGTATTCATGGTGCGGCTCGAGCAGCCCTCCGTGGAGCACGCCGTCTCTGACGATGCAGTCGAGACCATCTGCGTGCACCCTCACAAGTACATCGAGGCGTTGAGTCCCCCACCACAGCGCATCGTGCTCAAGGTGAACCACCGAGCGCCGACCAGCGCGACGGCGACGGTAGGTCTTCGCGCTGGCGTCGAGACACTCATCGATGCGTTCGGCGAGAGCGTCTACGTGCAGGTGAAGAACGGTGAGGCGGAGTGTCCTCGCTGCGGACGCTGGCGGGGGACGATGTGGCGCCGCGGCGGCAGCACCGCAGTGAAGTGCGTCGAGTGCGGCTTCCTGGTGGTGGCGCATGCGCAGTTCCGGATCGACGGTCACTCCGACTGGGCCGCCATCTTCACTGAAGATCTGCTCGGCGTCGACGCCCAAGACACGCCCCGGTTCTTCCTGCCCCGCGCATGGAACACTTCAGGCCCGTGGATTACCCGCGAGGACCTTCAGAAGAAGTACGACAAGTACGTCGAGGAGAAAGAGAATGCAGACAGGTAACCCT
>SPJL01009861.1_pt1 | contig 11257 bp, 3 predicted proteins | sample 3741751 | NCBI WGS metagenome assembly SPJL01 (sample SAMN10925998, study PRJNA522277) | cold seep metagenome | isolation source: Elba SIP-enriched marine methane seep metagenome, extraction at timepoint T3 | place: Italy: coast of Elba, Mediterranean Sea | reverse complement strand
TTACTTTTGGGGAGCGGTAATTTGGCAGCACAAAAAGTTAGTGTTTCCGATGATGTCTCCCTCCGCAATGATGATGGCTATGCCATTATCGGTCGGATGAAAAATCGTATCCTCCTCTTCCGCTTTCGCGGCAATGAATACGAAGTCCAAGCCTTTGACCACAAACTGCGCAGTTCCTGGTCCAAAGAGCTCAAATTGGAACGTAAAAATCCCAAAGTGATCGAAATTATCCCCGATCGCGAAGATTTTACCGTCATTTACCAACATCGAGCTAAGAGTCACTTGGTGATCCGCGCCCATAAATACGATGCCGCCGCCAATTTGATCGACTCCACACAAATCGTCGACCTCGGAGCGAGTTGGTACGTTCCTCCCTATGCCGCCGTCCTTTCCGAGGATAAACAAAAAATGGTGCTCTACGCCATCGAAAAACAGACGGAGATCATCGCCTATTCCTTCGACCTCAAAAATATGGAACTCCTCTGGAGCAATCGCTTCAAACCGGTAGATCTGAATGAGCCACACGATCACGAACAAATGATGGTGGACAACCAAGGTAATTTTTATTTCATAATGGAAAAGGAAAATCGCCGAAGTCGACAAGAGGAACACCGATATGAGGTTTACCGTTGTAACGAAGACGTGGAAACGATTACGATTCCCGCGCCAGAGTATCAGACCTATGATGTCTTTTTTACCTTCGATAATCTCAACCAAAAGATCGTAGCCGCAGGTCTTTATTCCGAAAAGAATCGGGGCCGAGCAAATGGCTATTTTTTCCTTAGCATCGATTTGTATAACGACAACAAGTTTCTCCTGCGTTATGAGGAATTTACCGATGATTTTTTAGCCAATATCTCTGGCCGAGGAGTGGATGAAGAAAAAGGCCTCACCGAATGTGATATCCAACAAATTGTACTGCGCCGCGATGGGGGCATTCTCTTTGTCGCAGAACGCAATCATCAATTAGAGCGTCGCAGCACTGGAGTCGATCGAGGTTATGTAGGGCGTGATGGTGGCCGTTATATCGTCGATTATTATCACGATGATCTATTTGCCTTTTCGGTACATCCGGATGGTAAAACGCATTGGAAGACGGTGATGCATAAGAAGCAATATTCGCAGGACGATAATGCGGCGTTTTCTTCTTTCTTTTTGCTCAAAACTACCTCTGCACTACGCCTGATTTTTAACGATGAGATTCGCAACGAAAATACGGTAAGCGAATATGTGTTGCGAGGTAATGGTAACTTTGATCGGAACTCGGTGATGAGCACCGAATCCCAGAATATAAGGCTCCGTTTTCGCGATGCCTTACAAGTGGGATCCGATGCTTTAATTATTCCTAGCGAACGCCGCAATCGCTTGCGACTGGTGTTGCTAGAATACTAGGGTTATTACTTTTTATCCAGGGTGTCGTTGCCCGTACCAATCAAACGCTTCTCCTCGATCTTGATACTGGTTGGGCCACCTACAATTTGAAATTCCGTACGACGATTGATTTGATGCGCCGTTTCTTGTTGCTCCGCAGACAACTGATTGATGAAATCTAAATTCAAAACGGTTCCTGCGGAAAGGAAACTATGTTGATCGGCCAAGGTTTCATCTATCGTTTTAGGACGCGTTTTTCCATAACCAATAGCCTTAATCCTTTCTGCCTTAACTCCTTTGGCAATAATCCACTGCCGAGCTGATTCCGCCCGACGCTGAGAAAGGTCGAGGTTAAATTGATCTCCACCACGGCCATCCGTATGCGAAGATAATTCGATAACCATCGTCGGATTTTCCGTCATCAATTCATAAAGCAATTGCAAGTCTGGTTCTGCGGCCTTAGTGATCTTATCATCGTTGTAATCATAATAGATATTATCGAGCGTAAAGACCTTTTCGCGAGTTACGGTAACGTAGCGTGGTAGCGGCGCTAGCCGAAGTTGTTCTTCAATAAGAATAGAACTGTTGAGATCGTGCGTATTAAAAGCAACGGTGTCGGACTTGAAATTTTCGGCACTGGCGATCAAAAGATAATTTTGGTTCAACTCTAATAAAAAAGGAAATTCGTTGGTTTCTTGATTTACTTTGCGATTCACTTCTTGGCCCTGATGGAGCAGTCGAACGCTTACGCCTTTGAGGGCTTCTTCCGAAGTAGCGTTAAAGGTAGTGGCAAAAAGATTAGCTTCGATTTTTTCAATCTCCACCATATAAATATCGTTACAGCAAGTTTTGCTTTTTAGAGACCGCGCTTGTTCGTTGGGGCGATTGGAAGCGAGAAAGCCTTGGTAGCCCATTTCGTCGAGCATAAAGTAGAGGTCGTCAACGGAAGAGTTATAAGGGAGTCCCAAGTTACTTGGCGTACTCCAGTCTTTGGCATTCCAATCGGAGCGGAAAATATCGTAGCCACCAAGGCCGGGATGACCAGTGGAGCTAAAGTAAAGACTGCCATCGCGATAGTAAGGCGTTTCTTCGTTGCCCACAGTATTGATGGGCTCGCCGAGGTTGATGGCATTGCCATATTGACCTTCGCCTTGGTAAGGGGCATAGTAGATGTCGTAACCGCCATAGCCACCCATGGTATTGGAAACAAAGAAGATTACTTTCTTACCAAATAATTCTCCAAAAGAAGGAGACTTGACGAGGTAGTCGCCATTGACGCCTTGTACTTCTTGGGCAGGCGACCAAGCATCTGAACTCCTCTTGCTATAGTATAATTTACTTTCCTTCAATTGATTTCCCTTGGTAAATAATTGCCGAGTAAACAACATCTCCTGACCATCAGCAGAAAGTGTAACGTTACTATTGAAATAACCGGGACGGTTAATATTTTTGCTTAATAGTTGTGGCTCATCCCAACCATTCTCTCCTTTCTGACTTGCCAAAATCTTGGTGCCAAAACCACTGCTGTTTTGCGCATCGAGTTCCACGATTTCTTCTTCCAACAAACTAACAAAAAGCAACTGATTACCACCACTTGCAAGGATCGGAGAGTACTCCGAATTTTTGGTATTGATTTTATCACCAGCATGACTCACCTGCGAGCGATCATCGGTGGGAACTTGTAAGGCATACTGCGCCCCTTGCTTTTCCACCTCTGCCAATTTACGTTGCGTAGCATCCGTCTCGCTAGCGAGGTAGTGATCCAAAGCGACCATGGCTTCTTTATATTTACCCAGCATTTTTAGGGTACGCCCATAAGCAAAACGCTTATCCCAGTAGGCATTATCCTGATCTTCTTTGAAAAATTGACGGTACATCTCTTCGGCCTTTTCATAATCGCGTAGCTGATAATTGAGCTCTGCCATTTTTAAAAGCAATTGCTGCTCGTGGTTTTTTTCATAGGCCTTGGCAAACCATTCGAGGGCTTTATAGTAATTGTGTTGAGCTAAAGCCTTTTCTGCCGTTTCCACCATTACCTTTGGCGTAAGTCTATTGAGGGGTTGTGCCTCTAAGGAGAATATAAAAAATATCAGTAGGGATAAAAGAGCTAAAAATTGTTTCATTATAATTGAGTTTAAAACAAGCACTTATTATGGAACAGAGCATTACAAATAAGGACAGAGAATAACCGTTTTTACTTCAGGTTCTTTATAGATTTTAAAGATGTACCCCAAGGCCACTTCAAAGGCACCGCCAGTATTGGCATTGCTTAAAGAAGAGAGGGTTAGATCATAACTCAACGCTATTTTAATGTCATTGTAATCAAGGCCGAGCAATAGTTCTCCTGCATCAGAAAAACGATACCCTAAACCAAAGTTGAGTCGGATTTGCTCGCGAAGTAAATAGCCTGCCAGTGCTTGCATTTGGAATTGGTTGGCAGGGCCGAGAGTGGTGTAATAAAGGCTAGGCGACAACTGAAATTTATTGCTAAGTTGGTAGGTCAATTGACCATGGGCCTGTATCCGCATCGATAGATCATAAGCGGTACTTGCTAGATTGGCCTCGGGTTGTAGTAAATGTCCGAAAGACAAACCTACCCGGTAATTGGTTTTATCATTAACGCGCGACTGCAACATCAGCCCTGCCGCAAGGTCAAAGTAATTTCCATTATCAGCAATATTGTTTCGGTCTATACTCGTAGCGCCACCAAAGCCTCCGGTGCTTAAAGCTTCGTCTTCAAAGTTTAGACTAGTACTGTTGATATTGAAATTGCGACTTACCGGGCCTCCTTGCAAGCCAAAGGTAAGCACTGTTCTATATTCATCATCAAAAGAATGATGCAAGGCCGCAGATACTTGAATGGCATTAGTCTTTAGCTGTGCGATTCCCGCTTGGTCTTGAAAAAGCATCGCGCCCACTCCAATCCAATCGCGTTGTTTTTTGCCAACCAAAAGAATAGGAGCATCTACATAAAACATGGGAGTAGAAAATTGGTTAGAAACTACACTGCGGTATTGGTCGCGGTAAATACCACCTACTCGAAATGATCCTTCAAACGCTCCGGTGAAGGCAGGGTTTAAAGAAAGTGGGGAGCTGTTGAAAAGCGAAAAGTGAATTTCTTGGGCCTGTAGATTCCCCAAGAGGATCAAGACGCCAAAGATCAGGATTAGTCCGGCTTTTTTCATGTTTTCAATTTTTCTAAAAATGGTTATAGGCTTTTATTTGATAATGGCAAAATCTCCAGTATAGATTTCTAGTTCTCCTCCGGCTAGTTGAATCCGGGCGATCCAGGTAAACACTCCCGTATTGAGCGGCTTACCTTTAAAGTTACCGTCCCAGCCAGTGGTAATATCATTGGGTTGGCGATTGTAGGCCGCGTATACCAATTCCCCCCAACGGTCAAAAATTTGGAAATGTTGAATCTCCGTGATTACATTTTCATCCGAATAAATCGTCAAGATGTCATTGATGCCATCGCCGTTGGGAGAGAAGGCAGTAGGAACATAAACCGATGGTGTGCGATCGACGACCAAGAGGCTTCGAGCATCTACTTCGCAGCCCATGGTATCTCGAATCATGAGAGTATAGGTGGTGGTATATTCCGGCGTAGCGGTAGGGTCGAGGCAGTTGTTGCAACTTAAGGTGGTGGCAGGGCTCCATTCGATAGAATCGATGGCTCCTTGGAGGAGGTTGACAAAGGCCTGGTACTCGTGGGCTTGGCCCAGTTTAATTTCTATTGGCGATTCCAACTCAATCAACAACTCCGCCGGTTCATTTACTTCCAGGCTGTCGCTGATTTTACAACCATTAGCATCTCTGACGATTACCTCGTAGCTGCCCGCCATCAAGCCATTGAATAAATTTTCTTCTTGGAAGTTTGCTCCACCATCTATAGAGTAGCGATAGGGCGGCAGACCACTTTCGAGCTGTACCCAAATGTGTCCATTTTCTTCTGCATAGCAGCGTACATTTTCGACTTCGTAATTGGCTAGAAAAATTTGTGGTTCCGTAATGATTCCACTTCCAAAAACACTACAACCTTCTTCATCCACCACTTCCACTTGGTATTCTCCTGCGAATAGACTATCCAAATTTTGCACGTCGGATTGGAAACCATCGGGGCCCGTCCAGCTAAAGGATAAACTATCCGTAGTGCCCGTAATCGCCAAGTCAATAATTCCATCTGCCGCTTCAAAACAAGTAATATCATCGACTATCAAGTCGAGGTTGAACGGTGCTGATTCAGTAACGGTGAGCATCAGCGTACTGACACAGTTGTTGGCATCGGTAACACTGACGGAATAGTCGTCAGCAGTCAAGTTTTGGATATTAGAGGTATTGGCACCAGTTGACCAATTGATGATATAAGGATCAATGCCACCGGAGATGCTTAGATCGATGGCGCCGTTGTTTTGTCCATTACAACCTGCACTGGTGATGGTGGGAGTAAGGAGAATGGCTGCTGGTTCGTCAACCGTTGCACAGTGAATGACTTCACAGTCATTAGCATCTTGTACCGTCAGACAATATTCTCCAGCACTAAGGTTATTAATATCAGCAGTATTAGCACCATTACTCCACTGGTAAACTGGAGTGCCCACTAAGCCCATGATACTAGTAGTGATACTTCCATTATCTCCTCCTGCACATGTTACGGGGGAAGGCGTTGAACTCACCACAATGGCATCAGGATTATCCAAAATAACACTATCAATGATTATACATCCATTTCCATCAGTTGCCGTTAATCGGTAGGTGCCTGCGGCTAGGTTAGAAAGCATTGACGTGGTAGAATTGGTAGGGTCGTCCCAACGGTAGGTATAGGTAGGCGTTCCGCCACTTACATTAGCGGTAGCACTGCCATCGGTACTATCATTACAATTAGGATCACTGCCATTCGTCACCAAGGCCAAGATGTCGGGTTCGGTGATAGAGACATTGATTTCTTGAGTACAAGAATTATCATCGGTAACCGTAACGATATAAGTTCCCACGCCAAGATTAGAAGCAGTCGCTAAAGTTTGTGAGGCTGCTGCGACATCCCATTGATAAAAATAAGGGGCAGTTCCACCCGATGGAGTCACCGTAGCAGTTCCATCCATATCGCCAAAGCAACTGACTTGAGTAGAGTCGCCACTGAGGGCGAGGAGTGGTGGTTCTGTAATGTTGATGCTACTATTTTCCATACAACCATTGGCATCGGTGATGGTAACGAAATGTGGACCAGCCGCTAGGTTAGTGGCAATTGAATCGTTTTGGATGCCATCCCAATTGAAACTGTATGGCCCGGTACCGCCGCTGATGGTAAGCGTAGCACTAGCCTCTGCTAGGCCATTACAAGAAATCTCCTGTAAGGTAAGAGGGACAAGGTTGATTGGCGCTGGTTGAGAAATATCGATGTCTAGGGTTTGAGAACAATTGAGCCCATCCGTAACGATCACTTGGTAAGCTCCTGCCGATAGGTTTGAAAACGATCCGTTGTTATTGGTATCGCCATTGAGCATATAGGTGAAAGTACCATTGCCCCCACTAGCGGTAACTTGAATGCTAGCATCAGAGCCATTAAAACAAGAAACATCAACCAAGTTGTTGAGCGCCAAACTAGGAACGGCACATTCTGGCGTTTGGCAAGTAAGGATACTGCTGCGTACGCCACATTCTCCAATACCCCGAACTTCTATTTCAATGGTATCTTTTAAGCCAAGCCCACTTACCAAGTGCGCCAAATCGCCACTATTAGGAGCAATCCAACCACCCCCTTCGATATTGACTTCATAACCTTGACTACCTGGAATCGCATCCCAGATAAAGGTGATGCTATTTTCGGTGATGGTTCCACAATCGATGATGGGAGCAGCTAAAGTATCAGGCGCATTGACCGAAGTAGAATCTAGCAATTCGCAACCATAAGTATCAGAAACCGTGAGAAGATACTTAGTGGTGTCGCTTGGGTATACGGATGCGATGGGGCAATCGGTACAAGAAATATCTTGGTCGGGTTGCCAGTTGTAGAAAATATCGTAAGTCGCTTCAAAGGTGATGGTCCAATCGAGTAAGGTGCCATCAAAGCCCATGGCATCATCGGTTAGCAGTAATTGCCAGGTGCCATTGGTAGGGCCTCCCCATAGATCCGGCCAGGGCCCTTCGGGTAACCAATCCCCGGTAAACGGAGCCGATGAGGCTGGTGCAACTGGGCCGGGAGAACTAATCAAGGTAGTAGCGGTGGGGGTAAAACAGGTGTTGGTATAATTATCTCCATTGGCCCCATTATCCGTAGTCAACTCAATAAACTGTCCACCCGGACTCACCAAAAAGATATCCAAATCATCGAGCCAGCGGTGTTCTACATTGGCACAGATCGAACGGATCACTCCCGGGCCGAGCGTCCGTGGCGATACTCCGGATACTTGGATCTCAGACATCACTGTAAAAAAATCTGGCTGGATCGGAAGATCCATATCATTGGTGAAAGATTGAGGCAAGGGGATAAAGGTTGGGGAGGTGCCATCAAGGATGATGGTATCACCGGGGCAACTTGTAGTATCGGGAAATAGGCCGGGCCCTTCGAGGTCATTGTCGCGGATAAAGATGGTAAAAGTATCTCTTTTACAGGGATTGATTTCTACATCAAAAATAATGCTTTCAAGAGGCTCCATAAGACCATCTGCAATTGGAATGATATCAACCGTAACTGCGGTATCTCCCGCTGGGATTATGGTGAGGTCGGTATCGATCATTTCGTAATCGACGCCATTGGTAGCGGTGCCGAGGAGATTAAAACTCACCGGAAAATCAGTAGTAGGCGCATTGGGTAATTCAAAGCGGATGCTTCCTGCGGCACAACCTTCCGCCAAGGTCTCGTCGAGACTAAGGGTCGTCGCTTCAACATCTAAAGTTCCCGTACCAAAACTTTTGGCTTCCAGAAATACCCCGGAGTCTAAATCCCCATCGGTTACATCGGCAACAATCAGCTTGATGGTGTAAGTTTCGCAAGGGGTTACTACGGTTTCCGCCGTCAGTACCGTAGTGTAACCATCGTAAACGGGTTGATTGGAGGTAAAGTTATTATTCCGATAAAATTGCGAATACGCCAACGAACCTTCGGGTGGGGTACAATTCTCAGGAAAGCCATTGGCCCCTACCGAACCACCGTTGAGGTTGTTGATCGTTACGGGTAAATTGGTGCCGGGAATGAGAGCGATATTTTCACCATTATTTTCAAAGGTTCCATTGATCCCTGGGCCGCTGATAAAAAAACCAAAGATATCGTTGAAATCACTACAAGTAAACTCTGGATATTCCTCCGAACCCCAGATGTAACGAAAACTTAAAGTATCGGAAGTAGGGATAAAAGTGATCGTGAATTTGGCAACATTAAAAGGTTGTTGAGGAGCGGTCAGGTTGGTGATGTCGATATCAGTAGCGGGGCTATTATTATCAACGGCAGCTACATTGCCTCCATTGCCATCGGCACCAAAGGCCATGGCCGCAGAGCTGGACGAAGCGCGACCCGTAGTCATTACAATTCCCCGATCCAAACCCAATACGGGCTCCGCATTTTTGAAAAGACCAACTGCAGCATTGGAACCTTCATAAGTAACATCCAATACGGTAACCCCTTCTCCTAAGAAAACATTTTCAATCAAATTCTCAGGATTCAAAGGAGAGGTGGTAGCATCCAATACTTCCATCTGTGCCATTCCCCAAAAAGGAAAAAATAGCAAGACTAAAAACAATTGATAAGTAGTCTGTAAATTTCTCATGAACCTTTGTTTACCGGATTAAGTTAACTTCTCCTACTTCTACAACCTGTTCGACATTACCAGCGAGTTGATAAACGATTCGGTAAATGTATACATCAGAAGGAGCCAACTCGCCATTCTGAGTTCCATCCCAACCCTCCAGGTTGTTTGGATCATCGTATACCAATTGTCCCCAACGATTGTAAACTTTAAATTCGACTAGGTTAAGACTACTTTGTCCATTGGTCAGGAGTTTGAAACGGTCGTTGACGCCATTATCATCAGGAGTGAAAATATTGGGGATCGAAACGGTGAGGTCGTCTTTGAAAACGATTTGGATCGTAGCACTTACTTCGCATCCATCGGCATCGGTAATCTGTACGGTGTACTCCAAGGTACGCTCGCCTTCAAAAGAAGGAATGTCAAAAGGAGCAGTGCTGGGCTCCGTAGTGGTTTGAAAACTTGTTTCGTTTTCATCTGACCAAACATAGATTGGGTTATTAAGATCGGCAGGATCGGTATCGACGCTGAGCGAAATTTGTTGTCCTTTGATGATACATTCTACATTGCCAATATTACCATTGGCCTCTATGACAGAAATACTATCCACGACAAAGGGGATGGCAACCTCTACGGTTAAGGTCTCGGTATAGGAATTACAATTGGCAACATCAGCGGCAACAACTTCGTAGACTGTCGTCTCTGATGGCGCTACCATAATAGAAGCACCATCTCCAATCTCAATACCATCTTCTGTCCAGATAAAATTAACCTCGACTATACTAGCGTTGGCCGACAAGGTAACTTCCTCATCTGGACAGGTGCTTTGATCGCCATCTGTTTGTAAGGTGAAATCTTCTGCAATGTCAATCGTAATTTCATCTTCCCCTTCACAAGCGCGGTTACTAATGGCGCGGGTATAGGTAGTCGGTGCCGTCACTTCGATCAAAACGTTGGGGTTGTCGACAGGAGTTATTTGTCCCACTGGTGGCATCCATTCAAAAGCAAGATTAGGAAATAAGACGGGATCGTAATTATTGGAAATTAAGGTTACCGTATCTCCCAAGCAATGGAAAGGACGATTAGGGATTTGTAGAATAGGTAGCATTGGTAAAGAATCAACCACAACTACAATCGAATCTTCATGAGCACAATCACCAACTATTAGATTGGTGATATAGGTAGTCGTAACTTGCGGAGATACTTCAGCCGTTTCATTATCGATCAAGATAAGATTAGTTATTGGCGACCAAGTTTGTCCTGCTCCCGCAGTGGTGGTTTCCGAGTTGAGCACGACACTTTCGCCTAAGCAAATGAAAGTGGAATCACCAGTGGTGATTTCTACGTTAATAGGTAAAACATCGATATTAATATTGGCGGTTTCGGAGCAATAGCCGCTGGCACTAGTGGCTAAGAGGGTATACATGGTGCTACTCTCTGGAGTGGCGATGGGCCCAGATACATCGGTTTGATCCAAACCATCTGCAGGACTCCAATCGTAAACGGTAGTCGTATTAGAAAACAATTCTGCTAGCTGGACGCTTTGGTTCTGACAGATGGTGGTGTCCAAGGTAGTGAGCTCGGGAAAGTCAAACTGATCCACATCTACAAAAACGGAATCAAAGGCAGTACAGCCTGCTAGACTAACAGTCGCGATGTACAGCGTTGGGTCGGTTGGCATGGCATTTACCAAGGGCGCATTATCATCGGCAATACCAAGGGATGGGGTCCAAACTAAATTGGAATTTGAAATATTATTATCCGCTCGAAGCAGTACGCTATCTCCTGCACAAAATGTAGTATCACCAAGTATGGCAATATCCAATTGAGGATCGATAATATCTAGCCAGATGGAATCTTTATCAAAGCAAATTCCGAGCGAACCTTCTACTTCTACCCAGCCATCTACCAAGGGCGTAACGGTAGGGTTCGAAACTTGGTTGTTGTCAAAAAGGGCACTTGGAGTCCAGACGTATTGGTTGGCGCCACTAGCCTCTAGCTGACGACTTCCATCCAGACAAACAAAAGCAGTATCTCGCCCTGCATTTACCTCTACCAATAAATCATCTCGCAGCTCAATATTCAAAATAGAATAAGTGAAAGAACCACAACCAAAATCTCTGCTCATCCTGATTTCAATCGTT
>SPJL01023711.1_pt1 | contig 11297 bp, 10 predicted proteins | sample 3741751 | NCBI WGS metagenome assembly SPJL01 (sample SAMN10925998, study PRJNA522277) | cold seep metagenome | isolation source: Elba SIP-enriched marine methane seep metagenome, extraction at timepoint T3 | place: Italy: coast of Elba, Mediterranean Sea | reverse complement strand
AGCCCGTGGACCGGTGCAACGGCGCCAATGTACACAAAGTGTTCTTTTTCACAAGTTCTTTTTTTGTCCCATTTTTAGATATGAAAATCCTTCAATGAGAACAACCACTTCGCATATTCTGGGTTTATACGGAAGATGTTCCGTGAACAAAATCCAAATCAAATTTTCTCAGGATTGACTTATCGGGTGGAAAATTCGGTGTTACTCGCCATTCGATTCGAAGGCTGCCTTCACCGTTGCCGCAAGCTGCTTGAGCGAGAATGGTTTGGCGAGGAACCGCAGATTTGGAATGCCGTCCGTATCACGCGCAATGCTCTCTCTTGTGTAACCGGAGACGCAGACGACGGGCAGCTCCGGCCGTTTCTTGCGCGCCTCTCGGATCAGGGTTGCGCCGTCAACGTTCGGCATCATCATATCGGTCAGCAACAGATCGAAATCTTGATCCGCAAGAATTTCCAAGGCTGCCTCGCCGGTCCGAGCCTCAGTGACATGGTATCCCTTGGCGCGCAGAGCACGGGCACAAAACAGCCTGACCGCATCTTCATCTTCGACAAGCAAAATACTCCCAACGCCGGTTACATCGCCTGTCGCCGCCTCTCCGTCATCTTCAATGCTACCGACTTCAACCTCTTCCATCGAGCGGGGGAAATAGAGTGACAAGCGGGTTCCCGTTCCCGGCCCATCCGATTGAGCAAAGACCCGGCCACCCATTTGCTGGATGCTGCCATAAACCATGGCGAGGCCGAGCCCGGTCCCCTCACCCACATCTTTTGTGGTGAAGAATGGCTCAAAGATACGGGAAAGAACGTCATCCGGCATCCCTGTCCCGGTATCCGACACCACAAGACAGACATAGTCTCCAGGCGCCAGTGTCTCCCCCCGCATCGTATAGCTTTTTCGCGCTGTGAAGTTATCCGTTTGAATAGAGAGCTTCCCCCCATCCGGCATCGCATCGCGCGCATTGACCGCCAGATTGATGACCATCTGTTCAATTTTACCCGGATCGGCCCGCACCGCCCAAAGGTCCCGGCCATGCAACACATTCAGATCAACGGAGTCCCCCAACAGCCGGCGCAACAGATGCGAAAGCTCCGCCAGGACTTCGGTCAAATCAATCGGCCGGGCTTCCAGCGATTGCTGTCTGGAGAAAGCCAGTAGCTGGCGAGTCAGTCCTGCCGCTCTATTCGCACTGTGTTTAATCTGCATCGCATCACCAAAAGAGGCCTCCCCCGGCTGATGCCGCTGTAATAGGAGGTCACAAAATCCAATGATACCCGTCAGCAGATTATTGAAGTCATGAGAGATCCCGCCGGCCAGTTGACCGACCGCCTGCATTTTCTGAGATTGCACGAACTGGGTTTCCAGGCGCCGACGTTCTGTCGCATCGACCGCATGCAGCATCACCTCACCATCGCCCTCCGCCCCAACGGCGCGTCGGGGATAAAGGGTAATCGCGCGCGGAATCCCATCATCCATAACACCGGCGAGGGAGACATCAATCGGCGGCGTTGCGTCTGTTCCCACAGTCTCCAATTCTTTCAGTCGAGCCGTCAATTCAGGGACATCATCCTCAACAACAAAGGACATTAATGATTGATCGCGAAGTTCCGACCGATCGAACAACTGCCGAAATGCCTCATTTGTTTCTTTGAAGCACCCCTCCCCATCCAAGCTCGCAACACCGAAAGGTGCGCTCTTAAGCGCCCGTTCCGCGCCAGACAAACGCAGCGCCATCTCGGCTTGCTTGCCCCGGTCTGTAATTGAGTAACGCCAAACAACGGCAATCAGTACAGCCAATCCGGTCGAAATGATGGCTGCCAGCTCCCCTTCTCCACGTGAAAACAGCGCAGCGGCACAGCCCCCAATCGCGATAATGCCCGCCGCAAACGCAATTGGTTTTGCCGTCAATCGATCCCGCATGTTGGCACCTCGCTCATCATGTCGGCATTGTCTTTCCTTTAACCTGGAAGACGTAGGAGATTACCTTAGCGACGGCTTCATAGTGCTCGGGTGGGATGAAGTCATCGACCTCAACCGACGCATAGAGCGCGCGGGCAAGGGGCGGGTTCTCAACAATCGGGACGTCATGCTCATCTGCCAGATCCCGCATCCGATGCGCCAGGACATCCTGTCCCTTCGCCAAGCATTTCGGGGCTTCCATTTCATCTGGATTATACTTCAACGCGATCGCGAAATGGGTCGGGTTGGTAACCACGACATCCGCTTCCGGCACGGCTTGCATCATGCGCTGGCGCGACCGTTCGGCCCGGATCTGACGCAACCGTGACTTAATCTGCGGATCGCCTTCCGTGTTCTTAAATTCTTCCTTCACTTCCTGCTTCGTCATGCGGAGCTGCTTCATATGCTCCATCCGCTGATAAACGACATCGGCAATGGTAATCGCCAATAAGACAGCCAGAACCGCAATAAAGACGCGTATGACGAGCGCCAAGATCTCGTCCAAAATTTCGCCGGCTTCCATGGTCGGCAAGGTATCCAGACGCCCAATTTCCGGCAGCAGCAGGAGGACACCGATCACCCCGACCAGCGTGATCTTGAACATCCCTTTGAAGAATTCAACCATCTGCTTCATGGAGAAGAGACGCTGAACCCCCTTGATCAAAGAGAGTTTTTCCAGTTTCGGCTCCAATTGCTTCACCGCGAAGAGAAGCCCGTTCTGCATGAGCCCCGCAGCGAGCGCCAAGGCGAACAAAACGCCGAATGGCAGCGCCATGATCAACAAGAGCTCAAGCAGGAACTCTGTCAGCAGATGGCCAAGCGCCGCCGTATCAGTGGGGAAACTATGGGGGCGCGAAATGAAGCTGAGAAGAAGTCCGCGTACGTCCCGGAAAAACATCGGGGACGCCATCGCGATCAGGATGCCGGTCCCGAACAGAATAATCCATGTGTTAAGCTCACGACTGGTGGCTACCTGCCCCCGGTCCCGCGCATCCCGCAAGCGTTTAGAGGTCGGTTCTTCGGTTTTCTGCGACTCATCCGGTTGATCAGACATCGCCCCGTTCCTCTATGCCGGTCTGAAGGGGCCCTCCCCAAATTCGGCATCAAATCAGTTTCGGCGTAATCCCTATGCAGGCAGAAATTTCGCGATCAACTCCGCATACTGGCGCATGAACCATAACATCATTGCGCCCAGCGTAATCATCAACACAAAGGTTCCAATGAGAATCTGTAGCGGCATGGCGATAAAAAAGACCTGCATCTGCGGCATCAATCGCGCCAAAAGACCGAGCAAAACATAAAACATCACGGCTACCACGATAATCGGCGATGCCATCTGAACGCCCAAGGCGAAAGAATCCGCCGTAATCCTGGCAATAACATCCGCCATATCGCCAACCATTGGGAACTCACCAGCCTCGAAAACCGTGTAACTCTCCAATGTCATGCGGATCAATAAATGATGCATGTCTGTCGCGAAGATCAGCAACAACCCCAATAGAGTAAGAAAAACCGAATGTATCGCACCCTGATCAGCCAATAACGGGTTAAACAACAATGCGGAGGACAGGCCTGTCAGGAAGGCAATGACGGTCCCGGCGACCGCCAGAGCTCCCATCATGATCCGGGCCGCACCGCCGATGAACGCGCCGATCAAAATTTCCCCCAATATGATCTTAAACAAGGTCGGAATATCGTTCGGTATATCGGGGATCAAAGGCGCAATGATTGGTGCTGAGACGATCGATAGGAAAACGGCGAAAGCAAGCCTTGCCCGCGGGCTCAAGAAGGTCTCGCCAATTGACGGAAGTGTAATGAAGGCCGCGCCAATTCGGCAAAACACCATGACCGTAACGAATAATTCCGCTGTAAGCGCTGCTTTCAGCATCGCGCGCGCCCTTCGCTACTGGCCCAGAACAACGATTTTATCGGTCAAAAGAAGCATCAACTGTTCCATCTGATCGAGCATAAAGGGCAGCAGGATGATGAGTGAAATGAAGACAACGATAATCTTCGGCACAAAGGTCAGGGTGACTTCCTGTATCTGCGTCAGTGCCTGAAACACAGCAATCGTCAGCCCGACGGCCAGCCCCACCACCATGATCGGTGTGGAGACAACCAGGAGCGTAAAGATAGCCTCATGGGCGACTTCGAGAGCCTGTTCAGCGTTCATGATTATCAGATGTGACGATTCTTTCCCGGCGGTCTAGTCTGGACAGATTGATGAGAAAACTTTGTTGGTTCGATCCTATACAAAGGGCACCTCAGTCCTCACAACGAAAAGCGCGAGTAGACCACCATCATGAAAATCCTTTTGGTCGAAGATAATGACATGAATCGCATTGTGATCTCCCGGCAGCTGATGCGAAAAGGCTTCGACATCGTTGAAGCGACCGACGGACAGGCCGGGATTGATCTCGCCTTTTCGGAACAGCCGGATCTGGTGCTGATGGATCTTTCTCTGCCTATTCTGGATGGCCTCGACGCGGTCGCGCATATCCGAGCAAATGAAAATACAGCCGATCTACCGATTATCGCCCTCACCGCGAGCGATGACGATGCGGATCGAGAACGCGCGATTTCAGCGGGATGTGATGATTTTGATACGAAACCCGTCGAAATCGAAAGGTTGTTAGAAAAAATTAATGATTTGGTCCCATCATAAGCATATAAATGTTTGATAGGTAAGCTTGAGGCAAGTTGCTTTTCTATCATTAGAATCAAGAGGATCGCAGTGGCCACTATACCGAAAAATATTTTGCTTGTTGAAGATGATCGTTACACCTTGGACATTGTTTCGCGGACGCTTCAAAAACGCGGATACCGCATGATCATTGCCTCAGATATGGAGAGCGGGCTTAAAATAGCGAGAAACGGCAACTTCGCCTGTTTGATCAGCGATATCTTCATGCGCGGCATGGGCGGCATTGAAGGGATAAAGGCGTTTCGTGATCAATTCCCCACCAGCAAAATCCTGGCGATCTCCGCTGGATACTCCGGCATGTCCCCTAACGATGCATTGAAAGCCGCAACAAAGATCGGCGCGGATGCCGTTCTGGCGAAACCGTTTGAACCGGATGAACTCACAGAATGTGTCGCGGAGCTGTTGGCCAAAGAGCCGGCCAGCAAAAAATCTGAACCGGCAGGCGCAGTCTAATACGCAACAAGGCAAGCAGCCTTTTACTTCCGTGCAGCCTTTTACTTCCGTATTGTGTGCCCATCCAAAACTTTATGCCCATCCTATTACACGGCAGGCAGGCGCAATTCGATCATGACGACGCCGTCGCCGTCGTCCAGCACCGAGATTTCGGCACCAATGCAAGACGCGAAAGCCCGTGCCGCGCATAAGCTAATCCCGGCTTCTCCTGCGCGGGCCGCAATCGCCGCTTCCGGCTCAGCCAAGGCATTCAGCGCAAACTGCAGATCATCCGGGGTCAAGTCAGCCCCGTTGATCCGTACGGCAATCCGAACACCCTCACCATCCTGTTCGACGATCAGTGCAATATTTCCATCGGCGGTCAGACCCCGCCCGGCTTCCAGCATATGAGACAAACCGCGCCGCAAAATGGCCGGATCCGACTGGAGAGTAATGGCCCCTTCCGGCAGTTTCTCCGAAACCTCACCGCGCCGCCGCGCCTCCTTCAGCGTTACAGCAACCTCCGCCAGCAGGTCGACCGATTGCATATCCGCCGCAATGGTCCCGGCCTGTAGCTTTGCAAGGTCAATCACGGCGTTGAGCAGCCACAGCATCCTGCCGCCCGCTTCCCGGATATTGGATAGGTCTGCAATCGCCTGTTCCGACAACCCTTCTTCCGCCGCCGCATCAAGCATCAGCCCGCTATAGCCCGTAACTGCGCTCAGCGGCGTGCGAAGATCATGCCCCATCGCCGCGACGAAGCGGGCAAGCCCATCTGACCCGGTAGACGCGGGAAGGCCATCTCCCTGCAGTACATCCCCCTGAAGAACATCCGATATTTTCAGCCTATCAGTCATGGTCAATGTCTACCTTTTTGCGCCTCGCCCATCGCGGCGAAGCGCGTTTCGAACCGTAATCCAGTCCATCTGCCAGCCTATCCCTTTTGGGTCAATTGCGACGCGCGCCTCTCTGCCCGAGCATAGCCTCATACAGACTAAGGGGAGAGTAAAACATGACCCGCCGCCGCATGCCCGCTGAATGGGAAGATCACGAACGCTGCTGGATGATATGGCCCGATGCGCCGCTCTGGGAAGATGAGTTGGAGCCGGTGCAGCGCGAATATACCGGCGTCGCCCATGCGATCCGTAATTATGAGCCGCTGAGCGTCGTCACCAACCCCCATAGCGCCGCCAAAGCCCGGGATATGCTCGGTGCCGATATCGAGGTCGTGGAATATCCCGTTGATGACGCCTGGTGCCGGGATTGTGGCCCCAGCTTCGTCATTGAAGACGACGCTCGGCTGGCCGGCGTGTGCTGGCGCTTCAATGGTTGGGGTGGTGCGAATACAGAATTCCAGAAGGATGCAGCCCTTGGCCGGCGCCTCACTGAAGGTCTGGGGGGTAGCCCCATCACCTCCGCCCTGTCAACGGAAGGCGGCAATATCGCCGTCGACGGACAAGGCACACTGATCACCACCGACAGTGTCACCTTCAACACCAACCGCAATCCGGGCCTGACCCGCCCCCATGCAGAAGCGGAATTCGCCCGCACGCTGGGCATCGAGAAAGTGATCTGGCTGCCCGGAAACGACGCGGAGCACGGCACCAATGGTCATATCGACGGGATCGCCTGCTTCACCAAGCCCGGCACAGTGCTGTTCGAATTGGCTGCAGAGGGCGATGACAGCGGCAAGGTAACGACAGAGAAAAACTTCGCGGCCCTGGAAGGCCAGACCGACGCCCAAGGCCGGCCGCTCGAATTCATCACCATCCGCGAGGCCCCGACCCGGTCCCGCGCCGGCCATGGCGATTGGGGTTTCTGCTCATCCTATGTGAATTTCTACATCGCCAATGGTGGGCTGGTCATCCCCGGCTATGGCATCCCGGAAGACGCAGAGGCCTACGAAACCCTCGCCGCCGCCTTCCCCGACCGCAGCGTCACCCAAGTCCCCGTCACCCACATAACCAGAGGCGGCGGCGGCATCCACTGCATCACCCAACAACAGCCGAAGCTGTGAGGGAATTTACAAACCCTCAGAACCAAACCTCTCCCATCATTCCCGCGCAAGCGGGGATACAGGGCAGTCCCAAACACGGCATGTATTCAACACGGAGGCACTGGAATTTATTGAATTCTTTTGCAAAAAGGGCTTGAAGATGATCGAAAGTCGGCAGGCACGTCAAAAGTCAACGGCATTCCCAAACTCGAATATCGTTCGATGAAGGTGCTTGCTTTTTCGTTTTCAGCAGATACCTGAGAAGCGTAGAGACATGTGTACGATCCCTTTTTAACTTCGTACGTCCCAATATAGGTGACCGTTTCGGCCTCCAAATTGACCTCCCCCAAAGATCGAGGAAACGTTGCGTAAAACGTTCCTGCACCACTATCTGCACCAAGTACATCAATCAATGTTGGGTTTTGCGTACGCGAACTCGTCGTCAACGAGTACTGCCCAGGATTCGTGCGCCGTAGATAGAACTGGGTTCCTTCAATTCTTTCTTCAGTAACGTTATATCCATCAATGAAGAACCCATATCCAGGAGACCGGCCCGTCCAACTGTCAACATGCTCATTGGCGTCGTCCCTACTCCACGAAAATTCCCAGTACGAGTTCTCAAACACCTCGTCCGGGTTACTAATGCCTATCAGAACAAGAGCACGCTGATCATCTCCCGGTAATTCTTTATCTTGCTGAATTGTAGCCGGCCGGCACGATGCCACGCCCAACACCAACACGAATACCAAAGGCCAAACACTCTTCGACATCACTCATGCCTCCGACAACCGAAACCTGTTAGAGAAAATCTCAATTCTGGGGACACTATAATTAAATTCTAGCTATTCCAAGATCACATGAGATCATTGTTATAGCTAAAGTCGTGAGAGCCGCGGTGGCCAGAAAGCCCACGGTGTTTTGAAGAAAAACTCACCAGATGACGGTTTGAATTCCCGAGGACGAAGGCGCCTCCCGCACACTGGGGCGAGACAGCCGATCCGGCGATACGTTTGCGTCAAGCGCAACAAACGCGACTTAAATCAGGGACTGGCAAAACACATGACCGATCCATAACCAAAAGATGGATAACACCGGACAATCATGGAATGCTAGGGGAGGAACGGGAGATAGGTATCATGTCCTCAGAGCCCTTGTTTACAGATCAGCAAAGTACATTTCTGTATGCCAAAACACCCAACCGTTTAACCATTGGGGATGTTTTTGCGCCGTTTCGACCGATTTTTTGTCGAGATAATGCCAGAACGCAGGAACCGCGCATTACGCCTGGAATTGTTTTGCGGATGCTTCGTATTTTGCTGCTGGCGGCGGCGCTTGGGGCTCTCGTACATCCGGCCTCCGCGCAGGTGAACGGCTCGGAGTATCTCGACGAGCTTTGCAAGCTGATGCTCAAGAAAAAGCTGCATGAGACGAAAAATGTGATCAGCCGGGAGAACCTCGTCCTGCCAATCGAAAAGCTTCGGTTCCATATCGAGACCGGGGGGCAGGAATTCGGCCCTGTCACATATTCGGAAGGGGAGTTGCTGGCGTTTCGAAAGGGAATTCGATGCGTCGCCGAAGCCGTGGGTATCGAGGTGGAGTTTCTCAAAGAACCGGGCGACCAGGATGCTGTTCTCGCCGTCGTGCCGAAGCATCGGAAATGGCCGGAATTGAACTCTTGGGACCCGTCTCGGACACTGCCCCGGAACACGCTGGTACGCGCGGTCCCGAACACCGGCATTATGCAATTCGTTCGAGGAGATGACGTGTTTGAAGAACTGCAGTCTGTTTTGATTTTGTTCCGACCTAGCAGGATATTTACAAACCGTTGTTGGGGCATTCTATCTGTTTCAGAACAGCATCAATACTTCCTGATCCTGGGCTTTGACCATCTCCGGACCGAGGAACTCCCAAGTAATTTCTCACGTAACCATACATTCAAACGGATCTATGGGTGTCTAGCTGGTGTTTTGTTTCGGGGGTTCGACGCAGATCTGACCGAAACTGCACTTAACGTCTATAGTTTTTACTCATCGCCTAGGGAGTAACCGATATGACCGAACCGAATGAAACTGTAGAGCAACTACAGCGAATTACGACGAAGTTTGCGCACTACATCCGGAGACACAGAACTTGAATTTTTCAAGATTTGTTGATGCGTCAAGGTCATAGCCTATCGGCGGTGCGAACCATGGGGGCCTGCCTCCAATAACTTTAGATCGGAAATTACTCCCTAGATTTTTGGACCTTGCTGGCTGTATGGGGGCTATGAGTGTTTGAAACTCCCGCCTGACCTATAGGGGCCACGAATCAACGTTCCCACCCAGCGTTTTAGCCGTGCGGGGCGTGGATCTGGGCGTTAAGCTCCTTCTTTGTTGATCTGTATTCGGATGTTTTTTGGGGAGGGGCCGATGCCGCGTGAGGCTCGTTACGATATTTTGTTTGAGCCATTGGCCATTGGGCCGGTGACGGCGAAGAACCGCTTCTATCAGGTGCCCCATTGCAATGGTGGGGGCTATCGCGATCCTTCGGCGGCGGCGGAGATGCGGCGGGTTAAGGCAGAAGGCGGTTGGGGTGTCATCTTCACCGAACAATGCGAGATCCACCATAGCTCTGAGATCACCCCCTATATCGAACTGCGCATCTGGGAAGATCAGGACTTGCCGATGCTGGCGCGGATGGCTGATGCGATCCATGAGCATGGCGCGCTGGCGGGGATTGAGCTGGCCTATCCCGGTGTGAACGGGCCTAACCTCTATACGAAAGAAGTCCCGATGGCGCCGACCGCGCTGCCGATCCGGACCTTCACCAACGATCCGGTTCAGGCCCGCGCGATGGATCGGGAGGATATCAGGGACCTGCGCCGCTGGCACCGCATCGCGTTTGAGCGGGCGAAGCAATGCGGGTTCGATATCGTCTGCCTCTATGGGGCCCATGGCTTCGGCGTCATCCAGCATTTCCTCTCCACCGCCACGAATCAGCGCAGCGATGAATATGGCGGCAGTCTGGAGAACCGCGCCCGCCTGATGCGGGAATTGGTGTCGGATGCGAAGGATGTGATCGGCGATCAATGCGCCGTCGCCCTGCGGCTGTCCTTGGAGGAATCCGTCCGGGATCTCGGCTTTTCCAACGCAGAACTGCGCGACCTGATCGAGATGCATGGCGATCTGCCGGATATTTGGGATCTGGCGCATGGGGCGTGGGAGGATTGCTCCGGCCCGTCACGCTTTAAGGAGGAAGCCGCACAGCAGGAGCTCGTCTCCGGCATCAAGGCTTTGACGCCGAAACCGGTTGTCGGGGTTGGGCGCTTCACCTCCCCCGATGTCATGGTGAAACAGATCAATACCGGGGTGCTCGACTTCATCGGCTGCGCCCGCCCCTCCATCGCCGACCCCTATCTGCCGAAGAAGGTGGAAGAAGGCCGGGTCGAGGATATCCGGGAATGTATCGGCTGTAATATGTGCATCACCGGGGACATGACGATGTCGATTTCCCGCTGCACCCAGAACCCAACCTTCATGGAGGAATGGCGGAAGGGCTGGCATCCGGAGCGGATCACGCCCAAGGGCGGTAGCGAGACAGTGCTGGTGGTGGGCGCCGGCCCCGCCGGGTTGGAAGCCGCCCGCGCCCTTGGCCTGCGCGGCTATACGGTCGCGGTTGCCGAGGCTGGGGAGGATATCGGTGGCCGGGTCGCCCGGGAATGTCGCCTGCCCGGCCTGTCCGCCTGGGGGCGCGTCGCTGACTATCGCCGCTATCAATTGAGCCAGGCCGCAAATGTCGACATCTATCTGAACAGCAGGCTTGATGCCGATCAGGTTCTGGAATTCGGCTTTGAGCATGTGGTGATCGCAACCGGGGCACACTGGCGGCGGGATGGGGTCGCCCGACAGCATGTCGTGCCCCTGCCGATTGATCCCAAAATGCCGCTCTACACGCCCGATGACATCATGGACGGGACGCTGCCGACCGGGCGCGTCGTCCTTTTCGACGATGATCATTACTATATGGGCGGTGTCGTCGCGGAATGTCTGGCCCGTAATGGGGCAGAGGTCACTTTGGTCACGCCGGCGGCCTATGTCTCCGAATGGACCAACAACACTTTGGAGCAGGCGGCAATCCATAGCCGCCTCGCGGAACTGGGTGTCAGCATAGAACTGAACCGGGGCGTCGAAGCCATTGGCCCGGATGCGGTCACAACAGCCTGCGTCT
>SPJL01021370.1_pt1 | contig 11310 bp, 5 predicted proteins | sample 3741751 | NCBI WGS metagenome assembly SPJL01 (sample SAMN10925998, study PRJNA522277) | cold seep metagenome | isolation source: Elba SIP-enriched marine methane seep metagenome, extraction at timepoint T3 | place: Italy: coast of Elba, Mediterranean Sea | reverse complement strand
CAATGGATCCCTTCGGTTAATACTCCTTGATAGTCACCATTGCGGAAACGCAAACCGATGTTTCCTTTGTTGATTCTAATTCTTTTCATGACAATCGTTTTAGCTTATTGATGAATAAGTATGAACTTGATTTTCATACTCTAGTATTTCCAAAAAAACAAAAGCTTCCCCAGCCACCATCCGGTCAGGACGGAGGTTCAATTGAGCTAGTCGCTACTCCAATAGTTTGTGAACGAAGTAGCTTATCGATCAGAAAGTATTGGATATTGCCTAGCGGTATCCTTGATTCTTCGAAGTCCCTTGCAGACTGTCGCTTTTGCCAGAGCAGTGGCGACGGGCAACAGGGGTTACTTTTGTAATGGTGCCTATTTTTTACGAAGTAGGCGACTTCTGGTGAATGAACAACCCAAATGTTCAGTCTGACGCTATAACCAATTTAGCTATTCCGGTGAAACCGGAAGAAGGAATCGAACCTTCAATCTTCAGATAAGTGGTGAAGAACAACGTTACAACTTGCGGCATGTAGTACCTCAGCGAGGCTACACCGAGAAAGCTATTTAGAAACTTTCCCCTGGTCAATATTGCTTCGTTTTCCCCGCGCTTCCTGTGAGGAAGTTCTTGGTAAGCGATGCTTACTTATTTCTTTTAGCTGCCTCATTTGGCAGTTTGGAGTGGCCTCCCTTCCCAGATTCGAACTGAGACTATTCTTGCGAATCAGTCTGGCTATAAATGCGCTTCCCTACTTTACGTCATCGAGCGGTATTTCGGTGCTTCTGCAAATTCTGTCCTTCCGAGGGCATACCTCGACCGGAATAATCCAGACACTCCATGGTTGCGACTCTTTTACCACAGCTCTTCCTTTTGAGCTAAAGGGAGTTTATTTTAAAAATAGGAGCCACAGATTACCTTTAATTTTTGGAAAAAAAGTTGAGTGCTGTAGTGATCTTTCGGCTCTCGTGCACTTTTATTATTTCAAATTTTGAGCTACAGATTACGCTTTCATGGTAATTGATTGTAGTGCTGTGGTGATCTTCTTGCTCAAAGTGCACTTTTCTTAAATTTTAGTTTTTGTGTTATTTGTTTGAGTGTTTTAGTTTTCAAAAATTAGGAACTACAGATTACGCTTTCATGGTAATTGGTTGTAGTGCTGTGGTGATCTTTTACTCCAATTTACTTTACATTTTTTGATAGTGATTTATAATGTCAATCGATTCAAGATTTCTTGATCGAGTGCTTTAACCATCGCTGCATACGGTCCCGTTTCGTGGTTTACACCGCTTTCAACGCGGGGAGCTTCCTGAGAAGTTCCCAGTAAGAGTGATAAAATGCTACCATCGAATCCACCGATCATGATTACATCGCGATCGTTGAGGGTAGAAGGGAAGTCGCTTGCGCGGCCTGTAACCCACCACCAGACGATGCGGATACGTGGTAAACCAACTGCCGCCAATTGCTGCATCGCAGCTTCGTAATTGGTTTTAGCATTTCCACCAACGGGGTTAAATTGCATGTCCGAAACAACAACCAAGGTCGTTGGAAAATCAGCAATCGGAATAGTGGGATCGGTTTTACGGATACGCACGATTTCATTAATCACTGATTGGAAGTTAGTACTACCCCAGGCAGTATTGGCCGTAGTCAATTGCAGGTATTTATCATAAAAGCTACCGCTCAAACCCATCACTTTCGAATCGTTATCGAAGAGGACCACTTGGTCTTTAAAAGCGCCTTCGTTCAGGGTAGAGAAATAAATTCCTAAACCCATACAAATATCGTAGGCCGTAGTATCTGCCACTGGAGACAACATAGATCCCGAGGTATCCAAAGCACACCACACATTCTCGCGAATACGTTGACCATCTTCTTTCGCCAATTGAATCAAACCCGCAAATTGCTTATCGAGAGTCAAACGCTGAGCCTTGGAAACACCCAAGCGGCACTTTTGTACCAACTCGTGAACGTAACCCGTAAATTTCGCCACAGGCTGTTGCTCAATCCAAGTGGTATAGCGATCTTCAATTCCGTGGCGTTGGAAGGTAGATTTACCATCCCGGCCCGTATTGTTGACCAGCTGAAATAAGGCCTTACCTGGCAGGCGTTTGAAGTCAAGGTCTTCCCATTGCTGAGCGCCCATCTGACGTTGAAATTCATGCGACTTACCACTAGCCTTGAATTGACGATACTGCTTCGGAGTCCATTTCAAGTAACGCAAGAGCGCATGCGCAAAAGCATTTAAAGCCAAGTGTCGAGCAGTATGGGTATTTGCTTTAGAACGGATTCGCGGTAAATATTTAGCCAATAAAACCCGCTGGTACTCATCGTCCAAAGCATCCTCAATCAAAGCAAACAATTCTTCCCAATCGAGGTTATAAACTACTTCCTCATGCCACAAATCTTTCCAATTTCCTACCAAAGGCACTAGGTGTAAATTACGATACAAGGTATCCGGTTGGTAACGAGCTAACCAAATCAAACTCTTGCGAAATTCAGAGCGGTTACCTTGGCCTTTTTGCACTTGTTCGGTAGGCTGAGCACCCGCAATTTTACGCGTAATCAAACGGTTGTAAAAAATAATTCGCAAAGCTTGGTAAGGCGCTTCCGCCCACATTTTGCTCAAATTAGCAAAGACTTCTTTCAATTCCCGGTTCCGGAAAGTACCACACTTAGCAAAATAATCGAGCGTTGAAGCTCCAGTGGTAGAATTAGATAAAGCACCATTTTGGGTGTAAGTATCCTTTTGGTAAAGTCGGTTTAAAAATTTATTTAACATGGCGGTTAAGATTTAGTTTGTTTATTAGTTAATAATGCTCCCGATGCCGTTTTTAAAGCCATCGGTCGGGCATCGGGTAGAGCGCTTATTTTTGACCGATATAATGGCTCGTCGTAATTGACAATACAAAGATGGAAGGCTACTGCGCAGTCTTTTTGCGCAGTAAAAAAATAATCTTATTTTTATCAAAAAAAATTGCCATGCCCGTCAATCGCAACGCTCTAATCCGCTATAAAACCATCGATAAATGTCTACAAAACCGTTACCGTCAGTGGACTTTAGAGGATTTGATCGAAGCTTGCTCGGAGGCGCTCTATGAATACGAAGGCATTGAGAAAGGGGTAAGTCGCCGGACCGTACAGGGCGATATCCAAATGATGCGGAGTGATAAATTGGGTTATAATGCGCCCATTGTAGTTCGGGAGAAGAAGTATTACACTTATGAAGATTCGGATTACAGTATCACCAATATCCCTCTGACGGATCAGGATCTTAGCAAATTGACGGAGGCCGTAGAGTTTCTAAAACAGTTTCAAGGTTTTTCTCATTTTAGGGAATTGGATGGCATGGTGCAAAAGCTAGAAGACCATGTTTATTCGCAGAAGACGCAACAAGGGCCGGTGATCGATTTTGAAAAAAACGAAAACCTCCGCGGCCTGGAATACCTCGATGCCCTGTATCAAGCCATTTTACAAAAACGCTGTCTTCACATTACCTATCAGTCCTTTAAAGCTCGGCAAGCACAAAGTTTTGATTTCTCTCCCTACCTATTGAAAGAGTTTAAAAATCGCTGGTTCCTGATTGGTAAACGTTATGACAATAATGACCTCATCAACCTAGCGCTAGATCGGATTCAAGACCTGAGTAATAGTACAGGAAGCTTTGAGGAAAGCAATAGCTTTTCGGCCAATGAACATTTCAAGCACAGTATTGGAGTAACCGTCAATAGTGGCTTACCCATTGAGGAAGTCCTACTTCGGGTAGGGCATAAACAGGCACCTTATGTTTTGACCAAACCGCTACACTGGAGTCAGGAAGAACGATCGCGAGATTACTACGGCGTTATCATTGCGCTCAAGGTGAGGCTTAATTTCGAACTCGAAAAAGAAATTCTAGGTTTTGGGGAAGGGATGACGGTAATCGCTCCCGAACGCCTCCGTAAAACAATTCAAAGACGGCTCAGCTATGGCGCTGAGAATTATGATAATCACCTGGATGATAAGGCTCTAAAAAAGGTACGATTGAATTTGGAACACGGAGGGAATAGTGTGCTCAAAAAAATTTACACCCTACGCGAATTACAAAAAATCCGAAATACGATTGGTAAATATTTAGAAACAGAAGCTTCGACGACCTTTTCCATCCGGCGCCTATTCCACAAAATCCCCATCCTGCGTCAACTGCTTTGGACACCCAACCTCGACCAAATCATTCAGAGTATTGCTCCCGGTGCCTTTTGCGTCAAAGCCCTTTATTTCGATAAGAATGCAGCGCAAAATTGGCTCGTCAACTGGCACCAAGACCTTCCAATCAATGTCGAAAAACGCAAGGCGATCAAAGGCTATACTGCTTGGTCTCAAAAAGAGGAAGTCCTCAGCGTTTGCCCTCCCGATGAAATTGCCTTTGGAAGATTTAGCCTACGCATTCACCTCGATCCTACCGATGAACAAAATGGAGCTTTAAAAGTAATTTTGGGTTCTCATAAAAGCAGACACAACAGCGAAAGCATTGCGATGATCACTCAGAATAGCATTCCCTTTTTGTGCAATGTCCCAGCTGGTGGAGTCCACATTTTACACCCCATGATCCTCCACGCTTCCGAAAAGGTAAAAGCTGATTCCAAGAATCGGCGGCGAGTGATTCACTTAGAATTTAGCAATCAGGAGCTAGCGGAGGGTTTAACTTGGGCAGAGCGAGTCGAAAGATAAGTTTTTATTTTCCCGAAAAAGAGATCACCCCCTCTCCTTCTAAAGCCTCAATTTCGGTCGGAGAATAGTTTAAATATTCCAGCAACTCGCGGGTATGTTCGCCGATGGCTGGTGGCGGAAGCCGTTGATCGATGTCGGCATCTCCGTATTCGAGGGGAAATTGGGGTAGTCCGGCGGTGGTGCCATTTGGCATGGGAGTATCGAGCAGGAATTCATTGGCAAGAAGTTGAGGATCATGGCTGAGGTCTTCGGGGCGAGCGATGGGGGCAAAAGGAATATGGGCCGTTTCGCATTTGTGGATGATTTCGGCTTTGGTAAAAGCTTTGATTCGTTGGCATAGTTCGGGAATAAACCATTCGCGTTCGTCGATGCGGCCATTATTTTCAGCTAGGCGTTGGTCGGTCAGCCAGTCGTTCCAAGCGAAGATTTCGCAAAAGCGTTGCCAGTGTTTTTCGCTAATGATGCCAATGAAGACTCGGTCTTCATCTTGAGTTTCAAAGACTTGGTAAATCGACCAGGCGCTGACGCGGGCGGGCATGGGTGGTACGGGGTGATTGATTTGAGAGGCGTAGGCCATGTGTTGCCCCATCAAAAAGACACAGGTTTCGTAGAGGGCGGCTTTGACAAATTTGCCCCGGCCCGTCCGCTCGCGCTCATAAAGCGCCATCAAAATTCCATTAAACCCAAACATCCCTCCCGTAATATCGATGATCGAAGTCCCAGCTCGTAGTGGATCTCCCGGTCGCCCCGTCATATAGGCCAATCCTCCCATCATTTGTACCACCTCATCCATGGCGTGACGTTTTTCGTAGGGGCCACTTAAAAAACCTTTGAGCGAGCAGTAAATGAGTCTTTCGTTTATGCTTTTCACCTTTTCATAACCAAAACCCAAACGCTCCATCGTACCGGGGCCAAAATTTTCCACCAAAATATCGACCTCTTCGCAAAGCTTGTAAATCAGGTCCCGACCAGCTTCGGTCTTTAGGTTTACCGCCAAGCTTTTTTTATTTCGATTGTACATCCAAAAATAGCCCGTGCCAAAACCCTTTAAACGTCGGGTATGATCGCCGTGGGGAGGCTCCACATGGATCACTTCAGCCCCCATATCGGCCAGTAAAAGCCCACAACAAGGGCCCATTACAGCATGGGTAAATTCGAGAACACGCAATCCTTCCAGTGGCAAATTCATAGGGTAAATTTTTAACAACTAAAATAGCAAAATTGACTCGCATACCCTACGAAAACCGCTAAATACCTACCGTATAAAAAAAGATTCTATAGGTGTCTGAGAAAAAAGACATTAGCACCATTTTTAATGACTACCAAATATTCAGAAATAATGTCCAATCACTCGTAGGCTCTTAGCACGCTATTAGTGAGAAGGTGTAATGTGTTTCTATCAAAATCACCTAAAGCATTACAGACTCATGAGAAAACTATTTATACTATCTACTCTTTTTCTCTTCTTACTTGCGAGTAATAATCTTCAGGCCCAGGACCCTTGTGGCTCCGATGTCATCCACCAACGATTGATGGATACCGACCCCGATTATCGAAAGCGGTCACTGAAGATGGAAAGCAAACTTCAGCAAATTATTAGTGCTGGCCTCCATAAAAACCGTAGTCAGACCACCAATGATACCATTCCTGTGGTAGTTCATGTATTACACACGGGACAATCGGTTGGTACTGGTTATAATATTTCTGATGCGCAGGTTCAATCTTCCATTGATCGGGTTAATGAGGCCTTTGCCGATTATGATGGCGCTGGCTCGGATACGAATATTCGTTTTGCCCTAGCCAAGCGCGATCCTAGCGGATGCGCCACAAGCACTGGAATCAACCGGATCGATGCGACCGGAGTACTAGATTATGAAAACATAGGGATCAGTACGGCAGCCGATCGGCTCGATTTATTCAATCTCAGCAGATGGAATACCGAGGAATACCTCAACTTTTGGGTCGTCTCCGAGATCGATGATAATAATGGGAACAATGGAACGCAAGGCTACGCGACCTTTTCCAATACTTCTCACCAATACGACGGGGTAGTATGTATGTACAATACTACGGGCTACGATCCTACGGGTTCTTTAGGTTACGATCTTAAATCAACCAGTAATCAGAACGAAACGGTAATCCATGAATTTGGGCACTACCTCGACCTTTATCATACCTTTCAGGGTGATGACTCAGGTTGCCCAACCGATACGAATTGTACTAGCGATGGAGATCGTTGTTGTGATACCGATGCCCATGTAAGAACGTATAGTAATGTCTGTTGGACGGGAACCAATAACTCTTGTACAGGTAGCAACTACGGAGAAGTGGTGCAAAATTACATGGCCTATTCTAGTCAGGATTGTAAAGATCGTTTTAGCGATGATCAAGTGGCTCGAATGCAAGCCATTCTCTTAGCAGGTCGGGCAGGTTTATTGAGCTCTCCAGGTTTGAAAAGCATCAGTATGAGCGAACCACTGGCAGCTTGCGATGCCACAACTAGCTCGACAGGAACAGGTGCTAATTACGGCGTTGGCATCACCAAAATCACCATTGGCTCTTGGACAACGGAATCTGGGGACACTTACGAAGATGGTGGCTATGTCGATAATTGGTGTAATCATATTGAATTGGAAGCTAATACCACTTACAATTACGAAATTACTACAGACGGAAATTATGATGAATGGGTTCGCGCTTGGATTGATTATGATAATGATGGGACTTTCACCAATGCCTCAGAACTGGTGATCAGTCCTTCTGCTGCCGGTTCGAATTGGACAGGATCTTTCACTACTCCTTCCAGCGTAACTTATAATACCGCCCTACGCCTACGGGTCCGGGGCTCTGCGGTCACTAATTCTACCGATGCTTGCTATGATCCCACCTATAGTCAAGCAGAAGATTATTCCATCTATTTTGCCAGTAGTGCGGCCCTCAGTCCTTCCGTCAGTGAAGTCGAAGATATCCATGGTCTAGAAAGTATCCGAACGGTAGCTAAAACTTTTAGCCTCGACGCCACCGGTTTGAGCAATGATGCTACCCTTAATTTGGGTGGAAGCGATTTTGAAATTTCTACCGACGGCAGTAACTACAGTAGCAGTCTGACGATTTCGGAAAGTGGTGGAAGCCTCAGTGGAGGTACAGCTACCATTTACGTAAGAATGAAAACGGGTTTGACTACGGGAAGCTATATGGATAATCTGACCATTAGCAGTAGCCCAGCGGATGATGCAGTAATTACCTTGGAAGGAACGATGACTACGATTGAGGAAGAGCGGGGAAATAATTTTGCGATTACTTCCGCCAGCAGTGCCAACTATGCCATTGCTGACGACTACGAAGGCGTAACGGGGACAAATTCTCGTACTTATGAAGCTTGGGTAAAAACTACGGTTACGGGTAGTAGTGCCATCTTTGCCAATGGGATTAACTCGACTGGGCAAAAATGGATTATCCGCTTGGAGAGTGGGCAGGTTCGTCTAGAAATCAACGGAGCCTATATTCGAGGTACTACCTTAGTGAATGATGGGCAGTGGCATCACGTTGCGGTGGTATTAGATGCTTCGGGAGGAGCCACTTTGGATGATGTTACGATTTATGTAAATGGAGAAATAGAAACCTACTCCGGTTCAAGCGGTACTAGCAATGCTATTAATACCGCTACTGGACAAAACTTATGGATTGGAGTGGATCATTCCAACCGGGGTTGGGCAGGTTGTATTGATGAGGCCAGGGTCTGGTCGGTAGCGCGGACGCAAAGTGAGATTCGCAATAATATGCACCTGACGATGAATGGAGACGAAACGGGATTGGAAGCGTATTACCAATTTAACGAAAATAGTGGAACTAGTGCTGGAGATAAAATTTATGGTTATCACTTGACGATGAATGGCAGCGCCAACTTTGCGACCTCTACGGTAGATATTGGTGCGGGTGGTTTTGAAACCGCTACGACAGGAAGTACCGGAAGCGCAGCGATAGAAGTGGATGAAAATAATTTACAAATTGATTTTGCGGATGGAAGTACCCTACCCGATGGGCAGTTGGTCATCTTCCGTATCGAAGGCTCTCCGGCCAATAGTCCTGGAGATGCTTACGAAGGAAGCGAGCATTGGGTGGTGCGAAATTACGGTGCCAATCAAACGGGGCTTAACGTAAGTTCCATCAAATTGACCCTTGATCCTAGTGATCCTATTCTCGCATTCCATACCAATACCTTTAAGCTTTACAAACGAGCTTCGGGCTCAGATGGAAGTTGGACTACCATGGCAACTGGCGCTACCAGCATCGATTACGTCAATGGTATAATTTGCTTTGATGGCTTAACTGGCTTTACCAGCTTTAGTCAATTGATGGTGGGGAGTACGGGCTTGGCACTTCCGGTGACCTTAACCAGTTTTGTGGCCAAGCGGATGGATGAAAAAGAAGTGATGGTAGAATGGGCTACCAGCTATGAGGAGGATTGCCAATTGTATGCCGTGGAGAAAAGTTGGGATGGGAAAAATTTCCAGACCATCGAAATCTTAGACTGTAAGAACCAGGGCACTAATGATGCTAGTTATCAATATAGCGATCACGAGGAACATGCCGCCTATTACCGACTCCGTCAAGTTGATAATGACCTATCTTTTAAATTTACGGATGTTCGTTTTGTAGATGGTGTTGATGTACAAAGCAATATCGAGGTGTATCCTAATCCGAGTAGCGGCGAAGTATTCCTCTCCGCTCGTCAACTTGACCCGGACGAAAATATTTCGTTACAGATGATTGATTTGCAGGGCCGGGTTTTGATCCAAGTACAAGGAAATTTGATTGAAGTTTCACAAGGATTCAATACCGCTTTGGAAAATATTGGAGAAGGCATTTATTTCCTTCACCTCAGCCTTGGCGACCAGCAATTTACCGAAAGATTGATTCGACAATAAGTAAAGAACAAGAAATTATAATCCCAATTAATCAGCAGGGCGGCAGGGTTCAACACCTAGTCGCCCTACTTTTTTCCCCTACCCCATCGTTGCCAAGTGCTTGCCTAAGATACGCCCAAAACTAAGCGCTGGAGTGATGGCCATGCCACTACTAAAGGCCTTACCACTGGTAGCACCCAGGCCCAGAATTTCTCCGGCCGCATAAAGCCCCGGCAATACCTCGCCATTTGTATCGAGCACTTCTAGTTTTTCATTGACCGCAATACCGCCAAAAGTAACCAGTAATGAGGCATGTACCAAAATAGCATAAAAAGGCCCTTGGTGGATACCATTTTTTAAATACTTCCTTCCAAATAAAGGATCATGCCCCGTAGCAATGTTTTGGTTAAATGCTTCGATACTTGCCAAGGTCGTGGCAGCAGGTAGTTTAATTTTATCGATTAAAGTCTCTAATGTTGGAGCACTAAAAATAGCGCGTTCTGCACGAGCTTCCTTTTTTATTTTTTCGGTATCCCAACCGATGATAATAGGATTTTCGACGCCCTCTTCATTCCGTTCCAATAAGGCCGCTTCATCAAAAATCATCCAGAACTTCCATTCTGGCTGTTGCACTACAATGCGCTCTCGGGTATCGGCATTGGTTTCATCTTCGGCCATAAACCGCTGGCCTTGAAGGTTGAGGTAAATCTCGCGAGGTTGGCGATAAATAGAAGTAAGCACCATGGCCCAGGCCTCATTAAAATTACAACGCCCACTTCCCGGTTCCATTTCCAAACCTCCCAAACTCGGCAAGTGTAAATCAGCCATTCTAAACCGCGCGCCATGACCTTCGGCAATTTGATGCCCTTCGGCAGTAGCCATAGGGTAAGCCGAACTGACCATGGGAATATTGGGATGCTTGGCCTTAAAATACGCTGGCGCGCTGCCATAGCCCCCAGTGGTCAACACTAGGTTTTTAGCCTCTAGTTCCATGTCCTCGCCCGTCGACTTACGCGCCAAAATACGATTGTACCGACCTTGCTGAGGTAAGAGATCAAGTAAACTCGTGTTTAGCATTAAATTGATTTGTCCATTAGCAAGGTATTGATTCCACAGCGGCAGTAAGACTTTGTAGATCGAGAGCGCTTTATCAGTGCCATAGTGGGTACGAGCCTCGGTATAAGGCACGTGGCCATAGATAATTCGGGGGCATTCGGGAGCGAACTCAAAACCCAAGTCATCCAACCAGTCAATCGTTCGAGGGGCTTCCTCTACTGCCAAACGGATCAAAGTTAAATCGCCAGTGCCCTCATTAATCCTTTGAATATCGGCCCTGTGTTTTTCTACACTATCTTCAATCCCCATTGCTTTCTGGCGCCGAGTACCTCCCGCACTCATATGCCCACCGGACCAGTGGAGGGCTCCCCCGGCCTGGTGATCCTTTTCGATAATGGCCACTCGCGCGCCGTGTTCCGCAGCAGTAATTGCACAAGCCATTCCAGCAGTTCCTGCTCCAACAATTAGTAGATCGTAACCTTGCTCAGCCATAAATTGGAGAAATTGAATTTAAAAATTTACTTTTTTTCAAAAAAATATTTATACCTAAGAACCTGCAAATCAACACTTAACAATAAATAACTAATATCACCATTTTAGATACTTATGGAATTTACTACTCCGGAGCGTCTATGTGTCGACTTTTTCT
>SPJL01000367.1_pt1 | contig 11346 bp, 9 predicted proteins | sample 3741751 | NCBI WGS metagenome assembly SPJL01 (sample SAMN10925998, study PRJNA522277) | cold seep metagenome | isolation source: Elba SIP-enriched marine methane seep metagenome, extraction at timepoint T3 | place: Italy: coast of Elba, Mediterranean Sea | reverse complement strand
GGCTTGGTATTCAAATGCGCCTGTACGGTCGACAAACGCTCTAATCGAGTTTGTATTACGTCCAAAGGCCTAGCCCTTCTAGCTGAAATCGATTCACAAATTGAGCATCTAAATAATGATTTTCACCTACTCAATGAAGAAGAAGCTCAAACCCTCAACCTCCTCTTAAGCAAAATGCGGGAACCACGACCTGAAAGTAAAAATGGCCCCGCGCACGGCTAAGCGTAACTCCGCACTAAATCTAACAATTCTTCCATTTCCTTCTCGCTCGTAAAGGGATTGACCAAGGTCACGCGTAAGTACAGCTGACCATGTAATTCCGTCTGTACGAGGTAAAAAGCACCAGACTCAATAATCGTTTTGCGGATCTGGGCATTCATTTGATTCAAACCTTCCCGATCCAATTCTCCCTTTAACAAGCGAAAGCAAACGATATTTCCATCCGGTTGGGTAGCCAATTCAAACTCTGGCCTACTGTTTACCAAGCCCGCCATCATTTGCCCCAAATCGTAACAACGCGTCACGTAGTCATCAAAAACTTCCGTTCCATAGGCCTGCAATAGCGTAAAGATTTTTACGCTCATCATGGATTTTGTACACTCAAAGGTCCGACGGGCCAGATTGAACCACTCCTGGTCGGTAGCACCAGCCCAAAGGTATTGGGCGCGTTGGGAGAAGGTAGCAAAAGAATCATCCAATTGCCGGAAGATTAGTCCGGTAGCAAGGGCGGGAGTCATCAACATTTTATGAAAATCCATCGTAACGCTATCTGCGCGATCAATGCCCTTGACCAAATGCCGATATTTTTCCGAAAAAGCCACCGCCGCGCCATGCGCGCCATCCACATGAAACCAAAGCGATTTGGCCTCGCAAAAATCAGCAATGGCTTCGAGGTCATCATAGGCCCCGGTGGAGGTAGAGCAGGCGCTGCCAACCACTGCAATGGGATAAAGGCCTTCGGCACGTGCCAAGGCCCAATGTTCCTCCAATAATTCGGTCCGCATTTTAAAATCACTCGCCGCAGGAATTTTTCGAATTCCTTTTTCCCCTAAACCCATAATCCGTACCGCCCGATCGATACAATAATGTGCTTCTTCACAAACTAGCACGGCCAATTTTTCACTACTCCCTTCAGTCCATACATCTTGAGGAGCCCGATGGCGACGAGCCGCCAGAAGCGCAGTCAAATTGGCCAGAGTTCCTCCAGAAGTAAGGTAGCCACCAGCAGTATTGGGCATCCCAAATTGTTGAGCCACCGTTTCCACCACGATACGTTCCATGGCCGTTGCTGCCACCCCCATTTCGTAAACGCCCATCCCATTATTGAGTACATCGGTCAGCAAACCCGTCAAAGCAGCTAAAGGCGCGGGGCTACTAATCTGGTGGCCGGTATAGCGGGGATGGTGGAGATGAATGGAATGTTCAATCACTCGATTGTACCAATCCGGTAGTTTATCAATACCTTTTTCCTGCAGTGCGTTCCACCAGTAATCCGTCTCTTCTTCGGGATCGGCATGGTAATACACGGGGCGTTCAGGATCGGATTGCACGGCTTGCAAGTGGTTCGCTAATTGGTCGACGAGTTGATGGCCGAGGCGGCGAAAAAGCTCAGGATCGTAAGCTTCTTGAAGTTTATCGGAAATAGAACTTGGGCTGATCATTGGTTTTAGAAGTATTGAGATACAAAGATGTAGTTTTAAACAAAAGAGAGGAATTATAAGTTTTGGATTCGAACCTAACCTAGGTTAGTTATTACTAGTTTTTTCAACGTTTTTTGATCCACTACGTTGAGCTTGCATGGATCGTCGATATTTTCTAAACACTTTTGCCTTGCTTTCTAGCGGTATTTACCTAAATCCTTTATCCATGACGAGTATGATCGAGCCCTGGCCCATTCGCACCTACACTAGCCCTGCCGGCCTTCGAATACATGCCTTTTCAACGGGCAGCGTACGCGTAAAAAAGGCCCATCGCAATCCCAATCCGATCGGTTTTGGAGCCATTATTCTTGACCCGCGTTGGACCGAGGCCCTGCCCGTACATTGCTGGCTAATTGAACATCCCGAAGGCTTAATCCTAATCGATACTGGAGAAAACCCACGGTTTCACGAAAAGGACTACCTCAATTGCGATCCAAGCTCTGGATGGGTTAATCAAAAGATCTTACGTTTTGAAATTAGTCGAGAACAAGAGATCGATCAGCAATTGGATTTGCTCGGTTTTTGCCCCGACGATATTCGGTGGATCGTACTTACCCATCTCCACATCGACCATGTAGATGGCTTGCATCATTTCCCGCAAGCGGAAATTCTCTTGTCGCGTACGGAATATCAAAAGCCTTTTGGCGCGGTGCTTTGTCACCTGCCTAAGTGGTTCCAACCACGGCTGATTCAACATACGCAAAGTCATTCCCATTTTGCGGGAGCCTATGCTCTGACCGAAGCAGAGGATGTGCTTATCGTGCCCACGCCGGGACATAGCCATGGTCATCAATCGGTAATCCTCAGAACTCCTGAGTTCGATTTTTGCTTTGCGGGGGATTTGAGTTTTAGCGAGGCGCAATTGCGAGAGGATAAGGTAGCGGGAATCTGTGTCGATAAAAAAGCCGCTAGAAATACCTACGCACAAGTTAAGGCCTATGCCCAGCAACATCAGCTGGTGTATCTGCCGTCTCATGATCCGGGATCGGGGGAGCGTTTGGTAAAGGGCGAAGTTTTTCGATAAAAGATAAACGACGGTTCCCTTCCCTGCCTGGTGATGGCAGAACCGTCGTTCTGATACAGACCATTCAATCGTTTTCTCATAGGGGTCGAAAAAACAGAATACAATTAATAACGGATTTGGGACGACCCCGTGTTGTGGGAAGTCAGTTGCTAGTGACATAAGAATACAGTCCTATGTTCAAGCATTGGTAATTGGGTCAGAAACGGATCGGTTGCGGAAAAAGCGATACCGGACGGTATCGCGGCGTGGTGCAAGAGATGCGTCTCATAAGTCGATTTGAAAGTTGTTTGTCAACTTTCGGTGCCTTTTAATTCTCGTATTGCCATCTGATCGATCAGCAACACATGATAATAATACGAAATATATTAATTTTTATTATCATCTGCTGAAAAAAATCAGTTTTTAGATTTTTCGTACATTGATCCCCAACAGTAGAATCCGTTGCGATTATGAATTTGCAAGAGCTCCAACGTCGGAATCAAGAACTAGCGATCCTCAATACGATCGCTCAAAATCTCAATCGGGAACCCGAGTTGGAATTGGCCCTTGATGATGCGTTGCAGCAAGTCATCCAACTGCTAGGCCTACAAACCGGATGGATTTGGCTATTCAATCCTCCTACTCAAAATGCCTATCTCGCTGCGGCCCACAACCTTCCGCCCATCTTCGACGAACGCCCGGAGCTTTTAGCGGGCACCTGCTATTGTATAAAAAAATACCTGACGGGAAATCTCGATGATGCCTCCAACATCAGCGAAATCACCTGTACGCGATTGGAAGACCTCAATGAAGGCACCAGCGGCTTGCGGTATCACGCTAGTATCCCCCTGTTTTCGCAAGATCAAAAAATGGGTATCCTCAACGTACTCAGCTCCGACTCCCAAGAGCTAGCAGAAGAACAATTGCGCCTGCTCTATACCATTGGCGATATGATCAGCATTGCCATCGACCGTAGTCGTCTTTTTGCCAATAGTCGCCAATCAGGGATTATCGAAGAACGGAACCGATTGGCCCGGGAGATTCACGATACCTTAGCCCAAAGCCTTGCCGCCATCAGCTTGCGACTGGAAAGCCTGGATATTCTACTCGAACAAGGCGTCGATACCCCTAGGCTACAAACACCACTTCGAGCTACGCTCGACCTTGTCCATCATAGCCTGGAGGAAGCCCGACGTTCGGTACTCGATCTACGCGCCTCGCCATTGGAGGAAAGTAATCTGCCCCTTGCCTTGGAGAAGCTGGTACAAGAAGTAAAAGCAAGCACCAGCAGCCGGGGCCATTGTCAGGTGCAGGGCCAATATCGTCGGCTCTCCCAGCGGGTTGAGATGGGGCTTTATCGCATTGCCCAAGAGGCCTTGCACAATATTCGCCAACATGCGCAGGCCAAAAAGTTTTCGCTACTGCTTGAGTATACTCCTCAAATGCTACGGCTGTACATCAGCGATAATGGCCAAGGCTTTGACCCCGAAGCGGAGGTACAAGGCTTTGGTTTGATCGGTATTAGCGAAAGGGCCAAACTGCTGGGTGCTCAGCTGGCCATCCAAAGCCAGATCGGCGAAGGCACTCATCTTACGCTTCACCTTCCAATTGATTCGAATGAGCCAACGCATTAATATTTTCCTAGCCGACGATCATCCCATCGTACGTGATGGTTTGCGAAGTGTCCTCGAAACGCAGGCTGACTTTGTGGTGGTTGGAGAAGCAAATAATGGCCGAGAGGTCTTGGAGCAATTGCCGCAGTTGGAAGTGGATATTGTCTTTCTTGATTTGGGGATGCCGGAGATGGATGGCGTTAGTGTGATTCAGGAGATGCAGCGACGGGGTGAGAAGGCACAGGTCATTGTTTTTACCGTTTTTGATACCGATGAAAGAATCGTGAGTGCGATTCGGGCGGGGGCAAAAGGGTATTTATTAAAAGGCGCAGGGCGAGAAGAACTCTTCGAAGCCATCCGGGTCGTTCACGGTGGAGAATCTTTACTACAACCGTTGGTGGCCACCAAGCTTTTTCAACACCTTAGCGATCCGATTGACAAGCTCTCTGCTCGTGAATTGGAAGTACTGGAGTATTTGGCTAAAGGTTGGTCTAATGCCCAGATCGCCAAACAGCTTTTTGTGACCGAGCGGACGGTCAAATTTCACATCAGCTCCATTTTGAGCAAACTACAAGCGCACAACCGTACCGAAGCCGTTCGGATTGCCATCGATCGCGGTATTATTTCCCTTTAAAATACTCCTGCTCCTTGAGGTACCTGTACCAAAGTACAGGTTAAATTCTGTTCTCCTGCCTGAGGCGCAATAGGCCTTGGTAAGGACATCTTTGTAGTGATCAATTTATTCACGCAAAATGTTTTTACCATGACTAGCAAACATCAAAAAACGGCTCTCATCACCGGAGCTTCTCGGGGGCTAGGTTTAGCGCTGGCCCGGGCCTTAGCACAACAAGGCTGGCAACTGATCCTCACCGCTCGTAATCCACATACTTTACTTCCTATACAAAAAGAACTCTCCGCATTAACCACCGTTGACGCTATTTCTGGTGACGTGATCGATGAAATTCATCTGTTGCAACTTCCTGAAAGGGTCGCAAGCCTAGGAGGCCTCGACTTAGTTATCAACAATGCCAGTACTCTGGGAATGTCCCCACAGCCAAGGCTTTTGGAGGCTCCAACGGAAGTTTTCCACAGCGTTTTCCACACTAATGTCATTGCACCGTTATCCTTGATCCAGAAGTTAAAGGATTACTTGAAGCCGGGAGCCAAAGTTATCAACATCTCCAGCGATGCAGCGGTAGAAGCTTATGAAGGCTGGGGCCTTTATGGAGCCAGCAAAGCCGCCCTCGATCACCTTTCTGCCATCCTTGCTGTCGAGAATCCACAATGGAGCATCTATTGGGTCGATCCGGGTGATATGCGGACTCAAATGCACCAGGACGCCTTCCCTGAGGAAGACATCAGCGACCGTCCTTTACCCGAAACAGTTGTTCCCAGCTTTTTCGCCCTACTCAACGAAGCGCATCCCAGTGGCCGCTATCGCGCCAGCGAATTACTCGCCACCATTAGCTAACCTCAAAACATCACGATTATGAATACGACATCCATGACCAGTATACCTTTTGACTTTCAATTACCCGCCGATTTAGAATGTAGCCGTCCTACCGAAACCCGTGGTATCGCCCGCGATGAAGTTCGTTTGCTGGTCAGTCATCATCAAAATGACCAGTTGGATCATGGGCAATTTCGAGACCTCGATCAATACCTCTTAGCAGGAGATGTATTGGTAGTCAATACTAGTGCTACACTCGCTGCTGCCTTGCACACGGAAGACGAATCGGGACAAGCCTTTCGAATCCACCTTTCTACTCGCCGCGACGAACACCACTGGTTGGTCGAAGTACGCGAAGTTCAGTCTAGTGGTAAAACCCAACGGTATTTTGGAACCCAGTCGGGTCAGCATTGGCCGCTACCCGCTGGTGGTCGATTGGAAATCTTAAACCCGTATTATTCTACTGCCCAACAAGAACATTTGCAACTCTGGGAGGCAAAATTAGTAGTAGAGGGTAATTTGGAAAGTTATCTTGCCCAGCATGGTTTTCCCATTCGTTATGGCTATGTCCGGGAGCCTTATCCGCTTGCCTACTATCAAACGGTTTTTGCGCGGGAAGCAGGTAGTGCAGAAATGCCTTCGGCAGGGCGAGCGTTTACCCCTGAACTGGTTAGTCGACTTGTAGCGAAGGGAGTACAATTTGCGCCCTTGCTTTTACATACTGGAGTAGCGAGTTTGGAAGTGGACGAACGACCTTATGAGGAATATTATCGCGTGCCCGCTACCACAGCCCAAATTGTCAATCAAGCTCGGCAAGAAGGTAGACGGATCATTGCGGTGGGAACTACGGCCATCCGCGCCTTGGAGACCGTCACGGATCATCAAGGCCATAGTTCGGCAGGCGAAGGCTGGACCGATACCTTTATCAGTCCTCAACGCGGCCTTTATGGAGTTGATGGCTTGATTACGGGTTTTCATGAACCCCGGGCCTCCCATTTGCTGATGCTGGAAGCCCTATCTGGTCCTCAACACTTACAGCTAAGCTATCAGGCTGCCTTAGACGGCGCCTACCAATGGCATGAGTTTGGAGATTTACACCTCCTCCTTCCTTAGCCTTTGCTTAGATACAGTGTTGCTCCCAAAAAGCTTGGAGCAAATAGTTCGATTGGTTTTGTCCCCCCGGGATGGTCTTTAGCTTGGCATCGAGTTGATCGGCAATGCGCAATGCTTTAGGAAGAATTTCTTCCGCCAGATAGTCGATCTCTGCTTGGGCCATTTCGCTGGGGTGTTTTTGTGCCAGCCTTTTTTTACGGCATTGCCATTCGGAGGCTAGCAGCCAAGCGATTTCGTCGCGATGGTGTAGCCATTGCGTCAGGGCCTGAGCATTATTGATCGGGCGGAGTAAGAGTTCGTTGCAATAGGGTTTGAGGCGTGACCAGACGGTCAGCCGAAACTCAATTGGCAAGAATTCCCTTTTCCTGGGGGGAGGAATGGAAATTTCACTCATAGTATGTATCAGGTCGTTGTTTTTGGGCGTTATTCCGCCGCATCGTCCTCGCCGGCTACTGTTTCTTCAGCAGCACCATCCACTACTTCGGCAGCGGTTTCTTCTTCGTTCTCCTCCGTATCGTCCTGTAAATCTTCTAGATTGAGTAAATCGCGTTCGCGTAGGAAGTTGAACCACTTGATGACCTTTTTGATATCGCTGACGTATACCCGGTCGCGATCAAACTCTGGTAAGACCGTTCCGAAATAGTTCATCAATTCTTCGGCACTAGAACTTAGGGCAATCGGTGGATTGGTCTCCAATTGTTCTAACATCGTGCGGAAAACAACTTTCAGTTCAGCGGTATCATCATCGGTGTAAATGCCGATGGAAGCTAGTGGGGTAAACTGGTGTTTGCGCGAAGGAGCAAATTTACGTTTACCATTATCCAAACTTTCGACGATCAAGCCATTGCTGCGGTTAGCCACCATTTTATACAATCCCGACATGCCACTAACGGCTACGAATTCATCAATCTTCATATTATCTCTTTTAATTTATCGTGCAAATTTAAGGTAATTGTTGAAAAACTTACACTTCAATTGGTCAATCAGTAAGCATTTAATTGTTCTAATTTCTCTCGCAAGCGTTGTTGTGGCAAGAAATCTTTTTCGAGGGAGACGGCGAAAGGCACTGGAGTATCTTCACTGGCCACCCGAATAACGGGGCCATCCAAATACTCAAACAGATGCTCAGCGATATAAGCCGCTAGTTCTCCACCAAAGCCACCAGTCAGAGTATCTTCGTGTAACAACAGCACTTTACCCGTTTTCTTCACGGTAGCTTCAATCGCCTCATAATCCAAGGGCAACAGCGTCCGTAAGTCGATGATTTCGGCATCGAGATTCATTTCATCCACTGCTGCCTGGGCCCAGTGAACGCCCATCCCATAGGTAATAATCGATAGCATTTCTCCCGCCCGAGTGACCCGAGCCTTGCCTATTTCGAGGGTATAATAATCATCTGGTATCGAAGCAGAAATGCTCCGGTATAAGGCCTTGTGTTCAAAAAACATCACTGGGTTGGGATCTTCCAAGCTAGCGAGTAAAAGGCCTTTGGCGTCATAAGGGTTGGAGGGATAAACGACCTTGAGACCAGGCGTATGAGTAAACCAAGCCTCGTTGCTCTGGGAATGGAAGGGGCCTGCCCCTACTCCACCGCCCGTAGGCATCCGCACAACTACGTCAGCATTTTCACCCCAACGATAATGCAGTTTCGCCAAATTATTAACGATCTGATTAAAACCACAGGTAACAAAATCGGCAAATTGCATTTCTACCATCGCCTTATACCCCTTCAAACTCAAGCCCAGCCCGATACCAACAATGGCACTTTCGCAAATCGGCGTGTTGCGTACTCGTTCCAGCCCAAAAGCCTCCACAAAGCCTTGTGTAATTTTAAACACCCCACCATACTCCGCGATATCTTGTCCCATCAAGACCAAGCGATCATGTTTTTCCATCGACAAACGCAGAGCATCAGAGATGGCGTCGATAAAACGTTTGTCTGATTCCTGGCCCGTTGGAGCAATGATACTCGCTTGATTCTCGGCGTAGACATCAGCTTTCTCGGCCACCATGGTAGAAGTAACCGCTGGTTCGTTAAAAGCCAATTCTAGACCTTCATTAATTTCCGTTTTAATCTCTTCCCGCAGTGCTTCAATTTTCTTTTTACTGAGCACGCGTTTCGACACTAGGAAATTCTCAAAGTTGATCACCGGATCGCGTTCTGCCCAATAATCCATCAGCTCTTGAGGTACATATTTGGTCCCAGAGGCTTCTTCGTGGCCCCGTCGACGGAAAGTCTGACATTCCACCAAAACGGGTTCTGGGTTTTCCCGCAACTCTTCTGCTAATTGAGAGATGGTCCGATGAACCTCCAAAACATTATTTCCATCGATGGTCATCGAACGCATGCCGTAGCCTAAGCCCCGATCCGAGAGTTTCTCGCAGTGGTATTGCTCCTCCGTTGGAGTCGACAAACCATAGCCATTATTTTCAATGACAAAGATTACGGGGAGTTGCCACACTGCTGCTACATTGAGCGCTTCGTGAAACTCTCCTTCGCTGGTACCACCTTCGCCTGTAAAAGCTAAGGATACTCGGCCTTCGCCGCTCAATTTATGAGCTAGGGCAACACCACTGGCCAGTGATAATTGTGGGCCGAGGTGCGAAATCATCCCGACGATATTATGCTCAAGGGTTCCAAAGTGGAACGAGCGATCCCGGCCTTTGGTAAAACCGGGCATTTTACCCTGCCATTGGCAGAATAGCCTTTCGAGCGGAATATCGCGAGAGGTAAATACGCCCAGGTTTCGGTGCATGGGGAAGATCATCTCATCGGGTAAAAGGGCCGCAGTAGTTCCCACCGCGATGGCTTCTTGGCCGATGCCTGAAAACCATTTACTGATTTTTCCCGAACGTAGGAGGATGAGCATTTTTTCCTCGATCATCCGAGGTTTGAGCAATTTTTTATAGAGGTCTAGTAAGAGTTCTTTGGAGAATCCCTTCTTGTCGTATTGTAGAGGAGGATGTATCAAAGTCGGCATATGGTTAGGTGCATTATTCGTAAATGATCTAATCTGGCGATGGAGCAAAGGTACATCGGCCATAGAGCTTTTACGCACAAATTTGCAGAAAGATTGGCATTAGTGCCAGTGGAAAAATGACTTGGTCAACAAGTTTTCAATTTTTAAATAATTGATCCCATTTTTTCTTGCGCTTTTTCTTGCGTTCGCGCTTCTTTTTAATCTTTTCATTTTTCTTACGAATACGCTCTGACTCTTGCCGTTGAGCCTCTCGTTGTCGTTGGCCGGAGGTCGTTGGTGGCGTCTGGATTTCTTCCTTTTGCCGTTTATTCTTTTTAAAGGAGCCTAGGAGGTCGTCCAATTTTTCCATAAAATTCTCTGGATGAGAAAACCAGCCATCGTCTTCTACCAAGAGAGGCATTTCTTCGAGATAGGCTTGACAATTGAGCGCATCTTGCACGGTATAGGAAGGTGTGGGAAAGGCAGCTCTACTATAGCTTTTAAATGCTGGATCGCGATTGACCCGTTGCATAAAACCAGCCCAGATGGGTAAGGCTGTATTCGCTCCTTGGCCTAGAGAGATAGAGCGAAAACGCACCTGTGGGTATTCGCCGCCGACCCAGGCCCCGGCTACCAGCTTCGGAGTATAGCCCATAAACCAGCCATCCGCATGCGATTGGGTAGTCCCCGTTTTACCCGCAATATCTTGTCGTAGACCGTAGGCAAAACGGAGGCGCCGAGCGGTGCCACTATCCACCACGGCCTGCATCAGATGCGTCATGATATCGACATCGTCGACCTGGAGTACTCGCTGAGGAGCTATTTCTGGCTCAAACGCTACGATTAGCTCTCCCTTACTATTTTCAATACGCAATAAATACTGTGGCGCTACTTTTACCCCACGGTTCGCAAACGTCCCATAAACCTGAACCATATCGTAAAGCGCGGCATCGACCGCCCCTAAGGCAATAGCTGGTACAGCCGGAACATCGCTGGAAATTCCCATCGCTTCGGCCAATTGGCGAACCGAATCGACTCCATTCCGCATGATCAAATCAACGGCGACAGAATTGACCGAATTGCGAAGCGCACCTTCCAAGGAGTAGACGCCACCATATTTACCATCTGAGTTTTCGGGGCGCCAGCCATCATAATCCGAGTATTCTACCAAGCGGTTGTGGATATAGTCGCAGGGTTTAACCCCGTTGCGGATAGCATTGGCATAAACAAGAGGTTTAAAAGTAGATCCTACTTGGCGGCGGGATTTAACGTGATCGTATTGGAAATACTGATGGTCGATCCCACCTACCCAAGCCACTACTTTTCCTGTGCTTGGCTCCATCGCCATAAAACCGGCATTGAGCAAACAATAGTAATAACGAATCGAATCGAGGGGCGTCATTTCAATAACCTTATCCCCCTCGTAACTAAAAATCGTCATCACAGTTGGGTCATTGAAAATGGAATCAATCTCTACGGGTGATTTCCCTGCATTGGTCAAGCTTTT
>SPJL01034428.1_pt1 | contig 11367 bp, 11 predicted proteins | sample 3741751 | NCBI WGS metagenome assembly SPJL01 (sample SAMN10925998, study PRJNA522277) | cold seep metagenome | isolation source: Elba SIP-enriched marine methane seep metagenome, extraction at timepoint T3 | place: Italy: coast of Elba, Mediterranean Sea | reverse complement strand
GGCTCGGAAAAGTAGGCCAGTGGCTTCTCCCCCGCTAACATGAGATCCAACTCCCGCTCTGCATGGGGACCGATCTCGGGCGGGGGCTCAGGGTATTCCCCATCAATATCAGTTCTGTTATTCATGCTATGAATCATTGAATCCTATCTATGAAAAATCAAGTTACGGTCAAACTGAGATTTTGTTCTTATAATAAACCTATATTACCGATTTTTTTGAATTATATACTGATAAAAACAAAATTATATGATCTAGTGTGAGCATGATTTTAAGGCGATGACCTCGGATCATGCGTGGCGGGCGGCTTGGCGCCGTTAAGTCATTCGACTACTGTTGGAACTGCTTTGACAAAATTTTTGGCGACTAAAGTGGCTCTGGGGCAAGGTTAGCCACCTTGTCCCTGGGATCGTTTCACAACGAAAGAACTACGATTTACATAGCACGCAATTTCGTGATCACTGTACCCAAGTAGTTTGCCGATAAAAAAGGCATCTTCCTCAGTTTCAGTTTTTGTTTTTGTCTGTTTCCACTTGATCCGATGGGCAGCATCAATACGCCATTCTTCATCGGGTAAGGCAAAGTAAAGAAAGCGAATTTCTTCGTCGACCCTGGCAATTTTGACCGTTCCGACGAAGTCCCACTTTATGATTCGGCCTGCCTGCACATAGGGCTCGAACTCAGCATCTGGCAGTTCATAGGTGGACCGCGTTGGCTCGGAAAAAAAGGCCAGAGGCTTCTCCCCCGCTAACATAAGCTCCAGCTCCCGTCCTTCATGAGAGCCGATCTCGGGCGGGGGCTCGGGGTATTCCCCATCAATATCAGTTCTATTATTCATGCTATGAATCATTGAATCTTATCTACGAAATAGCAAGTTACAGTCAAACAGGAGTCTTGTTCTTTTAATGAACCTATATTACCGATTTTTTTGATTTATTGATTGACAAAAACAAACTTATATGATCTAGTGTGAGCATGATTTTGAGGTGATGTCCTCGGATCATGCGTGGCGGGCGGCTTGGTGTCGTCGGTGGTTTGTCTCGGTGAAGACAGGACTGCTGAAATCCAGGCCGGGCGCGTGATAACCCTCTCGGGGCCTTGGTCGGTACTTTATGCCGGCGATGAAGGGCCGCTGTTTGGGCCGCGGGCCAAACACTGCGTCACCGGGGCACCGACCCCCGATACCGAACCGGCCGTTTCAATCCGCGATACGGATAACCGTTTCCGACGAACGGCGTCGCGATAACCGGCCCCTCTCTCCCCCTTAAGTAATTCGTTTCTTCTTTTCTGAAAGGGATAACCGGCCGCACCGGTCCGCCACAGGACCGACCGCCGTCTTCTGTCCGGACCCGGCCCGCGCGGTGTCTCAACGCAACCCTTTTAGCTGTAACAACGCCGCCGGTTTGTGCCCGAAAAATGGGCCGCCGGCGGGAAAGGAGAAGGCAAGTTTCGATCCCAGATGCTGTTGGAACCGGTTAATATTGCGGGCTCGCGCCTCGATCCGGACCGGTTGCGGCTTTATGAGGCTGAGCTGATCTATGCGGAGCGCAATGGACAGCACAGCCTCGCGCTCGGTGATGCACGGTTGATCTCCGCCTCCGCTTGGTGGGATCCGGCCTATGGCGGGACGACGGGAGGCGATGGCTCTGTCGTGGCGTGTGTCTTCACCGATACGGACGGCGTCTACTGGCTGCATGATGTGCAGTATCTGACCGCTGATCCCCGCGCCGCCCTGGATGAGGCCCGCCAACAATGCCGCGCCGTCGCGCAATTCGCCAAGCGCAACTATCTGCCGTCCTTAACGGTGGAGACCAACGGTATCGGGCGTTTCCTACCCGGTCTGCTGCGGGAGGAAATGCGTCAGGCCAAGGCCGGATGCGCGGTGCTCGAAGCGCATAGCACCCGGTCCAAAGAAACCCGCATTCTGGAAGCCTTCGAAGTACCCCTCGCGGCAAGCCAAATTCGGTGTCACCGCCGTGTTTGGCGCACCCCCTTCCCGATGGAGATGCGCGAATGGCGGGCCGCTGGCGGTGGCCCCGGCGGGAGCGGCATCGGCGGCGGTCCGGCGGGCGCCGGCGCTCCATCCAAGGCCCCCGATGACGGTTTGGATGCGGTTGCCGGCTGTCTGTTGGCAGAACCCATCCGCCTGACCCGCGCCATCGACGCCCCCGGCACCCGCCTCACCTGGCAAGGCGCGGCCGACGGCGTCACGGCAAAGACGGACTGGAACCCTTAGAGCCGTTTCTGTATCACGCAGGCTGTTTCTCGATAGATATCCGCGATCCTGGTTGCTTCGGGGTGCCCAGCGTCAGATGCCGCGGAAGGCGCGGGTTGATGATTGGGTCAACCACCAGAAACGCAGCACCAAGGTGATAGCGGCGCAGACGAGGCCGATCAGTAGGCCGAGCCATATGCCGACCCCGTTCATGCCGAGCTCGAAGGCGAGGTAATAGGCGGGCAGTATGCCCAGCGGAATAAAGCAGATCGAGCCGATCAGCATTGGCATTTTGGTGTCATTGATGCCGCGCAGCACGGCGGTTGCGACAATCTGCAAACCATCGAACATTTGAAAGATCACCGCGATGCCGAGGAATGTTGCGCCGAACATCACGATTGTCTCTCTGGCTGGGTCATCGGAATCGAGGAAGACCCCGATCGCATGATCGCGGACCAGGAAAATCGTCGATGCCGTGCAGGTCATCAGGCAGACGGTCAGTCCCAGATTGGTCCAGCCCCGTCGGCGGACCTCGTCCAAGCTGCGCCGCCCCGCCGCATGGGCAAGGCGGATATTGGCCGCTTGGGACAGACCATGTGGGATCATGAACAGGATCGAGATGACCTGAAAGGATACGTTATGGGCGGCGAGTGCGGTGACACCCACCCACCCCATCATAACGGTAGAGGCGGAAAACAGGCTGTGCTCAAGGACTGACAGTGCTCCGGCGGGCAGGCCAATAGAAAAAACCTGTCTGAAGCGCGGCCAGTCGGACCGCCACATTCGCCGGAACATCTCCAATTCCCGGAAGGGGCTCACCCGCCGCATATAAATGATGAGTCCGATTAAGGTGATGCTATCAACGAGAAGTGTCGACAATCCCGCCCCCGGCAGTCCCATCTCCGGCGCGCCGAGATGACCCCAGATCAGCATCCAGTTCAACAGCGCATTGACCGGTATCGCCAATAGAACACCGATCAATGCCGGCATCGTCATACCATAGGAAGCCATCGTCAAACGTAGAGAGATGAACATACAGACCGGGATTAGCGACCAGACGAGGTAGTTGAGGTAGCTTTGCGCCAGCGCTGCCAGTTCAGGCTCTTGGCCGAACAGAATTAGGACATCCTGCCCAAAAAAGAAGAGAAAGAGCGATGATGGGATAGTCAGCGCCAATGCCGCCCAGAGACCCTGGCGGGCGGTTCGTCGCACGGCGACCGGGTCGTCCTGTGCAACGGCTTGGCTGACCAGGGTCGGGATCGCATTTAGCACCCCCATCGCGAAAAGCAGGAATGACACCCAGATCGTGACGGCGAGACCGGAGGCGGCCAGCGCTTCTTCACCCAATCTCCCGATCATCAGGACATCGGTCGTCTCGATAACCATGACAGCGACCATTGTCGCGGCGATGGGCGTGGCGAGTGCAAGCGTCGCCTTGGCCTCCCCCCAATAGGAGAAACCGGAACCTGCATTTTGTGCAGGCGCTGGGTTCGTTGGCGATTTTGTGTTCATCGGCGGGTTATGCACTAACGCGCGGGCTCGTGAAACGTCTTTCAACGCAAGGGTGATAGCCACCCTGATCCAAAGCATAGAGCCCCTTATGGCGCAGGACATCCCTGGCCAGAAGAGGCTCGGCTTCTCATTCCAACTATCGTCAGGACATAATCCGACGCAATTTGGACCAGGAGGCGCTGGATTAGGAGGCGCTGGATTAGGAGGCGTTGGATCCGGTCAGGTGACCGCTTGGTGTCGTATGGACACGGTCCTGCCAAAGCTTGGCAACCCAGGTGCCGAAGGCGGCAAGCATCTGTTGGGAATGTTCTGCCCGCAACCGATGTGCCTGTTTGATATAGGCATCCGTCAGTTCCGGTGTGATCTCGACTTCAACAGGCGTAAGCGCGGTCTTGGTTTGGTTCTCAATCATGGGGTGTCTCCTTCGGGTTAAAGGCCAAAAACACCCTCCCTGGACGTTATTCTTGGTCTTATTGGTCATTCGTGGTCTGGGTTTTACGAAAATCTGGGTTTTACGAACTCTGCGTTTTACGAACATGGTGCCATCGGCACGAAATTGTGCGATGCAGCAAACACAACATGCTCTCATGTCGCTGATCTTACAAGTGAATGAATGGAATATTATTATGTCTTCGCAGGCGCAATAAGAATTTGTGCGCTGCGACAAATTGGAGGGGCGGGTCTCCAAAGGTGATTTCCTGCATTGTATATCTTTGGACGCGATCCGGGCCGCTTGGCACGTGAATGTGACTGGGGCTGCGCGCAAAAGCGTCATAAGGTATGAGGATACTGAACACGCGCGTGGTTAGATAAGGAGTACTGTGGTTTGATCCCGTCGAAATTTCTAATTGGCCTGCTTTTGATTGGTATCGTTGTTGGTTTGGGCGGTATTGCCCCGGCTTATGCTTGCGGCGCTTCGACGAATTGTACGATCGGCTCACGAAGCTATCGGATTGCATTACCCGATGGTCATGATGGTGAGACACCGATCGGCGCGATTATCTACGCCCATGGGTACAAAGGGTCCGCTAAAGGTGTGATGGGGAACAAAAGCCTGCGCGGGCTGGCGGAGTCTCTGGGAGTTGCCTTGATCGCCGCTCAATCGGTGGGCGCCGTCTGGGATCTGCCAGGTTCGCCGGGCAAAGATACCTATCGGGGCATTGACGAGTTCGCCTATTTCGATGCCCTGATTGAAGACGCGGCCACTCGGTTCTCAATTGATCCGTCGAAGCTGCTTATGACCGGATTTTCTGCCGGCGGCATGATGGTGTGGGAGTTGGCTTGCAAGCGCAGTCAGTCCTTCGCGGGGTTCGCCCCCATCTCCGGCACCTTCTGGCAACCGGAGCCGCGGACATGCCCAAGTCCGGCGGCGTCCGTCATCCATATTCATGGAAACAGGGATACTGTCGTCCCTTTGACCGGTCGCCGTATTGCCGACGCCCGTCAGGGCAATGTGCAAAAGGTGCTCACCATGTATCAACGCCATGGTGATTTCGGTCCGGCAGAGCCTTACCCTGCCCAAAACCTCAACTGCACGAGACGCAAGAACGACGCTGGAAAATTCCTGGACTTCTGCCTGTTCGAGGGCGGGCATGAGATAAGGACAGAATATGTGCGTCACGCGTGGGAACAAGTTTGGGCCCGCTGATAAACCTGTGTCATGATCTTGCGCCGTGGCTTTCTGTCCGCGTTACTCGATCCTGACCCTGTGTCCCGGTAGGCTCGATGTCGTGCAATAGGCCGGCGAGGCCCGAGGGGCGCTTGCGCTATATCATACGCCCCACCATTCGGCCTTCATAGGTGGCGGCGGGGGTCAATCTGGGGGCGACGCCATCGCCGATCTCATGGACCTCCAGATCAGGGGCAAGTTCGATCAGACTGTCGGCGAGCCAACGTTCGGAGACATTGGTGCAGGCAAGGACGAGGCTGTCCGCCGCGATCTCCCCTTCCGTCCCGTCTCGCAGGTCGATAATAGTTGCGGCCGTCCCAGTCCAGGCGCGGACACCGGCATTGGTTACGGTTTCCGCCCCCAGCTTCTTTAGACGCTCCCGCAGCGGGTAGTCGCTGGACGTTCGTTGTAATTCCATATGCTCGACCGGATGGGGGGTGATGATGGTAACCTTATGCCCCTCCTCTGCCATGGCCCAGGCGGTGCCCGCGCCCTTCCAATTTCCACCTTCGTCGAGCAGGATCACGTGATGCCCCAGGCGCGCCGATTTCCCCATGACGTCTTCTGTTGAGAAAACATTGGGTTTCTCAACACCGGGCAGGGCCTCGACATCCGGGAACCAGCGCTGAAATCCCGCACCGTCCGGCAGGCTACCGGTCGCCAGCACGACAGCATCGGCACCGGTCTCTAGCACATCCTCCGCTTCCATCGGACAGTTATAGAGAATCTTCACCTGATGCTTTTGTAATTGCGTTTCATACCATTGGATCAAGTCCGTGATCTGGCCGCGACGGGGCTGCAGACCGGCTAGTCGAAATTGCCCGCCCAGCTTGTCGGACGCCTCTGCCAGGGTCACCTTGTGGCCGCGTGCGGCGGCAACCCGGGCGGCTTCCATCCCCGCCGGCCCGCCGCCGACGACAAGAACCTCTCGGGGCGTCTCGGTCGCCTCGAAGCGGTCGCCCCCCCACTCCCACTCGCGGCTGACGGAGGGGTTCACCAAACAGGAAATGGCATAATCGCGATAGCGTCGACCCCAGCACATCTGATTGCAGGAGATGCAGGGGCGAATATCTTCCACCCGGCCCTCGGCCGCTTTTGTCGCCATATGAGGATCGGCAATCTGCCCCCGCACGATTGAAACCATGTCCGCCTGGGCGGAGGCGATGACATAATCCGCATTCTCCGGCGTGCGGATATGGCTTTCGGCCTGAACCTTGGCATGGGTGACGGCCTGTTTGATACCCTCCGCCAGTGGTGGGCCCAACTTGTCCTCATAAAGCGCGGTCGGGATCAGAGAGGAGAAATCATAATAGCTCCCCGTGCCGACGGTGATGTAGTCCATCAGATGGCGTTCATCATGCCAGGCAGCGATTTCCGCCATCCGCGCGTTATTAAGCCCGCCCGGCATCTTGTCGTCCCCAGTGATCGCGATGCCGATCACAAAATCCGGGCCGCAGGCGGCGCGAATGCCTTCCGTGATATGCTGGCTGAAGGCCATCCGACGGTCAAAGTCACCGCCCCATTTATCGTCGCGGCTGTTGGTCAGCGGCGACCAGAATTGATCGATCAGGGCATTATAGGCGGCGAAAAGTTCTATCCCGTCGAAACCCGCTTCCTTGCAGCGTTGCGCGGCAGTGATATAGGACGCCGCAACTTCCTCAACCTCTCGCGCCCGCATCGCCCGGCTGCCATCGCTGTCATGATAGCTGACAAAGCCGGAGGGCGACCAATTCGGATGGTAGCTGTTGTCATAATCTCCATGGGCGCCGATATGCAGCAATTGCTGCAGGATGACCGTGCCCTGGTCCTTCACCGCATCAGTGATCTCCCGGAAATGCGGGATGACCGCATCATCCTCAGCCCGGAAGCCGCCCCGGATAAAGACACCCGATTTGTGGACGGGCATCGGTTCGACCACGATCATTGCTGCCCCACCAATGGCGCGTTCCAGGTAATAGCCCTTGTGCCGTCGGCCGGGCAGGCGACCGCCTTCCTCCATATTGGCGGTATGTGCGCCGAAATTGAGGCGGTGCTTCAGGGTCTTGGATCCAACCTGGATGGGGTTGAAGAGGTTTGGAAAGGCGCTGCCACTCATATCTTGAGACTCCGGTTTCGATTGGTTGAAGACTAGCGGCGTCTCAAGATTTCACAAATCAGAGAAATTCATACCGGCCATAAGGTGAGTGGAGGTCTGGCTGTGCGCACGCTGTCGTGAAACCGTCATCGAATCTCGCTAAATATGACCTCGTCCTGGTAATCGGACACTACAAACAGACACAGAATAGGCTCGCCCTACAAAATGTTGTGGTCGAGTTTCGATTCGAGTAGGCTTTTTTGCGATTCGCGACCGGACGGTGTGTTTCGGACACCCATGACGCGAGGAGAAATGTGCAGTGCTTGATGAATTGGATAACAGCCCAGCCCTAGTGCTGAATGCGGATTTCCGCCCCTTGAGTTACTTCCCGCTCTCGCTGTGGAGCTGGCAGGAAAGCGTTAAGGCGGTGGTTTCCAGCCGCGTGAATGTCCTGTCTGAATATGACACGGAAGTGCATAGCCCGAGCATGAAGATCCGCCTGCCGAGCGTGATTTCGCTGAAGGATTATGTTCAACCGGCCCGGCGCCCGGCCTTCACCCGGTTTAATGTCTTCCTGCGGGATCGCTTCATCTGTCAGTATTGCCGGGGGGCCTTCCCAGCGCAGGAGTTGACCTTCGATCATGTGGTGCCACGCAGTCAGGGTGGCCGGACCACCTGGCAGAATGTTGTGGCGTCCTGCGGCCCCTGCAATCTGAAAAAGGGTGGTCGGACGCCCAGGCAAGCGGAGCTTCCCCTCATCCGTCAGCCGATTGAGCCGACGACGTTTGAGCTGCAGGAAAATGGGCGGGGTTTCCCGCCTAATTTTTTACATCAAAGCTGGAATGATTATCTCTACTGGGATACCGAACTGGAGACCTAATGTCGCCGGATTTGCGTCCTACGCGTCTTTAAAGGCCAGCTACCGGCTATAGTGCGTCCTGCGAATCCCGCCTAAACTGTGATGACTCCACGTCGTTTCGACGGTCAATGGTCGCGATGGGTTTGCACAGTGAGACAATGTCGATGACAAAATCCCGAAAAGTCGAGTTTCTGAATACTAAAAGCGGCGGCTATCTGGTCTTTGCCAAGGATTTCGATATTGCAGACAGGCTTCGCAAGGATGGCGTCCATGATCGGGAGGTCATAGAAACCGGTTTCTCTCTGTTGCAGGAAGATGGCTGGGGGCCGGGCAAAGGCGGCACCCTGATCGATGCGGGCGCGCATCTGGGGACGTTTTCGATACCGCTTGCGGTAAAATTCGGGCTTACGGTTCAGGCATTTGAGGCGCAAAGGGAAGTGGCGCAACTGCTGGGGGCGAATTATCAGCTCAACAGCATTTCCGAAGCCTGGGTCCATAACATCGCCCTTGGTGCGACCGATGGGCCGGGGCATGTCGACATCCCACGCGCGGACTACACACAGCCGGGCAATTCTGGGGCCTTTTCCGTTGATCCGGAGATTTCGCGGGATCGATCCGCTGTCAGGCTTCGGCTGACCGACCAGACGGAACGCGTTCCCCTGCGCAGCATAGACAGTTTTGCCTTCACAGAGGTCGCCTTGATCAAGATTGATGTGGAGGGTCAGGAATTGGCGGTGCTTGAGGGCGCTGTGGAGACACTGCGCGTCAATGGTTTACCGCCGATATTGTTTGAATGCTGGCAGGGTGAGGATTATCGGGACCTGCGGATGCAGACCATGGCCTTCGTGGAAGGGCTGGGCTACGACCTGAGAGAATTTGGGGAAAACATCGCCGCCCAGCGGAAGTAAGGGGAACCAGTAATATGGGTAAGACACCGGGCAGGGGCGCGGTCGTTAGCCTTCAGCCAATCACTGCAAAAACAGTCCGGCAGATCTGCGGTTTGGCGATTGCCGAAAGACAGCGGGCTAATGTGTCCGCGAACGCCTGGTCGATGGCCGAGGCCTATTTCCAACCGGCAGCATGGTTTCGCGCAGTTTACGCCGATGAATGCCCGGTTGGCTTTGTCATGCTGTATGATACCTCACTGGAGAATGCCGTGCCGCATCCGGATTATCCGGATGAACCTCTCATTCTCTGGCGGTTCATGATCGACGAGGCCTATCAAGGCCTTGGTTATGGCCGTCAGGCTATCAGCCTGGTTAAGGAGCATGCGCGGACCAAACCGGACGTCACACAGATTGTGTCAAGCTATGTCCCGGGCCCGAATGGCGCCGCTGGCTTTTATGCCGGCCTGGGCTTCAAAGAAACCGGTCGGACACTTGCCAACGGCACCGAGAACGAGATCATACTAGATCTGTAAAATGAGCAGCTTGAAAAAGATCAGCTTGCCTCGCTGAGGCAGCTGCGCATGGCCGCTGCCATGTTCTCGATCAGCTCGAAATATAGCTCCGGGCCGTCTTCAACTGCCGCGCCAAGCGGGTCCAGTTCGGCTTTGCGGATGCCGGAACCCTCGGCCACAACCGTCACAAGCTTGTTCGGAAATTGTGGCTCGGAGAAAACGCAAACCACCCCAAGCTCTTCGATCTTGTGCTTGATTTCCTTCAACCGGGCCGCACCCGGCATTGTTTCAGGTGATACCGTTACAGATCCGGCTGCCTTCATGTGAAAGCGGTTTTCAAAGTAGTGATAGGCATCATGGAAAACGATGAAACGCTTCTCATGAACAGGTTCCAGGGCTTCTTCCACATGATGCATTAACCCGTGAAGGCGGTCATCCAGCGCAGCCGCGTTCGCCCAGTACATATCGCTGTTCTCCGGGTCAATCTTGGCAAGGGTCTCGGCGATCTTGTTGGCGATTACCTCTGCGTTATGCGGGTCGAGCCAGATATGCGGGTCGATGCCCCCTTCGTGATCATGCTCATCATGGGCGTGTTCATCATGTTCGTCGTCGTCATGCTCGTCATGGGCATGTTCATCATGTTCGTCGTGATCATGCTCATCATGGGCGTGTTCATCATGATCACCGTGATCATGGTCATGGGCTTCAAAGGCGCCATCTTCGCGGAAGGGCAAGAGTGTGAGCCCTGCCGTTTCGATTAGCTCAACCGCACGACCGTCGGCGGCAATGCTTTCAACGGGCTTTGTCAGGAAGCCTTCCAGAGCAGGCCCAACCCAGAAAACCACATCCGCATCCTGCAGCATCTGAGCCTGAGACGGTTTCAACGCGACGTCATGGGGAGACCCGGCACCGGTCACGATCAAATCCGGTGTTCCTACGCCCTTCATGATCGCAGCCGCAATACCGTGAATAGGCTTTATGGAGGTGACCACCTTGGGTCCGGCCCAAGCCACGCTGGAGATGGCGAGTGAGGCGGATATAACGGTTGTGGCGAGGAGGGTCTTCGCCGCGAAATGTCCGGAAACTCTTTGTCGCTTCGATGCGATCATGATGATGCTCCTGTTCGGCAAGGCCGAAACTCTCTGTCGTTAAGGGGTTTGAATTGGTGTTCCGCGGGGGTTGCCGGTCGTACTCTGCTTCATTGACTGGTGTGTGTGTTGTTGCACTGGCTGATGATCGCGACTACTAACCGGGGATGTGGTTTGTTATATCATAACGGATGTTATATCATAACGCGATGCGGGCGCAACGGGTTCCTTTCAGGTAAGAGACGATCCTTAGCCGGAGCCCGTAACTGCGAAATCCGATGTTATGACCGTCTGAAAAAGGGTGTGTTGCACCGTGAATTCTGTTTCGAGATTTCTTAGTCGGTCCGTGGAGACCCAAGCCTCAGAAGCTGGCGGCCAAGAGTTGGTGTCGCTTTCCAATGCGGGCGCGCAGGGTGAGGGGCGCTGGCTGGTTCGCGGGGTTGATTTGACGGTCCAGCAAGGGGAGATCGTAACCCTGATCGGGCCGAATGGATCGGGGAAATCGACGACGGCAAAGCTCGCGCTTGGTCTGTTGCAGGCAGATGAGGGCGCGG
>SPJL01042930.1_pt1 | contig 11368 bp, 11 predicted proteins | sample 3741751 | NCBI WGS metagenome assembly SPJL01 (sample SAMN10925998, study PRJNA522277) | cold seep metagenome | isolation source: Elba SIP-enriched marine methane seep metagenome, extraction at timepoint T3 | place: Italy: coast of Elba, Mediterranean Sea | reverse complement strand
TGGGCTTTCAGCCTGAGCATGTCGCGACTGTGATGGAAGGGATGGACCAAGTGGTCAATCATCCGCGTGGGACGGCCAGGCGCTCCGCCCTGGTGACGGAAGGGATCGCCATGGGCGGCAAGACCGGGACCAGCCAGGTACGTCGAATTTCACAGGCTGAACGCGATGCCGGTATCCGAAAAGGCGAAGATATCGCTTGGCGGCTGCGCGACCACGCTTTGTTTGTCGGCTATGCCCCTGTCGATAATCCACGCTTTGCGGTTTCGGTTGTGGTCGAGCATGGCGGCGGCGGATCCAAGGCGGCGGCACCTATCGCCCGTGATGTGTTGGACGAGACCCTACGGCTTACACCGCGTTGGGAACCTTCGGATATTATTCCAGAAGCAGCGGTGAATACGGATGAGGAGACCGGCTGATGCAGCGTGGTCTTGGGGATTTCCAAAATCCGGAATTGACGCTGCAACAGAAAATCTGGCAGCTTAACTGGACATTTCTTCTGCTCTTGGTTGGCTGTGTGTCAGTTGGGGTGGCGATGCTTTACTCTGCCGCCAATGGCAGTTGGGAGCCCTGGGCGAAGATGCATGCCATCCGTTTCGGTGTATTGCTCTGTGGTCTGCTCGTCGCCGCCTTGATCGATATGCGGCTTTGGATGCGATACGCCTATGTCATCTATGCCTTGGCGCTGCTGCTGCTGGGATATGTTGAAGTCGCCGGGCTGATCGGCAAAGGCGCGCAGCGCTGGATTGACCTACCCTTCATGCGCTTTCAGCCCTCAGAGACAATGAAGATTGCCATTGTCCTTGCCTTGGCGCGGTATTTTCACGGGCTGTCTTATGAAGACATGGGGCGGATCAGCAATTTGGCCGTACCGGTTTTGCTGGTCGCGGCACCGGCACTGTTGATTATCCGGCAACCGGATTTGGGAACAGCGATCTTGCTCGGCGCTCTGGCGATGATGGTATTTTTTCTGGCCGGGGTGCGGATATGGAAGTTTGTGGTGATTGGCCTGAGCGGAATGGCCATGGTGCCGATCGGCTGGAGCTTGATGCATTCTTATCAGAAAGAGCGGGTTATGGTCTTTCTGGATCCGGAACGTGATCCGCTTGGCAGTGGCTATAACATCCTGCAGTCAAAAATCGCCATGGGCTCGGGGGGGATCTCGGGTAAAGGCTTTATTCAAGGCACGCAAAGTCATTTGAACTTCCTACCGGAAAAGCATACGGACTTTATCTTCACCATGTTGGGGGAAGAATTCGGTCTGATCGGCGGCTTGGCTTTGATGCTCTTATTCTCATTGGTGATCGCCTATGGCTTTGGAATAGCGTTTAGGGCCCGCAGCCAGTTTGGCCGATTGATGGCGATTGGCGTTACCGTCAATTTCTCACTTTATGTCTTTATCAACATCGCGATGGTTATGGGGGTGGTACCGGTCGTCGGGGTCCCCCTTCCGCTCGTCTCCTATGGTGGCAGCGTCATGCTGTCCTTGATGTTCGGCTTTGGGCTATTGATGAATGCCTATGTCCATCGGGATCTCCGAATAGGGCGGCGTTGGGCGGATACGGCCTGAGAGATGCGATGAGTTTGGACGGCGTTACAATCCTCTACTTGGTTACTGAGGACTGGTATTTCTGGTCTCACAGGCTGCCCTTCGCACGGGCGGCACGGGATGCCGGTGCCCGGGTGATCGTTGCTGCCCGGATGGCGGAGCATCATGCGCGCATTGAGGCCGAGGGGTTCGAGCCGCGCCATATCCCTTTTGATCGCAGTGGTCTGAACCCAGTTCGGGATATGAAGACCTTCAAAGCCATTCGCGCGGTCTATGAAGAGATAACACCGGACCTCGTCCATCATGTCGCCATGAAGCCGGCCCTCTATGGTGGGATCGCGGCAGCGCTGCAGGCGGAGAGCCCTAAAGTTGTGAATGCGATGGCAGGGCTTGGCTTTATGTTTATCTCCGCATCGCTGAAAGCGCGGCTGTTGCGCCCGGTGATCAAGACTGCCTTTCGCTGGTTGAATAACCGGAAGGGGACGGCGCTGATTGTTCAGAATGGCGATGACAAGAGCTTGTTCGAGAGCGAGATCGGCGTTGATCCCACGCACATCGCGGTGATCCGAGGCTCAGGTGTCGATATCGCCCATTTCTCCCCCAAAGCCCTCCCTTCTGCAGGTGCTGCGGACCGGCCCGTTGTCGCGATCTGTGTCAGCCGCATGCTCTGGGACAAAGGAATTGGCGAGCTTGTGGAGGCTGCGCGAATTTTACGGGCGCGGGGAACCCCGATCACCATCAGGTTGGTGGGACCGACAGACGCCAATCCGGCGAGCATTCCCCAGGCGCAACTGGATGCCTGGGCAAATGACGGTGTTGTCGAAGTTCTCGGGCCCCGGAGTGATATTGCTGCTCTCTATGCGGAAGCCGATATTGCAGTCCTGCCGTCATATCGCGAAGGCCTGCCTAAATCCTTGCTGGAGGGGGCAGCATGTGGGCTTCCGGTGGTCGCGACCGATGTGCCTGGCTGTCGGGAGATTTGCCGCGATGGCGACACAGGGATTAGGGTACCTCTAAAGAGCGTTGAACCTTTGGCCGATGCGTTGGGGAGATTGACGTCGGATGCGAGCCTTCGAACCACTCTTGGTGCCGGGGCACGCCGCGCGACAGAGCAGGAATTTGCGAGCGATATCGTCGTTAGTGAAACAATGGCGCTCTACGGGGCGCTGCTGAAAAAAGAGTTCTAGGAGGGAAGTGATGGAATTGCGGGTGGACGGTAAGCGAGTGGTGATCACCGCCGCTGCCTCAGGAATTGGCCGGGTGATGTTGGATGTTTACCGGGATGCCGGCGCAAAGCTGTTCATTTCTGATATCGATCCGAAAGGACTTGAAGATCTGCGCGGCAGCTATCCGGATATCGGTGTGATGGCCTGTGATGTGGCTGTGACGGAGCAAGTGGATGCCTTTGTTGATGGCGCTTTGGCGGCGATGGGTGGCATCGATGTTCTGGTTAACAACGCCGGGATCGCTGGGCCTGCCCTGCCAGTCGAAGATGTCGAGCCGGAGGAGTTTGATCGGGTCTTAGCGGTCAATATCGGCGGGCAGTTCCGAATGGCGCGCAAGGTTGTTCCGGGCATGAAAGCGGCGGGCGCTGGTGTGATCATTAACTTATCCTCCGCTGCCGGGAAATTCGGCTTCCCGCTGCGCACCCCTTATTCCGCATCGAAATGGGCCGTCGTTGGATTTAGCAAGACCTTGGCGGCGGAACTTGGCCCCTTCGGCATTCGCGTTAACTCGATCCTGCCGGGGCCGGTTGATGGGGAGCGCATTCGGCGCGTTATTTCCGATAAGGCGGAAACCCGTGGTGTTAGCTTTGCCCAGGTGGAGGAAGAATTTCTCGCCACCTCTTCGATGGGGGTAATGATCGATCCGCTGGACTTGGCGCGTCTTGCCCTTTATCTGGCTACAGATGCGGGGAAAGCAATCTCCGGACAGTCATTGAGTGTCGATGGCGATACGCGTTATCTTCGCTAAAGCCTAATAGAAATCAAAGAATAAACAGAAGGGAAGCCCCATGGACATTATCCGCATCATCATCGCGATCTTCATCCCGCCGCTGGCAGCTTTTTTGACAGTCGGTATCGGCCTGCATTTCTGGCTGAATTTGATCCTAACCCTGTGTTTCTTCGTGCCGGGGATGATCCACGCCTTGTGGCTGGTACTTCGTAAGAACCGCTAGTACCGTGGCGCGGAAATTCCATTCCACCGACGCAGAATTGTTGTCAGAATAGATCTCGCCACGCGATCCGGCCTGCCGCTAGATAGCTGGCGATTGCGGCTGTCTCATAGGTTGGCCTGCGCCATAGTGCGAGCCCTTTGAGCGAGGGGACGAAGAAGAGCGCAGATAACGTGGGCCTTTCCCGGGATGTTTCCGCGACCCCTGCGAGTGTTAGCCCTGCCGCCCGAAGTGTTGCCGCCGCGCGCCTGCGATGTGTCGGTCCGGTGGCGAGCACAACATGGGTCCACCCCTGTTGAGCGGCGATCTTGGCAAAGGCTTCCGCATTTTCTTTTGTGTTCCGGGCATTGTCATCCATTGGTGCATTGTCGGGCCAGTTCAGGGATCGTCTTACGGCGTCTGCCTCTGTGGGCGCACCGTCCTTGGTTGCTCCGCCGGAAAACGCGATTGGCAACCCGCTCTCCTGCGCTGCGCTTAGACCGGCTGCAACGCGAAGGACAGTGTCGGATTCCGGCCAGGCGCCGATCTCTGGAATGCGGGAGGCACCGCCGCCAAACACGGCGATGAAGGTTTTGTCTGACGGTCCTGTTTCAATAGACCCGGCCCCTTCGAATAAGTGCCAGGATAGGAATGGAAGGGCGGGCATTCCTGCCAATGCCAGAATAAGGCCGATAACCCGCATCACGCGGGGCATGCGCGGTAATATGATGCAACCTAAGATCGCTGCCCATAGGAGGATATTAACCCCGATGTCCTGAACAATGATCATTGCGCTTCCGGTAACTGTCCGCTGCGTTGGCGCATTTCGATCATGGCAGCGGCCTCGACGCGACGCAGTTCTATCAACTGGGCGAGTGCATCGGTCGCACTTTCATACCCAAGGGCGGCTGCGCGATAGGGATCCGTGTATTCCGCGGCTTCACGGAATAACCGAGTTGCGGTTTCATAGTCGCTGGTGCCGGTAGTGGGTGCCAGGCCCCGCTTCGCTTCCTTTAACCACCGTGTCGCCGCATCTGGATCCATGATGCCGAGACGCCGGTCAATATAGGCATCGGCCAGATTATACTGGGCGGCGACCATGCCGGATGAAGCGGCTTTGAAAAGCCATTGCAGGCCCTTTTCCCGCCGCGTGAGATCTGTGCCACGTGTGAGGGCGAGGCCCAACAGGTTTTGTGCCTGGGGATCATCTTGCGCTGCCAGTTTCTCCAGCCGGGCCAGATAGTCGGGTGTCCAGGTTGTCCAGAACAATCGGCGAAGGGTGGTTGGATCGTCAATTACCGTCACCTCCGTGATCATATCTTCTGTGACGTCAGGCTCTGAATTGGCGACGGCGGGTGCAGTGGTTCCCAAAACTTCGCCAGCCTTTCGATCTAGCGCGGAAATTGTTGGGGCATCCAACTCACTGCGGGCGGCATGGCGTTGAATTCCTGCATCAGGCACGCCGCGCCCTTGAGCAATTGTGAACCAAAGATATGCTTCTGCCATATCAAGTGCGGCCCCATAACCATTCGCGAGCATCCAACCGAGATCAAGCGCTGCTGGACCATGTCCATTCTCTGCAGCTCTGCGAAACCAGCGCAAGGCAATGAAGTCGTCCGCTTCGACACCGTCGCCCCGTTCATATCTTTTGCCGATGTCATATTGCGCCGTTGCACTGCCTGCCTCCGCAGCGGCCACGAGCTCATCTGCGATTTGGGCGTTTATCGGCGTCGCTAATAGATGCAGGAAAGCAAGGATCAGCGGAATGAATATCCCCCAATTGCCGCGCCCGGATGCGCTTGGCGGCCATGGACGGCAGCGCGAATCCCCGCTATTGAGAAGATAGCTGCGCATACTAGCGCAGGCTCCGCGCAGCGGCTTTAAAAGATGGAACGCCGGAATGAGTGATGAAAACGGTCTTGCTGGTCTGACTGAAGCGGGCAAGGCGGCGGAAACCATATCGGTCGATATCACCGCCGTTCTTGGCACGGCGGAGATGAAGGTATCGAACCTGTTGAAGATTGGCCGTGGTGCGGTGATCGAGCTTGACCGGCGTGTTGGAGAATCGGTCGAGATTCAGGTCAACGGCATGTATATCGGCCGGGGTGAAGTTGTTGTTGTTGACGATCATCTGGCGGTGTCCATCACTGAAATCTATGGCAAGGGTGACGAGAGCGAGGGCTGACGTTTAGCGCGGATGCCGGTGATGGCATTTCTGTGTTTATGCATTGCGCTCGACAACAACAGTGAACGTACCGCCTACCTCTTCCTCTGAAACAAAAACATGGCCGCGCGTATCACAAAGTGCTTTCAGGTCGGCTGGTGCGCCCGGATCTGTTGCCATGATCGCCAGCCTTTCCCCAGCCGCCATATTCTTCAGACGCTTCTGGGCTTTTAGGACCGGTAATGGACATTTCAAACCTGTTGCATCGAGAGTTTCATTTGCCATCCGGTAAATCTCCAATTATGTCCGCGCCAACTGTGTTCCAGGGTTGCGTCTTTCACCTTTGATCATTTGATGATGGGGGTAGCGATTGACGTCCAGCAAACAATTAGCGAGTTATGATGCGATTCGAGTAACCTTTCCCGACTGTTCTGAACTGTTGTCACAAACAATCTTGTCAAAGATATGTATATCTATCTGTCTATCGCCGAAATGGCCGCGAATGTTTTTCTGATCCTGGGGCTCGGTGCCGGGATTGGGGTTATGTCCGGAATCTTCGGCGTCGGTGGTGGATTCTTGATGACACCTTTGTTGATTTTTCTTGGGGTGCCTTCTGCCGTTGCGGTTGCGACGGGGGCTAACCAGATCGTTGGATCCTCAGTATCCGGTGTCATGGCCCATTGGCGGCGCGGGAATATCGACTTCAAAATGGGGTTTGTTTTGCTGGTCGGCGGTTTCTTCGGCTCGACCGGTGGCGTTTTTCTTTTCAAGTATTTGCAGTCCCTGGGGCAAATCGATTTCGTCATTAAGGTTTGTTATGTCGTATTTCTGGGCATCATCGGTGGTTTGATGATGGTTGAAAGCCTGCGAACGATCTTTCGCAGTCGCGTTAAGGGCGCGCGGGTGAGCCGGGGGAAACTGCATCAACATAACTGGCTGCATGGCCTTCCCTTCAAAATGCGCTTCCGCAAGTCGAAGCTCTATATCAGCGCGATCCTGCCGCTAGGTGTTGGTGCCGCTGTGGGGGTGCTCTCCGCCATCATGGGGGTTGGTGGTGGCTTCATTATGGTGCCGGCGATGATCTATCTACTCGGGATGCCGACAATTGTGGTGATCGGAACATCGTTGTTCCAGATTATTTTCGTGACTGCCAATGCAACGATTTTCCAGGCGACATTGACGCAGACCGTTGATGTGGAGCTGGCGTTACTCCTGTTGCTCGGGGGCGTGATCGGCGCGCAGCTTGGTACCAAGATCGGCGCGAAACTGAACGGCGAACAGCTTCGCGGGTTGTTGGCGGCGATGGTTCTGGCGGTCTCGATTAAGCTGTTGTTCGATTTGGTGATCGAACCGGCGGATGTTTATTCGATCCGGGTGTTGAGCAAACCATTCTAGGACGCGCGCGAATCGGAGCGGTCCAAGCGGGGTCGGAGTTGGGCCAGGGTGTTCAGTTTTGCTGAAAAGCAGGGGCCAGCAATTGACGTCCCTGTAGGTTTCAGTGCTTTATGTAAGATCAAGCGTGATGGCCCCCAACACCGAGTGCGATTTATTTAATGCATATCTATCTGCCGATTGCAGAGATGTCGGTGAATATCTTCCTGATCCTCGGCATGGGGGCGGGGGTTGGAATGCTGTCCGGTATCTTTGGCGTAGGTGGTGGGTTTCTGATGACGCCGTTGCTGATCTTCATGGGGGTTCCGTCACCTGTTGCCGTGGCGACGGAGGCAAATCAGATCGTTGCGTCCTCCGTCTCCGGCGTGATGGCGCATTGGCGGCGCGGCAATGTCGATTTCAAGATGGGCACGGTGTTACTGGTCGGTGGGTTCTTTGGGTCAACCGGTGGTGTGTTCCTGTTCAAGTATCTGCAATCTCTCGGCCAGATCGATTTCGTCATTAAGCTCTCTTATGTGGTCTTCCTCGGCATCATTGGATCTCTGATGATGGTCGAAAGCCTGCGCGCGATGTTCAAGTCGCGCAGCAAGACAGGCCGTGTAAGCCGCGGGAAATTGCATCAGCATAACTGGCTGCACGGTCTTCCCTTCAAGATGCGCTTTCGGAAGTCGAAGCTTTATATCAGCGCTTTACTGCCGCTGGGCATCGGCTTCCTTGTTGGCGTGTTGTCCGCCATCATGGGGGTTGGCGGCGGTTTCGTCATGGTGCCGGCGATGATTTATTTGCTGGGGATGCCGACAGTTGTGGTTGTCGGAACTTCCCTGTTCCAGATCATCTTCGTAACCGCCAACGCGACGATCTTTCAGGCAAGTTTGAACCAGACTGTGGACGTGGTCCTGGCGGTTATGTTGTTGGTCGGTGGGGTGGTCGGCGCGCAGGTTGGTACCAAAATTGGGGTGAAGTTGAAGGGGGAACAGCTGCGTGGTTTATTGGCCGCCATGGTTCTAGCCGTCTGCTTGAAGCTTTTGTTCGACTTGGTGATCGAGCCATCCGATATTTACTCAATTGGCGTGATGGGGGGGCATTAGGCGATGCGCGCAATCCTGTTTCTGCTGATCACGGCCAGTCTCGCCCTCGCAGGAGGTGCGGCGCGCGCGGTTCCGCTGATCGCTGACATTGATCGTCATCTGGTTGCCATCACGACAGATTTTACCGGCTCTGAGCTTCTGATCTTTGGGTCGATCGATCTTGAAGACGAAGATGATGCGGAAATCGTCGTGGTTGTCTTTGGCCCGAATGAGGAAGTCGTGGTGCGCCGCAAAGACCGGGTGGCCGGCATGTGGATTAACCAGGCTGCGATGACCTTCAGCCGCGTCCCGGCCTTCTACCACGCCGCGACAAGCAATCCGGAAGGCGTAACTCTGCCGGCAACCGCGCGGGCGCGCCACCAGATCGGGACGGACAACATCCGTATGCGCGGACCGGAAGATGCGCCTGAAGACTCCGTTGAGGTCTTTAAGGAAGCGCTGCTGCGCAACAAGATTGCGATTGGGCACTATGTCAGTGACAGGGGGCTGATCGAACGGCGGGGCAAGTTGTTCCGGACCTCCGTCGCCATTCCATCAAATGTGCCGGTTGGGACCTACACAGTCGAAACGCTGTTGATCGCCAATCGCCAGATCATCGGGGCACAGACAACACCGCTGTTCGTCAGCAAGGTGGGGGTTGGTGCGCAGATCTACCGTTTTGCCCATGTGGAACCTCTGATCTTCGGTATTGTCGCCGTCTTGATCGCGGTCGCAGCAGGGTTGGGTGCTAATTACATGTTCCGCAAAGTTTAAGCGGGCAGAAGCCAAGGGGCAGGAAATATGTCGAGTGAGAAGGTTGCGCTGGCGAGGCCGGCAGGGGACGAGACGGCCTATACGACCTGTTACATGTGTGCTTGTCGCTGTGGTATTCGCGTTCACCTGAAGAATGGCAAGGTCCGTTATATCGACGGCAACCCCGATCACCCGATCAACAAGGGCGTGCTCTGCGGTAAGGGGTCCGCCGGGATCATGCAGCACAACTCCCCGGCGCGGCTGACCAAGCCCTTAAAGCGGGTGGGGCCGCGCGGTTCCGGAGAGTTTGAAGAGATTGAATGGGACGAGGCTCTGGCGCTTGCCACGGATTGGCTTGGTGATATTCGCACCAAGGACCCGAAAAAGCTGGCCTTCTTTACCGGGCGCGATCAAAGCCAATCGCTGACAGGCTGGTGGGCAAATCAGTTTGGAACCTTGAACTTTGCCGCTCATGGTGGGTTTTGCTCAGTCAATATGGCGGCGGCGGGGCTCTATAGTATTGGTTCGGCCTTCTGGGAGTTTGGCGAGCCGGATTGGGATCTGACGCGCTATTTCCTGCTATTTGGTGTCGCGGAAGATCATGATTCCAACCCGATCAAGATGGGCCTGGGCAGGTTGAAGTCCCGCGGTGTTGCGAAGTTCGTTTCGATCAATCCGGTTAAGACGGGCTATTCCGCGATTGCTGATGAATGGGTCGGTGTCCGGCCAGGGACAGATGGTCTGTTTGCCGGCGCGTTGATCCATGAGTTGCTGAATGCCGACAAAGTCGATTGGGAATACCTGACACGCTACACCAATGCACCATGGCTGGTGATCCGCGCGCCCGGCAAACCGGATGATGGCCTGATCGCCCGGGACCATGATGGCAATCCGCTATTGTGGGATGCGGGTAATCAAGCGGAACGCTCCGCCCTTGAAGAGGATGCTCGTCCGGCACTGGTGGGTGAATACAGGCTATCGGACGGCACCAAGACCATGCCGGTCTTCCAACTGATGGCTGAGCGTTTTCTGGATGACAGCTATTCCCCCGAAGCCGCTGCCAAGGAAACCGGCATTCCCGCCGCAGACATCCGTCGGATCGCGGCAGAGATCGCCGAAGCCGCCTTTGAGAATCGCGTTGAACTAGATATCCCCTGGACCGACTGGGCTGGCCGGCGACACGAGAAGATGGTCGGCAGCCCGGTTTCCATGCATGCGATGCGCGGGATTTCGGCCCATTCCAATGGCTTCAATACCTGCCGCATCCTGCATCTCCTGCAGATGCTGATCGGCTCCGTCGATGTTCCAGGCGGGTTCCGGGCAAAACCACCTTTCCCGCGCCCCTGTCCCCCGGGGCCGAAGCCGGCTGGCCACACGGTGAAGCCGGGAACGCCGCTGGGCGGTATGCCGCTCGGCTTCCCAACCGGACCGGAAGACCTGCTGGTTGATCCGGATGGCACGCCAAAGCGCATCGATAAGGCCTATAGCTGGGAACACCCGATCGCGGCCCATGGGCTGATGCATATGGTGATCCATAATGCCTGGGCCGGCGACCCTTACCCGGTCGATTGCCTGTTCATGTATATGGCCAATATGGGCTGGAACAGCTCCATGAATGTGCCGGCGACACTGCATTACCTGACCGATAAGAAAGATGACGGCAGCTACAAGATTCCGAAGATCATCTATTCCGATGCGTTTTATTCGGAAACGGTGCCCTATGCAGATCTGATATTGCCGGACACGACATATCTGGAGCGTTGGGATTGTATCTCTCTGTTGGATCGCCCGATCTCCGGTGCGGAAGGACCGGCGGATTCGATCCGTCATCCGGTGGTCAAACCGGACCGCGATGTCCGCCCGTTTCAGGATGTGCTGATTGATCTGGGTGTCCGGCTCGGGCTCCCCGGTTTTGTCGATGCGGAAGGGGAGGCCCGCTATCCCGGCGGCTATCCGGATTACATCGTCAATCATGAACGCGCGCCGGGGATCGGCCCCTTGGCCGGCTTCCGAGGGGAAGACGGGACGGAGAATTGCCGGGGCGCCCCCAACCCCGATCAGTTGCAACGCTATGTCGATAATGGCGGGTTCTGGCGTGATGAGTTCCCGCATGATGCGGTCTATTTCAAACACGCCAATCGCAGTTATTTGGACTATGCCCATAACGCCGGGTGGATCCCGAATGCGGATCGCATCGTCATGCAGATCTATTCGGAGCCGATGCGGAAGTTCCAACTGGCGGCGGAAGGCCATGGCCCGAACCAACCGCCGGAGCGGGATCGGGAACGGGT
>SPJL01019633.1_pt1 | contig 11378 bp, 8 predicted proteins | sample 3741751 | NCBI WGS metagenome assembly SPJL01 (sample SAMN10925998, study PRJNA522277) | cold seep metagenome | isolation source: Elba SIP-enriched marine methane seep metagenome, extraction at timepoint T3 | place: Italy: coast of Elba, Mediterranean Sea | reverse complement strand
CTATGATAAAAGAGATAGAGAAACAATTTCATGATAGTAGAGCCTAAGGCCTTAGCTTTTAAAATCCAAAAGATACTGACGAATCATGTCATCAAAGGCCTCTCCTTCCTCAAAGTGAAAGTCGACCTTGACCGGAATGGCGAAGATGGGCAATTTATGTTCAATCAAATATTCTCGATGCAACTCCAATCGCATCGCATCTTTTTCGGTTGTCAAAATAACTTTATTTGGAGCATCCATTTCCTCAAAATTCTTTAGCAACTGCCCGATGTCATATTTACTAAAGTAATGATGATCTTCGTATTCCAATACTTTGACATTACTCACTTGGGTTTCCAAATAACTCACCAAATAATCCGTTCGCGCAATTGCACAAATAAGCAAGACCTCTAATTGCTTCGTCAAATTCAATCGGTATCGTGGTTGCCACAAATGGTAAGGCGGTAAGTAATCGTAGTAAGAGAAATAAATCTTTTGATTTGGAAATGGATTGAGTTCGCTAATCATTTTTTCCTTTTGCACTTCATTGAGTACGGGAGGACATTTGGAAACGATAATTACATCGGCCCGGCGATAACCCGAACGCCATTCCCGCAGGCGACCAGAAGGCAATAAAAAATCGCGGGTAAAAGGATGTTCGTATTCCGTCAGTAAAATATTGAGTCCCGGAACGATGGCGCGGTGCTGAAAGGCATCATCCAACAAGATGGTTTGCATATGTGGATAGCGACTCAAAATTTGAGGAATCGCAAAAGTGCGGCTTTCCGAAACAGTCACTAAAACCTCTGGAAATTTACGCCGAAATTGTAGGGGTTCATCTCCTACCTCTTCTGCACTATGCCGACCGTGTACTTCGAGATAACCACGAGTTTTACGCTGATAACCTCGGCTCAACGTAGCTAATAAAAGGTAGTCCTTAAGTAAGTACACCAGATATTCAATATGTGGGGTTTTGCCCGCCCCACCGATCGACAGATTCCCTACCGAAATGGTCGGCACGTCAAAAGCAACCGCTCGGAGCAGTCCTTTTCGGTAGAAAAAGTCACGAAGGCTAATTCCTAAGCCATACAGCAAAGAAAAAGGGAGCAAAAGTATTTTTATCAGTACCTGTTGAATCATATCTTCAAAATCGTCATCAAATGTAGGGCTAAACTTTCACCGTTCCAACTCTACTTGGGGAATCGCTGCTAATGGTGTAGCTTTAGGGCCATGAAAGCAATGATTCTTGCCGCAGGAAAGGGCACGCGTTTGCGACCACTGACCGATCATCGTCCCAAGGCCTTGGTAAAAACGGCCGAGGTGCCACTACTCGAATTAGTGATACGACGCCTGATCCACTTTGGTTGTCGAGATATCATTATTAATATCCACCATTTTGGAGACCAGATCATCGAATTTCTCCAAGAAAAGCAATCCTTCGGCATCAATATCCAGATTTCCGACGAAAGGGATCAATTGCTCGATACGGGAGGGGGTTTGAAAAAAGCAGCACCGTTTTTTGCCGATGGTCAGCCCTTTTTACTCTGTAATACCGATATTATCACCGACCTTGACCTCGCACAATTTTACCGCGATCATTGTCAAAGTGGGGCCTTGGCCAGCTTAGCCGTTCAGTGGCGGTCGACTTCTCGCTATCTAATTTTTGATGAATCAAAGGTGCTTCATGGTTGGATCAACGTCAAAACGGGGGAAGTAAAAATGGCGCGCCCTAGAATGGGGCAATTGCAATTATTGGCCTTTGGCGGCTTACACGTTATCGATCCAGGCTTGTTCAACTATCTGTCCGATCAGCCTGTTTTTTCCATAATTGATACCTACCTCCAGGCGGCAGCCAGTGCAGATATTCGCGCTTATGCTTCCGATGATGCTCAGTGGATGGATGTAGGAAAACCAGCTCAACTGGAAGCTTCGCATGAATTGGCACAACGGCTTTTGGCGGAATGTCAAAGTGGAACTTAAATCTCGCCAACGATGGCCTCGGTAACGTTGATGATGTGATCATTGACCTTTTTTAGGCCACTCAATACATTATTATAGATCATGGCCGAGCGGACATTATATTCTGGGGTCCCCAATTGTAGTAAATTCTCTTTGCGAAACTTATTGCGCAGGTCGTTGATTTGTTTTTCAATCAATTGCGCCTCCAATTTCGAGACCTGATCATAACTAGGTGTTTGCAGATTACCCACCATCACTTTAAATGCCTGATCCACCAAGTCGATCATTTGGTTGATATTATTCCGCTGATCAGGAGAAAAGTAATTCCGATTTTTGATCTTCTGCTCAATAATTTTCGACAGTTGGTAGTACACATCACCAATGCGTTCGAGATCATTGCAGATATTGAGGATACTCCGGATACGCAAGCTGGTGCGCGGGGTAATTTCTTGATCGGAAAGACGGGTAATGTACTCCGTAATCTCAATTTCCATATCGTCCGAAATCTTCTCGTATTTCGATAGTTTTTCCAACAGCTCCTGTTGCATCTTATGATCAGTGGCATTGATCAGTTGTTTGAGAAAAGTAGACATTCGACTGACCACCTCACCAAAATGCCCCGTTTCTTTTTGCAGCTCTACCGTAGCGAGTTCTGGCGTACGGATACCAGAGTTAATAAATTTGAGGCGGAAGTTATCGGTCTCATCTCCTTTGCTCGGAATACTCCAAACTGCTGCTTTGACCAGCCAAGGGACGAAGCCAATGAGCACCAATACATTGGCGAGATTGAAAATACTATGGAAGGCCGAAAGGGCCAGCGGCATATCTTGAGTACTGGTATAAGGATTGGCAATCCCTAGTGTGTTTTGTACCATATCAGCGATCCAAGGAAGGAGGTAGGGCATGGCAAAAATCATCCAAGTGACGCCGATGATGTTAAACATGGAGTGGATGCGCGCGGAGCGTCGAGCACTGACATTTCCCACTAGCGAAGCCACTTCAGCAGTGAGGGTGGTACCAATATTTTCGCCGAGGATCATGGCCGCTGCTATTTCAAATGAAAACCATCCTTGGGTACACATGGTTAAGGTAAAGGCCATGGCAACGCTCGAAGATTGGACCACAATGGTAACGATGGCTCCGACCAAGACAAAAAGGAGGCGGGAGAAGAAGCCCCATTCCGTAAAAGAGCCGAGAAATTTAAAGGCTTGCGGGTTCTCGTTGATATTGGGAACGGCTTCTTGTAGAAAACTGAGGCCGAGAAAGAGAATAGAAAAGCCTACGATAAATTCGCCCCAGTATTTGAATCGGCCGCGAGTGGAAAAAAGTAAGGGGACGCCCAAGGCAAAAAGAGGAATCGAGTACAAGCTCAATTTTACTTTAAACCCTAATACCGATACGATCCAGCCGGTCACGGTAGTACCAATATTAGCCCCCATCATTACCCCTGCCGATTCGATCAAGGTGAGTAGGCCTGCATTGACAAAACTAACCGTCATTACGGTAGTCGCGGAAGACGATTGCACTAAGGCCGTAGTCAGAAAACCCGTAAAAACGCCCAAGTAGCGATTACGAGTCATACCCCGAAGTACATTACGTAGCTCCGAGCCTGCAGCCCGCTGAATACCTTCGCTCATCATTTTCATTCCGAAAATGAATAAGGCCAGGGAGCCCAAAATCTGTATGGCATCACTGAAACCGAAGGTCATTTAGGTAATTTTCTATCGTTCTAATGGGCAATATAAGCTTTTAATACTAATTTGGAGCTGGCAAACTATAACTGTACTATGAGTAAGCTTCCGACGGGCACATTTATTAACATGGGAACCATTATCGTAGGGAGTCTGATTGGTTTGATGATCAAACAGGTCTTTCCCGAAAGTATTAATACCATTACCCAACAAGCAGTAGCGTTAGGTATTCTGATTATTGGAATACAGATGAGCCTCAAGCTTCCCGACGAGCTACTGATCGTTTTTATCATCAGCTTAATCATTGGAGGGATCATTGGAGAAACCATTAGTGTGAAGGGGATGCTCGATACCTGTGAGTATTGGATGCGAGAAAACTTTGCCCTCAAACACCCTCGTTTTGCCGAAGGCTTTATTTATGCTTTCATCCTTTTTGGTGCGAGCCCCATTACCATTGTCGGGGCTATCGAGGAGGGGATTAATGGCAAACGCGAATTGCTTTTGATCAAATCAGTTCTAGATGGTGTTACGGCCATTGCCCTAACCTCCGCTTACGATATCGGCATCATCGTTACCGTTATTCCATTACTCTTTATTCAGGGTGGTTTTACCTTGCTAGGTAGTAAGGCCAGTGGTTGGTTTACTAAAAATGTGTTGGCTCAAATCAGCGCCGTAGGTGGCGTTCTACTCATTGCGCTGTCGATGAAAATCCTGTTGGATGCTGATATTCGAGTAGCCAATTTGCTACCGGCCTTAATTGTCGTTGTCTTCCTTACGAGTGGTGTAAAACGATTGGGTTGGAAAATTTAAGACTTAATCTTTCTTCATCCATACATCCATCTGTGGGAAAGGAATGGTAATCTCATTTTCCCGAAAGGTTTTATCGATTCCCATCCGTAGGTCACTTTTGATATCTTCGATGACGATGAGGTTGCGGGACCAAAAGAGTAGTTCAAAATCAAGCGAAGAGGCTCCAAATTCAACCATGCGAACGATGGGCGAGGGAAAGTCTAAAACATAGGCATTAGCACGGGCCACTTGCAACAACAACTTTTTCACCAACTCCGTATCCGAACCATACGCTACTCCCACAGACACACTAAACCGTGCCTTTTCATCAACATGACTCCAATTGACCACATTGTCAATTGTCAGCTTGGAGTTGGGAACAATCACGGAGATATTATCCAAAGATTCTACCACCGAAGTACGTAGGCCGATCTTACGTACCGTACCCACCAAATTATTTATCTCGATCACATCACCCACTTCTACTGTCCGTTCGGAAAGCAAGATCACTCCCGAAATCAGGTCATTGAACGTTTGTTGGAGCCCCAAACCAACGCCCACCAAAAGCGCTGCCGCACCACCCCAGATCACCGTCATTTGAATCCCCAAACTATCCAAAGCCATGACGATGGCCAACACATAAATGATGTATTTCAACAACTGGTTCATCGCGTATTGCGACCCAAGGTTGATTTGCTTATTGCGGAAATACCGAATCAATATCACCTGGGTAAGTATCCAGGCTAGCAGTTGGGCGAGGAGAAAGATAAAGATGGCCCAGCATAAATTGGAGAGGCGGAAATCATATTGCTGAAAAGAGAGCAGACGGATGTCCATTTGTGGAAAACTCTGCAAGATCATTAAAAAGGCAAAGGTATAAACCGCGTACTGCACCAATCGAGTCGCCGTTTTCTTTTCCTTAGCTTCTATCTTGGGAAGTTCTCCTTCGGTTGTTTCCAAGCGAGAACTTCGGTAATTGTAAATAACGGCCTTGGAAACCAACCAATCACCAAAACGGGCCAATTGAATCACCAAGCCCACTTGAATCAAATGCCCCAAACGCAAACGCCAATTATCTGTCTCTAGCAACTCGTAGTTGAGCCCAATCAATTCTACAATTCCCAACAAAGCCAATAAACCAATCACCGAACCAACAATCAGTTTGACTCCCCGACGATTCTGAGTGACAATCTTCTCCCTCCGAAAATAACGCGGTAAAAAGAAAGAGTTGACTAAAGAATTGTCAATCACGGCTAATACTAAAATGATCAATACCGTAATGACATCACCCCAAGTAAATAATCGACCATTGAGCTGAAAAGAAATTTGATCCCAAAAACTTCGTAGATTATCCATCTGTCTTTTTAGCTAAGTGACGGAAAGAATAGCTTATTGATAAAAAACTTAATTACTAAGATTGGATAAATTTACAAATATTCATCATATTAAGTCACTCCATAATTAATCACAACTCGAACCTTCTCCAATTATGACCATTCAAGGACAGCTCGTGGACATTCGCCAAAATCGCATTTTTCCCGCCGAAGTAAACATCGTCGATGGAAAAATTCAAAGTATTGCTCCCATTGATAAAGCGGAGGAGGTTTATATTTTACCTGGTTTTGTAGATGCCCACGTCCACATCGAAAGTTCGATGCTCGTCCCTTCTGAATTTGCACGTTTGGCCGTGGTACATGGTACGGTAGCAACGGTTTCCGATCCTCACGAAATTGCAAATGTTCTAGGTATTCCCGGAGTGGAGTATATGATTGCTAACGGAAATCAAGTTCCTTTTAAATTTAACTTCGGAGCGCCAGCCTGTGTCCCAGCCACCAGTTTTGAAAGTGCAGGCGCCGTAATCGATGCTAAAGACGTAGCCCAACTCCTCGCTCGTCCCGACATCCGTTACCTCTCCGAAATGATGAACTACCCCGGCGTACTCTTTGGCGATGCCGAAGTAGCGGCCAAAATCGCGGCGGCTAAGGCCTTGGGCAAACCCATCGATGGTCATGCTCCAGGTTTGCGAGGTGCCGATGCCAAAAAATACATCGATGCCGGAATCAGCACCGACCACGAATGCTTTACTTATGAAGAAGGTTTGGAAAAATTACAACTGGGAATGAAGGTCTTGATTCGAGAAGGAAGTGCTGCGAAAAATTTTGCCGCACTGATTCCCTTATTGGCTCAATACCCTGGTCAAATCATGTTTTGCTCAGACGACAAACACCCGGACGATCTGATTCTCGGCCATATTAACCAACTCGCCGCCCGCGCCCTGCGCGAAGGCTGTTCGCTTTTTGATGTGCTAAGAGTAGCTTGCCTCAACCCAGTGGAACATTACCAATTGCCAGTAGGAACACTTCAAATCGGCGACCCTGCCGATTTTATCCTTTGCGAAAACTTGGAGGACTTTAAAGTCAAAGCCACCTATATCAACGGCCAATTGGTAGCACAAAATAGCCAAAGCAAGATCGAACGGGTAGCAGTAGACATCGTCAATCAGTTTCAAACTTCCATCAAAAAAGCGGAGGACTTTAGAATTCCCGCAGAAGGATCACAAATCCGCGTCATCCAAGCCATTGATGGCGAAATTATTACCAAAAGTAAAGTAGTAGAAACGCCGATTCGCGATGGTCAAGTAGTCGCTGATACTACCCGCGATGTGCTCAAATTGGCCGTGGTCAATCGCTATGCCGATGCTCCTCCAGCCTTGGCCATGATCGAAGGCTTTGGTTTGCAACAAGGGGCTTTGGCTTCCTGTGTCGGCCATGATTCTCATAATATTATTGCCGTCGGCTGCGACGATCAATCGCTATGTCGAGCCATCAATTTAATCATCGAACAAAAAGGAGGAATTTCCGCCGTCGGTCCTGATCAGGAAAAGGTATTGCCCCTACCTGTAGCAGGTATAATGAGTGCCGATGATGGTTATCAAGTCGCTCGTCAATACGCTACCATCGACCAAATGGCTAAACAAGTATTAGCCTCTAGTTTACAAGCGCCTTTTATGACTTTATCATTTATGGGTTTGCTCGTCATCCCAAGTCTAAAACTTAGCGATCATGGCCTTTTTGATGGAGAGGCCTTTCAATTCACTTCACTATTCCCACAAGAAGCATAATTAGGACATACGCTTTTACCTATCTTTGTCGTTGGGTATAAAACCCCACCCCACACTTGGCACCAAAACTGCACCGTAGTATTACAGTGCTCAATTAACCTTTCGAAAAACGCCATGAACAGATCAATCACCCTTTTGCTAGGCCTGTGGGCCTGGTTCCTGCCCCTAGTTTCGGCGCAGTACCTTTCCCCTTTGGAAAAGTTACGCGATGATATCAATACCCAACGCTACGACGAAATCCGTCCAGTGGTCAGCCCCGATGGTCAACAACTCTTCTTTACTCGCGAAGCCTATCCGCTTTTCAACGCAACCTTAATGGAAGACCAAGAAGACCTGGCCGTGACTTTGGAGCACGAAGCTTATCTGCAAAAACTCTGTGACGTATATTCTTCCCTCTCCGGACAATCAATCAGTGATCCGATCAACAGTAGTTATAATCAAGATATTTGGGTAGCCGAAAATCACCTTGGTACCTTCGACCGGGTAACTCATCCGGGGCATCCTCTCAATAATGCTTTTCCCAATAGTATCTGCGCTTTCGATGCTAGTGATAATACGGCAATAGTTCTTAATCGATTTCCCAAAGGCGGAGGTATACTTCCCGGTTTTTCTCAGGTAAAACAGCATGGCGATCGTCGTTGGGGAGAACCACAGGCCATCGAGATCGAAGGTTTTGCAACGCAACGGCCCGATGTTAATCTATCGGTGAGTGAGGATGGCGAAGTGTTGTTATTGTCTCAACAGGCCAAAGGAGGCTATGGCAATAGCAATGACCTCTACGTCAGTTTTCGGCTTTCGAACCAAAAGTGGAGTAAACCACGACACCTAGGCCCTGCGATCAATTCTGTTTATCACGAAACATCTCCCTTTCTTTCTGCGGATAAAAAAGTATTGTTTTTCGCTTCCAATCGACGTGGTGGAGCGGGAGGAAGTGATTTGTATTTTGTCCAACGACTCGACGATAGTTGGACCCGTTGGACGGCTCCGCGTCGTTTTCTCGCCCCCATCAATTCTGCTGGAGATGATACGCATCCTTTTTTCCACCGCGATAGCGGATACTTGTATTTTAGCTCCAAACGCGATGGTTCGAGTGATATTTATCGGGTAAAAATTTCGCTACCGGCGCTCAATGAGGTTGCGGTATCCGGTAGGGTCATTGCAGATGATAATGGCCAACAAGTAAAGGCAGTGATTTTCTCTGGACCGAGTAAGGATAATTTCTTTCGCTATGTTCACGAATCGCACGATGGTCATTATCGAATCAGCGTCCCTAAGGGAGAAGCCTACGAAATTATGGCGCAACGTCCGGGCTATGTTGGACAGATTGCGGAGGTAGAATTTCAGCCTTCCCATGTTTTTTTCAAAGATTACCGGCTCGACCTGCGTTTAAGTCCGATGGAGTCGGGAAAAATAATTCCACTCAAAAAGATCTATTTTCAGAAGAGCAAAGCCGTCATTCTGGAAAGTTCTCGGGAAAATTTGGTGCAGCTAGTCGATTTACTGCGGCAAACTCCAGGCTTATACATCAGTATTGAAGGGCATACGGACAATTTGGGCGAAAGCTTATCGCTACAAAAGCTGTCGGAAGATCGGGCCAAGGCCATTGGTCAATATTTGGTAGAGCAAGGGGGATTTCCCGAGGATCGAGTCAAGGCGGTGGGTTATGGCGCTGGTTTTCCTCTCAATGATAATAGCACCGAGGCCCTTCGCCAACGCAATCGACGGGTAGAAATCCGGATCGAGCGAATGGTTGAGTTAAAATAATCAGCAACATTTGGCCGAGCTGAGATAAGATTTTAATTTTAGGATACGTTAATACGGCGATTGGTCTTCCTCTCTTACCGAGTCGTTTAATTTTTCTATTCTTAAATGTCAATAGATGTTGCGTGCGTACGGCTTAGTTCTCCTTTGTTTGTTATTTGGATATTCGTTGGATGCCCAGCGGAAGTATATCTTAGAAAAACTCAATAGCGGAGTCAATACTGCTTTTGATGAAATCGCTCCCTTGGTGAGTTTAGATGGCAAAACCCTCTATTTTACTCGGCTGGGATCGCCTGATTTTGAGCGGACCCTGATTGAGTTCGACGAAGATCTCGCCCAGACCCTAAGCGCACAAGAATACGAAAAACACCTCGGCAAGATTTATACAACCCTCGCTGGCCGTACCGTTTTTGATCCTTTTTCCTCCGCCTTCAACCAAGATGTCTGGATCGCCAGTTCAGAAGGCAGTGAATTCAATACCCTCAACCATCCCGGCTATCCCCTCAATAATGCACTTCCCAATAGCATCAGTTCACTCACCCCAGCTGGCAACGAAGTAATCGTGATCAATCAATTTGTCGAAGAAGGTGGAATGAGTAAAGGCTTCTCGCTGGTTCGTCATAATGCGGATGGCTCCTGGTCTTTTCCCGAGCCCATCACCATCAACAACTATCACAACTCTGGCCCCGACGTCAGTATGTGCATCAGCGCCGATGGAAGCGTGATGATCCTCTCCCTCGAACGCTACGATTCTCGCGGGAAAAGTGACCTCTATGTTTCTTTTCGGGAAGGAAGTGGGTGGAGTGCTCCGCAAAATATCCGTTCCATCAATACGGGAATGCGAGAGACTACGCCCTTTTTGTCGGAAGACAAAGAATACCTCTTTTTCGCCTCTGACCGACGGGGAAGAAATTGGGGAAGCGATATTTACATGGTTCGCCGCAAAGATGATAGTTGGCAAAATTGGTCGCGCCCAATGCGTTACCAAAAACCAATCAATTCTAAAGCGGACGATAGTCGCCCCTATTTCAATGCCGAAACGGGCTACCTTTATTTTACCTCCAAACGAGATGGTAATAGCGATATTTTTCGGGTACAAATTGCGGGACCTAATCCGATGTTCGTCACCGTCACGGGTAAAATCATCAATAGTGAAACAGGCGAATTGATGCCTGCCGAGATTCATACTGGTTTTGTGAATAGTGAGGTCCGCAATATCTATGTTTCTACCGATGGTAATTTTTCGATTAAGGTGCCCAAGGGAGGAGAATTTAGCTTGCAGGCCCACAAACCGGGCTTCGAAGGGCCAATTGCTACGGTCAATTACAAAAAGAAATATGCCTACTTTAAAGAAAAGCGCGTTGATCTGGAGCTGAAAGTGGCCCCGACCAAACCCAAACCAGAGCCAAAACTAGATTTAATTACTGCTGCTGAATCAGTGCCTGAAGCTGATCAAGAAATCGCGGTGGGTAAAAAAATCGAACTTGATCCTATTTTCTTTGCACAGTCCAAGGCCGTTATTCTCAAAAAATCTTACCCATCAATAGATAAATTAGCGGATTATTTGAAGGAAAATTCTTTTATCAATATCCGTATTACAGGTCATACCGACAATTTGGGGAATCCCAATGTTTTACAACGGCTATCCGATGATCGGGCCAAGGCGGTCAAAGATTACTTGGTTTATCAGCGTCATATTAATCCTTTGCGGATCGAGGCCTTGGGTATGGGGTCTAGCCAACCCGTCAATGATAATTCAACGGAAACTTTGCGTGAACAAAACCGCCGAGTAGAAGTTGAAATCTCAGAGATCACCAAGCTCTTACCACTCGGAATGCAAGAAGAAGAAAAGAAGTGAAATTGATTTAGGTTTTGTAGCTTTGTGGCCCCGTGGGAATTGATTCCCCTAAAATCAGACTGCTATGTTGCGCTTTTTAGCTCACTTTTTCTCGACTGTTTGTCATCCGCTGTTTATCCTGACCTATATGCTACTCCTTTTGCTCATGGTCAACCCTTACCAGTTTGGAGTCAATAGCATTGAGCAAAATATGTATCTGATTTTGATGATCTTCTTCTCT
>SPJL01026690.1_pt1 | contig 11379 bp, 11 predicted proteins | sample 3741751 | NCBI WGS metagenome assembly SPJL01 (sample SAMN10925998, study PRJNA522277) | cold seep metagenome | isolation source: Elba SIP-enriched marine methane seep metagenome, extraction at timepoint T3 | place: Italy: coast of Elba, Mediterranean Sea | reverse complement strand
GGCGCATCACCGGATTCCAAACCACGCTTGAACAGGTTCGTTCCCATCGCGCCGTCGGCAACAAGATAGGGTCGAGAATTTAGCTGTTGCAGGAATAGGTTATCGGTCATTTCTAACACACTTTCTTAAATGGGCTGCCAGTCACGCCGTGGCTTTTGCCAGCGCTTGGTCCAGGTCATGGATGATGTCGTCTGCCGTTTCCAGCCCGATGGAAAGTCGGATGACTTCCGGCCCGGCTCCGGCAGCAGATTGTTGTTCCGGGGTCAGCTGATTATGGGTCGTCGATGCCGGGTGAATGATCAGCGACTTTGCGTCACCAATATTCGCCAAGTGGCTGAAAAGCTCCACCTGGTCGACCAGCTTCAATCCCGTTTCATATCCGCCTTTGACGCCGAAGGTGAAGACAGCACCTGCACCCCGTGGCAAATATTTCTTGGCCAGGTCATGGTAGGGGCTGGAGGGCAGACCTGCATGCGCCACCCAATCGACGGCGGGATGTCCCTCCAGGAACGACGCGACCTTGAGCGCATTTTCGCAATGACGTTCCATTCGCAACGGCAGGGTCTCGATACCAAGCAGCGTTAGGAAAGCATTCATCGGCTGCTGCGTCGGCCCCAGGTCGCGCAAACCCACCGCATGGCCATAAATCGTGTAGGCAAGATTGCCGAAGGTCTCCGCAAAGGTCAGCCCGTGATATTCCGGCGCCGGTTTGGCCAGGCTCGGAAACTTCTCCGGCTGGGCGAAATTGAAGGTTCCCTTGTCAATCACCACACCACCCAAGGCCGTCCCCTGACCGGACAGGAACTTGGTCGTTGAATGCACGACGATATCCGCACCCCAATCGAAAGGCCGACACAAATAGGGGCTCGCCATAGTGTTGTCGACGATCAGCGGAATCTCCGCCTCTGCCGCAATCGCCGCTATTGGCTCCAGGTCGACAATGACACCGCCTGGATTGGCGAGGCATTCGATAAAAATCGCCTTGGTTCGCGGCCGCAACGCCTTGCGAAAATTCTCCGGCTCCGTCGGATCGACAAAGTCCACCTGCCAATCAAACTTCTTATAGGTATGACCCATCTGATTGATCGAGCCGCCATAAAGCTTGCTGGAGGCCACAATATGATCGCCCGGCTCCATTAAGGGCAGCATGGCGATAATCTGCGCTGCATGGCCGGATGACGTTGCCGTCGCGCCGAGCCCGCCTTCCAGCGCCGCCAAACGCTCTTCCAACACAGCGACAGTCGGGTTTGTCAGTCGTGAATAGATAAAGCCCGGCTCCTGCAGATTGAACAGTGCCGCCGCGTGATCCGCAGAATCGAAGACATAGGACGTATTCTGGAAGATCGGCGTTGCCCGCGCACCGGTGGTGGCATCAGGTGCCGCACCGGCATGCAGTGCCAGGGTCTCAAACCCATAGTTTTTATCAGTCATACGGAACCCCATAAGACCGGCGCATCGGATTATCCCGAGCCGGAATCACACTATACGGCTATTCCCGTGGGGGCGGGTGTTGCCTTTATGGTTTGGCTTTTACCCGATCCTTTGCCTCCCGTCGAGAGGCCGCTATGTCGCATTTGAATGACGCGGTCCCCGCAACACACCCTCGTTCCCTTTATGCGGCAGCGGTAAATCGCATGCGTGAATGGTCTTTGGCGTCCACTTCTTCCAAAAGCGCGGCAAAAACCTTCCGCCACCCCCCGCATTAAAATCTCAGAGCACCCGTTCTCGTCTATCAAGCACTGAAAGGGTATCTGGAACAGTTGGACGGCCAGACAGGCAGGGAGGTTAGGAAAGCCCACAGCTGGCAAACCAGTTTTCCAAATGGACGCAATCAAATATCTCGCTTGGCTTCCCTGTCCGCGTGGCGGATAAGGCAAGGATGATCACCCTATCCGATAATGTTAAAGGTGCCGCATTGATGTCGGGCGCAATGGCCGGCTTCGTTGCGAATGATACCTTAATGAAGATGGCCTCTGCGGATGTCTCGCTGTTTCAAGCGCTGACGATCCGTGGCTTGTTCGCCACCCTCTTCATCGGGCTCTATGCATGGCGGAGCGGGAAGCTCTTCACCCCGATCGCTGGGCCAGATCGGAAGACGATAGGCCTGCGCACCATAGGGGAGATCGGCGCGACACTGTGTTTCCTGACCGCGCTGTTCAATATGCCGCTGGCGAATGTGACCGCGATCCTTCAGGCCGCGCCGCTGGCCGTGACCCTGGGTGCCTCGATTTTCCTGGGGGACCGCGTTGGGTGGCGTCGCTACAGTGCCATCGGCGCAGGGTTCATCGGCGTGCTGATCATCGTTCGACCTGGTGCAGAAGGGTTCAATGCCTTCGCATGCCTGGCGCTCATTGCTGTTCTATTTATTGTCCTGCGGGATTTGACCACCCGGCGCCTGTCGCCGGAAGTCCCCTCGATCAAAGTCGCCCTCATCACCTCCATCGCCATCACGGTGATCGGGGCCGCGGCTTCGCCAACCCAACCCTGGAACCCGGTGCCGCTGGGGACCCTTGCTCTGCTTGCCGGTGCGGCCGGATTTCTGATCTTCGGTTACCTTTTCAGCGTAATGACCATGCGAGTAGGAGAGGTCGCCTTTGTAACGCCCTTCCGATACACGGTGCTGCTTTGGGCCATTGTCTTGGGATACTTCGTGTTTGACGAGGTATTGGATACCCCCGCCGCCATCGGCAGCGCGGTCATCATTGTCACCGGCCTTTACAGCTTCCATCGGGAGCGGAAGCGTAAGCTTCAGGAGGGCAAACCGGCGCCCACCCCGGCACCACCTCGCGGGGCACCGGAGTAAAGAAAAGCGCGCACCCCGAACAGCGATCAAGCGTCCTGGGTCAGCACAGCCTCGAACTGCTCCAAGGCCCAATCGGTCTGCGAACGCTCCAGAATAAGCGGGGGCGCGATGCGGATCGAATGCTCATGGGTATCCTTACACAGCACACCCCGCGCCTTCAGGGCTTCGCAGTATCGCCGCGCCCCGCCAGCCGCTGGATCCAGTTCCACCGCAAGCATCAAGCCGCGCCCACGCACTTCCTTCACCGCATTTGATCGAATGGCTTCCAGGCCCGCCTTGAAATAGGCGCCTTCTTTCTCTGAGTTTTCGATCATGCCTTCCTCGACCAAAACCTTGATTGCGGCCCGGGCAATCGCACATCCAAGCGGGTTCCCGCCAAAGGTCGATCCATGCTGGCCCGGCTGTAGAACACCAAGAACTTCGGTATTCGAAAGAACTGCAGAGACCGGATAAAACCCGCCGGACAGCGCCTTGCCGACCAGGGTCACATCCGCTTCAACGCACTCATGCTCTTCCGCCAGAAGCTTACCGGTTCGGCCAAGGCCGGTCTGAATCTCATCCAGGATCAGCGTCACATTATGTTGGGTGCACAACGCCCGAACCCGAGGAAAATAGCCTTCCGGAGGAATAATCACCCCGGCCTCACCCTGGATTGGCTCGACCAGAAAGGCGACCGTGTTCGGGTTCAGTGCCGCTTCAAAGGCTGCCGCATCCCCGAAAGGCACAACCCTGAATCCAGGCGCGAAAGGACCGAAACCACCACGCGCACCCGGATCGGTCGAAAAACCGACAATGCCCATGGTTCTGCCATGGAAATTGTTGGAGCAGACAATGATCTCCGCATGTCCCTCCGGAACACCCTTGACCTCATAGCCCCATTTCCGGACAGCTTTCACCGCGCTTTCAACCGCTTCCGCGCCGGAGTTCATTGGCAGGATCTTGTGGGAGCCAGTCAGCGCCGCCAATTCCTCATAGAAGGGTGCCAATTGATCATTCCGGAACGCCCGGGACGTCAGCGCAACCTTTCCTGCCTGTTCGACCATCGCGGCCAGAATACGCGGATGGCAATGCCCCTGATTGACCGCGGAATAAGCAGAGAGGCAATCCAGATACCGCTTGCCGTCAACATCCCAGACCCAAACGCCCTCACCCCGCGAGATAACCACGTCTATCGGTTTATAATTATGGGCGCCGAGGCGCATTTCCGTTGCCAGCAGGGTATCTGCGGTATCCGACATCACTATGTCCTCCAAATCTTTCGGCGGGTCATCGCCGGATAAATGTCCAGGGTCTAATTTCAGGCGTGGGATGCGACGCGTTCGCGCTCGATGATCTTTTTGCCGAACAGACTGGATACGAGATCCACCAGTAAAAGCGCACTGCGGCCGCGCTCATCCAGGAACGGGTTCAACTCGGCGAGATCCAGAGAGGTCACCAAACCGCTATCGGCCAGCATCTCCATCACCAGATGCGCTTCCCGCCAAGTCGCCCCACCCGGCACAGTCGTCCCGACACCCGGCGCGATCGAGGGATCCAGGCAATCGACATCCAGGCTGACATGAAGAAGAGCATCTTCCCGTTTAACTGTTTCCAGTACGCGGCTAATTAGGCGCGAAACACCATGTTCGTCGATCAACCGCATATCCAACACATCGACACCGCGCCGTTTAATCAAGGCGCGCTCTTCCGCATCAACAGAGCGAATACCGAACTGATGAAAATGCGCCGGTGGGACTTCAACCCGATCAATCCCCTCATATAAAAACGCCAGCCCCGGCTCTCCGGTCAGCGCAGAGACCGGCATGCCATGCATATTCCCGCTGGGGGAGGTTGCCGGCGTGTTGTAATCCGAATGGGCATCCATCCACAGGATATGCAAGGGGCGGTCTTTATCACGTGCCACCCGCGCCATGGCATTGATTGTCCCCATTGAAAGGGAATGATCTCCACCCATGAATATCGGGAAAGCATCGGCATCGGCAGCCTTGAAAGCTTCGCGGTCACCCGCCCGGGTCCAGGCACGAATTTCTGCGGCAGCGCGGGCATTACCGTCGACCGAAAACTCATCATTCGCGCCATCCGCAGGGCCCAGCACAACATCACCGAGGTCCCGGACTGGATACCCAAGAGCCTCTAGCGTCTCACCAAGCCCAGCCGTTCGCAGGGCCGCCGGCCCCATTGCACAGCCCGGCTGTCCAGCACCGATCCCGATGGGAAGACCAAGAAGTGTGACGGTTTTCTTTTGACCCATTGAACACATCCTTTCGGCCCCCTGGGGCTCAGTTTTTTCGACGCCGGCGCCGCGAAAGCGCGGGTTGAATGCCTTTAATATGTCTGTGCATACGTGGTTTTGATGGCAGCAAATAGATGGAATTATGATCGATATGCGCTATAAACTTATCAATCTGCAGCATGTTTACACCGTAATGAGCAAATTTGATGGATGACACAGACCGAAGACTGCTGGCCTTACTCCGCGATGACGCCCGCCTGTCGGTAGCGAGCCTGTCGGAGGCCCTCGGATTGTCTCGCGCGACAGTGCGGACGCGGATAGACCGGATGGTTGCACAGGGCGTTATTACCGGCTTTACCGTGACAGTCGGCCGCCATGAAGACAGCACTGCAGTCCGAGCCGTGACGATGATTGAAGTTGAAGGGAAGGCAACGGACCGAGTGCAGCGCGTCTTGTCAGGCTTTCCCGAGGTGCGGGAGCTTCACGCGACAAATGGTCGTTGGGATCTGGTCGCCATGGTTGAGACGCCGACCCTACAAGCCTTTGATGAAACATTGCGCCGGATAAGGTTGATCGACGGGATCACGCTCAGCGAAAGCAGCATTCTTCTTGCGTCCAGAAAAATGACTTAAGCCTGACCGTCGCCAAGTGGCTTGCTACATCATATCCCGGGTCAAGCGGATCCGGGTCAGGAGAGAAATCGCCTCTGCCGATTGGGTTAAGCGATTGAGGTCGCCCCGTGCCATGTCACTATCATGGCGTGCCTGCCAATCCCCCAGAAGATCGCGCGGATAACCTGGCGGCGGCTCCGGGAAGCGGCGGCGGACCGGGTCGCTGCTCAACAGGTCCTCTTCTTGCGCTGTGATCACCTGACCATTCTTTAACAGATTCAGCATCTCGCCCAATTGTTCGACCGAGATGAAATTCGGGTCATATTGGGTGGCGGCGAGCCGAAGCGCTGCCTCCCGGACCACGGTTTCTGATTCCGGGCTGGTGCGCTCAGTTTCTTTCAACAAAACCTTGGCATTGCGGGGTTCCGGCGCTGCACCAGGAATCGGCGGCGGGGCCGGGGCTTTTGCCGCATAGGCCGGATCCTGCTTCGGCGGCTGTAGAGGCCGAAGCCAATCCCATTGATCGTTAACCGTTGAATCGTAATCCATGCCCTGCCTGCCTTGTTCGGGAGGAGAATCCCCTGAAAAGGCAAGCAAGCAATATGCCAAGCAATCGTCTTTTTGGCCCCGCCTGAGGTTTTATCCGTAAAGCTTTAGGATCGGATAGTTTCCGGGGCGAAACCAACCCTCAGCCAAGCGGCCCGTTCGTTCGCGCGTCACTGTCATTTCTTCCTCTGACGCCTCCACCCAACGCCGCACGAGCGGTTGCTGCAGAACCGCATCCACATAGGCCTTGGAGACATCCGATACCGGCAGGCGGAAACTGTAAATTCGGGCCACGACGGGTGCAAAGAAGCAATCCACAGCGCCAAAAGCACCAAATAAGAAGGGGCCACCTTCAGGGGACCGTTCCAGACAGCGGCTCCAGTCCCGGTCAAGAGTTTCAACATCAGACAAAACATCCGCATCCGGTTCAAAGTCATTGAATCGATTCGAAAGATTCATCGGGCAACTGCTTCGGAGCGCGTCAAACCCGGAATGCATCCGGGCCGCAAGACTACGGGCCTCAGCACGGTCGATTGGATCATCCGGCCAGAACGCGACTTCCGGGGCTAACTCCGCAAAATACTCAGCGATCGCCATGCTATCAGGAACAAAGCGTTCCGATTTGCCGTCAACGATACGCAAGGTCGGAACCGTGCCAGCCCCACCCGTGCGATGTACCATCCACTTCTTGTAGCCAGGCTCGTCGAGCCAAATTGTCTCTTCTTCAAAGTCCAAACCAGACAAGGCGGCCAGAAGCCAACCGCGCATTGACCAGGATGAAAACGTTCGATTTCCGATGATTAAGCGATGACTGGGCATCCCTAGATCCCTTCATTAATAAGGAGTGCAAAAAAAACGCTCCCAAAACGTGGGAGCGATTTTTTTGGCCAAGGGCCTGGCAGGCGAGTTGATACCCGCCGCCGAAATCCGAAACTACGCGGCCAGCGAGGAATCGTTCCAGGAGCTGGTTTGCTTGCAGTTGGAACACACACGTTCACCCGGCCAGGAACTTTTGAATTCATTCCGGCACATCAAACACTTGCGCGTTTTGGATTCGTACTGTCGATCAGATTCCGGCTTTTTATTCTTGCTCGAATCGCTCATTTATCAACATCCACCTTATCAAGTCATCATTCATGATCCGCAAGGGACCGTGAACTTTATTTGGTATTTCGGGCGTCTTGGCGCCGTGCCGGCAAGCGGCAGACAGAGCCATGCCCGTTCGAGACCTCATTGATATAACCCAAGTAATTTTTCAGCGCTACCCCAAAAGGTGCGTATCACCATTGTTGCAAACGCATGACATTGAATTTTCAGTGGTTTTTTTTAAATTTTCATCCCGCAACGCAATATATTTACCACAACTGGAGCGCATCTTCGAACAAATCGCGCAAATTCTCGCGGCTGACCGGTAGCGGAGCATTGACGATTAAACGCTGTTGCGCATCCGCCCGATCTGTCAAAGCGTCCAGATCTTCCGGCCCATAGCCAACGCCGCGCAGCCCGTTCGGAAGGCCGGTCTGACGCATCATATCCGCGATCCTGTCAGCCAAGGCGGCTCCGGCGTCTTCCGGTGCAAGATTGGCGGTATCCGCCCCCATAGCCTTTGCCCCCATCAAATGGCGTTCCGGTGCGGCAGGGCCTGTGAAGCGGAAGACCGATGGGGCATTCACGATCACTGAGATCCCATGTGGCACCATGGCGTGGTTCGATGGCCAGCCTTGTGCATGATAATCCCGCACCAGACCGGCCACGGCATAGGACATCGCATGCGGCAGATGACAGCCGGCATTGCCGAAGCCAATCCCCGCCAACATGCCTGCAAACATCAGAGCTTCATAATCTTCGGGCTGGGGATCATTCACCGCGCCCACCAGATGCGCGCCCACAAGCCGCACCGCTTCCTGACACGCAACATCGCTATAGGGGTTGGCGCCCTGGCTAAGCGGCCTTTTCGACGGGTCATCCGGCTTGGCGCGTTGGGTAAAGGGGCGCGCGGTCAGGCTTTCGAAGGCGTGGCTGAAGACATCGAAGCCATTGGCCGCGACCACGAGCGGCGGCAGGGTCTTCAGGTTATCCGGATCCAAGACCCCCAAAACCGGGCGCAGGCGTGGGCTCGCAATGCCCGACTTAAGCTCAAGGTCCAGAAAGTCACAGATCGCAATTCCAGTACATTCCGATGCCGTGCCAAATGTCGTGGGGCAGGCGATATGCGGCTTCAGCGGCCCCGGCACTGGCTTCGCGTCCCCAATCGGCGCATTCACATAAGCCATGAAGTCATCCGGATGGGTGGAATAGAGATTGGCCGCCTTGGCCGTATCCATCACCGAACCGCCACCCACGGATATAAAGCCGTCAAAATTACCTTCAGCGGCAAAGGTCGTCGCCGCCTTGAAGGATCGGTCCGTGGGTTCGACCTCCACATCGCTGTAAAGGACGGCGTCAACGCCCGCCGCCTTCAGACTGTCCAGTACCTTTCCGACGGAAGCATGCGCGACCACATCGGGATCCGTGAAGACCGCAACGCGCGACAAGCCATAACTTAGTGCATCCTTGCCGACTTCCGACAGGGAGCCTGCGCCAAACTTGATTTTCGGCGCTTCAACAGTGAAGGCGGTATCTCCGCCCTCCATCGGGGCGAAGTAGCTGGTTGAGACCATCGATGTTTCCTCCCTAAACTTCCGCATGCACATTGCGGTTTGGCGCTATATTTTCACGGCACAGCGGTTGAGGAAAGCCGGGGGATCAGGCAGCATCGCGCAAATCTTAATGCGTCCGATACGGCGCTACTGTGGAGCCAATTGCCGATGACTGCGTTCAAGACTGAAATCCAAGTAAATTTCCAACATTGCGACCCGGCCGGCATTGTCTTCTTCCCACGCTATTATGAGATGCTGAACACCGTGGTTGAGCGCTGGTTCGGGGAAGCCTTGGGCATTGATTTCCACACCCTGCATCAAACAATGAATCGCGGTGTCCCAGCCGTCCGCACCGAGGCGGATTTTGTTAAGCCATCGCGATTGAGCGAAGATCTGACTTTTGCGTTGGAAGTTGAAAAACTTGGCGGCAGTTCCCTGATTTTGCGGATCACAGCGCATGGGCCCGATGAGATTCTGCGCGTGCGTTTCCACCACATCGTGGTGTTCTCAACCCTTGGTCCGCCACCAAAGCCAATCCGAATTCCCGATGATCTGCGCGCGAAAATCGGATCGTTTCTGATGACGGTTGAGGCCTGATAGCGGCATCCTCCGACAGGCGTGAGATATGGTAAACAGCTGTAGAGAATTTTTCGGATCAGCGACGCGTAATATTTGTTTTTCATTTGCCCCCTTCCACGGCAAGAGGGGGCCAGCAGCCCGCTTTCGGGCGTCGCAAAACCAAGAAGACTAAAGGGGTCCCAATATGAAAATCGGTTTCATCGGTCTCGGCAATGTCGGGGGGAAGCTTGCGGGCAGTTTACTGCGAAACGGCGTCGATCTGATCGTGCGTGATCTGAACAAGGCAGTTGCCCAGCCATTTCTCGACAAAGGTGCGATTTGGGCGGAAAGCCCGAAAGCCATGGCGCAAGCCTGCGATATCGTGATCACCTGTCTTCCCAGCCCGAAGATATCCGCCGCCGTGATGGAAGCGGATGATGGGATTCTCGCCGGCTTATCGGAAGGGAAGATTTGGGCGGAGATGTCGACCACCGATGCCGATGAGGTAAAACGCTTGGCGGAGCAGGTAGCGGGCAAGGGAGCAACAGCAATTGACTGCCCCGTATCCGGGGGCTGCCACCGCGCGGCGACCGGCAATATCGCGATCTTCGCTGGCTGCGAGCGGGAGACGTTTGAGCGCGCCCTGCCGTTTCTGACATTGATGGGTCGCCGCATTCTGCATACCGGGCCCTTGGGCAGCGCCTCCACACTGAAGGTTATGACAAACTATCTGGCGACCGCCAACTTGGTCACCGTCGCGGAATCGATGATGGTCATGAAACAGGCCGGCATCGATCTCGGCACCACATTTGAAGCAATCAAGGTTTCCTCAGGCAATTCCTTCGTTCATGAAACAGAAGGTCAGGTTATCCTGAACGGATCCCGCGATGTTGGCTTCACCATGGAACTGGTCCTGAAGGATATCGGCCTGTTCCAGCAAATCGCGGATGATGTCGGGGTACCGCTTGAGATCAACCCGATGCTGATCGAAATCTTCAAGGATGGGAAGGCCCGCTATGGCGGTGATGAGTGGTCGACCAATATTATGAAACGGCTGGAAGATACGGTCGGTACCGAGGTATTGGCCCCGGGTTTCCCTGCGGAATTGATCGATGATGAGCCAGAGGAAACTGGCCACGAAGTCGTACCAAAGGGCCGCTGATATACAGGGTTGGTGAATTTTTCGGCTGATGAAATTTTGAGCATGACCGGAATAGGAGACTGAATGGCGCGGGTCGCCTATCTCGCACTCGGCTGGTTCTGTGTTGGCCTGGGGTTTGTCGGAATTTTCCTGCCAGTCCTTCCGACAACCCCCTTTCTGATCGTCGCGGTCTGGGCTTTCGGGCGGGGATCACAGCGATGGCATGATTGGCTGCACACCCATCCCCGTTTCGGGCCGACCCTACAACGCTGGGAACAATATCGCGTCATTCCCCTGAGCGGGAAAATCTTGTCGCTCAGCATGATGTCAGCCAGCTTTGCCTATATTGTGATTGGCACAGCAGCGCCGATTTGGGCAAAAGCCACGGTCGGGTTCTGCATGCTATGCGTCGCCGGCTATATTCTCTCGAAACCCAGCCGAGCACCTCAACAGGCCGGCAAGGAAGGCAAAGGTTCCACGCTGCCCGATAGCAAAGTGCCCTCTTCGGACTGACGCATACCGAGCGCCCCGCTCAAACCACCCCGCAGCCATGTCTGATCGCCCGGTTCCGTTCGGCTTGCCGCCGCCACACGGGTCGGCGGAACCGGGGTCACCACGTCCCCCTGCCGTGCCGCCACTTTAAACATGAAGGCAAAATTCGGCGTTACCCCCATGCGTAAGTCTGAATAAACAATATCTCCATCCGGCATGCTCCGCAGCGACCAAAACCCCTTCGCAAACGCGCTCAAGGCCAGGAACTTCGGATCATCCGCAAGACACCCGGTCGCAAGGGAGGGCTGGTGATAGACTTTGATCTCTTCTGACGGGCCGGCCAGAGAATCGTAAAT
>SPJL01036328.1_pt1 | contig 11382 bp, 10 predicted proteins | sample 3741751 | NCBI WGS metagenome assembly SPJL01 (sample SAMN10925998, study PRJNA522277) | cold seep metagenome | isolation source: Elba SIP-enriched marine methane seep metagenome, extraction at timepoint T3 | place: Italy: coast of Elba, Mediterranean Sea | reverse complement strand
CTACTCCCCGTACGGCGGATGAATACCATTGCCCTTTCCCCTTTTCACGCTGCTACTTGGGAACGGAATGTAGGCCAAGCACCTCAGTTACTTATTCCTTGGGGAATGGAAAAATCCACGGCTAGTCCTGAGTCGTCGACCGAAAAAGATATTGACATCCTTGGGGTAGGGAATTTGATTCCGCTCAAAGATTTCAATTTGTGGGTAGACTTGGTGATAACAATGATCAAAGCAGGTAAAGCTAGTCGTGCAGTATTGATTGGAGATGGTCCTGATCGACCTCAGCTGGCGGAAAAAATTAGCCAGGCAGGGCTAGAGGATCAAGTGGAGCTTAAAGGGGCATTGCCTCGAAAAGAGGTCTTGCAGTATATGCAACGGAGTAGGGTTTTATTGCACCCGTCGACCTATGAATCCTTTGGCTTTGTATTGCTAGAGGCCTTGGCGCAGCGGATGTATGTTGTCTCGCGTCCGGTGGGCATGGCGGCGGCTTCGTCTCAATGGTGGCTTGGGGAGAATAGAGCGGAACTCGCCGCAGGACTCACTACGGCCTTGCAGAACCTTGCCCTTCCTCCAACTACTTATCCTCATCCCTTAAGCAGAACGTTGGCACTTTATTTAAAGGTCTATCGCGAAATGTTAAAATTATGATTTTTTATATGTTTTTGTTGTTTCTCTCCTCCAAAACTGCTTTATAATTCTTCTTCATCAAATGGGCAATCGCCGGATAACTCAAACGGTCTTCATAAAATTGTCGAACGCTTTGCGACTGTTCCGACCAGTCCCCACTAAAGGCCTTTCGCATCGCCTCGACTAAAGAGTTTTCATTTCCCACCTCCCACAGAGGATACACTCGTCCTTCATCACTCATCATCCGATAAGAAGGGATAGCGGTCAAAATGGGAATGCAACCACAGGCCATAGCCTCCATCGCAGAATAGCCCGAGCCTTCGCGGTGACTGCCGACGACAAAATAGTCCGCACTGTTGAAATAAACTTCTAAGTCCTCATGTTTTTTCGAGCCCAGTAGGTGAACAGCATCGCGTAACCGAGCATCTTGTTGCAAAAAATCTTTTACTTCCTCCAATAGCGGAGCCGTCCGATAGATGAGATACAATTGTGCTTGTGGATATTCCTTAAGGAGAAGCGTAAAGGCCCGTAAAATCGTCAAGGGATCTTTATTCCGATTTAAATGCCCTACCCATAATAGAACTGGATCACCACTCAAGCCCGTTTGCTTACGTTGTTCTTTGCGGTCCTTGACCTGAAAATGAGTGGCCCCTTCCATTACATAGTCAAGGCGGACGTTTGAATCGATAATGTGACGATCGTACCAAATTTGTTCTTGTCCCGGAGCACAAAATAATAGCGCTCCAACTTGGGAAAAAACCTGTCGCTGTAGTACATTGCGTAACCAAAAGCGGGGCGTCTCTGCGTGGTTCTGTAAGATTAGAGGAGTAGAAATATTTCTCAACCTCCGCAGTAAGTCGCGGTGTTGTAAAATCTTATTAAAATTGTGAGCGTGTACGACGTCTGCTCCAATTTGAACGACTGTACGATGCATCCGTCGAGGGATTTGCCAAAACTTTAATTGTGGCCCATAACGATCCTGAACGAAATGGTAATCGACGCCTTCATATTGAATCCAATTGTCGAGTTTAAAACGGACTACTGCACTTACTCGACAGCCCGCGGCCACCAAGGCTTCCGACCAATCGGTCAGACTGTGGTAGGCGCTTAGCAATTGTTCTGGCGCATCAAAATCAGGATGATATTCATGGGCTACAAAACAAATATGCAAAGGAGACAATGGGAGCGTGTTTGGCATAGAACAAACTTATGGATATTTTTCCAGATCAGCCTCAATTGTAGGAGTGACTTGATAGACTTATAGCTTGATGAATAAGATAGAAAGAAGGTTTAAACAATTGATATCGCTGAGCTTTGGCTTATTACGTGCACCGTTTTTAGCTCCCCGGTATCATATCAAAAAAGGGTATCGCCATCGTAATAAATATGCCCATTTTAGTGCGATTGGCGCTAAGGATCAAGGACAAAAAGAAGTTTATCAGCTAGCGGCACAAATGGCTAGGAAAAATAAATTTCGTAAAATAATTGATGTGGGCTGTGGCTCTGCCTTTAAGCTCCTACGCGAATTTGAGGGCCTAGATTTTCAAGGGATAGAGATCGGAGGCACCTATCAACATTTATTGGAAAAATATCCCGATCAGCAATGGTTAGATGGTGAAACCGTAAATTATGCTCAATTGGAGGCCGAAATGGTAGTTTGCTCCGATGTGATCGAGCATGTACTTGACCCGGATGATTTGTTGTCGAAAATAAAATCCATCCAAGGCCTACAATGCCTAGCCATTAGTACGCCCGACCGCCTCTTAGCTCGGGGTTGGTTTGATTATGGGCCACCGGCCAATCCGACGCATCAACGCGAATGGAATGGCCATGAATTTGCGAGCTATCTAAAAAGCCAAGGCTTGGAAATAATTAGCCATCAGATTACTAAATATGCTGAATCCACTCAAATGCTCTTCTGTCGGCCTCGGAACGTCAATAGAAAATTATGATTCGCCACCGAATATCAATTGCGCTTTATGATGCCAAATGCCGCTTGTTGAAATGGCAGCGGATCTGGCAGAATTGGGGTAAAGACGTACCTGCCACTCGTCGGTTTCTTTTTGTTCTTTGCCCCACTTACGCTGGCTCGACGCTGATGCAAGAATTGCTGAGTACCTCCCCGCAAATTAGCCCTAATAATGTCTTTGGCACTCGGGAAGGCTTGGGATTACCCGAGGTCCGTCGCCATTTCGACTATCGTCATTTGTGGGACGAGGATTACCAAATGCCCTGGCTTCTAATCCGCAAAGAGTGGGAAGCCTATTGGCAAAATGATCGCCCCCTGTGGCTCGAAAAAAGCCCTTCCAATTTGCTGCATGCCCCCGCACTTGCCCAAAATTTTGACCCCGCGTCCTTCATCATTATGGTTCGAAATCCCTATGCGCATTGCGAGAGCTTGCTGCGCCGCGATGGGCAAAGCCCAAAGGCAGCGGCGCGATTTTGCTTGGATTGTTTGCAACGGCAACGGGAAAACCTAGAACAATTACCACATAGTCTCTTGTTGAGGTATGAGGATTTGGTAGAGGATTTGGACGGAAGTATGGAGGTTTTGCACCAATTTTTACCCCAAATACAAAAATTAAGCGGCCACAAAAAATTCAAAGCCCATAATTACCGAGCGCAAAAACTACCGATTACGAACTTGAACCAAGAAAAAATTGCTCGTCTGACGTCCGACCAAATCTGGGAAATTAATCAGGTATTGACCACTGATCTGGATATTTTGTCTTATTTTCGGTATTCTTTACATCCTTCTAATCGCACCTAAAGTACTAGCTTTGAAAGTCAGCGAAACTGCTAATAAAGTCATCCTTTTCAACCCCCGTAGTGCTAATTCTAAGCATCGGATCCCCAATAGCATCCTACAAGTGGGGGCTTCTATTCATGGCCGCTACGACTATGTGTTGGTGGATGGTAACCGCGAGGAGGACCCTTGGGAGACGATTCATTCGTATCTCAAAACGGGAGAATATCGGTATTTGGGGATGACGGTGATGCCCGGCCCACAATTACAACAGGCCATTCCTTTTGCCAAGCGAGCCAAAGAACTTTTCCCCGAGATCATTAATATCTGGGGCGGCTATTTTCCGGCCAACCAGTTTCGAGTGGTGATCAATGCTCCCTATATCGATTTTGCCGTCAATGGCCCTGGTGATCAAACCCTGCCTGCCCTCTTGGCAGCTTTGGACGCCGGAGCACCTTATGAGTTTATTCCCAATCTGATTTTTAAAAATGAGGATGGAGAAATCATCAAAACCACTAAAGAGCAATTGCTCGATCAGGATGCTTTACCGGAATTGCCCTACGATTATCTGAACGAGTTTTACCCATTACAAGATTATTTGGCTTTTACCTTCCTCGGTAGTCGGACCTTGGCCTATCATTCTAGCGTAGGCTGTCCTTTTAAATGTTCCTTCTGTGCGGTGGTCCCGATTTACAATGCGCGTTGGAAAGGGAAGGGGGCAGAAAGTATCTATCGTGATGTCAAAAAGATTAAAGAAAAATATGGCGCAGACTCCATAGAATTTCACGATAATAATTTCTTTGTTTCTGAAAAACGAGTCGTCGAGTTTTCCAAGCTGATGATGAATGAAAACATGAGCTGGTGGGGCGAAGGTCGTATCGATACGATTGATCGGTATAGCGATGAAAGCTTGCGCTTGATGCGGGCCGCGGGTTGTAAAATGATCTTTTTCGGAGCCGAAAGTGGAAGTGATAAAATCCTCCAGCAAATGGATAAAGGGGGAAAACAAACAGCCGCGCAGATCAAACGTTTTGCGGCTCGGATGAAAGAGTTTGACATCATTCCTGAATATTCTTTTGTATTGGGAATGCCTGCCGATACTCCTGAGGAAGTGATGGAGCAAATTGATTCCGATATTGAATTTATCAAAACCATCAAGTCCGTTAATCCCGATACAGAGATTATCATCTACGTCTACAGCCCTGTACCTACCGAAGGCTCGGAGTTGTACGAAAGAATTACGGCCGCTGGATTTAAATTCCCGGAAAAACTGGAAGATTGGTTGAGTCCCGATTGGCAAGCTTTTGACCTGCGTAAAAATCCCTTGACGCCCTGGCTTCAACCCGAGATGGTGGATAAAATCAAAAACTTTGAAACGGTGCTCAACGCCTATTATCCAACCGCCTCCGATGTCAAGCTGACCAGTTTCCAACGCCGAGTGATGCGCTCCGTTTCTGGCCTACGCTACCGCCGCAATTGGTTCCGCTATCCCTACGAACTCAAAGTGCTACAAAAATTCTGGTTGCGCTACCGCCAACCGGAGATCGAAGGCTTTTAAACATGAGAGGCCGGATTCGTAAAATTATTCAACCCCTTCTGTACAAAGGTTATCGTTGGTACCTGAAAAAAAAGCGCTGGTATCGCTACGATGGTCTGTCAATTTGTATCTATCCTTCGGTTTTTCACCCCGGCTTGTTGTGGACCACCAAGCAGCTCTTAGCTTTTGTACAGCAATTGGATATTAAGGAAAAAAGGGTCCTCGAACTGGGAGCAGGAAGTGGCTTAATAGCCTTGTGGGCGAGCCGAGCGGGAGCCATTACTTCCGCTTCTGATATTAATCCGGCGGCGATTCAATCCATGCAAGAAAGTGCCCAACGAAACCGATTGGCCCTAGAACTATTTCACTCCGACCTTTTTGATAATATTCCTCCTCAAGCCTTTGATTATATTCTGATCAACCCACCATTTTACCCTGAAAAAGCGAGAGATGATCGCGAACGTGCCTTTTTCTGTGGCCCTGACTTTGCCTATTTTCGGCGTTTGTTTACGGTTCTAAACAGCTTCCAATCTCCTGCCGGTGAAGTTTATATGATCCTCACCGATGATTGTGATTTAGATACGATTATTCAACTTGCGGAGGAAGAAAATTGGTATTTTAAACTAAAGGTAGAACACCAACGCTGGGGCGAACGACAATTGATTTACCAACTACAATTTCTTGAGGTGGAGGAAGATGCCATGGGGAGAGGGTGACCACAAAGAAGTGCGAATGCCAATTCGCTTTAAGCCCCGATTGATCCAATAATTACAAGTATGAAAGGCGTGGTAGGGATAGTTGGCGAGATAGAAATTATCGTCGGGCGTATATCCTACATTGGGCAGGAGTTGTACCTCTTGGTTGGCCAATCGGAAATAGTCTTGGATGTAGGTACAAAGGTCGAGGTATTGCTGGTCGCTCAAGATGAGTTTGTAGAAATATTTAAAACTATCGGGTGGTTGGGGGTAAGAAATGACGTGAACGACAGTCGGACTTGGTACACAAAGTGCTCGCCAAACAATCTTAGGCGTTAGATCGCCCCAAGTGGGAATGTCGAGATAAAAACCACGATCTCCCCAGCCAAAGCCTAGAAAGGATTGAGGAGATAAAGGGGTTTCATAATCCCCGGAGCTAATCATTTTACTCCAATCAAAAAGGTGGTTAATGGAAGGAACGATAAAGTCAGCGTGGATACCATCGGATTTTAAATAGACTTCAACCCCCGAGGAAGATTGCCGATATTTACGATTAACCGGAATTAGCGTTCCGATCAATACCATCAGAAGGAATAAGGCAATAAGGGCTACAAAACCCAAGATCGTCAGACCTACTATTTTTAAAATTATCATAGCGAATCAGAGCAATTATTCTACAAATATAGAGCCCTAAGGTTAATTAGCCGTTAAGTTAACTTTTAGGATAGTTGTTGTCGTGGCATCAATAGCTCCGCCATGACCTTCTCAATCGGAAATTCGAAGAAATTCCAGGCACAGCGCTTTTGGGCAAGCCACTGTAAGGGGAGAATGGGTAAACGTCGCCGCATTCCCGCCAGTTTATTGTAAAACTTAAAACGTTCGATCAAGCGATATTTCTCGTCACTCACCCAAGGCCCCGACGAACCGATGTAATCAAAATCCGCCCATTCCTCAATACTTTTAGGCAATTTATACCCCTCGGCTACTACATCCTGAGTAATCTTTGACCCCGGATAAGGTTTGAAATAAAAGATTGGCGTCGTAAAACCAGGATGCATACTATTCAACTCCCGGGCGACCCGAAGCGTTTCGACCACACTGCCCTCTGATTCCTTCGGAAAACCAACAATGAAAGGGAAAATAACGTTGATATTTCGCGCCGCACAACGCCGCGCTGTTTCATAAACTTGTTCAATCTTAATGTCCTTAACCAGCCAATCCATCATCTCCTGCGACCCGGATTCCACCCCTACCAATACGCGTCGTAAACCAGCCTTACTCACCAAATCAAAATCCTCTTCCGTCATCCGCGAACCTTGATCAGCCCGCATCGTGCCCGCCCAGGTGCTCTTGATGCCCCGTTCTAGAAATTCCTCTGCAATTCGGGCTACGCGTTGGCGTTTGGTAAAAAAGGTCTCATCTTGAAAGTTGACATCGGTAAATTTATAGCGTTTATGCCAATAGGCTAATTCTTCTCCCATCCGATCCGGCTGAATCGCGGACCACCGACGGTTAAAGACAAAAGGATCGGCACAAAAGGTACAGCGGAAATGGCAGCCTGTAGACGAGATATAGTCAAATTGCCGTTTCTTTTTCTTTTTAAAATAAAGCTCCACGTCGATTAGGTCATAATTGACCCGAGGCAGGAAATTCATATCCTCTAGCGGTCGTCCGGGATTTTTGATGATTTCACCAGACTTATCCCGATAGCAAATACCCGTTACCGAACTGAGGTCAGCTCCACTTTCAAAGCAAGCGACCAATTCGCGAAAGGTCGACTCTCCTTGGCCCTGTACACTAACGTCGATTGCCGCCTCATCGCGCAGGGTTTGCTCGGGAAAGAGCGAGGTATGCCAGCCTCCCCAGATAATAGGCAAGTTGGGATTGCGCGCCCGTACCGAACGAGTGACTAAAAGGGCATCGCGTAGGGGATTACCCGTCAGTGAGGTGATACCAAGGCAAAGGGCATCTTCGGCGTGGTCAAGTACTTGTTGGAGAGGATTTTGATCTACTCGACCATCAATTATTACCACTTCATAGTGCTCCGGATCAAGCATAGAGCCGATAGCCAAAAGGGCAAGTGGCAGGTCGTAAAACACCGCTTTAGGATTGTAGAGTAGTATCTTCTGTCGTTTCATTTCGCCTATTTCTTCAAATATATTCTATTTCTGGCAATACTCCTGTACCATCTCCCCAAGAATCCTTTGGCCAACGGGATTGAGGTGAGGGTCATTTTCATAATAAACAGCTTGCGTCTGCTGTGCGACCTTCAAACGGGGAAGCGGACTGACCACGCTCACCTTTTCTGAAGCCAACTGTTCCTGGAGGTATTGTAAGAATGGATAATTATCAGCAGTAATCGCTGCTGGATTTTCTACTTGGGCCCCAATCTCCTGCATTCGTTGCAGATAAGGTTCTCCCAATTGCATACAGTGGGGAAGTACGACTATCACCACGGGGCAAGTAGTGGGTAAGTCCTCAAGCATAGAGCGGATTCGCTGAGTCATCTTTTCTAAATCTTGCTGTCTTCCTTCTTTTAAGCGAATACTATTTTCCACCAAACCCGCTTCCGCACGAAACAGCATTTTAGTCCGCTGGCTATAACGCTCTGCCTGATAAGCCTGACTCAATTTAGGGTCAATGCCGCTGGGTAGATCTTGATAAATATTTTGCCGCAGATGAGGAAGCTTGGCATTAATGTACCCCAGTACCCAAAAACGATCGGCCAACCACCAATAGATTTTTCTGGCCCTGGAAATATGAGGACTACTGATCGGATGTCGCCATTCTAGCAGGTCATTTCCTACATATAATTGGTAAATTAATAGCTTTGGAGAAAATTGCCGGACTCTACGCCGAAGCATTAATTGGTGCTGGCGGGTACAAGTGCCGGGAACGGAGGAATTGACGATGCGGTTTTGTGGGAAAACTTCTCGTAAATGACGAACATAACTTTGCTGGTCGGCACTAAAGGAGTCACCGATGACGAGAATACTCTCTTTTTCAGTAGCGGTAAAAATTTCAATAGGATTGAGCGTCTGCAGATTTCCTCCATAAAAATCAAACCAATAGCAGCGGTAGCTTAATTCCAAAAGTAAGAGCACCGAAAACCCTAAAAAAAGAAGGTATAGAAAGCCAGATTTAATTTTCTTCCACATCTTAGATCTGGAAGATAGGAAAAAGCTTCTACGAAAATTTTTTCTTTGCCAAAAATCTCCTATTATCCCCGCCTTTAACACTTAAGCAATGAGCACCATCCTAGGAATATCGGCGTACTACCACGATGCAGCAGCAGCCCTGCTCCAGGATGGACAGATCGTAGCGGCTGCTCAAGAGGAACGATTTAGCCGCAAAAAGCATGATCCTGACTTCCCCGCCCAGGCCATTCGCTACTGTCTGGATGAAGCGGGCCTACGGATTGATGATCTCGATGCGGTTGTTTTTTACGACAAACCCTTCCTCAAATTTGAACGACTACTTGAAACCTTTTACGCTTTTGCCCCCAAAGGCTTTGCTGCCTTCGTACGATCCATGCCACGTTGGGTGAGAGAACAGGTCTTGTTGAAAAACGTCCTGCGAAAAGCCCTGACTGAGGTAGAAGCGTACGATACCAAGCAACTCAACTTATTATTTAGCGAACACCATTGGTCGCATGCTGCCAGTGCCTTTTACCCTTCGCCTTTTACCGAAGCGGCGGTACTTACCGTGGATGGCGTAGGCGAATGGGCAACCACCACCTTGGGATATGGCAAGGGAACAGAACTCGAAATTTTACGCGAGCTACACTTTCCACATTCCTTGGGCCTACTGTACAGTGCCTTTACCTATTTCCTCGGCTTTAAAGTCAACTCGGGCGAATACAAACTGATGGGCTTAGCCTCTTATGGCAATGATCAGAGCGCAGACTTTCAGCGTTTTTATCAAATCATTGCCGATAAATTAGTCGACCTCAAAGCGGATGGTTCGCTGCGGATGGATCAACAATATTTTCAATACGCGACCGGGGATCGCATGGTTAAGGATAAACAGTGGGAAGAATTGTTTGGACTTCCTCGACGGGAACCTTCGGAAGAATTTCAAAATGTCCATGCTGATCTAGCCCTTGCCGTGCAACGCTTTACGGAAGAAGCAGTGCTGACCATGGCTATTGAATTGCAACGATTAACGGGGCAGCGTCGCTTATGCTTGGCCGGAGGGGTTGCGCTCAATTGCGTGGCCAATGGTAAATTACTAGCTTCGGGCCACTTCGACGAAATTTTTGTTCAACCCGCCGCCGGAGATGCCGGTGGTGCTTTGGGAGCAGCATTGGCTGCGCATTACCTTCATTTTAAGGAGAAGGAAAGAGTGGTTGGAGAACGCGATAGTATGTCGGGCGCCTTATTGGGGCCTGCCTTTGGGGATCAGGAATTGGGGAGAGCCATCCGCCGCCATCGTTTGGAGGCGGAGTATATCGAAGATTTTGAACAATTGGCGGAGCAGGTGGCCAGCGATTTGGCGAGTGGTGCTATTGTGGGGTGGTTTCAGGGGCGTATGGAGTATGGGCCGCGGGCGCTAGGCAATCGGAGTATCTTGGGCGATCCTCGTTCGGAACGAATGCAGGATCATATTAATTTGCAGATCAAAAGACGGGAAAGTTTTCGTCCTTTTGCTCCGGTCGTATTGGCCGAAGATGCTGCTGAATATTTTGATTTAAGTGGCCCTTCGCCTTATATGAACCTGGTGGGCATGGTCAAAAAAGAGCAATTGCACGCGGTGCCGGAGGATTATCCAAGCTGGCCTATTCGCCAAAAATTGGCTTGTATTAAATCTAAAATCCCTGCCGTTACCCACGTTGATTTTAGCGCCCGGATTCAAACGGTAGAGCGCGATAGCAATTTCCGGCTTTGGCATTTAATTCATACCTTTAAGCAGCAGACGAACTGCGGCCTATTGATCAATACCAGTTTTAACGGTCGCGACGAACCCATCGTTTGTTCTCCCGATGATGCCATCCAATGTTTTCTCCAGACGGGGATGGATAGATTAGTTCTCGGCAATTACCTGATCCGTCAAAAGTAAAGACATGGAATTCCTAAATGACTTGTGGCAGTTTTTGAAAGTACGTAAAAAGTGGTGGTTAGCCCCCGTTATCCTAACCCTCATTTTGATCGGTGCCCTCTTGTTCTTTACCAGCGGCTCGGCCTTGTCGCCCTTCATCTATTCCCTTTTCTGATGCAATACACCCGCAGCGACCACGAAAAAACACAGGTCTACCAAACTATCTTGGTACTCTGTTTGGCCCTATTGCTCGCCTTTGGGTATTGGGCAAAAGTTGCGCTTTTGTACAGTGCCATGGGCCTTTTGGCCGCTACGCTACTGTGGTATCCGCTGGCCTACTACCTACATTTTGTTTGGATGCAATTGGCTAAAGTCCTTGGCTGGATCAATACTCGTCTGCTATTGGGCATTATCTTCTTTCTTATCCTCTTGCCCTTGGCCCGACTGCGGCGCTTATTTCAAAAAAATAGCAGTATGCCGCTTCATCCCAGCGAGGAAGAGAGCTATTATCAGGAAAGGAAAAAGGAGCCCCTGGATTTTACTCAACCCTGGTAACTCCTCCATCGTAATTATAATTGAAGTGACCTTTAGTCTCTTCCATTAGCATAAGTTCATTATTCGAGATAGATTAACTCTGTCCAAACGCCCTGCTCCATATAAATTTTTACCCATAAATGTACTTGGTTTTGACTACTCAAGGGAAGGCTTATTTGCTCCTGTGAAAAGCGTAAATAATCTAT
>SPJL01015448.1_pt1 | contig 11389 bp, 4 predicted proteins | sample 3741751 | NCBI WGS metagenome assembly SPJL01 (sample SAMN10925998, study PRJNA522277) | cold seep metagenome | isolation source: Elba SIP-enriched marine methane seep metagenome, extraction at timepoint T3 | place: Italy: coast of Elba, Mediterranean Sea | reverse complement strand
CTTATCGTACATGAAGATCATAAAGCTCCCATCGTCGCGGTCAACGTATGGTATCACGTTGGATCTAAAAATGAAAAACCTGGCAAGAGTGGTTTCGCTCACCTCTTTGAGCACCTCATGTTTAACGGTAGCGAGCACTACGATGATGATTATTTCCAAGCCCTAGAACGCATTGGAGCTACGGACCTCAATGGAACTACGAATAACGATCGTACCAATTATTTCCAAAACGTTCCTCTCGCCGCCCTCGATCAAGTACTCTGGCTCGAATCTGATCGGATGGGACACCTGCTTGGTGCCATCGATCAAGAGAAATTGGATGAACAACGAGGAGTCGTACAAAATGAGAAGCGCCAGGGAGAAAACCAACCCTATGGTCGTCAGTACGATTTACTAACTAAAACAATGTTCCCCCAAGGTCACCCTTATTCCTGGACCGTAATCGGTGAGATGGAAGACCTCAATGCGGCATCTCTCGAAGATGTTCACGAATGGTTTAAGGCATATTATGGTGCGGCCAATGCCGTTATTTCTATCGCCGGAGATGTCGATAGTGAAGATATCCACCAAAAGGTGAAAAAATATTTTGGTAGCATCAGTTCTGGTCCTACGCTTACTCGCCCCGAGGTTGATATTCCTCGTCGTACGGGAGAAACGCGTCAGGTCTACCAAGATCGCGTTCCTGAATCTCGGATTGTATTGGCTTGGAACACTCCAGAATGGGGAACCAAAGAATCGACTTATCTCGATATCGCCTCTGATGTATTGGCCGCGGGTAAAACTTCTCGCCTCTACAAAAAGTTGGTTTATGAAGATCAAACTTGTAGCCGCGTAAGCTCTTTCCAATGGTCTAAAGAATTGGCGGGTAACTTTATCATCCAAGCCAATGTCAAACCGGGTAATTCCGTAGAAGATGTGGAAAAAGCCATCAAGGAAGTCGTCAAGGAATTTCTTAAAAATGGTCCTACCGAGCAAGAACTCAAGCGGATCAAGGCCAGCCAGTTTGCTGGTTTTATCAAAGGGATCGAGCGGATCGGAGGTTTTGGTGGTAAATCGGACATCCTAGCCCGTAATGCCGTATTCGGTGGTGATCCTGAATATTACAAGGCAACTTTGGATTACTTGGCGGATGCCAAAGTAAATGATATTCGCACTACTGCAAGAGATTGGCTGAGTGAAGGTCAACACGTTTTGATCTGCGAGCCTTTCCCAGAGTATACCAGTAGCGAGGTTGATGCTGATCGTTCTAAATTGCCAGACTTGGGACCTGCGGTAGCGGCTAAGTTCCCGAACTTGGAAGAAACTACCTTGAAGAATGGGATGAAGGTCGTATTGGCAAAGCGCGAGGGAGTTCCCACGGTAGTGATGAACATGGTTTTTGACGCTGGTTATGCCACTGACCCTGCCGCGAAAGCGGGACGGGCCTCGGTAGCGATGAATATGATGGATGAAGGGACCAAGAGTATGGATGCCCTACAAATCAACGAGCAATTGAGTATGCTCGGTGCCTCGCTCAATGCGGGTTCGGACTTAGATGCTTCTTATGTAAACATGACTACGCTCAAGCCTAGTCTTGATGCTAGCCTCGATCTCTACGCTGATGTATTGCTCAATCCTGCTTTCCCCGATAAGGAGTTTCAACGTTTGAAGAAAGATCAACTTAGTCGGATCAAGCGTGAAAAAGCAACGCCGGTTCAGATGGCACTACGTGTTTTTCCTCAATATTTATATGGTGAAGATCATGCCTATAGTTTGCCTTTGACGGGCTCTGGATATGAAAAGACCATTGAAGACATGGACCTTAAGGATATCCAAGATTTCTATGGTGATTGGTTAAAGCCCAACAATGCTACTTTGGTAGTGGTTGGAGATTTGGAAATGAATGACTTGGTATCGCGTTTGGAAAAACGCTTTGGCGATTGGGAAAAAAGCAAGACGCCAACTAAGACGATTACTAAGGTGGAAGCTGTAAAAGGTAAAAAGCTTTACCTAATGGATCGCGCAGAATCTCAGCAGTCGGTGATTATTGCTGGATATTTGACGGATCCTTACGGTGCGATTCCTAAGGCAGCGGAAGAAACGATGATCAATGTATTTGGTGGTCAGTTTACTTCTCGGTTGAATATGAACTTACGAGAAGATAAGCATTGGTCTTATGGCGCACGTTGTTTTGTGTGGGATGCCAAGGGCCAACGGCCTTTTATGGCCTATGCCCCGGTACAAACCGATAAGACCAAGGAGTCGATCCAAGAGATGATGAAAGAGTTTAACATGATTATTGGCGACAAGCCAGTGATGCAAGAAGAGGTATCAAAAAATACCCAGAATAGTATCATGGAGTTGCCCGGCCGTTGGGAAACCAACCGTTCGGTAGCCAATTCAGTAGTAGAGATTGAAAAATACGACTTGGAAAAAGATTACTACCAGAAATATGATCAGATGATGCGCGGCTTGAAGTTAGGAGAAGTACAAGGGGTAGCGCAAAAGATGATTAAACCTGACCAGCTCAATTGGTTTGTGGTAGGAGATAAAGCTAAGATTTTAGAAGGATTGGAGCAGCTCGGATTTGACGAGATCATACTCGTTGATGGGGATGGGAATCCTTTAGAGACCCTGAAAAAGGGAGGGGCCAAGCCCTAATGTTAAAGCCCCCGATGCACAGCATCGGGGGCTTTATTTATTTAGCAAAAACCTAAATCGTCGTCGTTGCTATATAAATTGTAGGGGCGTTTTGATGACTTCTTCTGACCAGTTGCCACATCGGTAGAATCTTCTTTACGGGTTTGCCACCGCTCTAATACTTTCATTAAAAATTTCATGGGTAATCGGGTTTTGTCTTTTGTTCCTTATATATACGAATGAAACCTGCAAATAGTTGGCTCAGTTCCATAAAAAAGGTGAAATAACCTCTCCTTATGAATCTTAGACAGGATTTTATTCGAAAGGGTTGCCTTTAATCCGAATTTTTTTTGCTTCAGATAAGGGCATGTCCGGTCAGAGACGATATGGGAACGACAAGACGCCGATTGGCGAGTAGGGCTAGGATTCCTACATCCAGTCCATGGCCTTGACAAAATAAGTCAAAACGAAAGGTAGAATTACCCAAAACCACTCCGGCTTAATCACCAAAAGGGCGATCATCGCTACAAGTGATACAAAAAAGATAATCCAGTCGGTAGTGTGAGATTTATTATTGGCCTCCATAAAAATACATTCAGTTAGTTGCCACAAAATTAGTCCTTTCTAGGAAAAAAGAAAGGTTTGATCCACCATTTTTTTCCTGAGCCGCATCTCTTCGGCTAAACTGGCTACTCTTAGTCCTTTATTTACCAACGGTGCCTCCCTCGGAGGCCCAGCAAACCTATGCCTATGCAAAAGCTATTGCTCTTTCTCTCTTGCCTATTGCCGCTGAGTTTATTGCAAGCTCAAACGACCACCGAGGCCCTCGCACCCTATTTCCAACTCAGTGAACAAGCCGCCTTTCCACTACTGTGCACGGATACTAAAGTCGAAATCGATGGCATTATCGCCAAAGTGGAACTCCACCAAGTCTATATCAATAAAGGGGAAAAGGCCATCGAAGCGAATTATGTCTTTCCGGGATCTACCCAAGCGGCGGTCAATGGGATGAAGTTACAAATCGGCGAGCGAAGCATCCAAGCCGAAATCCAAGAGCGCGCCAAGGCCCAGAAAAATTACCAAGCCGCCCGCCAGGCGGGCAAGCGAGCCGCCCTCCTCGAACAAGATCGACCCAATATTTTTCAAATGCACGTCGCCAATATCCTTCCCGGTGATACCGTACGAACGATTTTGAGCTATACCGAAATCCTAATCCCAGAGGAGGGACAATACGAATGGGTGCTACCCACCGTGGTAGGACCACGTTATACCGGTGAAGAAAAAAATAACCAGCAAGCTGTTCGCGTGCCTGTTAAGCTAGCTGCCCCACAAGGAATCCCTTATCTGCCTGCCGGAGTAGACTCAGAACTGGAAATGGGTTTGGAAATTTACCTCAAGGGAGCCACTACCTTACAATCAGTGGAGAGCCCCAGTCATCGTCTGCAAACGGAATGGAAAAACAAAAGCGAAACTCGAATTGTGCTCCATCCCACCGAAGCGCGTGCTAATAATCGCGATTTTATCCTCAGATATCGCCTGCGAGAAGAGGCCATCCAAAGTGGCTTGATGCTTTACGAAGGTGCGGAGGAAAAACATTTCACCTTGCTGGTACAGCCGCCCGAGCGGATTACTCCAGAAAAAATTGCTCCACGGGAATACCTCTTTTTACTCGATGTTTCTGGTTCCATGCTAGGAAGCCCCTTAGAATTGGCCAAAAAGGTGATGAATGCTCTATTAGAAGATCTTCGTCCTCAGGATCGTTTTAATATTCTAGCTTTTTCTGGTGGCTCCGCTTGGTGGAATCCGCAATCTGCTCCAGTTAATCGGGCTAATGTAACTCGGGCTTTAGAGGAGGTCAGCCAACTTGGTGGTGGCGGAGGTACCCACATGCTGGCAGCCTTACAAAAAGCCATGGCCAATCCTAAGGAAGATGGATATGCGCGTTCTTTTGTTATCCTTACCGATGGCTACGTTAGCGTGGAAGCAGAAGCCTTTCAATACTTGCGGGAACATCTCGACGAGGCCAACTTCTTTACTTTTGGGATTGGCAGTTCGGTCAATCGTTATTTGCTGGAAGGCTTGGCCAGAGCGGGGCAGGGGGCACCTTTTATGGTGACTGCAGAAGGAGAGGAAGAAGCATTGGTTCAACGTTTTCGCGATTATGTGGAGGCTCCGGTGCTGACTGACATCCGCTGCGATTTTCCCGGTTGGGAAGTCTATGACCTTCAGCCACCTGCCATTCCTGATTTGCTAGGGGAGCGGCCTTTGGTAATTATGGGGAAATATCGAGGTAAACCCGGTGCGAAAATTAGCTTAAGTGGAAAACAGGCGGGGAAAGATTTTTCCCAAACCGTCAATAGTAAAGACGCCACCACCGCCAGTGAAGCCATCGCCCAATTATGGGCTCGCCAACGAATCCAAAGCCTACAGGACGAAGTCAGCGTAGGTTCTCCTACCGCGGAAGAAAAGATCGCGGCCATTACAAAGCTGGGATTGAAATATTCCCTACTGACCAAATACACCTCATTTGTGGCCATTGGAGAAGAGGTCGTTAATCCCGGAGGTGTTTTAAATGAAGAGCAACAAGTGCTCGAAATGCCCGAGGGTGTAAGCAATACTGCCCTTAGTAATGTCCAATACTTCTCGCAGTCTGCTGCCCCCGAATTTAAGGCCGAAAGCGCTCCACCGCCACCTCCGCCGCGAGCTCTGGTAGAAGAAGATGCTATCTTTCAAGTAGTAGAACAAATGCCCATCTTCCATGGCTGTAGCGAAAATACTCCGGGAAGTGCTCGACAGAATTGCAGCAACAAGGCAATCGTTGCATTTTTTAAACAAAAAATAAAATGGCCCCACGTCCCTGATTACTCTGTAAGTGGTACCATCATCCTTAGCTTTGTCGTCAAACGGGATGGTTCTATTAAGGGCATTCAAATTTTGCGAGGACTTCATCCTAAATTTGATCAGGAGGTAATTCGAGTGGCCAAACTAATGCCTAAATGGCAACCGGGCACCCAAAATGGACGCCCGGTTGAAGTACAATATAATTTCCCCATAAGGGTGGAACTCTAATTTGTCTTAACGCAACAGCACCACCGAACCCATCGTCTGGAATTTGCCTTGGTCGTTTTCTTGGCCTCTCCATACCCGGCCATCTTCGAAAATGCCATAGGCTTTCCAGACGTACACATCCTGAGGCAATAGTTGACCATTGTACATTCCATCCCAACCCACAGCGGGTTGTCCTTCTTCCAATTCCGTCGATTCCCAGAGCAATAAGCCATAAGGGGAAAAGACTTGGATACGGTATTCTTGCAAGCCTACTCCCGCAGGTTTGAACAGGCGTACATCGCCGATTCCTTGTTCTGGCGAAAAGCCATTGGGGACAAATAAACCCGTAAATAAGGGAGGTACGATAGTCAAAAGCGTATCGTCGGGGCAATCAAATTCATTATTGGATCGGAGGAGGACCTGACGGGCGCCATTATTAAAGTATCGGTGATTGGGATTGGCCTCTTCAGAAGTTGTCCCGTCGCCAAAGTCCCAGAAAAACTGAGTAGCATTGAGCGACAAATTGCGCAGTTGGATCTGTCCCTCCGCTTCGTTTGATTGTCCAGCGGCGATTTCAAAACTTGCTTCGGCCCGTGGATGTACTTGGACCAGATTCTCAATAGTCATCGTATCGTAGCAAATATCATCAATACCCACTACCAAGGTAATGTGATATTCTCCCGCACTATCAAACATACTTACGGGATGTTTTTCGGCGGAGTATTGGCCATTGCCAAAATCCCAATAATATTGCTTGGCATTCTGAGCATAGCTTTCAAAGCTCACTTCTAAAGGACTACAGCCGCTGTATTCGACGGCATCAAAATCGGCCAGCGGCTCAGGATAGGTAGTGATGCTTCGCGAGGAAGTATCCAAGCAGCCAAATTGATTGGTGGCGATCAGGGAAATGTGATAAGTCCCTTCATTTTCATAAACATGGAAAGGCTGATTTTCATTTGACTTGGAATCATCGCCAAAGTCCCAAGAAAAGGCATCGGCCCCGATGGAGGTATTTTCAAATGGAATTTCTACTGGTAGTTTACAAAGCACCTGTTGGTCAAAACGGAAATCGGCTAGTGGGTTGGGGTGTACCAAAATATTGATGATACTGGTATCTTTCGAGCATCCAAAGGCATCGGTAGCAATCAAGGTAACCTCATATGTACCCGGTTCGTCCCAAGAGTAGCTCGGGTTTTCCTCAATCGAAGTATTCCCATCGCCAAAGTCCCATACAAAGAAGGTCCCTTCTTCGGATTGGTTGATAAAGGTCGTGCTAAAGGGGGCACAGCCGTAGGGTTCTTCCGGTACAAAATCAGCAACGGGCAAACCTTGGACGATCACTTCACTCGTAAAGGTTCCGGGGCATTGATTAAACTGAGACAAACCGACCAAGGTAACGGTATAGATGCCAGCTTCCTCATACACATGACTTGGGGAAGTCAATAAGGAGGTATCGCCATCGCCAAAGTCCCAGCTATTGCCGTAAACATTGTCCGACTCATTGAAGAAGTCGATGGCTTGCCCAACACAAACAAAGGTAGAATGACTAAACTTAACTTCGGGGGCAGGGAGTACGGTAATGGGGAGAGAAATGGTATCAAAACCACAATCGTTCGAAGCATATTGAATGACCTGATAAATACCCGGTTCTTCAAAAGTATGGGTAGGCTCGGGGATACTTGAGGTATTGCCATCGCCAAAGTCCCAGTCGATATTGGCCCCGGGGCTGGCGTAGTTAATAAAGTCGACGGTAAAAGGTTGGCAGCCAATCCGATCGGAGGCATCAAAAAAGGCTTGTACATCGGCGGGCTCCACCAAAATATCCTGACTAGCCGTATCGATTCCACAGTTATTGGCGGCAATGAGGGTGATGGTGTACAAACGGGGGAGGGTATCTGCGATAAAAATTTGATTCATCGGCATCGAATCCGTGCTAATTTCACCATTACCAAAATCCCAAAAGAACTCCGTTGCACTACCCGTAGAGATGTTGGCAAATTCTACATCCAGAGGGGAGCAGTTGTTTTGAGGGACCGCACCAAATTCTGCCTCCGGTAGTGATTCTGCAATGACCACTGCATTATAGGCCCGACTACCACAAAAATTGCTCACCGTAAGGGTTACAATATAAGTGGTGTCGTTGAGGCCGCCTTCATAAGTCACAGGGGGTGGGTTGATTTCATTGCTGGTCTGACCATTACCAAAATCCCATTCAAAGTCCACCTCAAAACCCGAGCTTTGATTGGTAAAGTTGACATCAAAGGGGGCGCATCCTCTTTGGGTATCCAGGCTAAAGATCGGTTCTGGGGCCTGGGTCAAGAATAAATCTTGACGCATCGTGTCACTACAGCCAAAGGGATTGCGGACGATCAACGATACCACATAGGTGCCCGGGTTTTCGTAGAGGTGAATTGGATTAGTAGCAATAGAAGTGTTGCCATCGCCAAAGTCCCAAATGCTTTCGTAAGCAGGATTGGATTGATTGACAAAACTAATGGTGGTCAGTTCGCAAGCCACCGTAGGTATTTCAAAGTCGGCAGGCTCAATGCCTACCACCGTAATTTCTTTAGAAGCCGAAGCCGTACAGGCCAAAGAGGGATCAGTAAAAGTATAGCGCACCGTATGAACACCAACATCAGCAATAGTCGGATCAAAAACACCCGCCACCGGATCAATGATTCCCGGGCCACTCCACTGACCGCCAGCAGGCCCATCGGCTACTAGCTGTACCGCATCGTGATTGATACAATAGGATTCGGGCGCGCCGATTGTCAGATCGCTTAGGTCGATAACGACCACCACTTTCTGATCGCTTACTTTACAAGAGCCCGTTCCATGAGTATAGGTGATCAAATGAGAACCACCACCACTGATCGCAGGATCAAAGATGCCATTGAGGCTATCCACAATTCCAAATCCTGACCAAGTACCATTGGCGGGTTGAAAACCAGTGAGCTGAATCGGCCCTTCATCTAGGCAAAGACTATCGACGGGTCCCGCATCGATAGCTTGCGCCGAGATGATAGTAATGTCCAAGCTATCAAGGCTAGAACAAGTTGTCGTGGGATTTATATAAGTGTAGTAGAGCGTATATCCGCCGGGACCGGGGGTATTGACGGGATTAAAGACCCCGGAAGGCGTTACACCTTGACCAGTCCAGGTGCCGCCCGCCGGAGTGAAACCAGTTAGTTGGATATCATTGGGGAGAAAGCAATAAGATTGTGCTGGGCCTGCTTCGACCTCAGGTAGTTCGTAGATAATCATCGTTTTTTCATCATCCCCTTCACAACCATTAGCATCGATGTAGTGGTAATTGAGGGTATACACACCTACACCAGAGGCAATGGGATCAAAGGCATCTGTAGCATCGATCACCCCACCATTATTGGAAGTCCAAGTACCACCTAACGGAGATTCGCCCGTAAGGATGATGGGTTCATCACTTTCGCAAGCGGCCTGACTTTCTCCCGCAACCACCACGGGATTGGGAAAGACGGTGATTTGCATACTATCCAGCAGATCACAACCGGCATCAAGGAAAGAGTAGACCAAGGTATTGGTTCCCAAGGTAGTAGTGGAGGGGGTAAACCAGCCATTAGGACTAACTCCATTCCCCGACCAAATTCCACCGCCGGGGGAGGCGTTGAGTTGGAAACTAGGTTCTCCCAAGCAAAATTCCTGATCAGGAGCGAGGTGGATGACACCCGGTTCTTGGATGATGAAGGTATCCTGTACGATTTGAGAGCCGCATTGATTATCGACCCGCAAGGTATATACGTACTCCCCAGGGGAATTGTACTGGATACCGGAGGGAAATGGATTATTGGAAATAGGAGGATTGGCTCCGGGGAATTCCCATTGATAGTGGCTGATGGTACCTCCGTTGGGGGAAATACTGAGGTTGCTAGCGTCAAAGTTCAGAGTAGCTTGCTCGCAGAAGTCGGGGGCTGGAGTCAAGTTAACCAAGGGGGTAGAAGCAACGACGATGGTCGTATCCCAGGAAACGGAGCGACAAGGATTGGAGGTAACGAGGGTTACTTGATAGCTTCCGCTTTGTTGGAAGAGGACCTCTAGGTTTTCGGCGTGCAGATGGGAGCCATTGCTATACTGCCAGCCAGTGGAGGGGCTGATGTACCAGGCATAGGAGAGACTATCTCCGGTCGACTGGTTGAGAAAAGTTGCGGCGGTGGGGATGCATTCATCTGGTAAATTGGGGGAGGCACCAGATTGGAGGTCGTAATCGGCTCCGGCGATGGGGGCTTCCAGAATTTCGAAGCTCTGGCTAAAGGTCGCTGGGCCACAGGAGGGGCTGGTGATCGTCATGGTCACCGTGTAATTGCCAGGGGTAGAGAACACAATTTGGATTTGACTGGAACTGAAAATGTTGCCGCTCACTACAGTCCAATCGATTCCCGATACACCGGGGCTGATCACCCAGCTGGGAGAGAGGCTGGATTCACAGATGGAGGGATTGCCGCTGTAGACCTCATTGACATTGGAGGAGTTGTCGGTGATGGTGATGACATCGTCTTCACAAGCCAGGGTAGGATGGCTTAGGTCGAAAAAGGGGTCGGGAGGGGTGCTGACTTCGATGGGTTCGATGGTAGCTTGGGAGGAGCCACAGGGGTTGGAAGCTACAATCTGGACATCAAAGGCATTTTGGTAGTTGCCTGTGGAGGTACTCAGGCCACAAGAGGGGTCGAGAAAAGTATAGGTAAACACTGGGGGGACATTGGCTTGGGTATAGGATTGAATGAGAGTACCGCCGATATAGACGAAGTAATCGGTACCGGCGGGGTTATTGCCTGTGTTGGTGATGGGAAAGTCGATGGTGGCCGGCGCGCACAGCCCCACCGTATTCCCTGGATTAGCCAAACCGACTGAGGGGTTGGACCCATTATAAAACAGGTACTCTTTGACAGCCGTACAACCATTAATCCCGGTTACGGTTACCCGCAAATTATAATAACCATAACCATTATAGAGGTGGCTCAAAAAGGAGGAATTGGGAAAAGTAGTATTGTCATGGTTATCTACGGCACCGTCACCCCATTCGATCGTATAGGATTGGTTATCGGGGATGGTGGTAGAGGCGTTGAAAATCTGTAGTGTTGCTTGCGGGGTAGCACTACAAACGCGAATTAAAGTATCCTCCAAAATGGCATTGCCGGGCACGACGTCAATCGTGGGATCGGGTAGGGGAAGGCTAACTCCGCACTGGGCCCGTAACGAGGGGTTTAAACTAACTCCCAAGCAAAATAGAATTACCCAAGTGTATACTTTTCTCATAGGAAATCTGTTTTTTCCAAGTGATTTGAAAAAGGTCAATAATCGGTTATCAAGGGGCTATCTTCGAGTTACGGTTTTGGGAGTACTTTAAGTTTTGTGCTTCCCGGCATCGGTCAAGGACCTCCGGCGGGTGTTTTTCGTTCGGTTAAAATTTAGTTTTGTAAGTGTTTTAAAAAAATCTTGTACAATCCATGGCCCGCTTGGCAGAGCTTTTTCGGCTACCGCCAAATAGCCCGGGGACATCGTTGAAATTCCAGCGGAAAGCCGCTTCAATCACACCTCCGGCTCTTGATCCTAGCCCCGTCGTATTGGCATCATAGCTCAGCCCAACAAACATGTTATTGGATTTGCCAGGCTTTTTGGACTCGATGAAAGTACCAAAGGCTAAGATCAAGGCATTGGTGTTTTGCACCCCTGCCAGCGGTCTCTTGTT
>SPJL01003623.1_pt1 | contig 11389 bp, 9 predicted proteins | sample 3741751 | NCBI WGS metagenome assembly SPJL01 (sample SAMN10925998, study PRJNA522277) | cold seep metagenome | isolation source: Elba SIP-enriched marine methane seep metagenome, extraction at timepoint T3 | place: Italy: coast of Elba, Mediterranean Sea | reverse complement strand
TGGGCGTACGTTTTTCACTAGACGACTTTGGCTCGGGCGTATCTTCGTTTGGCTACCTGAATAACCTGTCTGTTGATTATCTTAAAATCGATGGGCAGTTTATTCAGGATTTGATCGACAATAAAATTGGTCAGGCAACCGTTAAATGCATAGCCGAAGTAGCAAAAGCCACGGGCAAGCAGACGATTGCCGAATGGGTGGATAATCCCAGCGTGGAGAGGATGCTTAAACAAATGGGGATTGACTACACGCAAGGGTATCTCAATCATAAGCCCGCACCATTATCCGAGATGCTGTCGAGTGAGTCGCTAGAGGCTTAGTTGTCTGACCAGGTGCTCAGCGCCAGCTTTGGTTAGATGTACTTTATCAAAAAACATCGGCTTGCCATTCACATGTAGGCTGCATTGTCCATTCGGACATAACTTGTTGTAGCTTGAGTTGTATTCATCTACTTCGTCCAGGTTTACTTCGAAGTAATGATTCATTTGCTGTCGATTCTTTTTAAACAAAAATCTGCCAAAGTCATAATTTAGAATCTCTGAATGCGCCAATATGATTGGAGCGCCAACATATAGCTGTGGGGAGGGGCCTACAACCACCACTCGGTGACCCAGTGATTTCAGTTGTTTGACGCGTTCTTTTAGTGGGGCAAGATCGTCGTCCTGCCACAATGCATAGAGAATAAATGTGTGAATATTGCTGCCTTGGGCTCGATAGTATTGTTGTACGACGTTGTCTAGCGCTTTGGCAATAGGGGACCATTTAAGCGGGTTTCCAGTGATATAGTCCAGCGCGGTGGCTTGCATAAAGCGTTTGTCCGGGTGCGCTTCCTGCAAGATAGTCACGAGATTGGCTGCAAGACTGTCACCCATAACAATGACATTTTCTTTATCAGGGTTGATCGTTAGGCAAGTTGCTTTGTCGTACTGGTTAACTTCACCAGCGACTAAAAAGCACTGGCCTTCACGGAACAGATCAGCGTGGATACTTGTTTCAGCGAAGTGTTGCTTGGCATCAGGAAACTGATTCCAAAAAGAATTCGTTCCCAATGCACTTAAAGTAACCATGGATGCTGAGATGAGCATTAAAGCAATTGGAGTGAAGGCTTTTTTGATGTTGATTAGTGGCTTGATACCGTGTCTGAATTTTTCTTCGATAAAGTACCAGGATAAAAAACCTAGGATACAGCTAGCAACAATCGTAAGCAGCTGAGTGATCGGATTGTTTAAAGAAATAAAGAGTCCAATAAAACAAACCACTGGCCAATGCACTAGATACAATGAGTAGGATAAATCGCCAATAAAGCGGAATGGTTTTGAGGCCAAAACCTGGTTAATGAGGGATTGATTTTGCGAGCCTATCAGCAAAAACATGGTTGCGAGTACAGGCAGCACAGCGCCAATGCCTGGGAAAATATAGTGCTCATGATAAAACAGCATCACGGGAATGAGTATTAGCATGCCAACCCATGAACATAGTTTAGAGAGTGAGGCTGGTAGTGTTTTTAACGATAAAAAAGCTACTGCTGCACCTGTTGAAAACTCCCAAGCACGAAACCATGGTAAATAAAAGGCGCTCGATTGATGGGTGTAGGTCTGATAAACAGCGAAAGCAAACCCAGCTGCTGTTAGGCCGAGGACTGTGGTGCGGACTTTTTCAGCCGTTGTCGTGCCGAATTTGCGATACAACCACCAGAGTAATAGTGGGAACATCAGGTAAAACTGTTCTTCCACACCCAATGACCAAGTGTGTAAGACTGGGTTAGTAATCCCACTGTCAAAGTAATCCAGCGTATTGTTAAAATAAAAATTTGACACGCCGAACGCTGCACTCACCAGCGCATAAAATAGCGTTGGATTTTCAGAGGTTGGCATTAAAAAGCCAAATAAGACCGTAGTGAATAGTAATGTAACGGCGAGAGCTGGCATTAAGCGCCACGCGCGGCGTTTGTAGAATTCAGCAAATGAAAATTGCTCAGACTCCATTTGCTTTCTAAGCAGCAGCGTGATGACGAAGCCAGAGATGACAAAAAAAACATCCACACCAACAAAGCCGCCTGCAATACCGGCGACTTGGGCATGAAATAAAAGCACCCCAATCACAGCAACGGCACGTAGGCCTTGTACGGATTGGATGCGAGAGCTTGATGTGTTTGAAGCATTACTAGGCATATGATCTAAAGGATAATCTAAAAAAAACTTTTTAAAATTGTAAATTAAATATCGTTTTGGGCTTTGATTGCCGCGTGATAGAGTATACGGCTTTGATGAAACTGCCTTGACACTATGTTCGAACGTTTTGTTGGCATGCGTTATACGCGTGCAAAACGTAAAAATCATTTTATCTCCTTTATTTCCCTGACCAGTATGATTGGCATCGCTTTGGGTGTCGCTGCACTGATTGTGGTGCTGTCTGTGATGAATGGATTTCAGCAGGAGTTGCGTACACGCATTTTAGGTGTGGCCTCACACTTACAAGTGACAGGTAGTCAAAATCGTCTGGATGACTGGCAAGCTGTTGCTGATGTGGTCAACCAGCAGCCCAAAGTGGTTGCAAGCGCGCCATTTGTGAATGCGCAAGCGATGTTGAGTCATGGTCAGGCCGTGCATGGGGTGATGGTGCGTGGTGTGAAGCCAGATTTGGAAAATACTGTGGCTGACCTTGGCCAGCATATGCGCATGGGTGAGCTAACAGACCTTGTGCCAGGTGAGTTTGGCATCGTATTAGGGACGGACCTTGCATATTCATTGGGTGTGCGCATGGGGGATAAGTTGGTCGTGATGGCGCCGCAAGGGCAGTTTACACCCACAGGGGTTGTGCCCCGCTTAAAGCAATTCACGGTGATAGGCATCTTTGAGATTGGCATGTATGAGTATGATGCTGGTTTGGCACTGATACATCTAGAGGATGCGGCTAAGTTGTATCGCATGGGGGACGCGGTTTCTGGCGTGCGCTTAAAACTGGATGACTTATTTGATGCGCCGCGCATTTCTTATCAAATGCAAGTCGACTTAAACACACAGTCACAGCAAGTTGGTGGTTATTATGTGACCGACTGGACACAGCGTCATGCGAACTTTTTTCAGGCGGTGCAATTAGAAAAACGCGTGATGTTTATTATTTTGACGCTGATTGTTGCGGTCGCGGCATTTAACATTGTTTCGACTTTGGTGATGGCGGTGACGGACAAGCGTGCAGACATCGCAATCCTGAAAACACTAGGTGCCAGCCCTGGCAGTATTATGCGGATTTTTGTGATTCAAGGTGCGTTGATAGGGTTGATTGGTACCGCTGTTGGTGCGGTGGCGGGTGTCTTGATCGCAATGAATATTGATACCATCACTCCCTTTATCGAAGAGCTGCTGCATGTGAAGTTTTTATCTAAAGATGTATATTACATCAGTGACTTGCCCTCACAGGTGATCTGGTCTGATGTGATCTGGATTGTGGTAATTTCGATTGTGTTAAGCCTGCTGGCGACACTCTATCCAAGCTGGAAAGCCAGCCAAATTCAGCCTGCGGAGGCTTTGCGCTATGAATAATTCTGTGGTTGTATTGCAGTGCCAGGGTTTATGCAAAGCCTATGAAGGCTTGTCGGTGAATGTGTTAAACGGGATCGATTTAACCATTCACGCAGGTGATCAAGTGGCGATTGTCGGTACATCAGGTTCTGGTAAAAGTACTTTGTTGCACTTGATGGGTGGATTGGATGTTCCAAGCGCTGGTCATGTGACATTGATGGGGCAAAATCTAAACCAGTTAAATGCTACAAGACAGGGGCAGCTGCGCAACAAGCATCTAGGCTTTGTTTATCAGTTTCATCACTTGTTGCCTGAGTTTACCGCGCTGGAGAATGTGGCGATGCCACTCTTGATTCGTCGTATGGTACGTGAAGAAGCCTTAAAGCTTGCAGCGCTTGAGTTGAGTAAAGTAGGTCTTGAGCATCGGTTGCATCATATGCCAAGTGAGCTTTCAGGTGGTGAGCGGCAGCGGGCTGCAGTTGCTCGCGCATTAGTGACTTCGCCAAAATGTATTTTGGCTGATGAACCAACAGGTAACCTTGACCGAAGTTCTGCACAGAGCTTGTTTGCGCTCTTGAAAGACCTGAACCAATCTGCGCAACTAAGCCTAGTTGTCGTTACACATGATCTTGCGCTTGCAGATCAAATGCAGTTTTGTTATCGCTTGGTCGATGGTCGTTTACAGGCGGTAGAATAGGCTGCGGGGGGAGGCAGTCCCAGATGATTAAAACTGCTTGTTTTGTATCGGGTGTCTGGTGGGTGCAGCATATGGCACAGCTTCCAGCGCTGGGGTTAATGCTGCTGATGACAGCATTTATCATTGTCACCTTGCTCAATCTAAACAAGCTGCAAAAATCTTTTTCTTTCTTTAATCCTATTATTTGTATGGCGCTGCTGTTTGCGGGTGTTTCCTGGGCTTCAGCAATGGCACACTGGCGACTTTCTGATGCGCTGCCAGTCGCATGGCAGCAACAAGAAGTCGAGGTGATTGGTGTTGTTGCCAGCCTGCCAGAGGCCTCGACGTCGCGGACGCGTTTTCTTTTTGATGTAGAAAAGGTCTTAACCCCTAGGGCTGTAGTGCCAAGTCATATCAGCTTAAACCTTTACCCGTCTAGTTGGCGGCAGGTTAGTCAAGCGCCTTTAATGAATTTAAAGTCAGGAGAGCGCTGGCAGTTTACGGTTAAGCTCAAACGTCCGCATAGCAGCTTGAACCCACATGGGTTTGATTATGCTGGCTGGGCGTTAGCGCAAAACATTCGCGCAACGGGTTATGTGCGTACCAAGCACGCAATGATGAAGCTGCAGGGGTTTGTCTGGCGTCCAAAATATGGCATTGATCGTCTTCGCGGTGTCATTCAACAACATATTCATGCATTGTTACAAGGGCCTCTGGCAGGCGTGATCACTGCATTGGTGATCGGAGAAGATGCAGGAATTCAAACTGACACCTGGGATTTGATGCTGCGTACCGGGATCACACATTTGATGGCTATCTCAGGCCTTCACATCACCATGTTGTCAGGGCTGGCATTTGCGGTAGTTTACACTGGTTGGAAGTGCTCATCACGATTGCTCATGTTGTTGCCAGCTAGAAAGGCTGCCATCTTGTCGGGTGCAATTGTTGCGTTAATGTATGCTTTATTAGCAGGTTTCTCTGTGCCGACGCAGCGTACTTTTTATATGTTAATGGTATTTGCAGTGGCTTTATGGTCTGGGCGGCAGGTTAATATCGCTCAGGTCTTATCCATGGCATTATTAGTGGTTGTGTTGCTCGATCCATGGGCAGTCAGCGCAGCAGGGTTCTGGTTATCATTTGGTGCAGTGGTAGTGATCAGTTTTGCGCTCAATGCCCGAGTTGCGCAACCGCATTGGCTATATGCTGCCATCAAAACACAGTGGGCGGTAACCTTAGGTTTATTACCAGTGTTGATTTTGTTATTTCACCAAGCCTCGATTATTTCGCCATTGGCTAATGCGGTAGCGATTCCAGTAGTCAGTTTGCTGGTGACACCACTGGCTTTGCTCGGCGGTTTTTTGCAAATTGACTGGCCTATTTTAGTTGCCCATTGGGGCTTGGCGCAGTTAATGGTTGCACTCAATGGGCTGGATAGCTTACCCGTTTCATTATGGGCACAATCAGCACCTCCTTTATGGTCCGTAGCACTGGCGATCATTAGTGTGGTTTGTTCGCTGCTGCCTCAAGGCGTGCCCTTGCGGTACTTTAGCCTCATGGGGCTGTTGCCAATGTTATTGGTTGAGCCAGAAAGGCCGCAAGTTGGTGAGCTTAAGGTAACTGTGTTGGCCGTCGGGCAAGGTTTGGGGGTGCATTTGCAAACGGCCACACATGACCTGATGTATGATACTGGTCCGCAATACAATGTGCATACCAATGCTGGTAAACGTGTAATCTTGCCATACCTTCGTGGCGAGGGCGTCCAGCAGTTGGATATGCTGATTCTCTCACATGATGATAACGACCATACTGGAGGAGCAGTGTCGATAGTTGGTGCAATGCGGGTGAGTGAGGTACTAAGCAGCTTTGCACTGACACATGATTTAAATGATGCTAATCAACAGCGCTGTGAGGCAGGGCAGCAGTGGGTTTGGGATGGTGTTTTATTTGAAGTGTTATATCCAAATGCAGATATGCTTGCAGACGCCAATTTTAAGGATAATGACAAAAGCTGCGTGCTTAAAGTGAGCAGCGATGCAGGCAGTATTTTGCTGACCGGAGATATTGAGCGTCACGGTGAACAAGCGTTGCTGGAAGATAAGCGTTTGCAAAGTGAGGTGCTGTTGGTGCCTCATCATGGCAGCCGTACTTCATCTACAAAGCGCTTTCTCGAAGCTGTTAGTCCGAGTCATAGTGTCATTGCGAATGGGTATTTAAATCATTTTCATCACCCTAATGACAAGGTGATGTCTCGCTATCGGGCAATTGATTCCAGTGTTTATCGTACAGACTTGGATGGTGCCGTGCGCCTGTACTTCAAAACGACAGGTGATATAGAGCATCAACTTGAAGTTATTCGGTGGCAAACAAGAGTTCCAAGATATTGGCGAGATAGTGTAGAATCTAGCCTTTGATTGGTACTCAGTACTATTGTTGAATGAGCTGCAATGTTGGGTAGCGCTAAAATAAAAGGAAAAAACTGTGTGGGAAATTATTAAAGATGCAGGTTGGCCGATTTGGCCGTTGATTATTGCTTCGATTATTGCGGTAGCAATTATGATCGAGCGCGCTTTTGCGTTGCGCAGTAATATCATTGCGCCTGAAAACTTGTTTCCTGAAGTGCAAAGCTGGTTGGCAAAAGGTGGTGTGGGTAAAGAAACTATTGCACGCCTTAAAAAGCATTCAATGCTGGGGCGTATTTTTGCTGCTGCGCTAACGAATATCAATAGCTCTAGAGAAATCACTAAAGAAGCGATTGAAGAGGTCGGTCGTGCTGTCGCACATGATCTGGAAAAATATTTGACCACATTGGGCACCATCGCAACCATTGCGCCATTGCTTGGTTTGCTGGGTACGGTCATTGGTATGGTTGAATTGTTTGGTGCGTTTAAAGATACAGGGCATGATGTATCGCAATTTGCGCGCGGTATCTCTGTCGCGTTGTATAACACGGCGGGCGGTATTATCGTGGCTGTGCCTGCTATGATTGCTTATCGTTATTTCCGCGGTAAAGTGGATGCTTTATTGGTAGACATGGAGCAGCAGGCGATTAAGCTTGTTGAGCTGATTCATGGTGAGCGAAAATAGCTTAGCTTAAATAACATAGTTAAAGTAGGAATCTTCATGAATTTTCAACGCGGCAAGCGCTCTGAAGAGCTGGAAATGAATCTGGTGCCACTGATCGATGTGCTACTGGTAATTATTATTTTCTTGATTGTGAGTGCAACGTTTACCAAAAACAATGAGTTGGAAATCAACTTGCCAACGGCTGAGGCAAATGAGTCTCAGCAAAAACCTGTCTCGATCGAAGTTGGCATTGATGCTGATGGTAAAATGACCATTGACGGTAAATTGTTAGATCAAGCAACGATTGCTACCATTGGCGATGCATTAAAAACGGCGGTCAATGGACGTGCTGCGCCAACCATTATTATTAATGCGGATGCTAAAACCACGCATCAATCTGTGATCGATGTCATGGAAGCATCGCGTACAGCAGGTTATACCCATATTACGTTTGCAACAGAAGCCGTTGCCCAATAGGCGTCATGTCTGTTGGTGGTGCTTGCCAACGTTGTGGTGTGATTATTCATGAGTAAACGAAAATCCAAAAAAACCCCTCTGCCTGAAATTAAGAATCCAGGATTCCTTTATAAGCGGCTGATCAAGCACGCTTGGCGCTATAAGTTAGTTTTTCTCTCTGCAATTATTTCGCTCACTATACTGTCACTGAGTAATACCGGCTTTCTGGCAGTCATTAAAAAAGTGACTGATGAGGGTTTTGTGCAAAAGGCCGAAGGATCACAGTTGCTATTGCCATTTATATTGATGAGTTTAATGATTGTCCGTGCCTTGGCAGGCTTTGCTTCCACTTATTCTATGCGTGTCGTCGCTCGGCGAGTTGTAGAAGATTTTCGTAAACAGATGTTCGGTTCTTTAATGCGCTTGCCCGTGACCTTTTTCGATGCTCGCTCGAGTGGGGAGCTGGTTTCCAAACTCAGTTATGATATAGAGCGTTTGTCAGTAACCACAACCCGTTCATGGTTCGTGTTCTTGCGAGATGTCTTGACAGTGATTGGTTTGATTGCCTATATGTTGTATCTAGACTGGCAACTAACCATTATCTTCGCTGTGATCTTGCCATTTATTGGTTTTTATTTAAAGCGTGTAACCCCTAAGCTTAAACGCAACGCTAATGAAGTGCAGGCAAGTATGGGTGAAATGACGCAGGCTGCTGAAGAGGCAATTTCAGGTCAGCGCATTGTGAAGATTTTTGGTGCGCAAGAGATTGAAACCAGGCGTTTTTCAGAGATTGTGACTAATAATCGAAAGATCGAGTTGCGTTTAACGCGCATCTCAGGGCTAAGTAGTTTTGTTGTAGAAGTATCAGCAGCGCTGGCTCTGGCTTTGGTCATTTATTACGCAATCGGTAATTTTACCGCAGGTGAGTTTGCCGCTTTTATTGGTGCGTTGTTGATGTTGATCTCGCCAATGAAGAATATCGCTAAATCAAATGAAGACTTTCAAACAGGTTTGGCTGCGGCACAAAGTATTTTTGACGTTGTGGATGCTAAACAAGAAATTGACGAAGGTGAAATGGTGCTTGCGCGTGCCAAAGGTAATATTGAGTTTCGTCAAGTAAGCCTGCAATATGAAAATACAGATCACCCCGCACTCAATCAACTTAGCTTCAATATCCAGGCTGGTGAAAAAGTGGCACTGGTTGGACGTTCAGGCGGCGGTAAGACCACATTGGTCAATTTGTTGCCACGTTTTTACGAACACCAAGAAGGGCTGATTCTGCTGGATAATATTGATATCCGTGCTGTGAAGCTAAGCAGCCTCCGGGAACAGTTCGCGCTAGTTAGTCAGGATATCGTACTGTTTAACGATACAATTTTTAATAATATTGCTTATGGTAGTGAGCCGCCTGCGAGCGAAGCGCAAGTGATAGCCGCAGCTAAGGCCGCACATGCCTGGGAGTTTATCGAGAAATTTCCCGACGGGTTGAATAATATGATTGGTGATCGTGGTGTACGTCTGTCTGGTGGTCAGCGCCAGCGGCTTGCTATCGCACGTGCCATTTTAAAAGATGCGCCAATTTTGTTATTGGATGAGGCGACATCAGCGTTGGATACTGAGTCAGAGCAGCATGTGCAAGCCGCCCTAGATGAGTTGCTGCAAAATCGCACTAGTATCGTCATCGCCCACCGTTTGAGTACCATTGAAAATGCTGACCGTATATTCGTTATGGATGGCGGTAAAATTATTGAAACTGGCACACATCAATCATTGATGGAATTAAATGCACACTATGCCAAGCTCTATCAAAAAGAGTTTGTCTAGTTGCTTTCGGCAGTTTGCCATTTGGTTGCCAAAACAATGGCAGAAAGTGTCTTGGCCACAGTTTTTTTTGTTCCCAGTTACTTTGTTGTTTTACTTGTTGGTGCGCGTACGTGCTCTTTTCTACGATTGGGGACTAATTCAACAAGTGCATTTGCCCGTCCCAGTTGTTGTGGTTGGTAATATTACAGTGGGCGGTTCAGGTAAGACGCCACTAACCATTGCCCTAGTCAACACTCTTAAAACATTGGGGCTAAAGCCTGGCGTGATTAGTCGGGGTTATGGGCGTGAAACTAACACCGTATTGTCAGTAAAAGTAGACAGCTTGCCATCTGAAGTTGGTGATGAACCTTTGTTGATTGCCCGTAGAGCGCAGTGTCCAGTTTTTGTCGGTGCAAATCGTGTTCAAGCAGGTAAAGCATTGTTAGACGCAAATCCGGATTGCAATATTCTTGTCAGTGATGATGGTTTGCAGCACTATCGCTTAGCCCGAGATTATGAAATTGCAGTGGTTGATGGTGAGCGGGGTTTTGGTAATCAGTGGTTGCTACCTGCTGGCCCGCTGCGTGAACCAATGCAGCGTTTGGATACAGTGGACGCTATTGTTTACAATCAGCAGTCTACAATACGTAAAAATGAGATTTTGCATTGGCAAGATAAGGTGTGCGAGATGCAGTTGGCGCCAGCTGACTTATATCAGTTATTGGCACCACAACAAACCGCGTCAGCGAGTCAGTTTGAGCAGCGTAAAGTTGCAGCAGTAGCTGGGATTGGTCATCCGCAGCGCTTTTTTGATACATTGAGTGCGTTAGGGCTTTCATTTGAGCCAATTGCATTTGCAGATCATCAAGTTTATGATGCTTCTGACTTTAAAAATATCGATGCAGACGTGATTATTGTGACAGAAAAAGACGCGGTAAAATGTGAAGGACTTGCAGATGATCGCTTTTGGGTGCTGCCAGTGAATGCAGCGCTGTCTCCCATATTGGTCACTGCGCTTGTAGAAAAATTACAGCAAGTAGAAGAGGATAGCCGCTGATGGATACGAAATTACTAGACTTATTAGTCTGCCCCGTAACAAAGGGTAAGCTGAAATATGATCAACAAAAACAAGAGCTGATTTCAAAATCTGCCAAATTGGCTTATCCCATTCGCGATGGTATTCCCGTAATGTTGGAAGAGGAAGCAAGGCCACTGACTGAAGAAGAGTTAGCGTAATGTCATTTAAAGTCGTCATCCCTGCGCGTTATGCAAGCACGCGTTTGCCAGGTAAGCCTTTGCTGGATATTGCAGGTAAGCCTATGGTAGTACATGTTGTGGAAAAAGCCATTGCCAGTGGGGCAGAATCCATAGTCGTCGCGACTGATGATTCGCGTATTGAGTCAGCTATTGCTGCGCTTGGCTATGAGGTGGTGATGACCAGTGCATCACATCAGAGTGGTACAGATCGCATTGCTGAGGTCGTGGAAAAAATGAACTGGGCAGATGATGATGTGATCGTCAATGTTCAGGGAGATGAACCACTGATAGAGTCGGATATTATTGCTTCCGTTGCAGCAAGTTTGCACCGTAATGTTAACTGTGTATGTGCGACAGCTTGCTTTAAGCTTGATGCAGCCAAAGACTTTTATAACCCAAATGTTGTAAAGGTCGTGTTATCGAAATCTGGTAGAGCAATGTATTTTTCGCGTGCACCGATTCCTTTTCCTAGAGATGCATCACAAGATACAGAGTTAACTTGGGATGCTTTTCAGCATATTGGGCTGTATGCATACCGCGTTGGCTTTTTAAAAACCTATAACAGTCTGCCAGCAACTGAGTTGGAGCAGGTGGAAAAGCTGGAGCAATTACG
>SPJL01017340.1_pt1 | contig 11445 bp, 5 predicted proteins | sample 3741751 | NCBI WGS metagenome assembly SPJL01 (sample SAMN10925998, study PRJNA522277) | cold seep metagenome | isolation source: Elba SIP-enriched marine methane seep metagenome, extraction at timepoint T3 | place: Italy: coast of Elba, Mediterranean Sea | reverse complement strand
GGCATGGACAAAGCCTTCTGGCAATTCCAAGGTAGCTCGGCGGCTCAAGATCACATTGAGTCGGTCGGAATAAAGCATATCCTCCGATTCGTAGCTCACCCGGCCCATGATAAAGGCCTGGCCTGCCGTCACCCGGCGGAAGTTTTCCCAGTCCGCCGGTAATTTCCACACCAACTTGTTATCTTTTCCCAATACCCGATTTTCACTCATCGCGGCAATTAGTGCGATTTTTTGCATAGATTTGACTTCTGAGGTTATGATAATCTTTTCCTAAAAAACACAACTTAATCTTCCATATCTAGTTTAAATGGATAAATCTAGCGCATTTTAATCCATCCAACAAAAAAACGATCCTATGCCTGAGAATAAAGGGGGAAAACCCAATCAAAATCAAATCAGTATCGATTTGCCAGAAGATGTAGCGGAAGGCTTGTACGCCAATCTGGCGATTATTACGCATTCCAGCTCCGAGTTTGTCCTCGACTTTATCCGCATTATGCCCAATGTTCCCAAGGCCCGAGTAAAGGCCCGGCTGATTCAAACGCCTCAACATGCCAAGCGTCTGATGCGGGCATTGGCCGACAATATTAAGAAATACGAACAGCAGCATGGCCCGATCGACGAGCCGGAACAACCACCTTTTCCTCCAATGAATTTTAATACTCCGACAGCACAAGCTTAAAAGATGCTTCTTGGATTAAGCGCAATTCCCTATTTTTGAATATGGTTGTGCTGAGATTACTTCTCCTTATGCTCGGGATGGGGCTGTTTCCTTTGTGGATCAGTGCCCAGCAATACCAGTTGAATACCCTCAATATCTACGAGGGCTTCTCTAAAGGTCTGGTAAAAGACGTGATCACTGATGATCTGGGGATGGTTTGGTTGGCTACGGACGAAGGGCTGATCCAGTTTAATGGGGAGAATGCTGCATTTTATAAAGATGAACTAGAGGGTGGCTTCGCCAAAACCCTACTCCGTCGCCGTGATGGTTCACTTCTAGTCGCTTATGATCTGGGAGTTACCGAAATTCGCAGCCTGCCGGACACTGTTCATTTTCGCAATATCCTCGCTGGCGAGCACCGCGATACTAAAGACAAGCTTTTTTACCCCAAATCGCTCTATGAAACCCAGAACGGGGAGTTATGGATTGGGGAAAACGCCGCGATGGCTCGCTATAGCAAGGATGGCCAATTGCGCAAATATCCTTTTGCAGAAAAAGATTGGAGCAATAATATTTTCCACAATTTCTCTGCGGTTGAAGATGCGGAAGGGCGCCTTTGGGTAATATCCTTCCAAGGTAACCTGTATTATTTTGATCCCGTCGAAGATCGCTTTATCGAAAGCGACCTATCCTGTAACATTGACGAGGTAAGCGGCTTGATTACAGTGGGCGAAGGGCGTTTTTGGGCAACGGCTTATAATGGCGTTTTCGAACTTACCATAACCGAAACGGAGGTCAGTTGCCAACAAATTCAGGGTATTGAAAAGGTTTCCTGTGGGATTTTGGTCGATCAAAACAATCTCTACGTTGGTACTTGGGATCAAGGCCTATATTACTACGCGCTTGATCGGCCCGAGATGGGTTGGGAAAAAATCAACTCGCTTCCTTTCGAACAGGTGATTGGGCTGAGTTATGACCATCAGAATGGCCTTTGGGTTGGAGGAAATGATAATATTGCCCTTTTGACGCCGACCTTTTTTAAAAACTACCAATTCGACCTCGCCGAAGTCCCCGTTGAAGCCATCCAACTACTGCCCGACTCTAATCTACTGATTGGCAGCTCCGATCAACTTTATACCCTTCAAAAACAAGAAGAAGAATGGGTCGTTACGGACCCCCTACCCTTGCGGGGCGTTATTCCTACGGCCTTTCACCTCGACGCCGATACCCTCTGGCTAGGTACGCTGATCGGCGAATTGCGCCGCTACGAAGATTTACAGATGCCGGGGCAAACGATCAGTTCTATTCCACATTCCTCCAATTCGATTACGGCAATCCATAAGGATCGCAATAATAATCTATGGGTGGCGGGCAATGGTAATTCTGGTCTCATTCGCCGCAATCCTCAAGGAGAATTTCGTTTCTTTAAAAATGGAGGCCTCGGTAATAGTCGCATCGTCTATGAGCTGCCCAATGGTACCATCGTAGCCGGAGGTGGTTATTTGGAAAGTTATTTGTTTTTCTTCGATGCTCTGAAAGAGGATTTTGTCGACCTAAGCGTTCCCTTCCCTTTTCCCGTGAGTAAAAACTTTGTGGTAGAAGATATTGCCATGCTCAATAGTAGCAATTTGTTGCTCGCCACTACTGACGGCTTGATGAAGTATAGCTTAGCCGTTGGGAAAAGGGAGGAGGAAAAAATTTCGCGGATCGACTTGATCAAAGTGCCCATCGACGAGCCCATTAAGGCCATTACCAAGGCCGATGATGGTACCTACTGGATTGCCACCACCAGCGGCTTGATCGCCTATAATGGCTATTCTGCCCTCCGATTTGATAAAAACAGCGGTTTGCCCAGCAATAATCTGAGTTATCGCGGTCTGCAATTGGATAAAGAGCAAAACCTCTGGGTGGCGACGTCCACCGGATTGGCCTTTTTTCGAAAAAATAGTGTCAATAATAATTTTACCCCTCAGCCCATTTTGCGCTCCCTCCGGGTCAATAAGCAAAAGGTGGAATATCCTCAAATGGAAGGGGCGCTAAAGATTCCGTTCCAATCGGCACTGGAAATTGGTTTTCAAAGCCTTTCCTACCCCATCAACAAACTTCGCTATCAAACGCGGGTTCTAGAGGTCGACGCCAAGTGGTCGCAACCGACTCAGGCGCCCTATGCCCTGATCTCTGGGCTTTCGGGAGGCAGCTATACCTTTCAGGTTCGGGCCCAACAGCAAGGAGGTTACCTCTGGAGTAGCCCTCAAACGGTCTATTTCAAAGTGGCCAGCCCTTGGTATCGCAGCTTGTGGGCCATTATCCCCATTTTTATCGTGATCCTGGGACTATTTTACGCGCTAGCGAGGTTGTACAATTGGACTTTGATCCAACAAAATGAAAGATTGGAGGAGATTATCCGCGAACGCACCGTCGAAATCAAGGAGCAACAAGCCGAAATAATTGAGCAAAAGAATCAAATCATCGAACAAAATGAGCAGTTCCGCATTTTAAAAGAGCAGCAGTTTGAGCAGGAGATCAACTATAAAAATAAACAGTTGACCACCTATACGCTTCACCTGATGCAAAAGAATGAGGCATTGAAAGAACTGCGTCAAAAGATATTTAGTAGCTTGCGAAGTAAGGATAAAGCCAAACTCAGTCAATCAGAGTTGAATTCTTTCCTTTCCTTGATCGACTTTAGTTTTCACAAGGATCGAGAGTGGAAAAACTTTAAACTTTACTTTGAAAAGGTACACGTAGGATTTTTCGAAAACCTCAAGAAACAGCATCCCGAGCTCAGTCTGCTAGAGCTCCGTCACTGTGCTTTAATTCGGCTCAATCTTACCATTCCAGAGTCCGCCACCATCCTCGGAATCTCCGCCGAGAGCGTCAAAACGGCCCGTTTTAGGATGCGCAAAAAAATGAACATTCCCTCTCAACCCGAAATGGTTGAGGAAATCATGCGGATTTAAGCCAATTTCTCAAAATATACTAAAACACTGACTTTCAAACCATTAAGTCGATCTGTCAACTTTTTGTAACCTTGTTTTTAATGGTGTTAACTGTTAAGATAATTGGTAGCACCAAATTCAGATATTACTTTTGCTAAACGCTAAGACAGCCAAATATTCCTTTCTTTTCGGCTGCAATACATTCTAAAAAACTGGTATTTAATATTCCTTCAATCAACGTCTTGATAGTTGGCCTAGAGGTCTATTGTATCAAACGTAACTCTTTCTGTATGAACTTAAAAAATAACAAACTCCTACAAAACCTGTCTGCACTGCTATTATTGCTTTTGCTGGCAGGGCCCAGCTTCGCACAGCGAAGTATCAGTGGCTCGGTGACCGATGAAACCTCGGGCGAGCCACTAATCGGTGCCAATATCCTCGTGGCTGGCACGAGTACTGGTACCGCCACCGATTTTGATGGAAATTTCACTCTCGAAGTTTCTGAGACCGCTACCGAATTGAGAATCTCATACACTGGTTATGCAGAAAAAATAGTCGCACTGACGGCTACGAACAATTATGTCATCTCCATGTCCGAAGGGACGCTTCTAGAGGAAGTCGTCGTAATCGGCTATGGTAGCGTAAAAAGAGAAGATGCAACTGGCTCAATTCAACAAGTAAATGCGGAAGACTTTAACCGCGGCTCGATCACCTCTCCTCAAGAATTGCTCGCGGGTAAAGTAGCCGGGGTACAAATTACGACTCCCGGTGACCCTGGTGGAAAATCTATCATTCGGATTCGGGGAGGTTCCTCGCTTAGTGCATCCAACGACCCTCTGATCGTGATTGATGGCGTTCCGGTGGCCAATGATGATGTATCAGGTGCTCGTAACCCGCTCAATATCATCAACCCTAATGATATCGAAAGTATCACCGTCTTAAAAGATGCCTCTGCCACTGCCATTTATGGTTCGCGGGCCTCAAACGGGGTTATCCTCGTAACGACGAAGAAGGGTAAACTCGGTAAAAAGATCTCGATTGATTATAACGGATCGATTTCTACCAGCTCTGTCGCCCAGACCTTGGAGGTCCTTTCGGCGTCGGAATATCGGGCATTGATCGAAGAAAGATTTGACGAAGGGCATCCGGCTCGTGGTATCTTAGGCAGTGCCGACACCGATTGGCAAGATGTGGTGTACCAACAGGCCTTTGGTCAGGATCATAACCTCAACTTCTCTGGTGGTATCGGTTTCCTCCCCTACCGACTCTCTTTAGGCTTGTCGGACAAAGAAGGGATCGTACAAACGGATAAATTTAACCGTAAAACCGTTGCCCTTAACCTGACGCCAGGTTTTCTAGACAATACCTTGCAAGTAAAACTGAGTGGTAAATACATGCAGGTCAATAACCGCTTTGCCGATAAAGGCGCCATTGGCGCGGCAGTGGCCTTTGATCCTACCCAACCTGTACTCGACTCCGAAAGTCCCTTTGGTGGCTACTACACTTGGGTACAAGATAGCTTGCCCAATACCATTGCCACTAAGAACCCATTGGCCTTGTTGGAACAAAAGAATAACCGATCTTCAGTATACCGCTACATCCTCGGCGGACAGATTGACTACCGTTTTCCTTTCCTCCCCGACTTGCGGGCTAACCTGAATCTGGCCTACGATTATTCTAAAGGGGAAGGAACCGAAGATATTCCTGAAATCGCGGCCTTTTCTTTCTCAGATGGTGGTTTGGACAAGGAATACGAGCAAATCAAACGCAATGAGTTGTTGGAGTTTTACCTCAACTATGGTAAAGACTTTGGCGGTTCTTCGCTCAATGTCTTGGGAGGTTACTCTTGGCAACGTTTTTTCAAAGATTTCTACGAATTTGCGACCAATGTATCGGGTAGTGAAGTCATTACTCCCGAAAAACTCGACCCAAAAGAAAATTATCTGATCTCACTTTTTGGTCGGGTCAACTATTCGATCCAAGATCGTTACTTGGTTACGGCTACCTTACGTCGAGACGGAACCTCTCGTTTCTCTCCTGACAACCGCTGGGGTCTTTTCCCTGCCGCGGCTTTGGCTTGGAAGGTAGTAGACAGTCAAAGTCCTAAAGGGGCCTTGTCCAACTTGAAGTTGCGTGTAGGCTGGGGGGTAACGGGTCAGCAAGACCTCAACGAAGATTTTTACCCTTATCTACCTCGCTACGTAGCTAGTCAGGAAAATGCAGAATACATCTTTGGCGATAGCACTTATACCACGCTACGTCCGGGTGGTTATGATATTAACCTCAAGTGGGAAGAAACGACAACCTATAATATCGGCGTCGACTTTGGTTTCCTCAACGATCGGATTACAGGTTCGGTAGAACTTTACCAACGTGACACGCGCGATCTACTGAACTTTATTAATGTTCCTGCGGGTTCTAACCTCACCAACTTTATCAATACCAATGTTGGTGATTTGACCAATCGCGGAGTTGAGTTTTCGTTGAATGCGACGGCTATCCGCAAGGAAAATTTTAATTGGGACATTGGCTTTAACGTTACGGCCAATCAGAACGAAATCACTAAACTCACAGCAACAGATGATCCCAATTATGAAGGTGTAATCACTGGCGGCATTGCTGGTGGTGTAGGGAACAATATCCAAATTCACCGGGTAGGTTTCCCTTCCAACTCCTTCTACGTCTTTGAGCAAGTCTACGATGATAATGGCTTACCCATCGAAGGGCTTTATGTAGATCGCAACAACGATGGCCAAATTACTCCTGATGATCGTTACATCCTGGAGAATCCTGCCCCAGACCTCTTCTTTGGTTTCAACACCGCCCTGAGTTACCAAAGCTTCGAATTGTCTATGGCTGGTCGGGCTACCGTTGGCAACTACGTTTACAATAACAACCTCTCCAACCTTGGTAATTACAATTCTTTGTACAACAGTACCAATTACCTCGAAAACATTCACGCCAACTACGCTTCGATTGACTTTGCGGTACCTCAGTTTTTTAGTGACCACTTTATTCAAAATGGTTCCTTCCTACGGATCGACCACGTCACCCTGTCTTACACGCTACCAAAATTCTTTGAGAAGCTCAGTTTTGCCAAGGTATTCGCTACCGTCCAGAATCCTCTGTTGATTACTCAATACGACGGGATCGATCCTGAGATTTTGGAAAAAGACAACTACGGAATTGACAAGAACCTCTATCCACGTTCTCGGACGATTCTGTTTGGTCTGAACGTCAATTTTTAAGCGCTAACTCAACTAACCCCAATAGCGATCGGTGTATCGCTTATTGGAATCAAAATAGTCAATTATGAACTTTAAAGCATATAGCCAATTAAGCCTTTTCCTTTTCGGGATGGTACTGGTCTTATCCTCTTGCTTCAACGACCTCAACACCATTCCACTGGATGAAGACGAAATTACTTCCGCCGTGGTTTATGATTCGCCGGAAGCATACAAACAAGTACTTGCCAAGCTCTATGCGGGCTTAGCGGTAAGTGGCCAAGAAGGCCCTGCAGGTAATCCTGATATCAATGGTGTTGACGAAGGTTTTTCGACCTACTTGCGTCAGTACTGGAAGGCACAGGAATTATCTACGGATGAAGCGGTAATCGCTTGGAACGATGGCAATATTCACGATTACCACCAGCAAGATTGGGATTCGAATAATGAATTCATCACTGCCATGTACTACCGTGTTTATTACCAGATTCCTTTGTGTAATGAGTTTCTACGGGAAACTACCGATGAAAAATTGGACGAACGTGGTATCGACCAAGGCCTTCGTGCCGACATCGCTTTCTATCGCGCCGAGGCCCGTTTCCTACGTGCCCTGAGTTACTGGCATGCCCTCGATATGTTTAGAAACGTACCCTTTATCACCGAAGAGGACCCCATTGGTTCTTTCTTCCCCGAGCGGACTACCGCTAGTGATTTGTTTCAATATATCGAATCGGAATTATTGGCGATTGAAGGGAATTTGATAGCCCCTCGCCAGAATGAATATGGCCGGGCCGACCAAGCAGCCGCTTGGATGGTACTCGCCAAGCTTTACCTCAATGCTCAAGTATACGTGGGCAGTGATCGCAATACGGATTGCATTACCTACTGTAAGCGAATCATCGATGCAGGATATGCGCTTGACCCCAACTATGGTCACATGTTTATGGCCGACAATCATACCTCGGAAGAAATTATCTTCCCTATTGTTTTTGACGGTTTGGCTACGCGTACTTGGGGTGGAATGACTTTCGTTATTCATGCCGCCATTGGTGGTAGTATGGATGCCGCTTCCTTTGGAATGGACGGTGGCTGGGGAGGAACCCGGACCACTAGCGCCTTGGTCAATAAATTCCCTGCTACGGGGGGCAGTGAGTTAGTATCTGCCAACCCTGGAAATACTTACCCTGACCTTCATGTCCCGGGTTCGTACCAAGAATGGGACCCAGCCAATGAGAATACGGTGATCACTTCTATCAATGATGATGGTACCTACGAGGGCTACCTCTATTTTGCGGAAAGCGGTGCATTCAAAATTACAGATGGCCCAGCATGGGATACCAACTGGGGGATTGGAGGTGCAGATGGCACTCTAGCTGCCAATGGTGGTGATATTCCGGTAGCTGATCCTGGTTTCTATCGCTTGCGGGTAAATCTAAATGATTTGACCTACCAATTGGAATTGACCTCTTGGGGTTTGATTGGCTCAGCTACTCCCGGTGGATGGGATGCTGATACCGATATGACTTATGATGCAGAAGAAGGAACTTGGACGATCCAAGTTGACTTAGACGAAGGAGCGGTTAAATTCCGCGCCAATGATGCTTGGGATATCAACTACGGTGATGATGGAGGAGATGCTTTGCTGGAAGAAGGCGGTGGAGATATCGTTATCCCAGCTAAAGGCAATTACCTCATTAAATTGTATTTGGACAAACCTGATTATACCTACTCCATTGAAGTTCCGGTATTTGATACCAGAGCCTTGTTCCACACGGATGGGCAGACTTTGGACATCAACGATGTATCGCTTTTCACCGAGGGCTATGCCATTACCAAATTTACCAATGTAGACTCTGAGGGTAATGTTGGTTCTGATTTGACCTTCCCTGATACCGACTTTCCAATGTTCCGTTTGGCGGATGTACACTTGATGCTTGCCGAGGCCGTCGTACGCGGTGGTGGTGGTTCTAGCCGGGGCGAGGCCGTTGACTTGATAAACGCAGTAATCGAACGGGCCTATGGCGGTACTTCTGGAAACAATATCACCGATGCCGATTTAAACCTCGATTTTCTAATCGACGAGCGCGCTCGGGAATTGTATTGGGAATGCCACCGTCGTACCGACTTGATTCGCTTTGGTCAATTTAGCGATACGGACTACCTCTGGCCTTTAAAAGGCGGAGCTCCCGAAGGCATTTCGGTTAGTCAAGTCTTTGATGTATTCCCCATTCCTGCGGCTGATTTGGGTGCCAACCCCAATTTGCAGCAAAATGATGGTTATTAATCACGATCCAAAAAAATATTCACCATGAGAAATAGATCTTTTTTATTTGTCTTCTTTGCCATGATCCTCTGGACTGGCTGCGATGATAAAACCTTTGACCCAGTACTACAGAGTGGCACCTCGGGTGCGCTTACCGGCCCTGCTGGAGAAATAGTATTGGAGCTTAACGAAAATAATATCGACGACGCTTTCGGCCCTATCACCTGGACTGCCTCAGACTATGGCTTTGACGCCGCGGTAAGCTATACCGTAGAAATGGATTTGGCAGGAGCAGAATTTGTAGACCCTAGCGCCTTGGGAACCGTCAATACCACTAGCTTGGATGATGTGACCAATGGAGAATTAAACAACTTATTATTGTCCAAAGGAGCAGCGGGTAATAGCGTGGTAGAGGTAGAAATGAGAATCAAATCAGAAATTGCTGATGATATCGAACCATTGTATTCTACGCCTTTTACCGTAAGTATCAAGACCTTTCAGGCAGCCGTGGAATATCCAAAATTACAAGTCCCTGGCGACTACCAAGATTGGATGCCAGAAAATACCGAAACGGTACTCCGCGAACGTTTTGGCGACCAGGTGTTTGATGGTTACCTCTATTTCCCTAATCCTACTACAGAGTATAAAATTGCTCAGGGTTTTAGCTGGGATACCAACTGGGGAGATACTGGAGCTGATGGTACACTGGACCCCGGTGGAGATAATATCCTAGCGAGTGGAGAAGGATTGTATCGCATCAATGTGAATCTAGCAGATCTCACTTATACTACTGTAAAAACAGATTGGGGTTTGATTGGCTCGGCTACTCCCGGTGGTTGGGATGCTGATCAAGATATGACTTACGATGCTGATAAAGGTACTTGGTCGGTGACCCTCGACTTGGTAGCTGGTGAAATGAAATTCCGTGCTAATGATGCCTGGGACATTGACTTGGGCGACGATGATACCAACGGAGCGATGGAATATGGCGGTGCCAATATTCCCGTAGCTGAAGATGGTAACTACACCGTCGAACTGGTGCTCAATGCCTCAGAGTATACTTATAATATAACTAAAAACTAGTTAAATACGCTTGTCATTTATTAAGAGCCTTTCTTTACGGGAAGGCTCTTTTTTTACCCTCACCTAAAGTTCATTCCAATGAAAAAAATCGCCTTACTATTCCTATATCTTACTCCTCTGTTTTTATTTGGTCAGCTTCAGGTACAAAAAGTAGAGCCCCCTAATTGGTGGGCGGGCATGGAGTGGAACGAAGTACAATTGATGCTTTATGGACAAGACCTCGATGGGATTAGTGCTAGTTTTGCAGAAGAAGGCCCCATGGTCAAAGCCATTCATAGTCTTCCCAATAATCATTATGCCTTTATCGATATTAGCATTCCCAGCGGATTAGCAGCAGGACAATACACCTTGCAAATCCGCCGGGGAAAGGAGCAGCTAGACCTAGCTTATGCCATAGAATCTCGGCTGTCTTCTGCGGGGCGTTATCAAGGCTTTAGCACACAGGATGTAGTTTATTTAATTACTCCCGACCGTTTTGCCAATGGTGATTTGAGCAATGACAGTCTGGTCAATAGGTTTAATGAATTTGATCCTACCGTAGCAGGTAAAAGGCATGGTGGTGATCTTCAAGGCATCATCAATCAGCTGGACTATTTGGCTAACCTGGGAGTGACGGCGCTTTGGTTAAATCCCATCTTAGAAAATGCAGGTAAAAATTCTTACCACGGCTATGCTTGTACCGATCTTTATCAAGTCGATCCGCGCTTTGGCAGCAATGAAAAATATCGGGAGCTGGTGGAAGCGGCGCATGCTCGCGGCCTTAAAGTCATCTTTGACCACGTGGCCAACCACATTGGCATTCATCACGATTGGATGAACGATTTGCCAAGCCCCGATTGGGTCAATGGATCAAAGGCCGAGCACCTGACCGACAAACATTATAAGTTATCCATCGTTGACCCTTATGCCGCAGCCAACACCGAAGAATTACTCCGCAGCTTTTGGTTCGTAGATGCCATGCCTGACATTAATCAGCGGCAACCATTTCTCGCCAATTACCTCATCCAGAATATGCTATGGTGGATTGAATACAGTGGTTTGGACGGCATTCGCGAAGATACCTACCCCTACCCTTTCCAAGAATTTATGACGCGCTGGGAAAAGGCCATTTTGCGGGAATATCCACAAATGAATATCGTTGGTGAAATCTGGAATAATGAACCTCCGGTGGTTGCTCTTTTTCAAAAAGACAGTTACCTCAAAGGCAATTTTGACACTAACCTTCCTTGTGTTATGGATTTCCCACTCTCTGAGGCCATTCGCGATTATTTGGAG
>SPJL01022664.1_pt1 | contig 11457 bp, 10 predicted proteins | sample 3741751 | NCBI WGS metagenome assembly SPJL01 (sample SAMN10925998, study PRJNA522277) | cold seep metagenome | isolation source: Elba SIP-enriched marine methane seep metagenome, extraction at timepoint T3 | place: Italy: coast of Elba, Mediterranean Sea | reverse complement strand
GGGTACGTTCGGCGGCATCGGCCTGGATATCGCGGCGGCCATGGGTGCCACCTTGATCACAGGTGGCGCTGCTGCCCCTGCGGCGGGCCTGGGTGCCCTTCGTAGCGCAACGGCTCTCGGTGGCCGTCTAATAGGCGGCGCGCGTGTGGCGGCCTTTGGTGCAGTCGAGGGCGCGTCCGAGCGGATGGTTCACCAGATCACTGATCCGACCATCGCTGATGACGAAGTTCTCGACGGTGCGATGTACGGCGCTCTCTTCGGTGGCGTCCTCGGTGCAGCCTTCCCACGTGCAGTGGGCGGCCTCGCCAAGTACGAGACCAAGGTGGGCGACGACGTTGACGCGGCTGTCGAGGAACTCACGGGCTATAAGGAAGCCAAGAGTGCCGGTGCGGCTGCGGCCCCCAAGCGAGGCTCAAGGCTCGATATCGCCGAAGAGAAAGTCCAGATGGTTGGCGAAGGTGCCTCCTCCTGGGTCATCGGCAAGACCCCAATCTTCAAGAACTCCCGCTTCGTCTTCCGGAACACCAAGTCCAGGATCAAGGACGAGTTCGGAGTCGCGGGTCGCCGGGACTTCATGGACCAAGGTCTGACCGGACGCAAAACCTTCTTCGATGCCATGACGAGGCTCTATCGGTTCTCCACCGTGATGGCTGGCGAGACCTTGGGCAAGCGAGCCCGAGCTCGAAGCTTCCAGGACTACCACGGAGAAGTTCGCGCCAAGCGCGCGGCCCGGAACAAGCAAGTCGACAACGAATACGCGGCGATGCAGGAAGATGTCTACGGGGTCAAGCGCGGCCTCGCAGGCGTGACTGCCACGGCTCGGGCCAACTCCGAGACGTTGGACCTGATGCGTCTTGGTAGTGAAGACGTTTCCAAAGGCGAGTTCCATCAGATCGCCGACAAGATCTCTCAGGCCCAAGCGCACAATCGTTTTGTGGATCAGGAGATCGCAGAACGTGGGGCTTCTTCCTCGCAACGTGTTGAAGTTGTTGACGCAATCCCCGAGAGAATCAGAAAGAACCTCAAGCCTGAACAAGTCGACGCCCTCGTGCGGCACGCCAAAGGCACCGCTGCCAAGGACGACGATTGGTGGAAAGAGTTCCAGGATGAACTGGTCAACCAAGAGCTGCTCGAGCCCGAGGACGTGATCGACGGCTACCGGCCCCAGGTGTGGAACACCGAGGTCATTACCGAGAACATGCCTCAGTTCAAGGCCTTCTTGCTCCGGGTATTCCAGCAGGAGCCCGACCGCGAGTGGGTCAACCAAGGGTGGAAGGCCGCAGTGGATCCCGAGACCGGTAAGGTCGTCGAGGACTTCTGGAAGGCTGACGAGTCTTGGGCTCAGTTCGCTGGACGCATGCCCGACGAGGCCGAAGAGATCCTGGAAGATTGGGGTCTGGCCATCCGCCGGCACGCCGAAGAGCAAGCCGGCAAGGCGGCTAGGCGCGCCAAGAACGAACTCGAGAAGCTGCAACTCGATACCGCAGCCGACATCGAGGCTCGTTTCCTGGCAGAGAACCGTCGGGATGCTGGGATCATCAGCACGAACATGCGCCTGCTCGAAGGCGGCGAAAAGGCCTACAAGGGCAAGCTTCCTTGGGCCACCCGGCGAGAGCAACTGGTCAACCGGATTGGTGCTGCCGAGCGTAGGCAGGAGATCCGCGAGCAGCGGCTCAAGCTGGTGAACGACGCCCTGGACGACCACGATGAACTCCAGAAGCTGTTCAATGAGTTCGGCGCGACCAACAAAGCCAAGCGGAAGACCAACAAGGCCCTCAAGACTACGAGACGCCTTGAGCGCCGTGAGGCCGCAGTGGCCGGCTCGAAGCTCGTTGGCGAACGGATCGACGACACCATCGGCAAGATCATGACGCATGCCGAAGAAGGCAACATGTCCGATTTGGCGAACAACACCTTTGTGGCCGGCAACAGCCGACTGCACAGGCGTCAGATCCACTTGGGCCATGAGATCCTCTCAGAGGAAGCTGACAGGTTCAAGGTCACCGACGCGGACACCCTGCGGCGTACGTACTCCGAGAAGATTGGAGCACGCCTGGGCGTCCGTAAGGCGTTTGCCCCCGTCCTGCGGAGGCATGGCCAGACCTGGAAAGACCTCGCCGGCACTGACGACCGTGCCAAGCTGATGCGGCTCGCCGTCGATGACTTCGACAAAGACATCGCCAAGATGGAGGCCGCAGGAGACGCGAAGAAGGTGAAGGAACTCAAGCGCGCGAAGACGCGTGCGGTAGATGAGTTCAACCGAGCACTCAACGAGATCGAGATGATCGAGATGAAGGCTGGTCAGGGAGCAGGCATCGCGCTTACTCTCCAGGCCACCGCTATGGGATCACTCGGTGCCATGATCATGTCCGTTATCCCCGACATGGGGCTGATGGTCATGGGTGGTTCCAAGATCTCCACGGGCTTCCAGAGCATCATGAATTCTCGGGGCGTCCGGAAGATCTTTGACGAGATGCTCGATGACGAGCCCATGATCGCCGCTTTGATGATGGGTCAGAACGTGCTCGACCATACGCGCTGGCAATCGCTGGCGTCAGTCGATGCAGAGTTGATGCAGCACATGGCCGGCCCCGGCTCCCGTATGCGTAAGTACATGCGGATTGCCGAGGAAGCTGGACACGTACAGGCGATGGCGACGTTCGCCAACTACTGGAACCGCATGATCCGTGGTGCCTTCGGGCATGACTTCATCCGTCAGATCGCGGATGACATGGACAACTACGCCAACATCCCCCCGGCACGCAAGACCTTCTATGCCCGCATGGGCATCGATGAGCAAGCTGCCACGGACATGTCCGCGTTGATGAAGAAGCACCACAAGAAGTACGGCCCCAAAGGCCTGCTCCGGGTGCCTGACTCAGCAGCGTGGGCCGAGGAAGCTCCCGAGCTTATGTCCCGCTGGGGTAACGCCGTGAAGGCGGCTGGTGACGAGGTTCTCCTTGATCCTCAGCATGGTGACATGCCGTTCCTGCGTACGTATCCCATGGGCAAGCTGATCCTCCAGTTCACCTCGTTCATGTTCACCGCTGCGGAGCGTGTGATTCCCCGGATTACCCAGGGCATCGCCTTGCATCCTGAAGACGCGTCGATCTACATGGGCGCGTTGTCCAGCGTAGGCTTGGGCTTCATGGTCGACAAGATGAAGGCCGTATACCACGGCAAGAATCTTGAGGAGGAGTTCCAGAAGCCCTGGCAGGATCAGATGTGGGGAGCCCTCGTTCGGTCTCCCATGGTCGTGTCCATGATGGGTACTCTGGTCGAGAACGGCTTCATGCTCGGAGCCGCGCCGGTCAATGAGGCCCTGGGGTACAAGTTGCTCCCCGAGGTCGCCTCGAAGTTCAGGCGACAGCAGGGGCTCTTCTCGGCTCTCGGGCCGGCTGCCGGTATGCTTGGAGGCACCTTGCCTTCCATCGCCACCGCGACTGCCGACGGAGACTACGAGAGGGCCTGGAGCAGGGCTCAGCGTATCCTTCCACTCGTCAACACCTTTGCCATCCAGGCCGCCGTTAAGGCCTACGAATCAGCAGCAGGAGACTAAATCATGGCCTTCGCTCGCGATGTCGAGACGGCCTCTGCGTCCCAGACTGACTTCACCATCTCGTTCTCGTATCTCGACGAGGACGACGTATTGGTGTACCAGGACGGGACGCTCAAGACCGTCACGACTGACTACACGCTACCCAACGCCACGACCGTCCGCTTCAATAGCGGGCTCGCGGGCGGGGAAGTGATCGTCATCCAGCGTTCAACCTCTCAGACGACGCGCCTCGTGGATTACACCTCGGGGCCGTTGTCCGAGGCTGACATGGACAACGACAGCCTCCAGGCCTTCTACATGTCGCAGGAGGCGATTGATATCGCCAACACCGCGCTTCCCCTGGGTTCCAACGAACTCTGGGATGCCGGGACGAAGATCATCGACAACGTGGGTACGCCCACCGCTGATGATCACGCGGCCACGAAGGCCTATGCCGATGCGCTGGCCATCGCCGCCGGCAACGTCCCAACGCCCACGAACCCTGGAGAGGACAACTACCTCCTAAAGGCCTCTGGCGGCGCGTTTGCGTGGGCAGCAGCCACGGCCTTCTTCTGGACCCTGGCGGACGACGCCTCAGCCTCTGCCGCGCGCACGACGCTCGGAGTGGCCATTGGGACTGACGTTCAGGCCTGGGACACCGACCTGGACACCTTGAGCAACCACCGCTTCGTGACGGCTGGCCGGCTCGCACTCAACGAACTAGGATAGCATCATGGCTCTTTCGAACGATCCGGTCTTTCCGCAGACCCCAAAAGTTGCGGGCGTAGCCTTTGCCGAAGGCACCCAGACGACCTCCATGGCCCCCGCATCCGTGGCTCCCACGACCATCGTGACGGCGGGCGCTGACGGCTCTCTGGTCACCTCTCTGAAATACTTCGGCGAGGAGACCATCACGGCTCAGAAAGTCGTGCTCTGGATCCAGCCCGGTGGCACCGGCAACTGGTATGTCGTGGACGAGAAGCTCCAGGCGGCGTACACCATGGCAGCCACCACGGCGCAGACCCCCGTGACGTTCGTCGACAAGACGGACCCCGACACGGCGATCCGCCTCGCGGCTTCCGACAAGCTCGGCATCACGCACCAGGTTGACCTCGTCGGCCACGCCAGCGTGGAATACATCGACTACTAGGAGCGATTATGACCAGACCGAATGACACGCCTTCAAAGGCCAAGCCAGGGCTCTTTCTGCCCTCGAACCGAATCCTGAAGCCGAGCCATTCGCGTCTGGTCTCACAGTTCGGTGCTCCCCGAAAGACCCTAAAGCGCGCGAGCCGCCCTGAGGTCTACACGTACGACTGCTCCCAAAATTTCGCTGGGGGCAACTGGGTCACCCCGATGCTCGCGCTTGCCGTGGGTCCCCATTTGACCGATGACATCTGGCCGGACAACGGTCTCGAGACCATCGGGATCTACAACGGCTCTGCCGGCCTCTCGGTGTCCTGCGACAACAACATGTACATGTTCAGGCTCAATCTGAACGACCCCGACAATCTGCTGACTGAACTCGGGAATTACGATGTCCCGACCTCGGCGGATTCGTCGGGGATTCCCTTTACGCAGCTTTCCGGTCGCGCGGTGATCTGCGCGTGGCGCGACGATGGTGGGACCTATCCCTGCTACGTCAACGCCATGGAGCTCAACGACACCTCTCTTGGTGATCAAGCCACACAGCACAGTTCTGGTGTTGAGCGGTATCACAGTTCCTATTCGTGGTACGAGGGCAATGCTGTCATCCGGAACAACTCCAACGCCGCGTACGTTGGCACTCAGCAGTTCAAGTACACCGGCGGCACCGGGGCGCTCACGAACAGTGCCAAGTCCGAAGGGGCCGCATCGTACCAGACCAACAACTGCCCAGTAGGCGGCTACGGCGACGGTATGCGCGCTCGGTTCGACCACCGGCAGACGTACCCCAAGACGACCCTCGTGGGCTTCCACTGGAACGACGGCACCGCCGTCAACGCGGTGGACTCGAACGCCGTGGGCATCGACCTGCTGCATACGTCCTGGGACGGCTCCACTGACGGCGGCGGAACCACAGTGACCGCGACGGATGCATTCGATCTCCCGAATGCTTCGGGCGTTGAGGGAGTAATCTTTCCCACGTCCTTCGGGAACATCTTCATCCAGCATGACGAGCCCGGCTCGCCGTACATGGGTGTGGTGCCCATCACGTGGGATGGATCCACGCCGACTCCTGGATCCTACGTGGACTGGAAGTACAAGGAGCAATATCCGACCCAGCTGATCTATTGGGGCTTCCTGGGCCAAGGTGTGCCTGGGCGCAACATCTTCACCAACGGCGAGTTCGACGGTGAGAATGAATTCCGTACGGTCATCTTCCGCGTCGAGGGTTCTGACGTGTGGTGCGACACCATCAAGATCAAATTCTACTCTGATGGCAATCACCACATCGAGACCATCTACAAGCGGGTGTTCGTTCAGGAAGGTCATACGTCGGCAGTCCTGGGGTATGCCCCACGGATCGCGAACAACGGCAAGGACCTGATCTTCGTGAACTCCGCTGGTGATGCGCCCCTGTTCCAATACATCAAGAATGCATGGGGAGACTAAGGGATGGCTAGCAGGAAAGAGATCGAAGACGCATTCGACGAAGCATTCGAGTGGGTAGATGACGGACCTCGTCAGATGTGTCCAAGCGATGTGGCGTTAGAGAAGGCTGAGAAACTCTTTAGTTCAAAGGGGCAGGGGAGGGCCAGGACGGCCTTCCAGACCATCTGCCTCGGGCGGGCGTATGCGAGGAGAGGTCCGAAATGACCACCAACGAAGACATCATGAAAGAACTCGGACACATCCGGGGTACCCTTGAGCAAGCGTTAAAAGCGCAGATCCACAACGACCAAGAGTGCTCGGAGGATCGTGAGACCCTGACGAAGCGGGTCGATAGGATCGACAGCAAGCAGTCGTGGATGCTCGGCGTAAGTTCAGCCATCATGGTTGGCATCGGCGTTATCTGGACGATAGTGAAGGAGTCGTTGAAATGATTCCAATGGAACTACTTACGATGCTGGGCGGCGGGCTGCTGTCGGGCGTCATGACGCTCTGGGGCCAGTCGCTCCAGGCGAAACGTGAGTCGCACAAGATGATGTCGGAGGGCATGGCGGTCGAGGGCAAGCTGGTGGCCGCTGCACGAAAGTACAACAGCCCCGGGTTCCAATTCACCCGGAGTGTGATCGCCCTTACTGCGGTCTTCGCCATCATCGTCTGGCCAAAGATTGTGGCCGTGTTCTGGCCAGAGGTGGGCGTGACGATTGGATGGACCGAGTGGGACCCCGGGTTCCTTTTCATCGAGGGCTCGAATGAGACCTCCTGGAAAGAGACCACTGGGATGGTAATCACCCCGCTCGACACGCACCTTATGTCAGCAATCATTGGCCTCTACTTCGGGGCATCGGTGGTGAAAAATGCAAGATAAGTTGATAGCTCTCGCGCTGGAGTATTGGCCCATGCTGGCCTTCGTGGTCGCCATGGGCGCTGCGTGGCGCATTCGTGGAGGCTGGCTCAGTCTGCCTTCGACGCAACTGGCTCGTATGGTCCCTGTGGTCGTTGGGACCGTAGGAGCCGTATGGTTCTTCCCGGACGCATGGACCATGTGGGTCTGGGGTGTCTCCCTGTATCTTGGCATGATCTGGCCCTGGGCTCAGTGGATGGACATGGGCCGTGTCGCGGAGAACGATGACTTCATCGGGATGTCCGGACGCGGGATGATCCTTACGGCCCCCGCAGGGCTCCTGATGTACTTCCACGGCATGGGCATCATCATGCTTGTTGGAGGGTTCTTCATGGGCCTGATCTACTGGATCTCTTGGAAGGTCCGCCTGAATACCGTAGGAGGCGAGGTCGGCACTGGGATGCTTTTGGCAGTCCTGATGCTTGCCACGGAGATGTTGAGGATATAATGGCACAACCCCCCAAGACCCGACGTAAGATGAACCCCGTCGCGAAACTCGAAGAGGGTCAACTGCGGACCTGTATCGAGTGCGATGAGGAGAAGGAGGTCAACCTGACTAACTTCGCTCTTCACACGAAGGGTCTTCGGGGGTGGCACAAGACGTGCCGTGTCTGCCAGGGCGTCGCCTCGAAGGAAGCGAAGAAGCCCAAGGTGGTCAAGAAGCGGATCACCCCCAAGGATGCTAAAGCCGCGTGGGAACAGCGCGTGGCTGAGATGTACATCGCGTACGAGAACCCCCGAAGGCAAGCTGAAGCCCTGGAGATTGGAGACGAACTCCGGAAGGCCATCCTTGCTGAAGGGGACGAGAAGAAATCATTCATGATGTTCGTGGATGCCGTGAAGCCCCTTGTGGCCGGCTGGAAGACGCCCGGCGCAATCCACGACGACATCATCGACGGCCTGCTGTCGGATCACCGGCGGCGACTGATCATCGCTACCCGCTACTCGGCCAAGAGTACCCTCACGGGGCTCTACGTGGCCTGGAGGATCATGCGGGAGCCCCTGATCAAGGTCATGATCATCTCGCGTGGATCCAAGCTGGCCACGCGAATGCTGAGGGTCATCCGTAAGGTTCTGATCCAGCACTGCCCCATGTTGCAGCACCTGCAGCCCAACGAGGACTGCTTGGACAACGCGGAGCAGTTCCAGACCCCCATGGCGGCAGCCGTGGCGACGGGTGGTGCTACCCTCAGTTCCTTTGGCGTCTCGTCAGATCTGCCCGGTTATCGCGCGGACCTGACGATTGGCGATGACGTAGAGGGTCCCTCAGACGACACCCCTGAGAAGGTGATGGAACTCGAGGAGACCCTGAACGAACTCCACATGATCAACCCCGTCGGTGAGAAGATCATGCTCGGCACGTACCAGACTGAGTTCTCGGTATACGCCAGGCTGGCCGACAAGGAAGATCACGAAGGTGTGTCCGTCTGGGAACTCCATCGGGCGTGCATGTTCGAGGAAGACCCCGACGACAAGAAGAAGATCTACAGCCGCTGGCCTCAAATGTTCAGCGACAAGGACGCGCTCGACTGGCGGCGTTCGGTGACCGCGAGAGCGTGGCGTCTCCATGCCATGCTCATCGCAGACCCGAGCATCCTCAACGAGAAGCCCCTCAAGATCTCCGACCTTATCCTGGTCAACCATTCGGCCAAGGCCACATCGTTTCCGGCCATGGTGTCGCGTGGGACGACCAGGGCTGTAGAAGTCCCCCGCTGGTCCGCCCCCAAGGGCGACGAATGGTTCTATGGAGATACCAATGGCCGTGACGAAACGTACGCTCTCACAGTGGCTGCTGTTGATCCTGCTTCTGGTCTTGCCGGGCGGGACGCTATTGGCGTTGCTGTACTGGGTGTCACCCTCAGCGGGCAAGCTGTTGTTCGACATCTGGAAGGGGTTCGCGGCCCTACTAAAGCGGCGAATATGCGGCGGGTCGCGGAGATCCTCAAGAACTTCGGTACGGAAGTCCTTGTGGTCGAGGAAACAAAGGAAGGCTTCTTCGGCGAGACACTCGAAAACGAACTCATCCTGCTCGACTACCCCCTCTCAGTGGAGAAGGTCACGACCGGGGGCCAGCAGAAGGGCAGACGGATCATCGAAGCCCTGGCTCCCCCCATGGGAGACGGACGACTGATCATGCTTGAAGTGGTCGCCCGCAGCGATCACGGCGGTGAGTTCGTCAGTCAGATGACCCGGATTAGCTACGACGGGCGCACTGGCAAGTCGAAGGACCACGACGACATCGTTGACGCCTTGGCTCACTGTGTCGCGCGCGTGAAGGGATCTCTGATCTCTGATCGTGCCGAGAACATGGCCGAGATCAACGCAGGCAGGCTAGAGCGGCTCAAGGAAATCCCCCTCAAGGAGGGTGGCCTTGGCGGCAACAGCATGTACGACGATACCCTTGGGGTGAACATCGGGCGACCGGTGGCCAGCCTGAGTGCAGACACCAGCCTGGGTGAGTTGCTGGTTGAGGAGGACGAAGTGCTTGTCCGCCTCGAAGCTCGCCGTGAGCGGCTCTCAGAGAGCCTGCGGGAGGACCAACGCCTGGGGCGCAAGCCAGACCCCGGCATGATCCAGCGCATCAAGCAGACCGGTGCGCTGATCAAGGAAATCAAGGAGGCGACGATCATATGACCCCGCTCGAAAACGCAGAACGTCGGAGGAACCGACTTCGGAATAGGAGGAAGACCAATGCGGTTGATCAATTGGACCAAAGACAAAATCGCCGGCCAAAAGGTACGGATCAACGCCCAGTGGCGGGATCAGATGAAGCGCCCGGCGAACGTATCGATCCAGATCACCAAGGGCGAACTCGCCCACGATGGGGCAAGCACCCTCGTCGAAGGTGAGAACGAAGACGCCATGCGGGTTCTGTACGCATGCGCGGACATCGCCTGGGACAACGGCTGGCGGCCCCGTGGGCTGCTAGGAGCCATCCCGGCGTTCATCCAGGGCTTTAAGCTTCCCCCGGAAGCCAAGTAGCCCTAAGGGAATCCAGAGCAGCCTGGATGTCGTTGTGCGGCGATGGGCGGGGCCAGCACGACACCAACAGGGGTTTATGCCCCCTCTTGCAGAGAAGACCCTAATAGAAAGCTTTCCTATACGACACTCTTAAAGAGTCATCTTATAGGCAACCAGGAGAACCTAAGGCATGCGCCAGCTTGCATATGATACCCTGCGGGGCGCGGCCTCGCATTACGTCGAGAACATGAAGCTCGAGAACCGCCAGACCGCTGGTGGTGCCTGGGCGACCGGCCCCAAGATGGTCGAGGAAGCCCTGTGGGGCATGGATTACATGGATGAGCAGAGGATCATCCTGGACACCGCCGATAAGATTGTCGAGGGCGAGCAGTCCCATATCCGCACCGGATGGCAACTCCTGAAGAACCGCGTGCTCGAGCCCCGCTCGGAAGACACCTTCGCGGAGATCCTTGAGAACAAACTGGCCATCCGCCCCGACGGCACGCATGTCGAAGGTAAGGTCGGCTCGGTCATCCGGGGCCAACGGGTCATCGGACGCAGCCCGCGCTACCAGCGTTGGTATTTCGACCCCAAGCTGGGTCGTGTGAAGAAGTACAGCGACAGGACCCCAGAGCCCCCGAGAAAGGGCGTGGCCGAGGTCATGCGCTTGGCTCCTGCCGGCGCACATCGCGGGTTCTTCATCCGTGAACTCATCGTCATGCGGAACGACTACTGGAACGTTTACGCGGGCGAGCTCGAAGAGCGAGCCGCTGAAAGTTCAGTTGTCGATGAGATTCCCGAAGGCTCTCGCCCCTATTCCGAGATGCCCTCGATGGCCATGGCGACCAACCCCAAGATGTCCAACGAGTGCGCCATTCTTGCTTGTGACGCCATCGTCGACAACCTCGATGAAGGCACGGGTGCTGCGGTCATCCGTGGGTACACCTCAGCGCAGCCTGCTGACCCTGATGTAGCCATCGCGGGTCAGACCCTGCTGTTCACCCTAGTGTGCTCGGCCACCGCATTCGGAGCAGCCATTGATGACACCGGAAAAGCCACGGCCACCGCAGCGGCCATCACGGCTGACTCGGCGGCTGACGACACCAACACCCTGGCCTTCTGCCGGATCTCGTCGACCAACGATGGCGCGACCCCGCTGGATGACCATCTCGATGGTGAAGCCGGCACGTCTGCCTCGGACTTCAACTTCAACACCCTCAGCATCATCTCTGGCACCAACGTCGAGATGACTGCCCTGACCCTGTCGGTCTCCGAGTAATGACTTGGTGGATCAAGATGACTGCCCCCGGCATCCCAGAGATGTCTGGGGGCATCCCCAGGGCAATCCAACACCCTGAGAAGGTCCCGGTAGACGACAACCGGTTCCTCAGTGAAGTCCCCTTGAGAGAAGCCAACGCTCTGGGCTGGTTCATGCTCGAGGTCCAGAAGCCCTCGAACGAGTATC
>SPJL01032622.1_pt1 | contig 11461 bp, 7 predicted proteins | sample 3741751 | NCBI WGS metagenome assembly SPJL01 (sample SAMN10925998, study PRJNA522277) | cold seep metagenome | isolation source: Elba SIP-enriched marine methane seep metagenome, extraction at timepoint T3 | place: Italy: coast of Elba, Mediterranean Sea | reverse complement strand
GATTGGGCTGGCCTTGACTAAGGAGTTGGTAGAAACGCATCAGGGAAAAATTGGGGTGGAAAGTGAAATGGGCCAGGGTTCAACTTTTACCATTTACCTACCGCTCCAAAAAACCAAGGCACAGCAACAAGCCTCTTCGGAAAAAGTCGAAGAATTGGTTTTCCGTCGAGATAATATCGTAGAGGAAGAGGATCTTGGCGCTTTATTTTTACCAGATCAAGCTCCCAATGGTAATGGTGCTAAATCAGAAAAAGCTACAGTCCTTATTGTGGAAGATAACCCCGATCTACGCTTTTTTATCCGCCAATACCTCGAAGAAGATTTTCGAATACTCGAAGCACAGGATGGAAGTGAGGGTTTTCAAATGGCCCAAGAACATTTACCCGAGCTTATCATCAGTGATATTATGATGCCCGGACAAGGTAAGGATGGACTCAGCCTTTGTCGCAATATCAAAGAAGAACTCCTGACCTGTCATATCCCCGTGGTCCTACTTACTGCAAAAGCAACGCCTCAAGATCGCCGCCTAGGCCTCGAACACCAGGCAGATGCCTACCTCTCCAAACCTTTCGATCCCCAACTCCTACTCGTACAAGTCAATAATCTTATCCAGCAACGCAAAAAACTCAAAGTCCGCTTTGCCGAATCCATCCAAATCATTCCTGAAGAAGTAGCCGTCGTATCCCGCGACCAAGCCTTTATCCAACAAATTATGGATACCATCGAGGCCAATATAGCCGATCAAAACTTTGGGATCAACGAATTAGGCGCCGCCATCAATATGGATCGTACTAATCTCTATCGCAAAATCAAAGCCCTCACCAACGAAACGCCTAGCGTACTACTCCGCAAACTGCGTTTACAACGAGCCAAACAGCTTCTCGAACAACGTGCTGGTAATGTATCCGAGGTTTCTCAGATGGTTGGCTACCGCAATTCCGTCTATTTCTCTCAAGTTTTCAAAAAAGAATTTGGACTCAGTCCAGTAGAAGTGCTTAAAAAAGCGGTCGAACCCTAAATCGTCCCCTAGGTAAATGTTGTAAATACCCTATAAAAATGCGCAAACCCCAGAAATTGTAGTATTCTGCAACAAATCAACACCTCCATTTTCCTAGCATTGGTCTCTTAATTGTTTCTATTTGGGAGAACATTACTAAACACTTTTACTTTCATTCCAACCTGTCAATACACTCAACCAAGACTCCGTCCTTGCTAAACCAAGGCCGGAAATACACCCAAACATCTACATCAAAAACTTTTGCTGGAGGCGCATCATGTGCTTTTACGGCCTGGCATTGCCATGCCGCAGTAAAAGAGACCCTTTGTTTCATCCAGCTCAATTACCTAACACTTTCAAACGTCTGACTTGTAATGAGAAAATTTACACTACTTTTCATCTTGGTGATGGGTGTCACCTTGGGGGGCTATGCTCAAGCCCCACCAACCGTAACCGGAACTACCGTACTCTGTGCGGGTTCCAATACGATCTTAACTGCCAGTGGAGAATCGGGGGCGACCTTCGCTTGGTATGATGCGCCTACGGGTGGAAATCTACTTTCGTCCACTGCTGACCTTACTACTGGAAATCTTAGCACCAACATATCTTTTTATGTCGATCAAACCGTGATGGCAAGCACTAGCGCTCGCGCGGAGGTCGCCATAGAGGTGGTGCCCATTCCTACTCCCAGTATCCCAACCATGGTCCAAGCTAGCCAAGCTAGTATCTGCTTGGGCGAAAGTACAGATCTTAGCGCTACCGTTGATAGCGCTAATTTCCAAGAAGTATTTTGGTATGATGCGGCCACCAATGGTAATCTCGTTGGTACGAGTATCACCGGAGCCCCTTTTACCGTAACTCCAACGACCACTACGACCTACTACGCACAATCGCAGCTGGTTGATTATCAACAAATTTTTAACTACACTGGTAGCCTACAAACCTTTACCGTACCTGCTGGTGTAACCGAACTCCAAATCGACGCCTACGGTGCACAAGGTGGAAATACCTACAGCACCAACGGCCCAGGCCTTGGTGGGCAAGTGCAAACCACTTTAAGTGTTACCCCCGGCCAAGTACTCAATATCTATGTAGGAGGTGTTGGCCAAAGCTATTCAGGCTATAGTAATCAACTCTTAGGAGGTTGGAATGGTGGAGGACATGGTCACAGTAATGGCCAAGGTGGTGGTGGTGGTGGTGCCACCGATATTCGTATCGGAGGAACTGCGCATGCGGACCGAGTCGTGGTAGCCGGTGGTGCTGGTGGAAAAGGGCCTGTCTGTTCTCAAAGTGGTTTAAGACCCCATGGAGGTGGTTTAACAGGTGGCAATGGCTCCTATTGTACTTCTGGCTCAGGAGAACTTAGAAGAGGTCGTGGAGGAACACAAAGTGGCGGTGGTCGTCCAGGATGTTGGTACAGTGGTAGTGGTTGTGGTACCTGGGGAAGTTTAGGTCAAGGAGGAACTGGAGGATCTGTATCCGGTAATGGCCGTTCCGGTGGTGGTGGCGGCGGTTACTATGGCGGTGGCGGCGGTACCTATCAGGGCGATGGTGGTGGTGGTAGTAGCTATACCGACCCTGGGCTCTGTACCGATGTCGTACATACTCAAGGAGTTCGCGGCGGCCATGGGCAATTGATCATCTCTTATGCCTTAGCACCACTAGACTGTGCCAGTACTACCCGAGTACCCGTAACCGTTACAGTCAACGCCGTTCCTACAGTGGCCTTATCTGGCCCCAGCCACAATTGCCCCGGCAATGGCGTAACCCTTACCGCCACAGGCGCCGATACTTATACTTGGGAACCTGGTAGCCTTACCGGAGCCTCTGTAAACGTCGATCCTAGCGTAACGACCACTTATACCGTAACCGGATTAATCAGCACCTGTGACGATGTACAAACCATAACCGTCAATGTTTCTGACACTCAAGCACCAGCCGACGCCGATCTTTGCGAAACCAGCAGCATTACCCTCACCGCTACCGGAGCCGTAGATTATACCTGGGAACCCGGGACTCTCACTGGAGCCTCCGTAAGCGTGAGTCCAGCTATGACAACTACTTATACTGTAACCGGTACCGATCCTTCCGGTTGTATGACTTCAGATCAAGTCACTGTTACCGTTAACCCCATTCCAATGCTTACCGTCTCTACAGATACTTTAATTGCAGTGGGTGGAAGTGCCGACCTTAGTGCCAGTGGTGCCGATAACTATGTTTGGAATCCTGGAAATCTTTCAGGAGCTGATGTTAGCGTAAGTCCGCTAAGTATGACCACCTATACCGTAACGGGAAGTTATTCTGGTACCAATTGCTCCAATACCGAAGATGTAGTGGTTTCCGTCATTGACTTGCCTACCGTAAGTGGAGTCATGACAGTCCTTGCTCAAGATAGTACTGACTTGACTGCATCAGGGCCTTCAGGTTCTACTTTTAATTGGTACGATGCTCCTACGGGTGGTAACCTCCTCGGTAGTGGTGCGACCTACAATACTTCAGCCTTGATGGCCAATACTACAATTTATGTTTCTCTCTTCGACGGAGTCAATTCCTCTCCTCGGATGCCAATCAATATTACAGCGGTCGACTCAACTATTATAAGTGTTGGTGCGGCGGAATCAACGATCTGCCCTGGCGCAGGTACCGATTTGGGTGCCGCGCTCAATAGCCCTGGAAAGATCAATTGGTATGACGCCCCCGGAGGAACCTTCTTGGGGACTAGCGAGCAGGGCGTTGGTTTTCCTGTTAGCCCTTCCAGTACTCAGACTTATTACGCCGAAGCCGTAACCGAAGAAACTACTGTAACCTTCAATTATACTGGTGCAGTACAAACCTTTACGGTGCCCAACGGGGTGACTAGCATCGATATCAATGCCTTTGGGGCACAGGGTGGAAATACTTATAGTACTACTGGCCCCGGTTTAGGTGGTCAGGTACAAGCCACCATGAATGTTACTCCCGGCCAAATGTTAAATATCTATGTTGGTGGAGTCGGACAAAGCTACGCAGGCTTTGGTCATCATCTTTTAGGCGGCTGGAATGGCGGTGGAAACGGCCATAGTGGAGGTCAAGGCGGTGGTGGCGGTGGTGCCACTGATATCCGAATCGATGGTACCTCGCTTAATGATCGTGTGCTAGTAGCTGGTGGTGCCGGAGGAAAAGGGGTAATTTGTTCAGTGAGTGGTGGTGTAAATCTAAAGCCACATGGTGGTGGTTTGACTGGAGGCAATGGTGCTTATTGTACCAGCGGTTCGGGAGAATTAAGAAGAGGTAGAGGAGGCTCTCAGACCGGAGGTGGCCGTCCAGGCTGTTGGTACAGTGGTAGTGCTTGTGGAACATGGGGTGGTTTTGGTCAGGGTGGAAATGGTGGTTCTGTATCGGGCAATGGCCGCAGTGGCGGCGGCGGTGGCGGCTGGCACGGCGGTGGTGGTGGTACTTACCATGGCGATGGTGGTGGTGGCAGTAGCTATACCAAACCTGGCATATTGCACAATGTCGTACATACCCAAGGTATTCGCGGTGGGCATGGCCAGCTCATCATTACCTACTCCAAAGACAGTCAAAATTCAGCCCTTTCCAATACCACCGTTACCGTAGAAGACGTCACCGCTCCAGTGCCTGATGTCACCAACCTCCCAGACGAAGTAGGCGATGCGCCTTTAGTTGTTCCCGCTCCCGTAGCTACCGATGCTTGTAATGGCAGTATTACCGCTACTACCAGCGATCCGACCACTTATTACACCATGGGTACTTATACGATCCAATGGGATTACGACGATGGGAATGGAAATCTGAGCGCTCAATCACAAACGATAATTGTCAATACCACGCTACCTGTTGAGCTTAGTCGTTTTGCAGCGGAATGTGATGGAGAAAAAGTACGCTTGGATTGGGTTACCGAATCAGAGAGCAACAGCAGTCATTTCAATGTTCAGCGTTCGGAAAATGGGCGCCGCTGGGAAAACATTGGCCGAGTAAGTAGTGCCGGAAATACGCGAAGTATTACCACCTATGAATTTATAGAAATGAGTCGCTATGGTTATGATCTTTACCGCCTAGAGCAAGTCGATATTGATGGAACTACCGCTTATTCGCCGATTGTAGCGGCTAGCTGTAGTGAAGAAGATTTCAACGTTAAAATTTACCCCAACCCTACTTCCAATAATTTTGTCGTAACGCTAGAAGGGGAAGAAAGAGAAGAATTACGACTTACCCTGATCGACGAACTTGGTCAGGCAATCGAACAGCAAAGTATTGAACTCAGCAATGGCTGGGGGCGCGCTGAGTTTTCGATTAATTCCTATCCTGCTGGTTTTTATAAACTACAGGTGGTTGGATTGAAACGACCGAAGACTTACCGTGTCATCAAGATACAAGAATAGGTTTATGCATTTAGTACAGTAACTGGTTATCTTTTTCAAAATGATGTAGGCCGCCTAATTTTTTAGGTGGCCTCTTTTTTTGAAGCTCACTTAAGATTCCGGTAAACTTACTTCTACTACCATTTCTTGTTCGTCTGACATTTTCAATTGTTGGTTGCTCTGGATGCGGTAACGTTCTCCCGATCGATATTCCAACTGCATCGCAGCGTTCATCAAGGCATTTTGCGCCAATTTTTCGATCTGGATGACCTGGGCCTTTTTCCCCGAAAACTCTACCCGCAAACGCCTCGTCTTCAAATCCTCTCGCAAAGCCTCATACTCCAAAGTCAATAAATCTCCCGTCTGACTCATCGTCGAGTCGACGCTATATTGATCCGACCAAGCAGGCCGATTGATATCCGAATCGATAAACACACTCAGTTCTTCCGCAAAGTTGAGGGAGTCAAAAGTATGGGATTCCGACTGCCCATTGATCTGCGTAGTCTTTGAAATCTTACCTTGCAATTGCGTCAAGTCCTTCAACTCTTCAGCGAAGTAAGCTTTTAAATCAAAAAAATTACTACTCTGTACCGCATTCGTCTGAGTGGATTCTCCCAGGCAAGAACTGAGCAATAGAATTAGTAAAAAGGGGAAATATACCTTATTCATTCAATCAAATTTTGTCCATCCATTAGTTCGGGTTGCTCCAAGCCCATCAATGCCAATAATGTAGGTGCTACATCGGCCAAGCAACCGCCAGCGCGAAGTTGATGACCCGGAGCTTCTTTTGCAACATATAAGACCGGGACGGGGTTCAAGGTATGCGCCGTATTTGGACTTCCATCGGGATTGATCATATAATCCGAGTTGCCATGATCCGCGATGATAATGGCAGCATAATCTTCCGCCAAGCAAACTCCTAGCAATTCTTGTAAACAGGAATCTACCGTTTCTGCCGCTTTAATTGCCGCTGAAAAATCACCGGTATGTCCGACCATATCCGTATTTGCATAATTGAGGCAAATGAAATCAGGATGGTTTTGTTGAATATCGGCAATGATCGAACTGGTAATCTCGCGGGCACTCATCTCGGGTTGTAGGTCGTAAGTGGCCACTTTAGGCGAAGGGATGAGTAGTCGACGTTCTCCGGTAAATTCTTGCTCGCGACCACCGGAGAAGAAAAAGGTAACGTGGGGATATTTCTCGGTCTCCGCAATTCGAACTTGCGTTTTTCCTGCACGGGCCAATACTTCGCCTATGGTATCCTTGAGGTCAGCCTTGGTAAAAAGTACATGGACATTTTGAAAGGCCTCGTCGTAACGGGTCATGGTGGCGTAGTGCAAGGGTAATTTATACATGCCGTGTTCTGGGAAGTCCTGTTGAGTCAGGGCCTCGGTGAGTTGGCGGGGGCGATCGGTCCGGAAGTTAAAGAACAAGATCGCATCATCCGCTTGAATGGTGGCCAAGGCCTTTCCTTCCTCATTGGCGCTAAACATCGGCTCCAAAAACTCATCCGTACGTCCTTCCGCATATTGAGCAGCAATACTCGCCGACAGGTCATTACTCACTTCGCCGACACCATTTACCAAAAGATCATAGGCCAAACGCACTCGTTCCCAACGGCGATCGCGATCCATGGCATAATAACGTCCCACAACCGTGGCCAAACGTGCCTTTTTACCACTTAAGAAGTTCTCCAAATCTTCCACAAAGCCTTTTCCACTCTTAGGATCTACATCGCGACCATCGGTAAATGCATGGATATAAATTGCTGGTACGCCCGCCGCCTCGGCGATTTCTACCAATGCTTTGAGGTGATTGATATGAGAATGTACCCCACCATCCGACAATAAACCCATCAGATGTAAAGGTTTTTGGTGTTCTCGGGCGTATTGGAGGCTACTTTGGAGTACTTCATTATCCGCTAGGGTATTCTCCCGAACGGCCTTATTGATCCGCGCCAATTCCTGATATACGACTCGCCCTGCCCCAATATTGAGGTGGCCGACTTCAGAGTTCCCCATTTGGCCTTCTGGGAGGCCGACTTCTTCGCCATAAGTGACGAGTTCGGAATGAGGATATTGCTCGTAGAGGGAATCTACAAAGGGCGTATTGGCCTGGGTAATGGCGCTAGCTTCGGGTTGTGGGCCGTGGCCCCAACCATCGAGAATCAGGAGGATGGTTTTCTTTGCATTCATAGGGCACAAAATTAGCATTTTTGGAGAGAATTAGCGCTGAGTTAGTGTAAAGCTAACGTAAAGTAAAATGGCTTATTAAGCGTTTCTTTCCATCCTCTAGCATAATTTAACTTTCCTATAATCCGTTATATGGGCGGTAAAATTTGACGAAAAAGTGTCTTTTTTCGTTAATATTAGCCCATTCTGCCAATTTTAACTAACTGTTTTGCAAGGCAAACCTTATCTTAGTGGAGCCCAAAACGTTACTATCTTGGCGAAAAACCGTCTAAAAGACAACTCAATGCAGGATCGCTGTTGTTTGACAGTGGCACGAATTTGGGGGATTATTTTACTAAAAACCAGGAAATCATGAAAAACCTATTGTTCATTTTCCTTTTGTTGCCTACGATCGCCATGGTACAGCCTAATAATGTAAATGGTATTTCGCAGGCTATCAGCACCGGTAATGCCGATGCATTAGCTAAGTATTTGGATCAAAGCGTAGAGATTTCGATTCTCGACGATGTAGATATGTATGATAAAGGGGAGGCAGTTCAAATGCTACGGACTTTCTTCGCAAAGAATAAACCGAAGTCCTATAGCCAAATGCACCAAGGTACTTCTAAGGGGCAGGATTCCCAGTATACCATCGGTAATTTGGTCACCTCTTCTAATTCCTTTAGGGTATACATTTACCTTAAGGTAGAAGGAAGTAAGCAGCTCATTCAGGAGTTGCGCTTTGACAAAGAATAAAAATTAACCTTTAGATAGATTAATTTGTGGAGGGGAACGCACGGTCAGCGTTCCCCTTCTTTTTTTGCTCCAATACGCCCATCCCAAAGAGGGCGAAGTCGTATTTGACGGGGTCTTCAGAATCAAAGGCCCTTAAATTCTCGGTCAATTCCACCACCGTTTTCCAGTCGCGTTGCTTGCGCTCGATCAGCCCTAGGCGCCGCCCTACCCTTTCTACATGTACATCTAGCGGCATCATGAGCTGAGCAGGTCGAATCCGCTGCCACAATCCAAAGTCAACACCGCGTTCATCCTTCCGTACCATCCAACGTAGAAACATATTGAGTCGTTTGCAGGAAGAATTGCGAGCGGGGCTAGCGATGTGTTTCTGTGTACGACGAGGGGCGTCGGGCAGGGAAAAAAATAGCTCCCGAAAGCCCCGCAAGGCCTTTTCGGTGGTCGCATCCTCGGGATTGAGGTGACGGGCAAAGGCATCCTCTAGCGATTCGTGCTGGCGGTAGTATTGTTGTAAAAACTCTAGAAAATAAAGGGTATCGGTGGCTTGGAAGGTGCGGTGTTTGAAATCTAAAAAGGCTTTGCGGTCCTCTTCTTGGTGATTAAGGATGAAATCATGGGGTTTTCCTCCCATCAAATCAATCAGTTGCTGTGCTTTATTGATAATCGTGACGCGCTGTCCCCAAGCTAGGATAGACACCCAAAAGCCCATGATTTCGATATCTTGAAGTTTTTGGAATTGATGAGGAATCGAAATTGGGTCGACGGGGATAAAAGAAGGTTGGTTATAAAGGTCGACGTAGGCGTCGAGTTCGGCCTTGAGCGCGGAACGGGTCATGGGCAGCAATTTTGTCGTGTGTTTACAAAGATCGACAAAGATAAGCAGCGACCGCGATAGTACACCCGTTAGGAATACAAATCAGAGATTAAAGCCCATGAAAGCTATGTTTGCATATAAAAAAATTTATTTACCTTTACGCCTGGAATTATGACAGCAACATTAACATACACTTTGGTATTGGCGGCTATCTATCTTGGACGTAAAGCCATTCAGCTAATCGGGGAAAATTCTTAACCTCGGTATTGCTTTAGTTGCGTTTCACCGGTTCTTTTTTCACGCAGTCCAAATTTATTTCGCCCCTCCTAGGCCTGTTTTCGTTCTTCGAAAGCCTGTTGCTTAACACTCGTCTTTGGCGGGTCTTGATAGCGACGAAACTTAGCGATTCCCAATCGCTGTAAGAAGTGCGTCCACGACACCCATAATACTCCTAATCCATATTTAGCACTCCGACGGAAATTAATCGAAGAGGCTTCTTCAAAGTACTTGGTAGGACAAGTGACCTCCGCAATAGTGTGACCTTTATAGATGATTTGGGAAAGCATCTCATTATCGAATACAAAATCGTCAGAGTTATTATTGTAATCGATGCTTTGGAGCACTTCGCGGCTAAAGGCACGATATCCTGTATGGTATTCCGAGAGTTTATAACTAACTAAGAGGTTTTGCGACATCGTCAAAAAGCGATTGGCGATGTACTTATACAGCGGCATCCCTCCTTTGAGCGCTCCTGTGCCTAGAATCCGCGAGCCCAGTACGACAGGGTAAAGCTCATCGCCAATGATATTAACCATGGCGGGAATCAGCTTGGGAGTATATTGATAATCGGGATGTAGCATGATCACGATATCACCACCAAGATCAAGGGCTTTATTGTACAAGCTTTTTTGATTTCCTCCATAGCCCTTATTGTTTTCGTGTACGATCACGTGTTCAATACCGATTTCGGCAGCTAGGGCGGAAGTATTATCACTACTGGCATCATCGCATAGGATTACTTCATCCACCAAGTCGAAGGGGATTTCACGATACGTTTTCTCCAGCGTAAGAGCCGCATTATAGGCGGGCAAAACCACGATTACTTTTTTTCCTTTATACATGGGTATAATCCGTTTTTGGGCAATAGTGGGAAAAAATGGTCTCCATTGCCCCGCAAAGATATTCCATTTTTCCTTTCTTAAATCCAATTATAATGCCTATTATTCTACCGATAGGGTCTTTTTAACATCAGAAGAGCTCCTAATTCAATCAGGCAAAATCTGCAGCAATATGGCACGTACGCTTAATCTCCCTACTTGGCTTCGTTGGACCTTAGGCATTATCGTCACTCTAGTCTTGGTTATAGTAGGACTTGGGGTTTATTATCACGAGTCTACTCCTGAGGGTAAAGAGGGAGAAGCTGCCGATATTCTTGCCGAAAAGATGCTAAAAGCCATTGATAAAACGGGATGGGATAGCACGGGAGTAGTGCAATGGACCTTTAAAGGTGTACACGATTTCATCTGGGATCGGGATCGTCATTTGGCCCAAGTGAAGTGGGGAGAAACAGAGGTTTTGATGGATTTGAACAAGATCGATGGCCGGGTGTGGGTCGAGAAAAAAGAGGTACATGGTGAAGCGGCTAAAACGGCGATCGAAGAAGCTTGGTCGAGTTGGTGTAATGATTCTTTTTGGTTAAATGCGCCAGCCAAATGTATGGATGAGGGCACGACCCGCAGCATCGTTACTTTGGAAGACGGGAGCGAAGGGCTGAAGGTCAGTTATTCCTCCGGAGGGGTAACTCCCGGTGATTCTTATCTGTGGATTCTCGACGAACAAGGCTTACCGACCAGTTACAAAATGTGGGTCAGCATTAGCCCTGTCGGTGGGCTTGAATTTACCTGGGAAGATTGGACGCGCTTGTCTACCGGTGCGCGTATCGCCCAACTGCACAAGGGGGCGCTCAACCTCGATATCAGCAACCTAAAGGGAGCGGCAAATCTAGCCGAATTTGGCCTTGCGAAGGACCCTTTTGCCCCATTATTTGAATAAAAATGCTTTTCCCAAGCCGCTAAAAATTAACCGCGCAAGTCCCTTAGAAGATATACTTTTGCTTTTGACGTCCAGCTACCGTATTGGTGGGCTTAGTATATCTCTGAACCCAAAATTCTATCAATCGCCAAAACTATTCGACTAAAACCACGTTTAAACATACATCAGTAAGGAATTATTATTCTATTCACTCGGTAAGGTATTTTTCAGAGCACTTTGACTATTAAACCCAAGTTGTGATTCTTCTATCCCTGATCACAACTTGAACTATTAAATCATCAGCAGTATGCATATTGAGCAGGAACTTAAG
>SPJL01028570.1_pt1 | contig 11478 bp, 7 predicted proteins | sample 3741751 | NCBI WGS metagenome assembly SPJL01 (sample SAMN10925998, study PRJNA522277) | cold seep metagenome | isolation source: Elba SIP-enriched marine methane seep metagenome, extraction at timepoint T3 | place: Italy: coast of Elba, Mediterranean Sea | reverse complement strand
AAATCCGTAATTTTGATAATTTCGCCAAGGATACCTTGGATCAGTGGATTTATTTTCTAAAGAATGAGGAAATAAAAGACGATTTTACCGCCAAGGGCCTAAAACAAGCTAAAGAGACATTGGATGTCTTAAAAATGAACGATCAGGAAAGAGTCGCTTATGACCAGCATCAAAAACAACTGCATCATGAAGCAAGTTTATATGAGTCCAGTTATGTGTTAGGCAAGCTGGATGGCATCACAGACATGGCGAAAAAGATGAAACAAAAGAATATACCGGCCGCAACCATTTCGGAAGTGACCGGCTTATCTTTGCAGGAAATTGAGCGCTTATAAAACCCTCAGTCCTAAGGACTATTACAAAGCTGGGTTAAATATAACCGCTATCCAAAACCGGCATGACCCAATATTGTATTCCGGAACCAGCAAAACGCTCTCTTAACATTTGCAATAACACATCTAACTCCGACTGCGGCAGATACATTTGAAAGCGAATCTTCGCCTGTCTGCCGGTTACTTGTTCAGACAAAGACAATCCCTCATGCCTTTCGGAGTGCGCAGACACCGGCAAACTGCTGAAGCCGTCAGCGGACGGTAAAGACAATAAGCAATCTACCACCGCCTCTTCTAAAATCGGCGGCGCATTGAGGGTGACCAAAAACTCTTGACCGTTCATACTGACTCCTGCCTGGTTTCACCGAATAATTGATACAAAATCGGTAACAACACTAAGGTTAAAAAAGTGGATGAAATCAATCCGCCGATGACGACAATCGCTAACGGTTTTTGTATCTCCGAACCGGCCCCGGAAGCGAATAACATCGGCAACAAGCCGAAAGCCGTCAAGCTGGCGGTCATCAACACCGGTCGTAAACGTCGTTCCGAACCGACTCTTATCACTTGCTCCATAGGCATTCCCGTTGCCCGCAATTGATTAAAATAGCTCACCAACACCACGCTGTTCGGCACCGCAATACCCAATAAGGCGATAAAGCCGATTGAAGCCGGCACCGATAAATATTCGCCCGATAACCATAATGCGAACACCCCGCCGATCATCGCCAAGGGGATATTGGAAAATACCAGGGTTGCTTGTCTTAACGAAGCAAAAGTGCTGAATAACAATAAATAGATCAATAATAAGGAGACAGGCACCACTACCGCCAAACGATTGGCCGCGCGTTGCTGGTTCTCAAACTGGCCGCCCCAAGTGACAAAATAACCGGCGGGTAAAGCCAATTGCTCTTGAATAACTTGTTTGGCTTCATCGACAAAACCTACCAAATCGCGACCGCTGACATTGCTTCTCACCAACACGAACCGTTGACTGTGTTCGCGCTGAATAGACACTTTGCCTTCCACTTTTTCCAGCTTGGCTACCGATGACAAGGGAATATTGACGCCGGACGGCAAACTGATCTGAATACTTTCAAAATGTGCGCTGCTGCTATTGCCGCGCAGTACTAGCGGCGTTCTGCGTATGCCTTCCTGGACAATGCCTACCCGCAGCCCCTCAATTTGCGCTCGCAACAAAGATTCTATTTCATCAACCGTTAAGCCCAAGCGACCGGCAGCGATGCGATCTATGGTTAACTGCAAATACTGCATGCCTTCATTCTGACTGGTAAACACATCAATCGCACCGGGTATCTTGCTGATAATCGCGGCGATTTCATCGGCTTTTTGATTGAGTAAATCCATATCATGACCGAATAATTTAATCGCCACATCGCCTCTGGCGCCGGTCAGCATTTCCGACACCCGCATTTCAATAGGTTGAGTAAAACCGTAGGCGATGCCGGGTATTTCATCCATCGCCTGACGAATGTGTTCAATCAATTCCGCTTTCGTTTCCATACGCCACTCGGACTTGGGCATTAATTCCAAAAAAGTATCGGTTTCATTCAAACTCATCGGATCCAGACCGATTTCATCAGAGCCGACCCGGGCGATTATATTTTTGATTTCCGGCACTTGTCGCAATAGTGCTTTTTGTACCTGCATGTCCAATCGAATTGAATCTTCCAGAGTAATCGACGGCAGCTTCTCCAATTGCACAACTATATCGCCTTCATCCATCGCCGGCATAAAGGCGCTGCCGATTTGTAAAAATACGATCAAGGTAACGGCCAGGGTAAACCCGGCTGCGCTGAATAACAGATTGCGATGGTGAATGCCCCATTCCAATAGCGGCATGTAACAACGATGCACCTGGCGCACCAGCCAGGGTTCTTCATTATTTTGGTGTTTGAGTAAATACGATGCAAATACCGGAATCACGGTTAATGACAGTATTAAAGAACCCGCCAATGCGAAAACAATAGTCAACGCCACCGGCGAAAATAATTTACCTTCCAAGCCCTGCAAAGATAATAACGGTAAAAACACAATGATGATAATCAAACTGCCGGAAATCACCGGCGCCGCGACTTCCCGCGCCGCTCGATAAATAATATGCAGGCGCGGCAGTCGTTTGGATCGCTCCTGATCGGAAAACTGGGTCAACACGTTTTCCACTACCACCACGCTGGCGTCCACCAACATGCCGATGGCGATGGTTAAGCCGCCTAGACTCATTAAATTGGCCGTCATCCCGATAGTTTGCATCGCGATAAAAGTAATCAAAGCCGCCAACGGCAAAACCAACGCCACAACTAAAGCGGCTCGAATATTGCCGAGAAACAGCACCAACAAAATCATTACCAGAGCGATGGCCTGTAATAATGCGTTGGTCACTGATGACAAGGCGGAATCAACCAGGTCGCCGCGATTATAAAATACATCAATGTAGACATCTTCAGGTAACGCGACGCTGATTTCATCCAGTTTTGCCTGTATATCACTCACCGTTTGTCCGGCATTCGCGCCGCGTAAACTCAATACCAAACCTTCAACCGCTTCACCTTCGCCATTACGACTCACTGCTCCATAACGGGTTAAAGAACCGATTTTGACTTGCGCAATATCGCCGACTAATACCGGTGAGTCGTTAATGGTATCGACCACAATACTCGCTACATCCTGCAAGGTTTTAATGCGACCTTCGGCTCTGACTAATAAAGCTTCCTCGCCTTCATTCAAACGACCTGCGCCGTCATTACGATTATTACTCTGCAAGGCCGTCAATATTTGCGACATACTGATATTACGGGCGCTCATTAATGAATTGTCCGGCTCCACCACAAAGGTTCTCGCCAAACCGCCCAAAGCATTAACGTCAGCCACCCCTTTCACGGTTCGCAGCGCAGGACGAATCACCCAATCCAATAAGGTGCGCCGCTCCATCAAAGAGAGATCGCCGCCCTCAATGGTAAACATGAACATTTCGCCTAACGGCGTCGTCATCGGAGCAATGCCGCCTTCAACGCCTTCCGGAAGGTCATCCCAGATGGTATTCAAGCGTTCGGCGATTTGTTGTCTGGCCCAATAAATATCGGTGCCTTCCTCAAAGTCAATAGTAATATCAGTCAGGGAGTACTTGGTCATTGAGCGCAACATGGTTTGACCGGGTATGCCCAGCAATTCAATTTCAATCGGCGAGGTAATGCGCGCTTCCACTTCCTCCGGCGGCATACCGGCCATTTTAGCAATCACCTTGACTTGAGTCGGCGATACATCCGGAAAGGCGTCAATCGGCAGATCCTTAAAGGCGCTATAGCCCATGCCGATCAACAATAACGTTAACAGCAGCATCAGCAAGCGCTGGGTTAAAGCAAAACGAATTAAAGCGGCCACTATTCTCCTTCTCCCAAGCCTAAATGAAGGCCTTTTAAAGCAACTGCGCCTCTAATCGCCCAGCGATCCGTTTCAGCAATGTTTCCTTGAATAAAACTCGCTCCGTTATCCCTACCGATAATGTGCACCGGAATCAAACTAAAACCTTCCGCTATTTGCTTGAAAACATAGGCCTGTCCCTCAATTTGGGCAATTGCTGAATTGGGCGCTTTGAAAACCGAGCCATCAAACGGGTCGGCAATGCTGACATTCAAAGTCTGCCCCAAACGTATTCCTGCATTGGCCTGATCCAGTTTCGCTCTGACCAATACCGTTTGGTTCCGCGGGTTCACGTATTGACCTAATAAGAAAACTGTTGCCGTCGCCGCACTGCCTTCAATAGCGACTTGTTGGCCGTTTTTCAATGAAGCCGTTTTTTGTTGCGGCGCTTGAATATCCAGCCAAAGGGTTTGCAAATTTACCAAGCGAAACAACGGCGCCGCCGCATCTATGCGCTCGCCGATGGAAACCCGGCGCTCGATAATGACGCCGTTATCCGGCGCATAAACATTCAAGCGCGGCTTCAAGGTTCGGTTTTTTTCTAATCGCCGAATAGCCGCTTTATTCATACCCGCCAAACTCAACATTTGCCCGGTTTCGCTATAACGCGCCAGACTCACTTGATAATGGATCTGGCTTTGTTGGCGGCGGCGTTCGGCAATCAAACCTTCTTGATGCAATTGTTTAACGCGCATATATTCCGCTTTATCCAGATGCAAATCATTTAATGCGCTCAAATGCTGTTGTTGCAAGCTCAGCAGTTCAGGACTGTTAATCACAGCCAACAACTGATTTTTTACTACTGAATCGCCAGGATTAACTTTGATGGATTGAAGCAATCCCGGATAAGCCGCGCTGACCAAATGATCATTAGCGGGGGGTACGGTCACCGTCGCCGCCGCTCTCAGCAAAGGCGCGGCAGCGGCAGTTTGAGGAACGGCCAGCTCTATCCCTAGCGTTTGCTGTTGTTGCGCCGATATTTTAATCAACGACTCTGCGCAGACCGTTATTGAACTCAGGCTGATCATCAAACCAAATAAGGTTTTCATTTTCATGGCATGACTCCGACGGTTTGGTTATAAAGCGCAATATGTTGCTGCAAACGAATTTCCAATAATTGGGTGTTTTTCAGCGCCTGTTGGGTTTGTTTGCGGGTGCGTAGAAAACGCACCAAATCTATCTCACCCAATGAGAAACTGAGTTCAGCCATTTTCAAGCGTTGCTGAGCGTTGGCTTGTATTTTTCGGGTAATTTGCAAACGACTTTGATCGACCTGAATGGCGTGTTTAATCTCATGCAATTGCTGTATTAAGGATCGCAACAAATGATCCCGCGCCACTTTGGCGCTAATAAAAGCCTTATGCGCTGCGGCAATTTCCGGCGCGGCAAATCGCTCTCCGCCAAAAGGCGCCGAAATAGATAACATCATGCTGTTTACCGAAGCTTCCGCGCGACTGCCGCGTTCGGTAACGCCGCCGATAGCAAACGTCGGTTGCCCCGAACCTTGTTTTTTCACCCATTCAACTTCGGCCTGCAAAGTTTCCATTTCAGCCGTCTTTGCCGCCAACAATGGATGGTTTTCATTGATTTCCGCCGCCTCAGTTTGTTGCTCGCTAAATTCTGCGGGTATTTTTTCAATTTGGGTCAAAAAAGAGTAATCTTTACGCGCATGCATCAATTCCGCTTCCCATTCCATTACATCGGTTTTCAGCGTCAATAACTCGTTTTCCATCAACAACAAATCCGCCTGCGCCAAATCGCCTAACTGCACGCGTCTTTGGATGGTGTTAAAGAGTTTCTCGGTGAGCTGATAATCCACTTTTCCCATCTCATATTTCAGCTCGGTAGCTTTTAATCGCCACAAGGCTTCACGCACCAAACCGGCGACCGTTAAGCGTATCGCCGTTAATTGATGCTCACCGCTACGATGACTTTGTTCGGCCAGCATTTGCGCCGCCTCCCTTTGCCCCCAATTCCATAATGGGATTTCTATAGCGCCTTCAAATTCATGAAAGCCGCTGTCATCGCTGACCTCATCGCCTTTATAAAAAGCGGTGACTTGCGGCGCGCCGGATATCCAGGCGCGACCGCGACTTTGCAGAGCCTTGCTTTCTTGCTGCAAAGCGGCAATCAGAGCATGTTCAGGGTAGCGTTTTAATGTGTGTTCGACTAATTGAGGCAAGCTTAATTGCCGGTCAACCTCAATCTTATCCAGGTGTTGTACAATCAGGTTTTGCTCGGCTTTCAGCGCAACAGCATAAAAAAAGCTGATCAAAAAACAAATTAAAAGTTTTGAAGACATAGTAATGGTCAATAGTGAGCATGAATCGCTCGGACAAATGAAAACGTTATCGATTAATGAATCAAACAATATACTTCGCGCGGTTACGGACGCGGATTTTATAGCGAGGTGTTTTTGGTCGAGAGCAAGGCGCTGAAACAGGCGCATAGCAGGCTATGTAACTGTTTCAGCAACGCTGCTATCGGCCAAAAACAACCGCTAGAAAACCGCAGTAGTGACCGCGCGAAGTATACCATAATTGACCCGACCAAAATGGACAACAATGCTCTGTTAACGGCATACAGGAAAACACGATGAGACAAAAAAGCAGATTGGAATATATATATCATCCTGAACAAGGCTTTTCCGATCCTAACGATCAATCGAAAAACACCTTATCGACCCGCTTAAAAATATTCGCCGCCGTTTTTTTGACCAGCTTGGCGATAGGCCTGGCCTATAATTACGCGCGAGCGCCCATTTACCAAACCAAGGCTACGGTGCTGACATCGCCTTCCGCCACCATAGACCAGGCCAGCGGCGACGCCGATCTGCAACGGGCGTCAATCGAACAAGAAAAGTTGTTGGGATTTGATTTATTAAACGAAACCCTACAACAAATACAATCATCCAGCAACAATCCCGACTGGTCAAAACTGACGCTATCCAAAATACGCAGTCTGCTAAGCTTGGAAGCGGTAGAAGGCACCCACTTGCTGCATTTGTACGCAACCGGCGATGACCCGGAGTTGCTGCCCCTTGTGGCGAATACTTTAATCGATCTTTATGTCTCAAAACACACGGTGACTGTCGAAACTTCCACTCAGGACACTTATCAAATGGTGTCCGATGAATTGGCTAATCTTGATCAACAAGTCACCGACGCTAGAACTGAACTGGAAGATTTTAGAAACAAAAACGACATCAGTTCTTTATCGGAAACCGAAAACGCTTTACCGGCAACCATTAAGAACTTAAATAAATCATATGACGAGGCCAATTCTGAATTCTTAAAAGCGAAAGCTAAACTTGACGCCATTGATCTGGCCATCGCCAATGGTCAAACCGTTGTTCCCAACCAAGAGCAAAAAATGCTTACCGAATTGGAGAAACGTTATCAGCAACTCAGCGAGCAATTAAATGAGTTTGACCAGCGTTACACTCGTGATTATCTGGCTCTACAACCTTCTCTTAAATACTTGCCCGAACAAATCAAAGAGCTGGAAATAGAAATCAAAAGCAAACGCCGACAAGGCGAGAAAATCGTTCGCTCATTGGCGTTACGGGAATATCAAGCGGCTCAACAGGTGGTCAATAAAATTCAACAACAACTGAATAACCACCGCAACAATGCAGTCAAGTTCACCAATTTATTCGCCCAACATGAAGCCTTAGCGGCTGATTTGGAAAGTCTGGAAATCTTGCGCCGCGAGGTTCAAGACAGGTTTGCCAAACTCAGTAGTAAAAACTATTCCAAAATCCCTCAAGTCAATATTGTTGAACGCGCCAGCCTCAATAAACAAGCCATCGGCCCGGATTACCAAAGCGGCGCGTTAATCACCTTGATCGTCTGCTTGTTGCTGGCCTTGTTCGTGGTTTGGATGAATGATTATTTAACCGCCCATCCCGAACAAAATCAGAGCGAACCGATCCACGTTTCACCGCTTTATGAAAAAAATGTCATCGGCGCGCGAATAGACGAAGCCAAAATTGAACAGGCGGTTGAAGTTGAAAATGGAGAACTGCCTGCGCCGGATCAAACGCCGAAAAGTTTAAGCTCGGCGCATTTAGAACAAATCCTGGATAATGCGGAGAGCGGCGCACAATTAACTTCCTTATTATTACTGTCCGGGATGACGCTGGAAGAAATAGCCAATCTAGGCCTTGAACAAATTAATATCAGCGAAGCGACAATCGAAGTACCCGGACACTTTAAACGTTTGATTCCTATCGGGCCGAACTTATTAGGTATTTTGACCGCAGCGGTAAAAAACGGCTATTTATGGCACAACCAAGCCAATCCAAGCAAGGAAATGTTGAACGCCATGCTGTTCTGTACCGCCGTGGATGCGGGAATCAGCCTATCCTCAAAATCTCCCGCCGCCGCCATCCGCGAAACCTATATAATCTATTTGGTTGAACAAGGCATACGCCTGGCGTTGCTTAATCAGGCGGTCGGTTATCTTTCACCGGTCGAATTAACCAAATACGCCCAATTTTCACCTGAAACAGAAGGACTTAGCATTCAGCAAATCGAATTACTTTATCCACTTTGTTAGCGTATAATTAAAGAATTTTATTTTTCACTGAGAATCAATGAGCATACAACTTTCTGACAGAGTCAAATCGGTTAAACCCTCCCCTACCCTGGCCATCACCGCAAGAGCGGCGGAAATGCGCGCTGCCGGCAAAGATATTATCGGCCTCGGAGCCGGGGAACCCGATTTTGACACCCCGGATCATATTAAAGCGGCTGCAGTGAAAGCCCTGGACGATGGTTTTACCAAATATACGGCGGTAGACGGCATCCCCAGTTTAAAAAAAGCTATTATTGAAAAGTTTAAGAAAGATAATAATTTTGATTACCAACTCAACCAAATTCTAGTTTCCTGCGGCGGCAAGCAAAGTTTTTATAATTTGTCGCAAGCCTTATTGAATCCGGGCGATGAGGTTATCATTCCTGCGCCTTATTGGGTTTCTTATCCGGATATGGTGTTATTGGCCGACGGCAAACCGGTTATTGTGCAAACCACCCAAGAGGCTCAATTTAAAATCACCCCTGAGCAACTACGCGCCGCCATCACCGATAAAACCCGCTTATTGGTCATTAACAGCCCATCCAACCCGACCGGCGTTGCTTATAGTGAAGCGGAATTAAAAGCATTAGGCGAAGTATTAAGAGAGTTTCCCAATATCATTATCGCCACGGATGATATGTATGAACATATCCTTTGGGACAAAGGCAGTTTTGTGAATATTCTCAACGCCAACCCCGATTTTTATGACCGCACTATGGTGTTAAACGGCATATCCAAAGCTTATTCAATGACTGGCTGGCGTATCGGTTATGCGGCAGGGCCAGCCGAATTGATTGGGGCGATGAAAAAGATACAATCGCAAAGCACATCAAACCCGACTTCTATCTCACAATTTGCCGCCCAAGAAGCCATTACCGGCGATCAATCATGTATTGATGTGATGATGACCGAATTCAAAAAACGCCATGATTTTGTTGTCGACGCATTAAATAAAATCGACGGCATTGAGTGTTTGAGCACCGACGGCACTTTTTATGTGTTTCCGAATATCAGCCGATTAATCAGCCGTCTGGAAGGCATAGAAAGCGATCTTGATTTCGCCGAATACCTGATTGAAAAAGCCGGTGTTGCCTTGGTGCCGGGCACTGCATTCGGTTCTCCCGGGCATATGCGGATTTCCATCGCCACCAGTATGGATAACCTGTCTAATGCTTTGGAAAGAATTCAAGCTGCGATATAAAAAGATATTCATTCCACCGAGGACGGCGGGAACGAGGATAAAAAGCAGGATGGGCAAAGCGCAGCGCGCCCATCAAAAAGGATGACCGTCAAACTCAGTCAAACAGCACAACAAGGATGTTGAGCATTATTTTTTACGCGATTAGACGTTTTCTTCAGTCAAATACGGCAGAAAAAACCGAAACACGGCGCCGCCTGCCGGGTTATTTTCCGCCCAAATTTTGCCGTTATGAACGGCAATAATTTCTTTGCAGATGGTCAGGCCTAATCCGGTGCCGCCGGAGCCGCTTTTGGTTTTACTGCTCTGAATAAATTTATCAAATATTTTTGATAGCTCTTGTTCCGGTATGCCCGGCCCTTGATCGACTACCGAGCAGACTAAACCATCAATTTTTTCAGTATCCGTGGCGCGTCTGCCCAACACCATCTGTTTTTGCTCAATAGTAATTTGAATCGTTGTTTTTTCATCGGAAAACTTAATTGCATTCCCGAGTAAATTAGTAATAACTTGCAGAATTTTATATTTGTCACAAAGTATTTCCGTATTCTCAAGCTCCGTATTAAATTGCAAATGAAGCTTTTTCTCTTCCACTTTACCCTGGTTTTCTTCAACAATTTGACTAACAATGTCACTCAGCGAATAGCGTTCTAGCGACAACTCTTCTTTACCGGCCTCCAGCTTAGACAAATCCAACAAATCATTTAATAAAATCAACAACCGTTCCGCGCTGATAATAATATTATTGATAAAGCGGGATAATTTTTCGGTATTGCCCTCCGCATTCGGCAATTTATTGACTTGTTTGAGCGATAATTTTGCAAAGCTAATAATGGCATGCATAGGCGTTCTCAATTCATGCGACATATTCGCCAGGAATTCCGACTTGGCGAAATTGGCCCTTTCGGCAATATCGCGCGAATGTCTAATATCGCTGATTTGATCATCAACCAATTGCTGCAATTGATCTCTATGATGCTTCAGTTCTTTGAAATATTCTTTACGATCAGTAATATCGAAAAAAATACTCAGATATTGATAAGGTTGATTATCTTCATCTAAAAAAGGCGTTGTGCTTTCAGAAAACCAGAGCATTGCGCCCTGTTTATTTTGAAAACAAGTTTCGCCCACCCAAGCGTTTCCCTCTCTTAGGAATCGGCTACGTTTATTTAAGTCTTGTTCAAAATTACTATCGCTACAACCAAACTTGGTATGAATATGTTCACCGCCGATGAATTCATTCCGGTTTCTACCCAATACATGACAAAACACTTCATTAACATCGATGACTCTGAAATGCTTATCCATCACTACAACGCCGGCGGCCAAATCCAAGGCATGCTTGTGATCGGCCAGCTCTTTTTCAAGCTTTTTATCCAAGGTGACATCGCGAAAAAAACAAACCAGATTATGACTGTCTAAAATCGGATTGGCCGACTGCTGATCCTCTTCCGCCGCTCCATTATCATCATCGCCGAATAAAGTCACATCCTCCTGACTCGCCTCACTGGCTGAAACATAAAGCAAAATATCCGAACCGGAATGATGTTTGCCAAGTAATGGAATATCGGCTGAAGCCCGCGAAGAAACAAAATAGCGGATATACGCACCTACATTATCTTCCACCCAATCGGGACATGGAATTAAATCAGGTATTTTTCGTTTGATAACTTCGCTCTCGCTGTAACCGAAGATATTTTGAGCGGCGATATTAAAGGACTCAACAAGACCATCTTCAGAAAAGGTGATGATGCCGTCTGAAGCATTGTGTAAAAGCGATTGTAACTTGGTCTGGGCGCTGATTAATTCAAAGCCGACGACAGATAATTCTTTATTCTGTTTTCTTAATGAGTTGATCTCATTAACCAGTTTTTCTCTACCGGAAAGTAGACTTGAAACATCGCTACTCATTGAATTATTTGCTTATTT
>SPJL01036004.1_pt1 | contig 11480 bp, 11 predicted proteins | sample 3741751 | NCBI WGS metagenome assembly SPJL01 (sample SAMN10925998, study PRJNA522277) | cold seep metagenome | isolation source: Elba SIP-enriched marine methane seep metagenome, extraction at timepoint T3 | place: Italy: coast of Elba, Mediterranean Sea | reverse complement strand
TCTGAGGGCGAAGTTTTTTGTTTAGGTAATTAAATTGTAACATTCCCTCAATAATTTTTTTAATTACTCGACGACACTAAAAGAAATAAAACCAAGTAACCACCAAGCTTCAATAATACTGGCTTCCAAGTTATTTCTGAACGCATCAGCGCAAAAGCCCAATCTAATGGAGTAAAGAATGCCAAGATTGCTATGTTACCCATCTCTCTAAGCATCAAGTGTAATAACCAGAATTTGCCTATAATAATAGCGGCTAAAGCTACAAAGAACACTAGAGCACTTAATGGCAATCCTGACATTCCAAACAGAGTTAACAGTACAAAAGATGTAATCACCCAAAGAAGTTGATTACGGCCTTCTTTCGATTGACTATCACCATTTGATTCCTGTTTATGGCTAAGTATCTCTTCTTTTACCTTAAACTTCTTCAAGATGCTCAAACGAGGAATCGAAATAACACTCTCACAATTCGAGCAATTGACTATTGATCCAGCTTGGCTTGCTGACACTAAAACCTGACAATGACAGCCACAGTCTAATTGATACATAAGTCACCATTGAGTTACTGATTAAATACACATCTCCCCAGAAATCAATTAGTAAAACCCAGCCACCGAGTCAAGATCACTCACCAGCCCGATGTGCCTCCAGATTCTTCTGTTCCTGATCATAATCCAACCCGAGGCGTTGACTCCAGGTTTGGGGTGAGAGGACCCCGTTTTCGTAGGCGGTTCGGTTCACTTCCGACTCTTTCAGTCGATCGCGCACTTGCACCGAGGGAGCGGTCGCTTGGATCTGCACCAGTCGGCTTGCTTCGGTTGGTAATCGACCGGCGAGGGTGGCCGTCTCGACTGCACGGTTCATCACTTCGAGGTCACTTTCGATCATCGAAGCTTGCAGCCGTTCGAACATCTTAACCGCCGGCCCTTCGGCAACCATCGTTGACGAAAAGCTCGCGTTCGACGCATCGGACGTGAACATAAACTCCGGCATCACGAGCCGAGCGGCAATGGCCCGCAACTCAGCCTGCAGGATTGCTACGAAGCTCCCCGCATCGACGCCCGTAGCGGGGAAGTCATACTCCAAGCCGGACGGAGCATCAAGGATCGTACCAGGTCCATACTCGGTAACCCGCCGCGTTCGGCCTTGTCCGTCAAGCGAACCCGCCGAGGTCTGATCGTTAACGAATCGTTCGACGCCGCTTCGATTAGCCGACCGATGTTTCCGAATCAGCGCGATCGCTGACTGGATCTCGGCAACAACACTCATGTTTCGGAGAAGTTTTTCAACCCGCCGCAAATTGTTTCGCACCGGCGTAAACAGTGGTAAGCCTCGTTTTACATTTTGATCGACATTCGATTTGCGATGCTGAATCTCATCCGCCCCAATTAATTGATCGTCAACGTAATAACCAAGCACCGTTTCAACATCACGTTGGTCGGTCAGAATACCATGACTTGCTGACTGATTCGCTTGTTGGTCACGTGGTGTTACAATCTGATCGGGTTCGACAAATCGGACACGCAACAAGCCGTCACGGTTCGGGAAGAATCGAACAAAGACTTCGCCATCTCGATCCAGCCGACGGACAATCTCCTGCTGACGCGAATGCCAACGGTTTTCCTTCAGGAACTCATCAAGAATTTCTTGAACCGACAGAGCAAGTTCCGCCGGGGCGTCACTCCCCTTTTTAATCGTAGCTTGATAGGTATGCCCTGCACCTACGATGTAGCTGATCCGATTTTCATGGCCATTGATGGCAAATTCGTTGGTCATCGCCAAGGATCGGCATTCGTCGCGAAGCTGTGAAAGCTGCGGTAAGGTTGGCCCTTGGTGCGAATTGCCGCCTCCGAGACTCAAGGGGCTCCACAATTCACCAACGTCGCCGAAGTACGCTTCGCGCGGATCCACGAAGCTATCCCAAAGCGAATCGACCGCCTCGGCAAGGTTCTTTTCAATTGAATCAAGTGAGCTATGAGGAGCATTTGTGGACATATCCGATTCCTTTACAAAATTTATTTGTGATCGTTTGCTGGGTTGCTATTTTTGACGCCAAGTCTCTTCGGCCAATCGCAACGCCATTTCGAGAGCGTCGGGACCATCATCGTGTTGGCCGAGTGGAAAGTCTTTCATTTGCTCAATCAACAGCTCCGTGCCAGGACTGTTTCGTTTAAAGCAGAATCGCCGCTGTGATAGGTAAGGTCCAAGCCGACGGATACGCATCGTTTTGTTGACATAGTTGGTGATCTCACACGGATTAACACCCACGAGGCCCCGTCGATGGAATTCGCTTACAAATTCTGCAGCCAGCAATTGTTGCCATTGGTTAGTTTCCACGCCGAAGGCATCGGGCCGGAACCGCTGGTAATGTTCCACACCGTCGGCAACCATCTGTGAAGTCGGCCGGCGTTGCAGGTCGGCTTCGATATAGATTCGTCCTCTTGCATCAACCCCAAGCAAAATGATTGCCGAGTAATCCCCCTGCCGAGAGTCACGTCCTTTGCTCGGATCGAGCGCGATGGTTTTAAGTGTCAGCTCCTTCGGCCAATCGTCGAACCAAACTTCGGCATCAAAATAACTGTCGGGCCATTCGCACAATTCAGGATCAATCGGTGACGATTGCTTTTCGCGTTCAAACGTGCTGTGACCACTTTCGAGTCGCATGCACATAAGCGTGTAAAGATCCTCCTCCTCGGGCCAAAGGAGTTCGCAATCTTCGTGCATCGCTTTTCGGTGTTGCCGATAAAACTGTTTGGCTAACTCGGTTGAGTTTGGCTTTGCTGTGTCGCAGTAGATTGCTTCCCATTCTTCCCATAGTGACATATTCTTCGGCCACTGAATGATCGAACTAAACCGTTTTGATCGCCAACCAGCAGTCTTCTCAAGCTGCATCGCCAAATCATCTCGATGCATCGCCGTTGATAGGTTTATGATGTTCGTCCGTTTGGTGCCTGCCTTTAACAACGTGCCATGAAACCATTCCTTAACCGATTGACGTCGGACTGCGGAGACAATATGGCTATCGTTCTGCAAATCGTCGCAGACAATCAATGTTGGTCGATGGGCACGTTTACGGCGGCCACGTATTCGCTGTCCCGTGCCGAAGGATTCAATCACTACGCCATTACGAAGTTCAATCGCCGCAGCATTCCAACGGGGACCAGCGCCGACAACCTTGCCATGCAACTCGGCAAGTTGAGAGTTTTCGACAAGTTCGGTTTTGATGTTCTCAAGATGCGCTGCCGCTTGTTTTTTCGTGTCGGAGACGATCCATATGTAGGGCTCACGTTCTTCGATGGCACTACGAAGGACGTAGGCGAGGGTACCGATTGTCGATTTCGCTCCGCCGCGTGGTCCAATCAAGTTGACCTTCTTCCCTCGACTCACCGAAAGTTCATCGAGTCGATCAGACAACCAGTCATGCATCTTCGAAGGGGGCTTGGCAAAGTGAGTTGGTAAACACCGCTTGCCCCATTCCAATAGCGAAAGTTCGCTGGCTAGAAGTGTCTCAGGATTTTGATACTCTCGGAAAGCTCTTTCGGTCGCCAACCTAAGCCAGCCGAGCGTTCGTCTAAGGAGATCATTCCGTTTCATGTTCCTCCTCGGTCGGCTCGTATTCTTCTTGGTAGGTTAAATCGTCTTCAATCTGTTCGGCCAATTCGGCCAGTTTTCCTAACAGCCGTTTTCGGTCATCCGGTTGATGCACAGCTCCTGCAATTTTTTCTGCTACATTACGAATCAGCTTGACGAATTCATTACGAGTTATTTCTCCCAAGCTTCGTTTGGCGTATCGAGCGGGTACGTTTCGCTCAAGCCACCAAACGCTAGCTCGCCAATTCTTTTCATCCTTGGCAGCTTGCTGAATGTTTCGAATGTGTGATAGTTCGGCAGTCGCATGAGCACGTTGCCAGGCCTGCCGAAACTCTTCATCTTGGGCAAGCGTTTCTACAAGTTGAATCTCTTCACAACCTAAGTAGCGAGCGATCAACTCTCGATCACATCCGAGTGAAGCGACCAAGGTTGCTTCCCGTTTCTGTTCTTCCGTGAGTCGATTCACGCCATGCCTCCCAAAGTCTGCCGGTGTTGATGTCCATGTGAGCAACTTCGATCTGATCCCAGCTAATCAACACCGAGGTATTCGAAGGAAACTACGGCCCTACCCCGGGAGCTTTGGTAGTTGGAAAACGCATGTTTTGACTTCCGTTTTCCTTGCCCTCGTTTCTTGACAACAATCGTTTTCCAAAAGGGCGAATGCTGACAGTGACGGATCAAGGCAGGATGGCTACTGGTGACATTAATACGAAGCCCTTCATCACGATGTAATTGAGCAACCGCCGCGACAAATCGCATACCGATGCCGACCCCTTGAAAATCGGGGAGGGTAACAATACGAGAAAAACGACGATGCCCTTTCCTCGCGATGACTGGCAGCGTCGCAGCAAAGGCGACTGGTTCTCCTTGCCAAGTTGCCAAGTAACATCTTGCCTGTGGGGCAAGCGAACCCGTTAGATAGTGATGACGCGCAAACAGTCGCCACGCTTCCACTGTGCAGCGGTGGATCTCCAGGTCGATGTTTGGTCGCCGAAGGCGCCTCCGGTTCAGCTCGCCCGTTGCCATATCGAGCACCCAATCGGGCTCAAGCCAATCGGCAATGTCATAATGACAGCTGACCGCTACGAATCGGCATGGCAAACTCCCTTTGCGAATCCCCTTATTGATGGCCGCCGAGGCGATCTTGGCGACATTTCGATCAACGACGCTCGTAAACTCATCCATTACAACAAGGGGAACCTCCGATTCAGAATCCTCTTCCCGAGATAATCCAATCGCAAGCGATCTCGCAAGATTACACCTAAACTGTTCACCATTACTGAGCACTTGAAACGGCTTAACCCACGAAGGTGGCGAACCAAATCCAACCGCAGTAAACAGCTCAGCGATCTTCTTTGAAGGAAGCTCTCCAAAACAATCGATCACCGCACGGTCGGCTGGCCAAATATGCTCAACTTGCATCTGATCTTGATAAGCATCTCGCACGACGCTACTCTTACCGCTTCCTGAGGGGCCAACAATCAGCCCGATTTGCCAATCGTCCACCTTGCTAGGTAGCTCAACTTCAAAGCGCTCGCTCGAATTTTCTTCAAGGGGTAGGTCAAACATGCCTGCTATCTGCTGAACCTTGAACGATTCATAGATGGGGCACGTTAATTCAATGGTATGGACTGGCACGGGGCTTCCTTCATCTTAGAGAGTCAAAACACGGCAGCGGAAACCTTGGTCGGTAACCAAGTCGTAAACTTTCTGCTGGGAAGCTTCGTCTTCGACTTCCACCACGACCTGAAAACTTGGCTGAATAACCACTTCAGATCGTTCGGACTGATCTTCTTCGGGAAGAACACGCTCAAGTTTCAATAACATCTCATCGACCGCTTGGCTGTCCGTCTCAACGCGGTCAAGTAAATCGGAAAGTCGGTCTTCATCGATTCCGGCAAGCGAAGCGATTGGATCATGAGTCAACAAAACCTTTTCCGCTTCCTGTTCATTGAGATCAACAATGAGGACAGGTAATTCGTCGGTCGGACGAGTCTCGGCTCGCAAGTGACCATCCAATAATTGCAGTGAACCATCGGGTAATTCACGGGCGACAAGCGCCCCGACAAAGCCGACCTCTTTAAAGATGCTCTTAAGCACCTCCTGTTGAAATCGCGAGTGAGTGCGCCAATTCTTTGGATGCGCCTTCAACTCCCCTGCTGGCACACGGCGGAGTTCTTTCACACGGTCACGGAGTTTCATGGCTGATCACCTCCGCGAAGTAGTAGTCGATAGTCGGTCTTGAGAAGCGTCACGTCCGACTTCAGGTTGGATATTTCCACCTCGAACCGAGCAAGGCGCTCTCGACTTGTTGCCGCCAAATCATGAACTTGCCAAAGCGTTGCTCCCACAAGTGAAATGATCGCAAGTCCAAGAGATAGAAGCCCACCCCAATCAGCGGGTGCCAAATGAACATGATTTTCCGATGTGCGTACCACTGATGATCCTTATTTGATTGATAGATTTAGAAATCGATTCATTAAGAAGACTTAAGGCCCTGGTGCAGGCGGAATGATTGGTGCGCCTCCAGAGGTTGTGCTTACGGAACCGTCGTCCGATGCACCACTAATCGTGCTATCAGTCCGCGTCACCTGGTAATAGCTCGATAGGTTGGTTGGCCAGGGACCAAGGTCGGCGGGCAATTCCGTGATAGGAATTCCTTCGGAGAGTGTTTCCAGTCGGTCTTCGGTAAAGACACGATCAAGCCGAGGGACCGTATCCACCATCTCGGTTGAAGTAAAGAATTCCGAAGGGTTGTAATTCGCAAGATCCGCATCGGTAAGTACAAACCCATCGGCATAAGCTTGTTCGCGCGTCTTGCCAAAGAGTTCAATCGACATGTTGATGTAAACACGTCGCACATATTGACCAACCAAACCTGCGAAGGCGGTTGAGATCTCTACTTCTTTCCTATTCTCGGTATGCTGCATTGCTTCGGAGAGTGAAAGAAGAATCATCCCCGACCAACGCCGCATGAAAGGGTTTCGTACCTTGAAGAAGGGAATCGGATAAACTCGAAAGACTTCCCCCGCGGGGCGCGTATGCATCACTTCCATGTTGTCTTGCCCCGGCTCAACAGCCCGACCGGCAAGCAAACTTGCTGCGCGGAGATAAAGCTTATGAATTCGCTTACAGGTGTTGATTGAAGGTGGAATCCGAAGATCAACATCTTCGTGATGCATGATGTGAAACAGATTCCGACCAACTAGGTCAACCCAATCTAGAATTTGAGGATTCAAACTCCCCACGTCGTTTGACCAGTTGGGAACCGCATAGCCGGCGTCACCAAAGACACCTACTTTGTACCAAAGCACGGCGTCGGTATTCGTTAGTGGCATTGTTATCACTCCTGAGCTGATGATTTATTCTTGGATTTGAATCGTTAATTAGGATTGGTCACGCCTGCCCGCAAGTTGCTGGCGGATAAGAGAATCGAGACTCGTTAGTATCTCGACCGACCCAGGAAACTTTCGGGCCAATTGTTCGCAAGCCCATTGGTGTGCCTTGGCAAATTCATCGTTTTCGTAAGAGACGTAATGAGTCTCCGGCACCACCTGTTGTGGCGGTGGTCGTGAATCAATTGCAATTGGATTCACCCGACGAGCCTGTTTTTTCATCCTGAGAAAAAGCAACGCACCGGCAAAACCAACTGGTCCACCAACACTTAGCGCCCCTAATAAAAACTGTCCTGTCTTCCATGTGCCAGTAATCCGTTGCAAAAAGCTTGGCTGATTCGGAACGATCGGTTCTTTGTTTGTTTTTGGCTGTTCCGATAAGGGATTTTGTGCCGGAGATACTTCGGGCAGTATTGGCTTTGTAAGTTCCGGGCTTGGTAACCACGAAGGCAATCTTGGCTGAGGCTGTTCGATTGGAGCGACCTCTTTTGGAAGCTTGTTCAAGATCGCAAGAATTGGTTTTCCAAACGTCGCAAAAGTTTCGCCACCTCTTTCTCCCCATAAGACAGCTACTAATTTGCCGGTACGATTGAGAACCGGCCCTCCGCTGTCGCCTGGTCGAACCGACCCACGTATTCGCAAGCTTGGTAGACTCGCCCCGATTGGCGTAGCGTAGCCAGTAACACCGCCTTGAATCGCACGCAATTTACCGTTGCCACCAAAGCCTGCTGCTATGAGTGGTTGATTCCCAATCTGATACTCTAATGGGATAGGCTTTTGCTGAACAAAATCAGTTTCTAGTAATGCTAGATCGTGTTGATGGTCTACTTCGATTACCTTGCCGGAAAGCGCGGCATTTCCTTCTACCCGAATGGAAGTATCGCCTCGGCCATCATCAAACAGATGAGCACAGGTGATGAAATAGCTCTTACCGTTTCGATTCGCAATTAAGGTAGCCGTTCCTAGTGAGACACCCTTGATGGTTGAATGTCTAACTCGAACAATCGACTTCAAGGCGGAAGAGACTTCAGGCGGTAGCGAAGAAAGCGGCCTGCTTGAGCTTGGCTGCGTCCTAGGCACACAGCCATTAGGACCACACCAAGAGACATTTTGTGCGGTTGCATTCCATGCTAATGCTACTATCAATAAGCCGCCAATAAAGTTTCTCAGTCGGTTCGTAATCATGATTACTCTCCTGAGAAGGTGAAGGCGTATTGATAGAAGGGACTGCGTGCCAAGTCCGCTGGCTCGGTAAGTCGATCCGCCAACTGAGGGGTCGGGTCGACGCCCCCGGCAAGCCGGTCGGCCATAGCGCATGCCTGGCTGCAAAACGGTGGGCGTCGATCAACCGACCGATCTTCAACATCGGGCGTGACAAATGTTCGTATGATTGGCAGATGCAACAACGAAGCTTCAAGCACAGCCTTATATCCGTAGTCACATCCCGTTAGCCGTTTGAAATAATCGGTCGAAGCATCTCGGTCATATTCGGGCCAACGGCCGCTTGGATTCACGCGAAAAAGATCGATTCGACCAGGATTACGTCGTACTTGGCTCTCGAGCGTCACGGCACGACCGCCTAACCACTCACGTACTTCTAGACAAAACAGTTCACTTCCCCACCACGCCACCTTTGCCGCATGGGAATGAACACCCCTACCAGCAATTGAGATCAGCCCGCGTCTTCGGAACAGCAACAGATCGCCGTCTTGTAATTGATCACGCACATCACGCAATCGAACAAAGTTTCGATACTGCAGTGCCATAAGTTCTCCCAAGGATACGAAAAAAGCCCAACGAACATTGCTTGTTAGAACAAACAAAAATCGTCGGGCTCTTAAAAACGCCAACTAAGAAAGTTGACTTTGTAGGATGCCGTCTTGTTATGGGATTATTTTACAACCCAAGGTGGCACAATTACCAATCGATAGTAGACAGCGATTTGAAGAAAATCAGTTCTGTCCTGGTACCTGAGCAATGCGTCCGATGCTGCCACTTTCATAGGCAGAGAACTCACCCCATACCGGCAAGTGATCAGAAACTTGCTTGGCATTTTCGTAAGAGAGACCAAAGATGCCAGGTAGATCATAAACACCTGCTCGGCCTGTAAATTCAGTGGTCGTATATTTGGAGACCAACAAATTATCATGCAACTTGTTACCACGAGTATTGGTTGCCGTATCGTGAATCAACGGATAGATACCTGGTAGTTTTCCCAAGGCATAAAGATCCTTCGGCAGAAGCTTTCTCCCCGATACATTCTGTGTCCGCGGCCCCTTGGCTGGAACATTCGTATTGAGATCACCAAGCAGAATTACATCGTCTTCGGTGTAATTGCCAATCTTCACTCGCTGCATCGCCTGGTAGGCTCCATGCAAGGCATCAAGTTCCTGAGGGACTTCATCAGGATCGGTGTGAATATTCATCAACCAAAACGTGAATGCCTGGTCAGGCGGAGCAAGCTTGGTTTGAAACAAAGCGACATGAGGTTCACGATGAAGCGAATCTTGATGATCCTGCATCACAAATTCATACTTTGGGCTTATGTTGATCGTAGCCGTATTAAATACAAAAGCATATTGTTCTTGGCTGCTCGTCCTACCGAGTCGTTTGCTGACTCTGGCGTCATAGATCGTCTTGCCCGGTTGGTTGACATAGTTGCGAAGAAACTTCTGGATAAAGTAAGGATCTTGCGTACGTATCTCTTGAATAGCAACGATATCGAATTGCCGAACAACTTCGCCAAGCAATTGCATGACCGGTTGTTTTCGTGCTTTTGAATCTCCAAAGATTTGGATATTGAACGAGGCGATTCGGATCGTTGGAGTATTCGAGACAGGTGAGTAACCTGGTAGCGCTCTTGGAGTAGTTACTCCTGGCTGTTGCTGTGGTTGTCCAAACGGTTGTTGCGTTTGATAGTTGGCAGGCTGGGTACTGAAGGTACTGGGAGAATTTTGGTTGCCAAGTGAATTGGCTGTGTTCTTTACGACTTGCCGAACATCTGACAGAGACAATCCATTCAGATAGGAATAGCCTCCACCAGCAACCAGCACCAAGAGTCCAATTGACAACAGTCGTGACACGAAGCCCCTCCCTGGGCTTAATTGGTCAAAAGCCGATAACCACGTTGGTGCTCGAACTTCCTAGAATGATTGGCAAAACATACTGATTTGCTCGATTCATGCCCAGACAGAATCCCATTCTGTCAGTTGCTGCTAGCACCCGCGAGTATTTGAATCTGGTGATGTCTGGCACGAATAAGACGATTAAATCGTCGACCAACCGCCTTGGAATCACCTATAATTGACTACCTTACCTCTGAGACCTAATCTGCGATGAAACTTCGCCTTACTCCCTACCTACCGATGGTGTTCCTTACGCTGCTAGCAGTGCCACTGCGCGCAGACGTTGTCGAACTCAAAGGTGGCGGCCAGATCGAGGGACAAGTCCTTCGTGATTCCGAGCTGCCCCGTTCCGTAATGGCAGTTGCCTCACCATGGGGACGCATCGTCATCGATCGCCGAGAAGTTCAGAAGCTTAAAACAGAAGACGCCAACCTTTCGGAATATCGCCGTCGGGCTCACGCAGTTTCGGATACAGCCGAATCCCAACTCGCCTTTGCTCTCTGGTGTCGCAACCAAGGCCTTGGTGAACAGCTTCGTATTCATCTCGGCCGTGTCCTAGAGCTTGATCCTGAAAACGAAAAAGCACGAACGATGCTCGGCTATCAGTTGATTGATGGCAAGTGGATGACCCGTGAAGATTTACTCGCAAGCCGCGGACTTATTCGTTACGAAGGTGACTTTCGCACCCAACAAGAAATTGCTTTGCTAGAGAGTCAACGTCTGTTTCAAGAAAATGATCTGGAATGGCGTAAGCAGTTGGCTCGCTGGCGTAAACAACTTGAATCATCAAACAGGGAAGTCGCTAACGAAGCTGCCGAATGGTTCATTTCGCTAAAGGATCCAGCTTGTACGAATCAGTTAATCCGTCTGCTCGATCGTGAAGAAGACCTTTCCGTTAGACTTATGCTGATCCAAATTCTTGGTCGGTTCCAAAGTAACGGTGCGCTTCAAACCTTGGCGGCTATGGCCATCCATGACGAAGACGAGGAAGTTAGGGCAGTCTGTTTGGAACAGCTTGTGAAAACCAATCGAAATGGACTGACAACACCATTTATTGCTGCGTTGGATTCAACCGACAATGTGATTGTTAACCGAGGTGCCGAAGGTCTTCGGCTGCTTGGTGACGAACCTTCTTTGAAGCCGCTCATCGAATCGCTGATCACCACCCATAAATACCAAATAGGGAATGATTCACCTGGTGACACCTACTCGGCAAACTTAGGGACTGGTCAACATTCGTTTGGAGGCGGTGGTCCGAAGATCATCAAGAAAGATCTGCGTAACCCAAGCGTATTAAACGCCTTGGTAGAACTAACCGAAGTCAATTTTCTCTACGACCAACAACAATGGCGAGATTGGTTAGCCAGTC
>SPJL01000105.1_pt1 | contig 11483 bp, 9 predicted proteins | sample 3741751 | NCBI WGS metagenome assembly SPJL01 (sample SAMN10925998, study PRJNA522277) | cold seep metagenome | isolation source: Elba SIP-enriched marine methane seep metagenome, extraction at timepoint T3 | place: Italy: coast of Elba, Mediterranean Sea | reverse complement strand
GATACTCGGAGGTGCGGAGGGTAAGGAAATAAACCCCGAGTGGAAGAGGGCTAAGGTCAAGCTTTTGATTGGCTTCCAATTCTTGCTGGTATCGCAGGACGACGCGCCCCTGCCCATCAATCAATTGAATAGTGGCCTCATCGCCAATCCACTCTGCATTACTTACTTCCAGCTGAGTAATATCACTGACTAGGTTGGGATAGATACGGAAAGATTCCTCATGCTGCAAGTCGCGAACGGCAACATTGGGGCTGGTACCAAAGCGATAAACGGTGCCATCCGCAGGGTGCTGATTGAGGGTGTAGAAAATAGAGTCAAGCTCTGCTTCGGTCTGAGCGAGATTGATCATTGGGTCGCTAGCGTCGCCGATCAAATACCAGAAATTCCCAGCAGTTCCTCCTCCCAAAGAATCTGCGATACCAATAAAAGGCCCGGTATAGTCATCATCAATGGGAAAAGGAATATTACTAGGACCAAAATGGATTTCGATGTCATTAGAGCCTTCATAAAGCCACAGTTGGAAATCAATACTACTGATGGCTACATTTGAAGAATCGAGATCATCACTGAAAAAACCAGTGTTTTTATACTGTAGTTTAAAAATTCTACTTCCTTCCACCCCTTCTGTAAGGTAAGTGATGGGGGAGAGTGGCTGTCCTATTTCAGCTCCTCGATCAATCAAATCATTGCCGTAGAAAGATAAAGCATCAACTGCAGCATAGTAATTTTCCAAACGCTCGAAGGTTACGATACCTCCTTCGGCACCGGGATTGTAAAGGCTATCTCCCGTGGTGGCTAGAAAGTCGAAGGAAAAGCCGAGGGGTACGGCATAGTCGATGTCGTCCCAAGGCATGGTCGGGTCAATGGCAGGGCTGTCGTTGGTCAGATCAGCATAACTTGCCGTTTGTACCGAAAAGAAGTAGGGAAGGTCCTGTGCTATACTCGTAGTAAAAGCAAAAAGAACCATTGGAAAGAGGAGTAATAAATTTTTCATGAGTACTTAAAATTGATGAAAAAATAGCGATTAAAGGGGTAATTTATTAAAAGCTACCAAAGGAAAATCCCATTTGGCAGCTTTTATGATTTATTTAAAAATCCTGAGATCTTATTAACTTTTCATTAAGCCTCAAGTCTCAGTATATAGGTAGTTCGACGGAATTTTTGCGATAATATTCTTTTTAAGATTTTTGAAAAATTACTTCGTGAATCTTCGATTTCCTCCTAACTTCCTGTTAGTTAGCTAGTTCGTCAATTTTCAAAAATCGAATATTATATCAAAAATTTTGTTCCGTCACTTATTCAAAATAAGGATGATAATAAAGGCGATATTCCCTTATCCAACCTCCACTTTTTTATTTAGCTTCATAAACTAGCGCCTGTAAAGGCCCATTATTATTGGCAATGAGTAAAGCCCGTCGACCATCGGCCAGTTGGATGCGCTCTATATCTCTAACCTCCCCATTGGCCCACAAACCATGTTCCAGATTAGGACTAAACCGCCCCGGACCATCAGCTTCTCCTAGCAATAAAACGCCATTGCCCGCATCATAAACCCCGGTTTCGCGCTCGGCAGTGGAAGAGTTTCCTACCAGCAGTAAATCTGATCGACCATCGCCATCAAAGTCATCACTCACCAATTCGGTAACTGGACTAACTTGAGCAGCGATCGGTAAGGGCTGGGATTTGAATTTCCCTTGGCCATCGTTCTCAAAGTAGCAACTGCGCAACTCATTCGCTCTGAATTGTTGGGCATCGGCTAGTTCCGCTGGGGAAAAGACCTGTTCTACCGTGGCCCGAGCGTAGCCCGCATAGCGTGGAAATTTCTTTTTGATCTTGGGTATTTGTTTGGCGAGTGCATCGCGCCCCGCGAAGGGGTAAAATTGGCCTTGGTGGTTGAAGGCTAAGATCGGGTCGATTTGTTTGTTGTTGTCAAAGTCTTTGGCAAAAAGGGCCAGGGGCGCTTTGAGTCTCGTATTTTCTCCCAAATTACCCGCTACCAAATCTTGATCACCATCGCCGTCGATATCCTGAGCCATTACACAATTCCACCAACCTTCGGTGCCTTGTAGCCCATAATCGGCCGTTACCTCTACCATTTGATTACCATCATAGCGATAAACGCTGAGTGGAAGCCATTCTCCCACTACCACCAACTCCGATTTTTGATCACCATCCAGATCGGTCCAGAGGAGGTCACTGAGCATTCCGGCCTGTTGGAGGCTTGGTGCTTTTTGAGCCGTTACATCGCTAAATTTTCCGCCATCATTTTGAAGCAAATGACTTTGAGGAGCGCTAGGGTAGGAGCCAGGCGTCAGACGACCACCGACAAAAAGGTCTAGATCGCCATCGCTATCATAATCGAGGGCACTTACACAGCCTCCACTGCTGCGGATGTTGGGTAAATTGGGGCTACGGTCGAAGTGGCCATTGCCATCATTGAGGTAGAGGCGGTCTTGAAAAATAGGGCTTCCCGGTTGCGCGGCTGCGCCTCCACTGACCACGTAAAGGTCTTGGTCGCCATCGGCATCGGCATCAAAAAAGAGTGCATCGATGTCTTCGTATTTTTTATCCGCTTCCAAAACTCTCGAACTGGCTTTTCGGAAACGCGATTGTTTGTTCTGGATGTAAAGCGCCGGACTCTCGTTGAGTGCTCCTCCGACAAAGAAATCTTCCAAACCATCACCATCGACATCCGCCACGGCTATCCGAGGACCAAATTTGGACAATTGGTGAGGGAGCAGGCGTTCGCGGTTAAAATCTTCAAACTCATTTTCCTGATGCGTAAAATCGATGCCCAAGGCTTGGGTAGCTTCGGCAAAAAGTGGAGCGGCCTTTTTAACCATTGGTTTTTCCACCTTTTTCGCATTCTGATAATCCAAACTTAAGACTTGATCCACTTTTACATTCTGAAGATATTCTTCTTTCCCATCTGCCCAGACGACAGTAAGATTTACTCCGTCGGTTTTTTCTCCCAATCCAAAATGTAACAAGTGCTGACTGGAAGAGAAAAAGCCACGCGTAGGACTCATTTCGAGGTATTGAATCTGACCATCATAGTTGAGCTTTACACTAGCGCCAACTCCCAGCGGATTTTTTTCTGGACCCTTCAATTTTACCTGAAGGAAATGACTACCGGGGATATCTTGACTTAGGTTTTCGTAGACAAAAGCGGGATCATGAATATTATTGACCACCAGATCAATATCACCATCGCCATCCAAATCGCCATAAGCCGTACCATTGGAAAAAGACGTTTCAGGCATTCCCCAGGATTCCGATACATCGTCGAAGGTGAGATCGCCCTGATTGTGGTAGAGGTAATTCCGTTGAGGAATAGAAGGGATCACTTTTAAGAAATCATTGATATCCGGGAAGCGAGTAGGATTGACTCCACCTGTCTGTTCGATTGAATCGCGAGTGTAAGTCATATAATCGAGGTCGGTCACATCATGCTTATAACCATTTGCGATATAGAGGTCCTTTTGCCCATCATTATCAAAATCGGCAAACAAAGCGCCCCAACTCCAGTCGGTAGCAGCTACGCCAGCCAATTGACCAATCTCGCTAAAGGTGCCATTGCCATTATTGAGCTGGAGCATATTCCGCCCCGCCTGATGACCATAGCCGTATTGCACCAAGGCATTATAACGTTCGAGCTGCATGACATTCATCAGCTCCTTGTAGCGAAAGGGATCTTCCGTGATCATGTCCAATACCACGATATCGACGAGACCATCATTATTATAGTCAGCGATATCACAGCCCATACTATTTTGACTAGAGTGGTGGAGGTATTCAAAATAGCGATCTGTAAAGGTGCCATCGCCATTATTGATGTAGACATAATCGGGTTCGATATAATCGTTGGTGACGTATACATCGGGATAGTTATCGCCATTGAGGTCAGAAACGGTAGCACAGAAGGCAAAGGAAGAATTGACGAGCCCTGCGGTTTCGGTAACATCGGTAAAGGAGCCATTGCCCTCATTCCGATAAAGGCGATCGGATTCAAAAGGCGAAAGTGGGTCCGTTTGGCGAATGATGTTGCCATCGGGCAATTGCTGGAGTCGCATTCTCACCGCTTCCTTAAAATTGAGGCGGTGGTTGAGGAGGTAAAGGTCCAAGTCGCCATCGAGGTCGTAATCGAAGAAATTGGCGTGATTGGTATTGCTATTATCAAGGAGGCCATAACTTGCGGCACTTTCCTTAAAGGTCATATCTCCTTGATTGACATAAAGGAGGTTGTTTTTTTGCCCATCATCCGATTTGCTGGTCCGACACACGTAAATGTCGAGCCATCCGTCGTGGTTGATATCTACCATAGAAACCCCTGTTTTAAAGCCTTGTTGGGCTCCCACTCCGGCTTTATCGGTAATGTCTTCGAACTGGAGATTACCTTTGTTGAGATAGAGCTTGTTGGATACAAAGGTGCCGGTGAAGTATAGATCGGGCAAGCCATCATTGTTGATATCGCCTATGGCTACCCCACCGCCATTACAGAGGTATTCGTAATTGAGGATGTTGTAGGTATAGGTTTCATTGACATCATTGGAAAACTGTACGCCCGACTGTTCGTTGGGAACCAGTCGAAAGCGAGTGGGCCCTTGGTCGTTGGCCGAGCTAGTGCTTTGGGGGTCGGTGAGATCGGGGGAAGGATTATTTTGGCAAGCAATTAGACTGAGCATCAGGCTAAAAAGAACTAAAAACGAGGTGTTGCGGCTGAGATACATCATGTACAATGGTATTATTGAGAAATCTTAATGCTTCCGATTGCAATCGGAATAATCGGTGAAACATCATTGCAAATTAAAGGTTTTATCGTTTTTTAGCGGATTATGTTCCATTTGAAGGGCTTAGAATTAATGAAGATAGGAAGAGCTTTATCTTAAACTTTTTGAGGTTTTCAAAGGTTAGGTTGCAGAATTAAGCCATTAATTCCAAGGATGATTTGTAATTTGTCCTTCTCTTTTGAATAAACTAAGCATAAATTATGGCCAATAGCGCTGAACTAAGTATTCATCAATTTACGGTCAATGACGTCCAAGGGCGTCCGGTTTCCCTTTCCGATTTTGAAGGTAAAGTTTTATTGATCGTCAACACTGCCTCTAAATGCGGGTTTACACCTCAGTTGGAAGGATTGACTGATTTGTACCGCGAATTTAAAGATGATGGATTGGAAATTTTAGCCTTTCCCTCCAACGACTTTGCGGGGCAGGAGCCTTTAAACGGGGAAGATATCCAGCAATTTTGTGTCTTAAATTATGAAGCGGAGTATCCGATTTTCGAAAAAGTCCATGTAAAAGGGAAAGAGGCTTGCGACTTGTATCGTTTTCTTGCTTCTAAGTCAGAAAATGGTGCGGTTTCTTCCGAGCCGAAGTGGAATTTCCACAAGTACCTGGTAGACCGAGACGGCCGGGTGGTAGATTATTTTTATACCTTTACCAAGCCCACTGCCTCGCGGGTAAAGCGAGCAATTCGAAAATTGTTGTAAACGCTTATGAAAGTTGATCTTTTGGCCATTGGTGCCCATCCCGATGATATAGAATTGAGTTGTAGCGGCACCTTGCTGCATCATATTGCGCTTGGTAAAAGTGTCGCTTTGGTTGACCTAACTCGGGGAGAACTGGGCTCTCGGGGCTCGGCCGATATTCGCGATGTGGAGGCGGCTAATGCGGCCAAATTGATGGGGGCACTACGCCGCGACAACCTAGGCCTGGCCGATGGTTTCTTCGAACGCAACCGCGAAAGCCTATTGGCCATTGCGGCTAAGGTGCGGCAGTATTGCCCGGAGATTGTCCTGGCCAATGCCAAAAATGACCGCCACCCTGATCACGGTAGGGCTTCCAAATTGATCGTTGATGCTTGTTTCCTAGCAGGTTTGGTCAAAGTCGAAATCTTAGACGATGCGGGGAATCCTCTTCCTCCTTGGCGACCTAAAGCGCTTTACCATTATATCCAGGACTATAATATCCAACCAGATTTTGTAGTTGATATTTCTCCTTATATCGATCAGAAAGAAGCATTGATTTTGGCCTTTCGTACGCAGTTCTTTAGCGACGACCCCAATATCGCCTCGGAAGATCCGCAAACGCCTATCTCTGGCAAAGATTTCCTTGATTTTTTAAGGGCTCGGGCTCGAACCTATGGCCGTCATGCGGGCTTTGAATACGCCGAGGGATTTACCGTTAATCGGACACTCGGGGTGCATAATCTGTTTGATCTAGCCTAAAATGTTCCCCATATTCTAACCTTTCGGTATAGTCTACCTCTCCCAGACGAACTCGAATGGGAAAATTAGCTCTCTTTTGGATCTGAAGTTCCATCTGGCAAAAGAGGCCTAACGGCGTCATTGCGCTTATGGCGTAGGGCACTAGAGTGCGTAAGGTATTATTGGCGGGCTCCGGTGGATCAAAAAAATGAGGGAGTTGGAGGTCTTGAGCTTTGATCTCTTGGGTAGTATTGGTCATTGGCGTGGCCAAAGATGGCCAAGAAGTGAGTTGATGGGGGATTAATGGCGCCGCAGAGCTATGCTCTTCCAGTTCCGTTTCTAAGGGCAGGCCGGGTTGTGCAAAGCTAATAGTAGCAAGGACACAAATCAGGAGCCAGGTAAGTCGGATTTTTTTCATAAAAAATGGATTTTGAGTCCGTTCTATAAATAGAACGCTCAAAAAGGAAGAGGGTTGTTTCGATTGCTAGGAATCTAGGCCTCTTTATTCTCCTTCTTTGATCCTTCATACATCTCATACTTCATCAATCGACACTCCAAGGCCCCATTATACATCTGCACTTTCGCGGAAGCACGCAGGCCAATATTCTTGATTGCATCTCTATTGGAAGAAATAATCCAGGCCTCAAAGCCCGTAAACTCCTTTTTGAGTCTATCGCCAATCATTCCATACAATTGCTCTACATCATCAACTTGTAAACGCTCATCATAAGGCGGATTGGCCACGAGGACACCACCTCCCGGAGGCGGGATCAATTTCTCAAAAGCCCGCCGTTTGACCGTTACGAAATCATCAAAATTGGCCGCTTGTAAATTACGTTCCGCAACACGGATGGACTGGAAACTCTTATCAAAACCCAAGATCGGTTTCTGTGGCAGAATTTGTTTCGCCTTGGCTTGCTTCCTCACTTCTTCCCATAGATTGGCATCAAAGTTTTTCCATTTTTGAAAGGCAAACTGTTGCCGATGCCATTGGGCCGGAGCTTGACAAGCAATCGAGGCGGCTTCCACCAAAAAGGTACCAGAGCCACACATCGGATCGATTAAAGTACGCTCGCCCTTCCAGCCACTGTGGAGTAAAATACCCGCTGCCAAAACTTCATTGATCGGAGCTTCGAGAATTTCTTTACGATAGCCTCTCTTGTGCAGCGACTCTCCTGAAGTATCGATTGAAACGGTTACATCGGTTTGGCGAATATGGACATTGATCCGCAAATCGGGATAAGCAACATTGACATTAGGACGACGGCCCGTTCTATCGCGAAACTGATCCACAATAGCATCCTTGGTCTTGAGGGCAATGTATTTAGAGTGGGTAAAAACTTCCGAAAAGGTAACGCCATCGACGGCCAAGGTTTGTCGATGAGTCATGTATTCACTCCAATCAATATTCTGCATTTTACGATAGAGGTCGAGTTCATTGCGCGCTCGGAAGGTCGCAATGGGCCAGAGAATACGAATGGCACTCCGCAGCTCTAGATTAGAGCGGTAGAGGAAGGCTAAATCGCCGTCGAATCTAACGGCGCGTTTAAGGACTTCGATTTCATTGGCACCTAATTGGCGCAGTTCTTCTGCAAGAACGGGTTCGAGGCCCTGGAGGGTTTTAGCGAGTAATTTCAAGAGAAAAGTTGGTTTAATTTTATGAACTCCTTAAAACAGCGTTCCGGTAGCGGAGGGAGGCACAATGCCAATATGTTCGTAAGCCTTAGCGGTAGCTTCGCGACCCCGTGGAGTCCGTTGCAAATAGCCCTGCATGATGAGGAAGGGTTCGTGTACTTCTTCGATCGTACCTGCTTCTTCCCCCACGGCAGTAGCGATGGTGCTAATACCGACGGGACCGCCTTTAAATTTATTGATGATGGTTGAAAGGATTTTATTATCCATTTCGTCTAGTCCACTTTCGTCGACATTGAGCGCTTTTAGGCCGTATTGAGCAATCTCAAGGCCGATGGTCCCATCGCCTTTAATTTGAGCAAAGTCGCGAATCCGGCGAAGCAGCGCATTGGCAATTCGCGGAGTACCGCGACTTCGGCGAGCGATTTCACTAGTCCCTTCTGGGGTAATGGGAACCTTGAGGATGTCGGCAGAGCGGTGGATAATTTTTTCCAAGGTCGAAATATCGTAGTAATCGAGTAAGCAGGTAATCCCGAAACGCGCGCGCATCGGTGCGGTGAGTAGCCCCATCCGAGTGGTGGCTCCAACTAGGGTAAAAGGGTTGAGATTGATCTGGATACTACGGGCATTCGGACCGCTATCGATCATGATGTCGATGCGGTAATCTTCCATGGCGGAATAGAGGTATTCTTCGACCACATTATTGAGTCGGTGAATTTCGTCGATAAACAGTACATCACCTTCTTCCAGGTTGGTCAACAAACCCGCTAGGTCGCCCGGTTTTTCCAGTACGGGGCCAGAGGTAAGTTTGAGATTAGCGTCCAACTCATTGGCGATGATATGCGAAAGGGTCGTTTTTCCCAAACCCGGAGGCCCGTGGAGCAGGACATGATCGAGGGCTTCCTCGCGCAGTCGCGCGGCGGCGATAAATACGCGGAGGTTTTCTACGATCTTCGGTTGCCCGTTAAAATCGTCCAGGCCCGTCGGGCGCAAGGCCCGTTCGATCTGCTGATCCTCTTGGTTAAAATTCTCCTTGGTAGGGTCCAGGTGTGGATTCATAGGAAAGGGACTAGCCCTGATTTATTTGTTGGAGTAAATCGTCTTAGGATTACTCATCAATTTGAGATATTTGGCGAGGCAAGCTTCCATGCCTTTGTCGTCGGGGCAGAGGTCGTTGCCTTGGCAAGTATAAAAAAGACGCCGTTCTTTGGTGAGGATCAAATAAGCCCAGCCGTCGCGGAAATCGTATTTGGTAATTCTGAACGGTTTTTGTTCCTCCATAATTTTGGCCATCCAAGGCGCTTCCGTGGGTGTTTTGATATCCCAACATTTTTTGACGACGGGTTTATTTTTATCACTGGTAATTTCCTTGATACAGGTTACCTCGATGGTTTTGGTCTCCGCCATACAAACGCTTACTGCATCGTTTACTTCGCGGTAACCAAAAAGAATGGCTTGTCCATCTTGCAGTTTAAAATTGCTATCCTCGATTTTAGCCGGGCGCCATTTTTCTCCATTTTCAATTTCGATCATCATCTGACAACCATCAAGACTGGAGAGATCGCGAACCACGCCTGCCGTTTTACATTTGGTGGTAAGGCTGGCGCTCGCATCGCCCTGAGTAGTCTTTTGGCTGCCATTGCAAGCGAAAAAAAGCGGGAGGACTAAAAAAAACATCCATTTTTGCATCATCATAAAGCAGTTTACGTTTCTGAAATTCTTACATTTGTGCAAATTTTGCTCAGGCAATTTCTAATAAAATTTAATAATATAAAAATGAGTGGAACAAAAATAACGATTGACAAGCAGTCTGATGCTCAGAACGGAGTTAAATTGATCGTTCCTGACGATCCAATTATTCCTTACATCGAAGGTGATGGAATTGGTCCTGATATCTGGGCCTCTGCTGTACGCGTATTCGATGCCGCCGTTGAAAAAGCATACAAAGGAAAACGCAAAGTGCATTGGGAAGAAGTACTCGCGGGGCAAAAAGCCTTTGACGAAACGGGTAAATGGTTGCCCACCCCAACTTTGACTAAGATCAAAAAGCACTTGGTAGCGATTAAAGGGCCTTTGACTACTCCAGTAGGAGGTGGTATTCGCTCTCTTAATGTTGCGTTGCGTCAAAAGTTAGATTTGTTCGCTTGTGTACGTCCAGTAAAATATTTCAAAGGAGTACCTTCTCCAGTTAAAGCTCCGCAATTGGTTGATATGGTGATTTTCCGGGAAAATACGGAAGACATCTACGCTGGTATCGAATACCTAGCGGGAACAGCTAAATTGAAAAAGCTGAAAAAATTCTTGATCGAAGAGATGAAAGTCAAATCGATCCGTTTCCCTGATACCGTTTCTCTTGGTATTAAGCCTGTGTCTATTGAAGGTACGGAGCGTTTGGTACGTTCTGCCATCAACCACGCGATCGATAATAATTTACCCTCCGTTACTTTGGTACACAAAGGTAACATCATGAAATTTACGGAAGGTAAATTTAAAGAATGGGGTTACGAATTGGCCGAAAGAGAGTTTGGCAATAAGGTTTGGACTTGGGCACAGTACGATCGTATCGCTGCGGACAAGGGTAAGAAAGCTGCCGACAAAGCTCAGGAAAAAGCATTGGCCAAAGGTGCAGTTTTGGTAAAAGATGTGATTGCTGATGCCTTCCTCCAACAAATCTTGACTCGTCCAGCTGAGTATTCCGTAATTGCTACCTTGAATTTGAACGGTGACTACGTATCAGATGCTTTGGCAGCTGAAGTTGGTGGTATCGGAATTGCTCCTGGTGCTAACATTAACTACCAAACTGGAATCGCGATCTTTGAAGCTACCCATGGTACTGCTCCAAAATACGCTGGTATGGATAAAGTTAATCCTAGTTCTGTAATCTTATCTGGTGAGATGATGTTCCGCTATATTGGCTGGAACGAAGCTGCCGATTTGATTGTGAAGGGAGTAGGCCGGGCTATTCGCAAGAAGCGGGTAACTTATGATTTTGAGCGTTTGATGAAGAATGCCACTTTGTTGAAGTGTTCAGAATTTGGCGATGAGATTATTACTAATATGTAATCTTTTCCGTTCCGGATGGGAAAAAGGGGAATTGGCCTTGGCCAATTCCCCTTTTCTCTTTGGTGGAATATCAAAAAAGCTTAGCTGTTAAGCAGAGAAGGACGTTCCACAGCCACAGGTATCCTTGGCATTGGGATTGTTGAAGGTGAAGCCACGATTGTTTAATCCTTCTAACCAATCGATTTCGATACCGAGTAGATAAATGGCATGTGCTTTTTCCATCAATACCCTCATCCCATTGATTTCGAAGGTATCGTCATTTTCCTTTTGGGTATCAAAACCAAGGATATATGAGAAGCCCGAGCAACCGCCTCCTTTTACCCCAACCCGGAGGCCGTGGCTTTCTGGAAGATTTTGGTCCTCGCGAATTTTAGTCAACTGTTTGACCGCCCCATCCGTCAAAGTAATGGGAGTGATCGTTGTTTTTTCTTTTATTTCGGTCATTTTTGATCGCTTTTATTCAAAACTAGCACAAATTTAAGCAAAAAACAAGGAGCAAAGTAGTATCTGCTTTCGCTTCTTGGTGTTGGGTGCTGGATAAAAAACAAAAGTGGGAGAGGGATTGTTGTGTCGAAACGAG
>SPJL01000525.1_pt1 | contig 11489 bp, 14 predicted proteins | sample 3741751 | NCBI WGS metagenome assembly SPJL01 (sample SAMN10925998, study PRJNA522277) | cold seep metagenome | isolation source: Elba SIP-enriched marine methane seep metagenome, extraction at timepoint T3 | place: Italy: coast of Elba, Mediterranean Sea | reverse complement strand
GGTGATACGCCATTCACGCGCGGAGATACCTTCACTTGCACCATCTCCGAAAGCGCCGCCGGCGTTAACCAGAAATGGATGTCGAGCAGAACGGGCCTTGACTCCGAGCTTGGATACGCGCTTAGCTTCGCTAGCTCGGGAACTCCCTCCGAAGCCGATGCATAAGGGGGGCTCATGGCGGCTGGACAAGTCTCCAATGTAAGGCGCGAGCGCGGCACTCTCATCAAGTCGCCAGTGAACACGACCGGCCCCGATTATGGCGGCACGATCATGGGGCTGTGTAACGGCTTCAAGTTCGCAACCGGCATCGTCTATGCTCGAAACTACTTCGATGAGATGGCGCGCACTGGTGAGATATTCGCCATTCAAAAAGATGCCGCTTTCCGGTTCAAGCTTCGGGACATGGATGAGGACGCCATCACCGAGTTCTTTCCGAACTACTCGAGCAGTCGAGTTTCTATCGGATCGGGGCAAGGCCCACTCATGGCAACCAAGGCCGCGCGCTATCTTTTCGTTTCCGATAACCCAACGGTCGGACAAAGCTTGCTCTTGCTGAACGCGGTACCATTGATCGAGGCCAGCGAGACTTCCCTTCGCTTGTCTTTCCGCTTTGAAACTCAGGTGTCGGTTTCTCTTCTCGCGGCCCCGCTTAGTGCCACCGATGGCGAATGCGCGCGGCTTGGACTTCTCGCAGACTTGGGAATCTGATGCTTCTTTCGAAAGAGGAATGGCGAACATTCATCAGCGTTGGAAGCCTCACCCTTAGAGAGTTTCTAGAGCTCGAAGAAGAAGACCGCGAGGCCATCGCATCGGCTGTTGTTGATCGCGATGCTGAGTTGATTTCAACTCTCGCTCTTTCCGTGGATGACCCTTTCCGGGCTTTGGCTCTTGGCGGCCACAAGGAAGAGATCGAGGACCGGCTAGACGATCAATTCTTTGAGGCTTATCACCAAAGCAGGGCCGAAGAAATCGAACGACAAAGGGCGGGCTAATGGTTGCGTCCCTTAACGGCGTTCGACTTCTCAGAAGTGCCCCAATCCGATGGGGAACAAAGCCCGGTCTCATGCCGTCAACTTCCGTTGTGATGGTTGATGAAGCGGTGCTCGACCAAGCGACCGATGTCTCTAACACGGGAACCGGAACAACCACGGTCACGAGGGATGATCCCGGCGGCGGTGTTGGTTCCGTTCTTCGCATTGGAGAGCGGCGCATCGCTCGACTCTTTATCACCGGCGTTGGGGCGGGGACGGGGACAGCCGAGCATGTATCGCGTGGTGTCGCCCTCGCCGATCGTCGGCATCTCTGGCGCCGCAAGAAGTACACAGCGGCTTTCAATGTCCGCCGCCGAACGGGACAGCTCAGGTTTGCAAACGGCGAGGACATCACGCCAGTCGCCAACACCATCCCTATTCTTCGATACAAGCCGCAAACCTTGAATGGTTCAACCCCGTGGACTCTCAAGGCCGCTCTCGAAAAGGTCATGAATGACACGGGCCAGGCGCCCTTCGTCATCGAAGATGGCTTTCCTGATGTCGATGCATTCGGAGCAAGGGGATACCAACAGGAAGGAACGCTTTCCGAGATCATCGGAGGCCTTCTCCGGTTCGCCCCGAACTGGCAAGTAACATGCGATGACGATGGCACCATCCGCTTCTATGATGTTTCGAACCTTGAAGCCGAGAACGAGATAAAAGAAGCATTCCAGCCCCGGCTATTTGGCGGTGGTTTTGATCGGCTCGCAGACTACAGCTTCGACCGGCCTTCCGAGATTGACATTTACTTTGTGGCTGAGCCTGAAATTCGATGGGATTACGAAGAAGCGCAAGACATCATCTTCGCGAACTCATCCCCCGTCGATGCCATTGATGCTCTCGCCGATGTCATTCCGCCGGCATACCTCGAAAGCGCCTACTCTGTTCCGGTCAATGGGATGGAGATATACGGCGAGGCGACCCCGCAAGGTTCGGAGGTAAACCTTCACGCTTTCTTGAACGCGCTTTCGGAGTCTGAGCTCTATCCGCGTCCCGACTTCGCCGAGCAAGACTGGGATTTGAATACCATCCTTCGCGTCTACCTTCGATGGTGGGAAGCCCAAAAGCTGTACGTGACTCGCGTAGATGGACCGGACATCGACTGGGCCAAGATCACGCGCACAACCGTTAGCGCTTTGCACACTCGCTTCAGGCCATCGCGTGACTGGCAAGACCGGTTTAGGGATATCAAAGCCGTTCGAGCTCACCTTGAAGATGCCGCATCTCTAACCCGGCGCCGCTCTCCCATCTACGCCGATTACACAACTAAGCCCCGAATGGTCTTGAACACTGGATCAACGGCGACGTCATATCCCTTTGGTCTTTGGATACAGCAGGGCTCGGTACAGGAAGCCTTGGCCAACTGCAAGCGTTCGCCGGCTCGCGCAACACCGCCCGACAAGGAAACGGGGATCTTCTCCGTTCGCTTCCGTCGAATAGCGCGCATGGGACAGATGGATATCTTCCCGGTCATCCCCGTTGACATCCCAAGGATCATCAACAACTCGAATCTTAGAGTCGCCATCATCGCCGGCCAGTCAGTCAAGCCCGATTACAAACTGACGACCGTGATGACGACGATGCCGCAACCGATGCCGGGGGGCCGATCTCACCTGTACAAGATCACGGTGAGACCAAACGAAGCCGCCGCCGCCGCAAAGCTCCAACAGAACCGCTTCGGGGAATGCAAGGGCCCCCGGATGGAATTCATGATTCCCGAGTCGGCTTTGACGACAGCTCGCTTCGTCTGGAGCGATGACGCCAGCGAACGCTTGCGCGCCCCCTTCTTCGATCCGCAGGCCGAATGGCCAAGAGAGAATCTACAGAACCGCGATGATGTCCTTGCGCTTGCGAGACTCACGGCGGCGGCCATCTGGTCGAGCATGATGGATCGTGGCGATGGCGCCGCATCCATGCCAGCCATCAAACAGCCCCCGGGCCTTGGTGGGTCGGCTTCCAATATCACTACTACGGCGGCGCCTGGCGCCAACAAGCCCATCACAACTTCCGTAAGCTTTGGGGCATCCATCCCAAGGTTTAATCCGATCAATCGGCTACCGCCCGATGTTCGGGATCGTCTGTTGCAGACCATCATCCCGCCGGCTGGAGTCTAGTCATGCCAAGCGAAGACGAACAACTAAAACAGCTAGCACAGCAAGAGCTAGAGCCCATCCGGGGCTTGCTCGAAGAGATCGCAAAGAACACGAGCGAGACCGCAACGGCCACATCATCATCGGGGTCAAGAGCCGGCGGCGGTACCGGCGGACTCGGTTCGAAGTCCGCACTTTCCGGCAAGCTCGCATCTCGCGCTGGCTTGGGCGGCGCAGCTCTAAGGGCTGGCCTTGGTGCGGCTGGCGCCGGCGCTCTCGCAGGGGGGCCGGCTGGTCTTGCCATTGGTGCGGCTGCAACTGTTGGCGGTGCTTTCAAATCTGCCGTCGTCAAGCCGGCTTCTAAGATCGTCAAGGATACAGTCTTCAACGGTCTTCGCACGGCTGGTCGATTCGGATCCGGCGTCAACGCCTTTCAGGGATCTTTCAATCAAGCGCTCTCTAACATCCCGCTCATCGGATCTTCCGCTGTTGGCGATGTCTTGGACCCCATCAAGCGAGCGGGACAACGTACATCGGCCATCACTTCCTTGGTAGCAAGGGGCGGCGGTGCCGTGTCGGATGAGTTTCGCGAAAAGCTTTTTGAGAAGTTCAAGGGTCAAGAGAAGAGAGCGCAAGCCGAAGGAAAGGCCGTCGATAAGATCGTGGCGACTGAAAGCGGAAGCGTTGAAACCACGGCTGAAATTTACGCAAACCTAAGCTCACAGTTCACGAATTTAATCGGGGCCATCCAAGGGCTTTCTCAATCGATCGGAGGGCCGTGATGGTCGGAATCGTACCGCGCTTATATTCCGTCGTATATGGCGGCATCACGATTTCCGATGCTGCAAGCGGCTACGCGCTCGAGGGCCCCGTCTTGCCACGCTTTCGGTACCGTGAGACTTCATGGTCTTTCGGCGTTGTCGTGTACGGCACAACTCAGGAAAACCTCGAGACCCTTTCCGCTGCTCTCATCGCTGAGTTTCAGAAGCCTCGCCAAGACTTGACCATCACGCTCAACAACAAAACGTATTCATATTCGGAAGCCGCAAAGACCGGCTATGAGATGGCCCCCTCGATCGAGCGCGATGCCGGGGGCCCGTTCGATAGCATGCTAACGCGTGAGTTTTCATGCTCCGTTTCCCTCACCGAACCGGCCATCCTTGCGAGCGATGATGGTGTCTTCGATTACTCGTACAATCACAGCATCGGGCCCGATGGAATTCGCCAGCTTAGTCTGACAGGCATCATCACAACCGATGGAACTCTAGCCGCCGAAGCCCAGTATGAAGCGAAGATAGCGGCTATCGTTAACGCTGTTCAAAATGCGGCTGAGAGCGGCGTAACATGGACAGAGGAAACGGAGAGCCGGGGCATAGAGCGCTTCGACCATGAGATGACTTTCACTCGGAGCTATCGCCGACAGCTCTACAAGGACAGTCTCTCAGCCTTCAACGTCGAGGCGATCAAGTTCCCTCAACTTGCGGTCGCTCCGACGCTCATCTATGAGGCGAACGCCATCCCGGGAATCACGCGCCCGGTAGAACTCAAGGCGCAGTACTCGGCCACGGTTGATGCTGGCGAGTCTACGGACCTAACGGGACTGTGGGAAGCTCACGTTGTTCCATTGCTCGAAGCGTTCGCGGCTGAAGTGGCGACCATCTACAGCACCGACCCACCAATAACCCAGGAGATCACACCGACCTTTGACCCAACGGGGAACTCTATCTCGGGCTTCATCCGATTCGTTGCCTTTGGTCCACAAAGGATCTTCGCCATCACCATCGAAGAGGAAGTCGCCGCTGTGAGCGGGGCCCTCAAGATTCCAGTCTATGGTGTCTCGCCATACGAACGCGCGAGGCTTCCGGGCGTTGCTACGGCCAAGGCCTCAATCATTGTCACGGCCAGCGTTCAAGGCGAAAAGGCGGCGGCCCTTGCGGCTGCTAATTCTCTCTCAACAACACCCGCAGGAAACCCACCGGGCGAAGAGCTGACTTTCGATTCCTACCGTTTGCTTTCGCGAGAAGAGGCGGGGCAACTTGGAGCGAGCGGCGGCGGCTGGTCTCTAGAGGATGAGCGCATCGCATTCGTCGGCCCGAACTATGTTGGAGATCCGGCCACGCCCGTTACGACTTGTGTCCTCTCGCGAATATATGATTACGACAAGGACCCATCCGAAACGATTCCGGATGGCGGCGGCGGCGATACAGGCGGCATCTTCACAAGGGCGCGTTAATGGCCGATATCTTTGACAAAGCATTCGGCTACATGCCTTTTCAGCATCATGGTCCTTTCGAGAACCATGAGCGCTACCTCTCATTTGGTGGCCGCATCGAAGAGGATGACTTTGGGCTACGCGATGTCAACTCAACAACCGAAGGCCCTTGGTGCGGCTGGACTCTTCTAGAGACCAAGGACAACACACAATTCCCAAGACTTTGGACCATGGCGGCCCCGGTCTTTACCGACAGCGGAGGGGGCCCCGTTTGGCGTCCTGCTTCGACATGGTCACAAGAGCAAGCCGGCCTTTCAAACTTCCCGGGAGCATCTCCCTTTAACCAGGAATACCCGGGCAAGTGGCCGGCCCTCGCCGTTTCCGGGATGGCTCTCGATAGACAGAATGAGATGGTGGCGCCGCTCAATCTCGGGATCGTAGCGCCTAGGCTTGGCGGACTTCAGAAGTGGGGTTCCCCTGTATGGGACCCGAACGCGCAAGGCGATCTTGACATCAAGCGCCGCGCTCGCGCGCAGTCGATGATTAGCGTTTACACGGTCCCCCCGGCTCCGCAGTGCATCGCTTTCGGAACTGAGCCGGCGGCCCTTGCTCTTCAGCTTGGTTTCGGTCGTGACGGTCTCGCCGGTCATGGCATGGTGTCGGACTCGCCATCGGGGAATCCTGTACCGCCCGGGCAACCGGCGCCCATCGCCAGCGTGGCGACCGGAACACTCAAGCAAACTTTCGGCGCGATGACTTACCGCTATGGCGGTCCTTGTCATGTCGGGCTTGTCAAGGACAAACACCATTTAGAGATCACCGCAGACGGCGAAAGGATGGGGCCCCTTCACTTTGATACGGGCAGTCTCTTTATTCGACCGAAGACCGGCGACGATGCCCCTCTCAAGTTCGGAGGGAAGAAGCGCCCGGAAACTTTGGGGACACACCGAAAGCCGGTCGAGCTCGTAATCAACGATGCGGCGACTCACACGACACCTTGCGGGACTTATAGCCAACTGTGGGAGTGGCAGGCTGATAGCCTTTACGGCGAACTCAAAGACCCGAAGCCGGATCCAAAACCAGAACCAAAGCCCAAGCCAGAACAGCCCCCGCTCGTCCCGCTTCCCGATGGCGGGATCTTTCCGAATCCCTTTGACCCATCGGGCCCGCTTGCGAACCCTCGAGCGCCGGTGGCACCAAGGCCCCCGCTACTCCCCGAAGACCCTGATGCATTCTTTCCGGGCCCCGAAGATGCGCCGCAAGATCCCGGACCCCTTGACCCCGGCTTCGGCGAAGATCCGGAAGTACCATTTCCAGAAGAGCCCGAGTTCGATGAAGATCCGGAAGCCCCATTTCCAGGCGGCCCATTGCCTGGCGAAGACGAGGAAGACCCAGGTACACCCGATGACTTCGTGTTATCGAAGTCCGCGCCCTTCCAGCGATTCGAGCCGACTTCACCGCGTAGCCTTGTCGCTTCAAGTTCCGAACTCGCATCGCCAGCGCGGGGATGGATCGCGAACGAACAATCAACAGACCGCCCGGATTTGCTCAGCCACTATTGCGCGTTGACGGAATCAGAAGAACGCTTTTGGTCTCGCTCTCAATCAGTCGGAAGAGAAGAAGCATTCGCCGCTCAAAGCGATGGCCGCTTCTCCGATCCAACAACAAGGGCCGGCGATGGTTCGCCCTTTAAGAACACGGACACGGGAAGCGGATCGGTTGTTTTCATGCCGCCCGAGTTGCGGCTTTCCCTGTGCGATTACGAGGGACTAGACAACCTTACGAAGTCGATGACTTACAAGACTTTTTGGGAAGCGCGACTAGGATTCGGCAAGCCCTATCTCCCTAATGGCGGCATCGCATCAGGGTTCTCATGGGGCAAGGATGGAAACAATCTAACCCTTGATTCTCACTCGTCTGTAGGCGCTCGCACGAACCAGATGACCATCGGGCCAACCGGGGATATCACGGTCCCCAATGGGTCGTTTGAATGCACAGCGGGCAAGTTTACATCCACGGGTCTAAACCTGACTGACTCCGGATTCGCGATCCTTCTACGGCCCCCGACCTTGACCGGCACGCATACGGTCGGCTTTCAAGATGGACCGGGCACCATTGCTTATCTGGCGGACACATCGGGCGGAGTCCTGACGACTCTGGGGGATGTCCTTTATCGCGATGGGTCCGGTCTCCAGCGCCTTGGAATCGGAAGCGCTGGCCAAGTGCTCACCGTTTCCGGTGGAATCCCAGCATGGGCAACGACCGTCTTCCCGACCACGCCATCCGCGTTCGCGATGTCCTACGACTCGGGGAGCTTTACGGCGACCATCAATACCCATCACGTTGTAGATGTTTCGAGCGGGACGGCAGAGGCAACCTTGCCGGCCATCGGCGTTGGAAACGCGGGGCGCCGACTCCGTATCAGCGACGAAGATGGAAGCGCCGGAACGAATGCCATCACCGTGGTTTGCTCGGGTTCAGACACAATTCGCGGATCGGCATCGGCGACCTTAGAGAGTGACTGGGATAGCATCACCGTGGAAGCGGACAACACAAATAAGCAGTGGGTAATCGTATGAGCGCTCTTAATCCTCAGTTCCTCGGCGATGCCAATTTCGATGCCTTTCGGCGAATTCGAGTCTCGCCTATCCAGGCTCTCTTTTCGTCCAAGCTCCTACACGATGACTCGCCCATCTTTTGGGATGAGTCAACGACCGGCGCCGGATCAACAGCGCATTCGACAGCCGATGCAAGGGTGCGGCTTTCGGTGACCAGCGGGACCGACAGCGCGATAAGGCAGACCTTTCAGCGCACCCATTATCAGCCCGGAAAATCTCAGCTCATGCTCATGACCGGGGTGCTCAATCCTGCCGCAAGTACTGAGCGCAAGATGGGCCTTTACGACGGCACCGATGGCGTTGGTTTTCGGGCGAACGGCACGACCGTGCAGGTTTTCGTTTCCAAGGGCGCGAGCCTTACGACGACCGATCAAAGCGCTTGGAGCATTGACCCGATGGACGGTACGGGGCCGTCAGGTTTAACCCTTGACTTTACCAAGGTCCAAATCTTCGGCATCGATTTCGAATGGCTCGGAGTTGGGCAAATCCGATACTTCTTCGTGTCCGGCGGCATCCCGTATTTGGTGCATGTTGACGACGGGGTCAACACCGACACATCGGTCTATATGGGGACTCCTAACCTTCCCATGAGATGGGAAATCACAAGCTCGGGAAGCGCGGGAACTCTCGATCAAATATGCTCCGCTGTCGCCAGCGAAGGCGGATCGGATGAAGTCGGTTTAACCGGCGCAGTCTCGACCCAGAACACGCACATCGATGCGAACACAGCCGACACCAGATACCCGATTGTTGGGATGCGATTAAAGGGAACTCACCTTGATGCCATCGTTCGGCCCACAATCGTATCGGTGCTCTCAGAAACAACCGACGATTTTCGATGGATCTTATGCCGCAACCCCACCACGACCGGAACCGCGCTTATTTGGGCGGACGAAACGAACAGACCGATTCAAAGAACGGTCGGAACAAGCGGTACAACAATCTCAAGCGAGGCGAACCTAGGCGAAGTCTTGGCTGAGGGATACGTATCGGTGGATGTCCTCGCAGAAACAACGCCCTTACCGCGTTCGATGCTCTCGCTTGGCGCCGCTATCGATTCGACCCGCGATGAGTTCTTCATCGTTGTCCAACCGCTCTCGGCTAACAGCGACATCCAAGCCTCTCTAAGTTACGTGGAGCTGACCTAGTGGCGAATCGAAACACGATAGAGTATTTCGTTGATGCGGTCGACATGGAGACCCTGCCCATCGGGTTGATGTCGCCGGCTTTTCCGATGAAAAACGCGCGACGACTATACATGCAGATCGTACCCGTGAGTGGCACGCACAACACGCACTCATTCGGGCTCGAAGTGTCGGCGGACGGCATAGGATGGAGCGGCTGCGAGCTCCTTGATATTGTTGGCGCCGGCTGCATCGAAGGGGAGACCGCAGCGCCTTTTGTTCGGATCGTATCCAAGGCCCAAGAGCCGGGCCCGAGTGTTATAAATTTTCGTTTGATCGCGAGGTAGAGATGGAGCCAGCCGCACTCAAGGCGATCATTGAAGAAGCCGTGAGATCGGCCACCAACGGGATGATGCCGGTCTCTTGGGCGGCGGCTACCGTTTCCGCTCTTGTGGGCGCCATCGGCGTACTGTGGGCATGGGGTCTCAAACTCTCCAAGGACTACGCCTCAAAAGTCCTCGAACTAAGCGCCGCCCAACGCGAGCGCGAGGATGCAATCCGCGCCGAAGCGCAACCGACCATCGATAGGCTCTTAGGTCAACAGCGCGAGCGCTACACTGGCGAGATCGATACACTCAAAGAGAGATGCGCGAGGCTCGAAGCCTCGCGAGATATGGCGCGAGACCAGCACTCAAAAATGGAGGTCGAGCACCGCAAGATTCTGGGGGAGTTGGTCCGAGAAATGCAAGAGGCGCTAGAGGAAGCCGGCGACATCGGAGCGCTGGCAATCGAGGAAATCAAAAAGAGCGCTGAGCGGAGACAAAGATGATGCCCGATCTAGAGCCAAGGCCGAAGAGTGATGCGGACATCGGCACGTCGAGCCTGTATGACTCACAGCCGATCAAAAATGAGATCGTTGCGAAGCGTAAGAGAAAGAGCGCTCGAGCTGAGCGCCGTGAAAAGCTCAAAGCGCTTCGCGAACTCATCCAGGGCGAGAGCGAACCGGAGATTATCGCCCCGGAATCGGGGCGGAATGGCGCCGCTTGAAGGCCCCAGCTAGCGCCGATAATTTTTCTTATGTCGCACAGCAAGGACAGTCATCGGGGCAACACCAAGACACCGATGCCACGGCTAGCTCCCTGTAATCTTCATCTACAGAGATGGCGAAAATGCATCCGCATGACTTGCAAGCCTTTTCATTTCCCTCTGTCCAGACCGGTTCTTGCTTATGCGTTTCTGGGCTTTCGCATCTATATTCGCAGATGGCGCAGCCTATGCCACTTGAAGGTATAGAGTCTCCCTCACAGCATGGGCAAAGCATCTCAATCTCCATCATCCCTCCCCTTTCCCAGCCTTGGACCGGGCTTGTTTAACCTCGCTTGCGATGCGCTCCGCTAGGTCGCAAACGTCTCTCACTTTCATCGACTCTGCAAGGTGTTGCCGGTCCCTCAAAAAAGAGTCGATGGCGAACATGATTCGCCGCTCCAAGAATCTTGGATTCATGGCGACTCTCCGGCCTTGGACCGGGCGCGGATCCTACTCTCGATCAAGCCTGAGGCTGTTCGCTTTCCGCGCTGTTCAAGCCACACATCACCGGGCAAACCGAAGGCTGTGTGACTCGCTATCCTCAAGCCGCGCGCTATGTCCGCCGCTTCCTCGAAAGCCTGGGCCCGACCCTCCGCGATGCCCTCGACTCGGCCAGCTTCGCGCTGTTCGGCGAAGGCTTCGAGGATATCGGGGAGGCTAGCCTTGGGCGATTGCCAGTCCATGTCTAACCACAGCTCTCGCGCCCGCTCTTCATTCGTCATCTACGGCCCCCCTCAGCCTCAAGTCTTTGCGACCCCTCGCCGACACCAAGACATCCCAAAGTTCATCGATGAATCCGGTGTATTCGCCCTTCTTGCACATGGACCCAGACACCCCGTATAGATACCTCTCGCCGTCGGGCCTTGGGTAATGGCTTAGTCCCTCTTCGATGGCAAAGGCCTTAAACCCTTCCTCCCTTTTCTTGTCTTTGTGGCAACGGTCGCATAACTCGCCATCGTCTTTCTCGATACTGTCGCCGCACTCTTGGCACTCGTTCACGTTCTTCTCCTCCATAGTCCGATCATTCCTTTATGACTTCCTTTTACTTGTCCGCGTGGCGCCACTTTACCTCTTTGCAATGCTTGCAGCTCGAAGGAGTCAAGAAGCCCGTTAGAACTTTAATCTGACAATCGCCGATGTGTGTCACCCACTCGTGAACACAAGGGACGATTTCTTCTTCCATCTCTACTCCTCCGATTCCATCCCGAGCACGCGCCGGGCGCTTTAGGGTCTCATCCATGGCTCAACCCCGGTATGCTCGCGGCGGCGCGGAAGCCGATCTCCTGAGGTAGCGCAAGGCTCGCATCCATGGGTCTTATGTGGTCGAT
>SPJL01009719.1_pt1 | contig 11509 bp, 10 predicted proteins | sample 3741751 | NCBI WGS metagenome assembly SPJL01 (sample SAMN10925998, study PRJNA522277) | cold seep metagenome | isolation source: Elba SIP-enriched marine methane seep metagenome, extraction at timepoint T3 | place: Italy: coast of Elba, Mediterranean Sea | reverse complement strand
GACAACAACAAACCAGAGAGCGCCTGCTGCTCAAACTGATAACTGAATATCAACCTTAATAAATCCATCGCCGCAGTAACAATGGGCTGCAGGCTTAGCGGCTCACCCAAAGACACGTTATAACGCCTGGCATGCTCTGCACTCCCCGCCACCAAAGTGGCAGGCTGCAAACCGCTATCCAATAAATCCGTCACCACTTGTCGCTGCGCTTGCAGCTGTGGCACAACGATTGCCAAAGAAACATCTGGGTTTGCCTCGCACTGTTGCTGTACCCATGCCATCAACGCCTGCAAGGTCTGCTTTTCATCGACTAGCACTCTATGCTGCACGCGCGCTGCAGACGCTTCATTGATGACCATCTCAGTGATTTGGCAGCCTTGTTGCGCTAATAATTCGCGCAAGCGTAACTCTTGAGGTGCCGCTTGATCAAAACCAGAAAACACAATCCTTGCTGGTAACATAAAGGTACCCGCAGCCAACTGCGCCAACTGCCAATCCACATAACGCACACTTTCCAGTGCTTGCAGCGTCTCGCATCGTTTAACAAAGGCCGCTTGCCAATCTAAAAATGCCTGACTGTCTTCACTCAAAGGCTGGTCAGCATAATCTAATTGCCATGCAATACAATAACGATTGGCCTCAACACAGTTATTCGCTAAGCCCATCACATCAAACAAATTGGGGGCACCCGTTTGTTTGAGATAGTCCTGAATTACAGACTGCCAGAGATAGCGCTCTTCAAACTGAGTTAAGCGACGCGGCGGCACGCTGATCTTATTGGATAAATATGCCTGATCAATTTGCGCAGACAGCCATTGCTCCAGCGTTTGCACATCCAATGGCGCAAAAGTGTGCTGGTTTTTTTTAAGCTGCTGCTGTGCATACGACTGCTGCAACCCTCTGGCAAACCGTTTGGTAGGGCAAAGAATTAAGGTATCAGGCTTGATTGGATCCATTTTCGTATTCTAACTGAGTTCATCAACAGGATTACTGAATTTTGGCAAGAACAGAAAACACCATACGTGACGCACCCGCCGCGCACCAAAACAAATCAAAATCTGACACCCAAGCGCCATTTTAATGCACACATTCAGTAGCAACCACAACCAAAAACACAGTAAGCCATTGATTTAAAGTACATTTAAAACAAGGTATGAATTTTGCTTATTAGACAATGCATTCCAATGCACACGGTCAACGATGACCAGTTCTAGTGCATAAATTCTGTTTCAACTGCATTTTATCTTGATCCTGTAGTTATACCATCACAGCGCCGTGATCTTCCTGAGCGATCAATGTCTGTGCAAAACTATCTAGAGGAGCTAACTGAAATGTCAGCCGATAAATTTAATATTTTTTCTTTTACTGGCAAGATGAAAATACTGCATCTTAGCTGGTTAATTTTCTTTGTCTCGTTTTTTGTCTGGTTCAATCTTGCGCCGATGCTGCAAGCCATTCAAGAAACCTTTGGCCTTACCAAATCTGAAATCAAGACCTTATTGATTTTAAACGTTGCGCTCACGATTCCTGCCAGGGTGATTATCGGCATGCTGACCGATAAATTCGGGCCACGATTAGTCTATTCCGTGTTAATGGTCATTATGTCTATTCCGTGCTTTATGTTTGCCTTTGCCGAGAGTTATACGCAGTTGGCTATCGCTCGTTTTGCTTTAGGCGGTATTGGTGCTGGCTTTGTGGTCGGTATCCGTATGGTGTCAGAGTGGTTTCCACATAAAGAGCTTGGCACCGCAGAAGGTATCTATGGCGGCTGGGGTAACTTTGGCTCAGCAGCAGCAGCCTTTACCCTACCAACCATTGCCTTAATGTTTGGCGGTGAAGATGGCTGGCGCTATGCCATTGCCTTAACGGGTGTCATGGCGTTTATCATTGGTTTTGTTTACTACTTTAATACGAGCGACACACCTAAAGGCTCAACTTACTTTAAACCTAAAAACATTGGTGCAATGGAAGTCACTAGCAAAGGTGATTTTTTCTTCTTAATCTTCATGAAAATCCCAATGTATATCGCATTAGGCTTATTGGCTTGGAAACTCTCTCCAGCCAAAGTGAATATGATTTCTGAGAATGCAACCAGTATGATCTATTTAGGCTTAGTCGCTCTATTCTTCTACGAGGTTTCACTGGCTTGGAAAGTCAACAAAAGAGTCTTTTCAGAAACAATCCCAGCGATGCATCAATATAAATTCAAGCAAGTGGCTGTGTTAAACGTGCTTTATTTTGCAACCTTTGGTTCTGAATTAGCGGTGGTTTCAATGTTGCCATTATTTTTTGCTGAGACCTTTGAATTAACGCCTGTGATGGCAGGTATGCTGGCTTCTGGCTATGCGTTTATGAACCTGATGTCTCGTCCTGGCGGCGGCATTATCTCTGATAAATTTGGCCGTAAAAAAACCTTATTGATCTTAACAGCTGGTTTAGCCGTGGGTTATTTCTTAATGTCACAAGTGACGTCTAGCTGGAGTCTCGTCCTTGCTGTGATCGCGGTGATGTCTTGCTCATTCTTTGTCCAAGCTGGCGAAGGCGCAGTGTTTGCAGTGGTGCCATTAATCAAGCGTAGCCTTACAGGCCAAATCGCGGGTATGACTGGCGCTTACGGCAACGTTGGTGCGGTGACCTATTTAATTATCTACTCAATGGTGGATGCACATACCTTCTTTATGGTGATTGCAGGCACTGCGGTATTAGGCTTCTTAACACTCTTATTCTTAGAAGAGCCTAAAGGCGAAATTGCTGAAATTGATGACGATGGCAATGTTCAGATGATTCAAGTCGGTTAACCTTCCTCTCGTGGCAAAAGGCCAAAAGCCTCTAGCCGCACTCCCCAGACTTGTCGTACCAACATGTGCGGCAAGTCTTTTTCGTTTTATGATAGCAATAACAATAAACATTAAGATTGACTAATTGAGGAGCCACTCGGTGAGTAAAGAACTGACTGTTAACTTTGGCGGTTATTCAACCGCAGGTAAAAAAGCAGAAAATCAAGATGCCTTTGCCGCCTATCAGCCCACCTTGGGCATCACCAAGTATAAAGGCTTTGCTGCCTGCATTGCCGATGGGGTGAGCTGTAGCGAGAACTCTCAATTAGCCAGCACCACTTCCGTGAGTACTTTTTTAACCGACTATTACAGTACGCCCGACAGCTGGGATGTTAAAACTGCCTGCCAGCGTGTCCTCGGTGCGATTAACGCATGGCTGTATCATCATGGCCAACAAGCCAGTGCACGACACAATAGTTTAGTCACCACGTTTACAGGCTTTATCCTCAAATCGAATACCTTGCACGTGGTGCATGTAGGTGACAGCCAACTGCTAAGAATTCGCAACAATGCACTCGAGCCACTGACCAGGCCACACACCCACCGACATGGGAATGGTCAAGAGCTCCTAAGCCGCGGTTTGGGTATGGATACCAGGTTAGAGGTGGATTATTACGCCACAGATATTCAAGCAGGCGATATATTGATTGCCACCACAGATGGCGTACACGAGCACTTGCAAAACAATGAAATTCGCGAGCTGATCAAACCACTACTTGATGCTAAGAACCGCAGCCAAACGCATATTGAAAAAGTCGCACAACAATTGACCGAAGTGGCCACAATGAACGGCAGCGAAGACAACTTAAGCTGCTTTATTCTTTATGTTGACTCAACCCCTGATAAAAACCTTGAAGAAGCACAACGCGAGCTAACAGACCGCGCAATTCCCCCCGCACTGAGTATTGGTCAAAAAATTGACAACTATCAAGTCGAAAAGATTTTATATAACGGTACTCGCAGTCATTTGTATAAAGTAAAAGACCGTTACAACGGTAAACCCTATGTGTTAAAAGCACCGTCGCTAAACTTTACAGAAGACCTGGTATATCTGGAAGGCTTTGTGCGCGAACAATGGGTAGGCAGCCGCCTAGATCACGACAATGTAATGAAGATCTACCCAGCCAAGCCAAACGGACAATTTTTATACCATGTGTGTGAAGAAATCAATGGCATGAGCCTACGCCAATGGATTCACGACAACCCTAGCCCTAGTTTGCACGCTGTCCGTGAAATCGTGCAGCAGATTATTAACGGTCTGCGTGCCTTTCAACGAGCAGGCATGTTGCACCGCGACTTAAAGCCCGAAAACGTCATGATCACAACAGAGGGAAAAGTCAAACTCATTGATTTTGGGACGGTATCAGTGCGTGGCTTATCAGAAATAAACTCCCCTATTCAGGAAGAAGGCCCTGTTGGCTCGGTGCAATACATCGCGCCAGAAACCGTCATCGACGGCACCACTATTATGCAAAGTGATATGTTTTCACTCACCATCATGATCTATGAAATGCTGAGTGGAAAAATCCCCTACCATATGGAAAAAGTCCGCAACCGCGGCGCCAAATCAACCAACGAATGGAAGTATCAACCCATCAGAGATCACCGCCCAGACTTGCCACAATGGCTTGATCTCACCCTTGAAAAAGCCTGCCACCCTAACTATCGTCATCGATACGAGGCTTATTCCGAATTCTGGAATGATTTACTTAAACCCAACAATTCGCTGATGACAACGCATAACCGCCGACCACTGATCGAACAAAGCAACGGCAAACTGTGGAAACTAATCAGCACAGTACTCGCAACCATCATTATCATTCAGTGGTATTTTATGATGCGTTAAACGAACTCTGACAACAAATCAAGATCAACTAAAGAGGAATTATGCTACAGTTTAGGTATGTTACACATGTTAACTAACAAGCGATTGATCTGCATGGCACTCATTGTGAGTTTTCTTGCATTATCTGGCGTTTCACAGGCAGTCAGCCTCTCTATGATGCTGGATAAAGATGATATTGCCATGTCTTCATCTGCTGGGCATCAGAAGCCATGTCACCAGGCTGAAAAAGACACCGTAGACCATACTGCTGGTAAAGGCTGTATCGATTGCCATTTTTGTATGATCGCTAGTACGCAAATCATCAACACGACAACCAAAATCACCTTTTTAAGCCATGTTGGTTTAGCCTATCAGCTGGCCCTCGCGACTAACACCTACTCTAAGGACTACCCTCCCGCCATACGCCCTCCTATTGTTTAGGCATTGTTCTCTCAACCTGAAAACAGGTTTGTCGATACCTATTCTTTGGAGCAATTATGTTTTTCAAAACAATCAGCATGCGCACCTTGTGTGTAGCTGCAATCTGTGTGGTAGTTGCCGCCACACTCTCTGGCTGTGCGAGCTTTTCGCAAGACGGTGGCTTTGACGCTGTCAAACAACTCACCAGCCAATCTATAGCACAACAAGCAAATTGGCTGCGTACACCAGCAGATCAACAAGCGGCCCAGACGCGCGTGAATGCAATCATCGCGGACACGCTGACCATTGATTCCGCGGTGCAACTAGCGCTGATCAACAACCCGCAATTACAAAGCGAGCTATACAACCTAACACTGGCAGAATCTAACAAAGTACAAGCCAGCCTCATCGCAAACCCAAGCTTTGCAATGCTGTATGCCCGCAATGCTGGTGACTACACCATCGAGCGCAGTTTAACGCTAAATATCCTGTCATTGCTGTTTAGACAAAGACGCATGGAAATTGCTGAATCTCAGTTTGAAGCCAGCAAACAACGCGCTGCCTTAACCGTGCTACAAGTCGCACAACAAACGCGCAATGCGTTTATTAAAGCCGTCACGGCTAAGCAAAAAGTCAGCTACTTAACGGACATTCAAACCTCTGCCAAAGCCAGTTATGATTTGGCCAAACGCATGCGCGAAGCGGGCAACTGGAGCGAGCTTGACCGCGCACGCGAACAAGCCTTGTTTTTAGAGATTAAATTGCAACAGCAGCGTGCAGTGAATGCATGTGTGCAAGCAATGGAGCAATTGACCAGAATCGTCGGTCTGCCAAACCCAGAGGCGATTCAGTTACCCGAGCGACTGGCCAACCTGCCGCAAACTGCAAACAAGCGTGCGATGCTGACAAGCGACCTACTCACGCAACGCATCGATCTGCAGCAAGCCAAGTGGCAATCTAAAGCCCTCGCCCTACAGCTCGGACTCACCACAGTCACACGCTGGGCCAATGTACTTGAACTAGGCCCAGCAACGGTACTAGAAGGCCCGCGCAATGCGGAAAGCAAAAAAGGCATTGAGCTCAGCTTTGAATTACCCATTTTTGACTGGGGTCAGGCACGGCTTAAACAGGCAAAGGCCCGTTACCAACAATTCTTGTTGCATGCTAAGGCATTAGCGATCAATGCTGCCTCCGAAATCCGCGCGCAGCAACAGCAATATCAAACGACTTATGAGATTGCGCAACGTTATCGCGATGAAATCATTCCACTCAACCAAACCTTGGTAGACGAAAGCTTATTGCGCTACAACGGCATGCTGATGAGCCCTTTTGAGCTGATGGCAACTGCAAGAACCCAAGTGATGGCGGTCAATGATTATATCGATGCACTACAGGATTTTTGGTTGGCCGATAGCAATTTAACCATGGTGATGGTTGGCCCAGTGGCCGCACTTGGCATGGTAGGAGAATAACAATGGATAGAAGACACTTTTTAAAATTAGCGAGTGCTGGCGCTGCCGTAAGCTTAGTTGATAAAACAGCCTTGGCGGCAATACCAGAACCAATCATCGTGCAAAGCCCAGAGGCGCAACCGCTGTTATTTCCCGACACTGGCCGCCCCTATCACCCCGTACATACACTCAATGGATGGAGCTTGCCTTGGCACATGCGTAACAATGTCAAAGAGTTTCATCTGGTGGCAGAGCCAGTCAAACGTGAGCTAGCACCTGGCATGGTGGCAAACCTGTGGGGTTATAACGGGCAAAGCCCAGGCCCAACCATTGAAGTGGTAGAAGGCGATATTGTGCGCATTTATGTCACCAATAAACTGCCTGAAAAAACCAGTGTGCATTGGCATGGGCAACGCCTGCCCAATGGCATGGATGGCGTCAGTGGTTTAACGCAGCCAGCCATCAAACCGGGCGAAACCTACCTTTATGAGTTTGAGGCGCGTCGCGCGGGTACTTTTATGTATCACCCGCATGCCGATGAGATGACGCAAATGGCAATGGGCATGATGGGCAGCTGGATCACCCACCCTAAAAACCCCAACCACCACAAAGTGGACCGTGATTACGCTTTGCTGCTAAATGCCTATGATATTGAGCCCGGGCGCTACCTACCCAACACCAACACCATGCTGGACTTTAATTTATGGACATTTAATAGCCGCGTGTTTCCAGGCACTGCGCCCATCGTCGCGCAACAAGGTGAAAAAGTCAGAGTGCGCGTAGGTAACCTGACCATGACCAATCATCCGATTCACTTACATGGGCATGAGTTTGAAGTGACTGGCACGGATGGTGGCTGGATACCCAAAACAGCCCGCTGGCCTGAGGTCACGACTGATGTTGCAGTTGGCCAAATGCGCGCGATCGAATGGATAGCCAATGAACTAGGCGACTGGGCATTTCACTGCCACAAATCACACCACACTATGAACGCCATGGGGCATGATTTTCCGAATATGATCGGGGTTAGCCAAAAAGGACTCGCCCAAACCTTTCGCTCACTTGTACCTGACTATATGGCGATGGGCGAAACAGGCATGTCTGAAATGAGTGACATGAATGAGATGATGGATATGCCATTGCCAGAAAATACGTTACCAATGATGATGGGAAAAGGCCAATTTGGCCCAATTGAAATGGGCGGCATGTTTACCACCTTAAAGGTGCGAGAGACTTTGTCTAAAAATGACTACACAGACCCTGGTGATTATCAACACCCTAAGGGTACTGTGGCTAAGTCAGTAGACGCTCCTGCTGTAGACCAGCACGCTCAACACCATCAACATCAGCATGAACAAGACATTGAGCTAAATGTGCGCAAGCCGATGTTGCATCGACATGAATAAGCGGCTAACAATCAAACCTAGTTCTCATGCAAATACATTTAGGCTATAGTCAACCATTAGGCGAGTTAGTGCTCGCCATTTTCCTATGGCAACAGTCAGTCACTACTAGGGGAAGAAATAGATGAATTACTATCTTGTCAAAATTGCGATCACAACGATACTCATTATCATGATTTCTGAAATCGCAAAACGTAGCTCCTTCATTGCCGCCATGTTGGCATCGATCCCGTTAGTTTCTGTGCTTGCAATGATCTGGCTCTATGTTGACACAAAGGATGTCAACAAGGTCATTCACTTAGCATCAAGCGTATTCTGGTTCATCCTCCCATCACTCGCTTTATTTTTAGTGTTACCCATAATGCTTAAACATGGTTTAAATTTTTATCTGAGTCTAGGGCTTTCACTCATCATCACTGCGTTGTGTTATTTTGTGATGGTATTGATACTCAACCATAATGGGGTTAAGTTGTAGACTACAATTAACATAGTGGTTAATTAGAATTGGCTATAAAAAATGGACTTGAAAATTTTCATCACAATCTTCAGCACGGTGCTGATTGCAGAGCTGGGTGACAAAACCCAGTTAGCAACCATGCTGTTTGCCTCAGATAAAGACGTCAGTAAATTCACTGTCTTTTTAGCTGCTTCAGCGGCATTAATTGTTGCTTCTGCATTAGGTGTGTTGGCTGGCAGTCTATTATCAGCCTATATTAATGAAAAGTATCTCAGCTATTTGGCTGGGATCGGTTTTATGATTATCGGTGCTTTAACGTTGTACAACGCCTAATCATGTTAGCAACCGAGGCCTGTTTAAAACAACACAAATCATAGGCTTAAGCGCTTATATTCTTATGATTGCAGTCTCAAAATGTCACACACAACTTAAATCGCTCAATATAAATAGTTTAGGAGCCACTCAATGAATAGTTGAGAAATCAACTTCTGACTTTTAGCATAGTAGAAGTACTAGAATTAAACTAAATCATTGTTAAAGCATTAAAAAATGGTGATTATTATTAAAAAAGAATTTTATGCTCAGCGTAAAATCACTGTGTTAGCTTATAATAATTAAAAATAATAAACGTTATAAAATTTAGTGACTTTTTAGATTGTTAAGTCTATAGATAACGATGAGGGAGTGAGCTTTAATGCGTACAGTTTTGAATAATAAGGGCACCCAAGCTAGCGCAACAAAACAACATATTTTACTAGTTGAGGATGATGTTGCTGATGCCGCCTTAGTACAAGCAGTACTTGATCGATCTAAATATCCGCACGTATTACAAAGCCTGGAGCAAGGTGAAGATGCCATCACGTTAGTTAAACAGCAAAGCACTGTTGCCGACTTGATCTTGCTTGATATTACACTTCCTGGCATGGATGGTTTTAAAACCTTATCTCTGCTCAGAGCAAACCCTTCAACCGAAACAACACCCATCTTTATGCTGACTGCTTCAGATGATATGAGTGACGTTATTCAAGCGCAGGAGTTAGGTGCAAATGGCTATATCGTCAAACCAATGCTTTTTTCTCTAGATGACCTACTCTCAGCTGTTGAGTGTGTAACTAATATTCCTGGCGCATTTATTAAAGTAGGTAATCACGCATGACAGATGAAGTGACCGAGCTGAAAGAAGAATTAGCCAGGCTAAAGGCTGAGTATGAAGCGTTTGCATACATCGTTTCTCATGATCTAAGCGCACCATTTCGGCATGTCAGTGGTTTTGCGCAAATTATTGCCCAGAACCATGCTGATGATTTTGATGATAAAAGTAAAAAGCATCTCGACTTTATCATCCGTGGTTCAGAAAAAGGTTCGAAGCTCATGGATGCATTGTTAAGGTATTCACGCTTGAATACCAAAGCGCAAGCATTCAAGCTGGTTGATCTTGATAGTGTTGTCAGTCAAGTTCTAACAAAACTATCTGCAGTGATTGATGTTCAGGGAGCTGAAATTATTTGCCCTAAACTCCCGACTGTTATTGGTGAAGAAAAACAACTAACACAGCTTTTTTATGATCTGATTCATAATGCACTACTTTACCAACCTGCAGACAATACGCCGCGGATCACCATTACCGCTGAAAACCAGCCTGACCAATGGCAATTTTCAATTCAGGACAATGGTATTGGCATTCAACAAGGGACGGAAGAAAAAATCTTTAAACCCTTGCGACGCGGGGTAAAAGATGAAGATTACCCTGGGGACGGCATGGGCTTAGCCTTTGCCAAGAACATCGTTAGCCGCCACAGAGGCAAGCTATGGGTTGATACGACAAACAGTGAAGGCACTGCTTTTCATTTTACAATCCAAAAAAAGTTAACCAATCAATAAGACTGTGCCTCTAGTGTAATGCGTCTTTTGGGGCAGCTATACATCGTTATTCATTGAGACTAATTATTTGGGAGACACACAATCTCTACCCAAAAATTTTCTACACGCTGGACAACCTCAATAAATTTAATCGCATTGACTGGTTTGACAATGTAGCAGTTGGCATACAAGTTATAGCTGTCAATCACATCTTTGTCCGCCGCAGAGCTTGTTAAAATAATGGTTGGGATTTGCTTTAGCTCATCATCTTGCTTAATCACATCCAGCACATCACGGCCATCGGTACCAGGCAAGTTCAAATCCAACAGGACAATATCTGGTGTGGGTACATTTTCATAAGGCTTGCGCTTGTATAAGTAGTCCACTGCTGCCTCTCCGTCCATCACTACATGCAAATTATTTCTAAACTTAGCTTCTTCAAAGGCCTCTTTTGTGAGTTCAATATCTCCTTCGTTATCTTCAATCAGTAAAATTTCAGCCAGCTTGTTACTGTTAGTCATTTCATGATTCCTTTTATGTTGATTTTAATAGTGTGAAATAAAAGGTTGAGCCCTCACCTTTTTTAGATGCTACCCAAATAGTGCCGCCACAGTGCTGCACGACTTTTTTGCAAATGGCCAGTCCAATGCCTGTTCCGGGGTATTGATCCCGTCGATGTAAGCGCTGAAATACATCAAAAATTTTATGTAAATGTCGCTGTTGCATTCCGATACCATTATCTGACACCGCAAACTGCCAATATTCTCCAATGTCTTCTACAGTAATGTGCACTTCTGGACGAACATCCGGTAGCTGATATTTAAGTGCGTTACTAATCAGGTTTTGAAACAATTGCAGTAGCTGGGTTCTATTACCTCTGATCACGGGCAATGGATCATGGGTGATCACACCGCCAGTACTGTCCAGATTCTCCTGCATATAGTCTTTGACCATTGTAATGACAGACTCAAGATTCACCTCTGACAGCGTACTGGTGTCATTTTCTACACTCGAATACGTCAACACATCAGAGACTAACTGCTGCGCTCTGGCTGCATTATCAGTGATAAAGTTCAGGTATTTAATGTTCCGTTCATCTGCTTCCTCTGTCAAACGGGGTTTTAAATTTAAGACCAGCTTTTCAGAAAAGCTTCGAATCATCCGCAGCGGCTCTTGCATGTCATGAGAGCAGATATACGCAAAACGTTGCAACTCTTCATTCGAAACGGATAGCTGTTCAATAACCCCCTCTTTAT
>SPJL01023622.1_pt1 | contig 11530 bp, 7 predicted proteins | sample 3741751 | NCBI WGS metagenome assembly SPJL01 (sample SAMN10925998, study PRJNA522277) | cold seep metagenome | isolation source: Elba SIP-enriched marine methane seep metagenome, extraction at timepoint T3 | place: Italy: coast of Elba, Mediterranean Sea | reverse complement strand
TGTTATTATTGTTATTATTACTATTTTCCATTAATTATTGGATTGCTTTGAAGTTGTATTTATCACGCTTATAGAACGTAGAATGACGCGAAGCGTTGATATTTATCGACGTAATGTCTTAAAAATCTTACTAAAGGGGCCTAGACGCTCTGATATTCAGTCAGAATAGCGTCACTCCAGAGGTCTTCGAGTTCGTAAAAGCCTCTCGTTTCTTTGTAAAAGACGTGAATTACGATGTCGAAGTAATCCATAAGGATCCACAAACCATTTTGTTGTCCTTCAAAATTACTAGGCAATAGATTCCCTTCTTTTTTTAGACGGCCGTAGATATTATTGGCAATGGCATTTACCTGAGTATTAGAGTCTCCCTCACAAATGATGAAGAAATCAGTAGGAGCGTCTTCCAACTGTCGCAAGTCGAGCTTGATGATTTTTTTTCCTTTGATATCCTGAATGCTATCAATGATGAGATCATTCAGGGCTTCGGTTGACAGTTGTACTTGGGCGCGATTTAATGAATTCAAATTGTCTTTTTTGTTACTTTTGTTTATGGTTTGCTCTACGCTTTAAAGTCTAGAGGCAAAACACATTAATTTAATGAAATATCCATTGAAATAGTTGTGGCGACTTGCCTTTGATAAAACCACAAGCCTACAAAACTAGCAAATATCTCGGATTGGATACTATAGAAAACACCCTTTTCATCGGTAAAGTTCTCTTGCATCATCAACAGTTGGAATCGACCAACCAATACGCATTAGAACTAATATCAAAAAGCAATCCAAGTGAAGGAACTGTCATTTCGGCATCGGAACAGACGGTAGGAAGGGGTCAGATTGGCAGATATTGGGAAAGCGAAGCCCAAAAAAACCTTACTGTCAGCATCATTCTCCATCCTCGGTTCATCCTTCCTCAACAACAATTCAAGCTTAACCAGGCTATTGCTCTTGGGGTCTTCGACTGTATTACAAAATACATTGCAAATGGCCTTAAAGTCAAGTGGCCGAACGACATTTACATCCACGATCGTAAAATAGCGGGAATTCTAGTGCAAAACACCCTTTCCTCCCGCCAAATAAGCAGTAGCGTCGTTGGTATAGGTTTAAACGTAAATCAAACCCAATTTAGCGCCTACCTCCCTAATCCTACCTCCCTGGCCCTAGAAACCGGGACCTCTTGGAACCTTCACGAAGTGCTTAGCCAACTCTGCCAAAGCATCGAAAGACGATACCTACAAGCCAAAAGAGGCGAATTTGACCTCCTCCATCGCGATTATCTACAACAGCTCTACCGCTACGGAGAGGAAGCGCTCTATCGACGACCTTCCGGGGCAGTTTTTCAGGGAAAAATTACCGGAATTGGCCCAACTGGTAAACTTTGTATTGAACACCAAGGGGGGGCAGAACTGTTTGACATTAGAGAAGTCCAATTTGTACGCTAAAATCATCCAAATTGGAATAAAAAATAACTTATGGAAGCAATCCTATTGACCATCGGCGATGAAATTTTGATCGGCCAAATCATCGACACCAATTCTGCTTGGATGGCGGAACAGCTCAATTTGCAAGGCATTCGCGTACGAGAAATCCTTTCCGTCAGCGATACCCACGAGGCCATTACCAAAGGCCTCCAAGATGCCTTAGAACAAGCCGATTTAGTGCTGATGACCGGTGGCTTAGGCCCCACCAAAGACGATATTACCAAAAAGACTTTGGCTGAATTCTTTGGTGTAGAGATGAACTTTCACGTAGAAACCTACGATCGGATCCTTCGCCTTTTCGAACGTTGGGGGCGCGAACCAACGCCTGCTCATCGCGAGCAATGCTATATGCCTGCCAATGCCATCATCATGAAAAATAAAATGGGTACTGCGCCCGGAATGTGGATGGAGCAGGACGGGAAAGTGGTGGTTTCTATGCCGGGAGTACCCTACGAAATGAAATATTTGATGGAAAATGAGGTCCTTCCTCGGGTAAAAAGTCATTTTCCGGGAAAACCCATTGGCCACCGTACCGTTTTAACCATTGGGGAAGGAGAGTCGCGGATTGCGGCACGGATCGCAGATTTTGAGGAAGAATTGCCGGAAAATATAAAACTGGCCTATTTGCCGGGTTTGGGAATGGTACTGCTCCGTCTTACCGCTTTGGCCGATAGTGAGGCCGAGGTAGAGGAAATCCTAGCAGTGCAGGTTGCAAAACTCGAAGCCTTGATTCCCGAGTTGATTTTTGGTTATGGCCAGGAAAAATTAGCCGAAGTGGTAGGTCAACAGCTTCGTACCTGTGGTAAAAGCTTGGCTACTGCCGAAAGTTGTACTGGGGGCTACGTTGCCCATCAAATTACCGCTATTCCAGGCTCCTCAGATTATTTCCGTGGGAGTGTAGTAGCTTATGCCAATGAGGTCAAAATGGGGCAATTGGGAGTCAACGAGCAAACTTTGGTGAAGCACGGAGCAGTTAGTGAAGCCACTGTAACCGAAATGGCTCAGGGAGCGTTAAAAGCTTTAGATGCTGATGTCGCAGTAGCAATCTCTGGGATTGCGGGCCCCGGAGGCGGAACTCCCGATAAACCGGTCGGTACGATTTGGTTGGCCGTAGGAGATCGAGAAAGGGTCCAAACTCGACAATTGAACCTAGGAAAAGATCGTTTGAAGAATATTCAATATACTGGAAATCAGGCGCTAAATATGATTCGAAAATTTTTATTAGAGGGATAATTCCCGTAATTTTGTGGCCTCTTAGGAGATGCACCAAATAATACCAAATACAACAAGTACCAAATTATGGCTCAAGTAGAATTGATCATGCCCAAAATGGGCGAAAGTATCATGGAAGCGACCATTCTCAAATGGGTGAAGCAAGTCGGTGATACGGTAGAAGTGGATGAAACTATCCTCGAAATTGCCACGGATAAGGTCGACTCTGAAGTTCCTTCGCCCGTAAGCGGGACGATTGCCAAAGTTCTTTTTCAAGAGAATGATACCGTCGAAATTGGTAAAGTAATCGCATTGATCGCTACGGAAGGAGAAGAAGTAGATACTACTCCTGCTCCGAGCACAAGTACTGTAGAGCAAGCTGGCAATAATGGACAAGCGCCCCAAGTTGAGTTCGCGCCTGCTGCGGTAGTCACGGCCACGGCCGCTGTTCCTGCAGCCGCTTCAGTAGGAAGCAACGGTACTCGTTTTTATTCTCCCCTCGTTAGAAACATCGCCCAGACGGAGAATATTGGTATGGCGGAATTGGAGCAAGTGCCAGGCACAGGTAAAGATGGTCGGGTAACCAAAAAAGATATGTTGGCTTATCTGACTAACCGTTCTGCTACTCCATTACAAACTGCTCCAGTAGCTGTCGCAAGTCCTACCCCCGCAGCGCCTGCGGCCACGAAGACTCCTGCAGCTCCTGCTAACTACGGCAGTAATGTGGAAATCGTCGAGATGGATCGCATGCGCAAGTTGATTGCCGACCACATGGTGCGTTCTAAGCATACTTCTCCTCACGTAACTTCTTTCGTAGAAGTAGATATGACCAACGTCGTCAACTGGCGGAATAGAGTCAAAGGAGACTTTCAAAAACGTCATGGACAAAAAATTACCTTTACTCCTATCATGATGGAGGCGATGCTAAAAGCGATTCGCGACTTCCCCATGGTTAATGTATCGGTAGATGGTAGCAATATCATCGTCAAAAAAGATATTAACCTGGGGATGGCTACGGCCCTACCTTCGGGTAACCTTATCGTACCAGTGATTAAGAATGCCGATCGACTCAACTTGTTGGGACTGGCAGGAGCCGTTAATGACTTGGCTACTCGGGCCCGGGCCAATAAGCTCAAACCCGAAGATATCCAAAATGGTACGATCACTATTACCAACGTCGGTACTTTTGGAAACGTAATGGGAACCCCCATCATCAATCAACCTCAAGTGGCTATTTTGGCTACTGGCGCAATTCGTAAGAAGCCCGCAGTGATGGAAACAGAGTATGGGGATGTAATTGCTGTACGGCATATGATGTTCCTATCGCTTTCCTACGATCACCGTGTGGTAGATGGTTTCTTGGGTGGTTCTTTCCTCCGTCGAGTAGGGGATTACCTCGAAGCTTTTGACGATCAACAAACCATTTGATCCGAGCGGGATTTTCCGCTTGCACAAGACCTACAAACCTATGCAGTTGAAATCTATTTTAACCGTCACCTTAGTATTCCTGGGGATGAGCTTAGCTTGGGCCCAGCCCAATCCCCGCCAATTGAAAAGTGATGCGTTAAAGTATTTTGAAAAGGCAAAGTTTCCGGAAGCCCTTAATTTATTCCTCAAATACCAACGCTTGAAACCTACCGATGATGAGGTCAAGCCCAAGATGGGTATTTGTTTTTACCACACCAATAATACGACCGAAGCGCTCAAGTATTTGCAATACGTAGCGAATACGGGGAAAAAATCTGATCCAGCGATCTACTACTTTATCGCTCGTAGCTATCATGCGAATTTAGATTATACCAACGCGATCAAGTTTTACAAAACCTTTCTTCGGGAAACTAAACCGGGGACGGATATGCGGGCAGCGGTGAAAGACGATATTCGCCGTTGTGCCAAGGCCATTCGCCTGAGCCAGGGAGAGGAAATTGCCGTAGTGGAAAACTTAGGGGAAAAAGTTAACTCTGTATATGATGATTTTGCTCCGGTGTTAAGCCCAAATTACGATAGTAAAATCTACTTTTCCTCTACCCGCCAAAATTCAGGTGGCTTGCGCAATAGCGAAGGCCTAGAAGAACCACTCTATGGTTTTTATCGCTCCGATATGTACTCTTCCGTAGTAGTGAATGGGGAATGGACCGCAACCACGCCTTTTAATAGCCTCCTCAATTCGCCCCTTCATGATGTCATTATGGACTTTAACTCCGATGGTTCGGTGATGTATTTCTTTAAGGGCAACGATATTTATTCTGGCGATATCCTGATCGATAGTTTTAGTAAAACACAGCAAAGCCTGTTTCCCGATAAATTTACCGGACCTTCGGTGGCGCTTGATGGAGATCGAGACCTACACTTTTTCAACGACTCCATCCTGATGTTTGCCAGCTATCGCGCTGGAGGCTATGGAGGGGCAGACCTCTACATCAGTACCTACACTCAAGGCCGATGGACTCAGCCCAAGAATTTAGGTCCAACCGTCAATGGCCCTTACGATGAGCGTACGCCTTTTCTGGCTCGCGATGGTCGGACGCTATATTTTAGCTCCAACAGCACCAATAGTATCGGAGGCTTGGATGTCTTCAAAGCACGTTACGACGATAAAACCACCAGTTGGTCCGAACCCGTCAATATGGGGCTACCGATCAACTCGGCAGGGGATGATGCTTTTTTCCGTTTGTCGAAAGATGGCTTGAAAGCTTTTTTCTCTTCTTCTCGTAAGGAAAGTATTGGGGAAAGGGATTTGTACGTCGCCTATTTTAAAGGATACCAAAGCGAACAAAGACAAGCTTCGATTCCTATCGCCTTTCATTTGGTGCCCGAATTTAAACGCCGTCAGGCAGAAGGAACCTTGGTGCTTTCAACCCCTGATATGCCAATCCCTTCAGGAGGAATTGATACCAATGTCCCGACTTATTCGGAAAGTGAGATCAGTCAATACGAATTTGAGGCCCTATATTTTGGTACGGATGATAATGTGTTGACGGTCAATAATATTCGAGAACTCAATGAGGTAGCCCGGTTGATGGTACAGCATCCTCAACTCAAGTTGCAGCTGACTAGCAATTATGATGGTAGCAGCCCTGCCGAGTTCGACCTGTTCTTTTCGATTAAGAGAGCGGAAAAAGCGGCTAAATATTTGATTCAAAATGGAGTAGACCCCAAGCAGGTCTTTGTTAAGGGCTGTGGTTCGCAGTATCCAGTGGTGAAGGCGATGACGGAGAATGGGCCCAATACCTTGGGAATGAAATACAATCGTCGGATCGATCTGGATTTTTACGATATGGAAGGTTTGCCTATCAATATTCGGGTAAAAGGCCCGGAAATACAGGCTCGGATTCAAGATACTCGGGGACGGTACTATTATCAAAGCACCCGCGGTCTATCGTATAAGATTCAGGTGGCGGCGATTCGACAAAATTACAGTAGTGACGTTATCATGACCTATCCTGATGCTCAGGTGGAGCAGATGCCAGAGGAAACAATTTATCGATATTCGGTAGGATTGTATTCGACGTATCAGGCAGCAGCGGTCTTGCGGAGCGAGTTGGAAGGCCGGGGTTTGACCGATGCCTTTATCGTTCCTTATGTCAATGGGCTTCGGATTTCAAGGAATGATTTATCTGTTTATAGTAAGGTTTACCCTGACTTAATCAATTTTATGGTCAATACCGAAGGTCGATAAAACGGAGAATTGTATCCACTATTTTTTGTTTTCGGCATAAAAAAAGCCCATCTTAGCTAAGAACCATTATTAGTGGACCTATTAAATCCCGTTAAAAGGCTAAAATTGTTTCAACTTAAGACCGCAAAAGGAAAGATGAAACAAGGATCTTAGCCTCATATACATTTGTGATCACAGCTTTAAACCTGTACCGAAATTTAGCCAATTAATTGGCCATATATCCAGGTTGTTCCGATTAGACAGACGCATTGAGTGCAACGCTTTAGGTCGGGATCGAGCTTTAAAATTAAGTTCATGAGTACTATTGAATTTTTTAAAGAAGGCATAAAGAACCTCAAGACCGTCGGAACAATTACGCGCAGCTCCAAGTACGTTTGTAAGGAAATGACCAGTTTTATTGACTTTGCTTCGGCAAAGGTGATTGTAGAGCTAGGAGCCGGAGATGGTGTAATTACTAAACATATTCTCCGCGCCATGCGCCCGGATGCTAAATTGATCGTATTCGAAGTCAACGATGCTTTCTGCGATATACTCCGCGAAATCCAAGATGATCGCCTGATCGTAGCTCAAGATTCTGCGGAAAGAATTGGAGATTACCTCAAAGCTAATGAATTGGGTAGTGAAGCAGATTTTATCGTCTCAGCTATTCCTTTTGTTACCTTACCTGACGATATTTCCTACAAAATTGTTGAAACTTCCCGCGATCATCTCGCGAAGGGAGGGCTTTATATCCAACTGCACTATTCTCTTTTGGTGAAGAAAATGTACAAAAAGGTATTCGGAAATGTGGATGTCAATTTTGTACCCATCAATATTCCTCCTGCTTTTGTGCTAGTGAGCGAAAAGCGATAAAGGAAGTAAGGTGTAATCCGCCAAACTAGTCTGACAAGTTTCCCAATCATTGGTAATTCCCAAAAGGAATCCGCCGCCGCCTGCTCCACAGAGCTTGAGTAGATAGGCCTGTTCTGCTATGCCTTTTTGCCAAATCTGCTGGAAGGCCGAAGGTATCATTTCCGTAAAATGTCCCTGCTGAATCTGGCTGATCTCTCGCCAAGTGGAAAATAAATTTTCCCATTGCCCCGCTAACACCTGCTCAATCGCCCGATTATTACGGATAATAAGCTCGGACAAACCACCTTCCAGAAAATCAGACGCTTCACATTTTTGTAGAAATTGCTTTACCAATGGTTCCGTTTCCCTAGGCATTTGAGTATCCAATAGAAAAATTTGGGGTAATGGCTCCTTGACGGGAGGTAAGGCTACGACTTCCATTTTAGTTTTACCCAACAAACGAATACTTTGATCAAGATAGCAAATCAGGGGATCGATCCCCGAGCTAGACCCATGGAAAAAACTTTCCATCAAAGCCAAATCATTACGTAAGGCGATCAAATCCTTGGGAGGGAGAACTGGACCATAGCGATCATAAATGGCAGCACAAAGCGCCCCGGAGCTCCCCGTGCCATAACCCCGTGGAATGGTAGAAGCAAAGTAATCCCCTGCTAAGAGATCCTCCGCCAACTTGTCGAGCCGCAAAGGCTGTTGAAATTGCTGTTGACGAAGATAGTCCAACAAGGCCGGAAGGCTTTGTTGCAATGCAGCTGCGTCTTCGCTTGGAGTCGCTCGGGCCCAATGTCCACGATAAAGTGGTAGGGGCAGCGCCAATGCCTGCGAGCCTTTAATAATGGTGTACTCCCCAAAGAGGAGTAGCTTGGCGGGATATTCTTTTGCCATAGTGGGGCTAAAATAAATAATCCTTATCTTAGTGCCGTGGAAAATTTGCAACGATTACTCGATCTTTATCGAGATGATCCGCGGACTCAGCAAATCACCGCCGCTCTCACGGCGGATACTCCTAATCGCCTTCAATTGCATGGCTTGATAGGAGCACAGGAATGCTTTGTCTTGGCCGGAAGTTATCTGGCCGATCCGCGGAGCCATCTGGTCATCGCGACCGACAAGGAGGAAGCCGCGTATCTTCAAAATAATCTTACTAGCCTCTTTGGTAAAAAACCTATTCTATTCTTTCCGGATTCGTTTAAGCGACCGCTTTATTTTGAAGTGGTCAATTCGCATAATGTGCTACAACGAACGGAAACCATCAATCAAATTACCTCGGCCAATCCAGCCTCCGGCTCGATTATCGTGACCTATCCGGAGGCTTTATTTGAAAAGGTGGTGGCCCCGGAAATGCTCAACAAGACGCGGATTAATATCGTCCTGAATGAATCCGTGGATGTGGATACCTTGATTGAGGTGTTGGTGGAATATGGTTTTGAACACGTTGATTTTGTATACGAGCCAGGGCAGTTTTCGATTCGTGGTGGTATCGTAGATATTTTTTCCTACGGAAATGAATGGCCTTACCGGATCGAGTTGTTTGATGATGAGGTGGAAAGTATTCGAACGTTCAATCCGACGACTCAATTATCGCAACGCAATATTGCGCGGGTCTCTATCGTGCCCAATGTCAATACTCAATTTTCTCAATCTCAGAAGGTATCCTTACTCAAGGTGCTGCCTGAGGATACAGCAGTATGGGTCAAAGATTTTCAGGTTTTACTCGACAAATTACAAATCTGTTTTGAAAAGGCAGAAGAGTTTTCCAAGACGGCTTATTTCTCCGAAGAGAGCGAACGCAAAGGCCTTTTTGGAGACCGGGCATTTTTGTTGCCAGCACAAGTGATTGACGAACTGGAAGGTTTCCCATTGTTGAGTCAGAGTAAGGTAGAAGGGCCCTTGAAAATCGATCAAAAGATCGTATACGATGCCAAGCCGCAACCTTCTTTCAATAAGAACTTCGAACTGCTGATCCAAAACCTCCGGGAAAATAAAACGGCGAATTTGGAGAACTATATCTTTACGGATTCCTCCAAACAGATCGAACGCTTTTACGCCATCTTCGATGATTTGAATGCCAATGTTCATTTTCATCCGGTAACCACAGCCATCAACAAAGGTTTTATTGACCGAGACCTTGGGATTGCCTGCTATACGGATCATCAAATCTTCGAACGTTTTCATCGCTACCGCCTGCGAAAAGGTTTTACCAAAGACCAAGCGATCAACATGCGTTTGCTTCGCGAGCTACGCCCCGGCGATTTTGTAACACATATCGACCATGGAGTAGGACGTTATTCGGGTTTGGAAAAAATCAATATCAACGGCCACGTTCAAGAATCGGTGCGTTTGTTTTACCTCAATAATGATGTGCTTTACGTTAGTATCAACTCGTTGCATAAGATTTCGAAATATGCGGGAAAAGAAGGCAGCACGCCTAAGCTGAGTAAACTGGGATCGGAAACGTGGAAAAACCTTAAGCGCAAGACCAAGAGAAAAGTTAAGGATATTGCGAGTAACCTGATTAAGCTTTATGCCAAGCGTAGAGCTGCCGAAGGTTTTGCCTTTCCTGAAGACGGTTATTTGCAAAATGAATTAGAAGCTTCTTTTATTTACGAAGATACGCCGGATCAACTCAAGGCCACCAACGACGTCAAGCAAGATATGCAAAATGCCCACCCGATGGATCGCTTGATCTGTGGTGATGTGGGTTTTGGAAAAACGGAGATAGCGCTCCGCGGTGCCTTTAAAGCAGTGATCGGTGGAAAGCAAGTGGCGGTACTAGTGCCGACGACCATCTTAGCCTTACAACATTTTAAAACCTTTAGCGAGCGTCTTGCCCCTTTTGGCGTGACGGTCGATTACATCAACCGTTTTCGGACTACTGCGGAGCGTAAAAAGGTGTTTGCAAAATTAAAAGAAGGCCAAATTGATCTGGTGATTGGAACGCATGGCTTACTCAATAAAGATGTAGGATTTAAAGACTTAGGGCTTTTGATCATTGATGAAGAACAAAAGTTTGGGGTAGCGGCTAAGGAAAAACTGCGCAACCTCAAAGTCAATGTAGACACCTTGACTTTGACGGCCACGCCCATTCCTCGGACGCTACAGTTTTCCCTGATGGCCGCCCGAGACCTCTCCATTATTCGTACCCCTCCGCCGAACCGCCAGCCTATTCATACCGAGACACGAGTCTTTAATGAAGAACTTGTCAAGGAAGCAATCTATTACGAAGTCAATCGTGGAGGACAAGTTTTCTTTGTCCACAACCGAGTAAAAAACCTCCCCGATTTAGCAGCATTGATCGGTCGGCTTTGCCCTGATGTAGATGTAGCCATGGCTCATGGGCAGATGGATTCTAAGATCTTAGAACGCACGCTTGTTGATTTTATCGACCGTCGTTTTGACGTACTGGTCTGTACCAATATCATCGAAACCGGACTCGATATTGCCAATGCCAATACCATCATTATCAATAATGCGCATCAATTTGGGATGAGCGACTTACACCAATTGCGGGGTAGGGTAGGGCGTTCCAATCGCAAGGCCTTTTGTTACCTGTTTAGCCCTCCCATTTCAGTGCTTACTTCCGATGCTCGCAAACGCCTACAGACCCTCGAAGAATTTTCGGACTTGGGGAGTGGTTTTGAAATTGCGATGAAAGACTTAGATATTCGAGGCGCGGGAAGTTTATTGGGCGCAGAGCAAAGTGGATTTATTTCTGACATTGGCTACGAGACTTTCCAAAAGATATTGGAAGAAGCCATTCAGGAATTGAAGGAAACCGAGTTTCAGGAATTGTTTAAAGAAGACTTGGAGCGGGAGCGCAACTTTGTTCGTGATGTTCAGATCGATACGGATATCGAAATGCTGATTCCTGACGACTACGTCAATAGCATTCAGGAACGCTTGAATTTGTATACCGAGTTGGATGCCATTGGAAATGAAGAAGACCTCAAGGCCTTTAATGATAAGCTCAGCGATCGTTTTGGTAAATTGCCTCGGCAAGTCAAAGAACTCTTTGCGGGGCTACGTCTCCGTTGGGTTTGTAAACGACTAGGCTTTGAACGCATCATCCTCAAAAATCGCAAACTCCGTTGCTACTTCATCAGCAACCCACAGTCGCCTTTCTTTGAAACCGGACTCTTCCAGCGTCTCCTACAATACGTAGCGACCAAAGGCACCGCCGAAGGGCTGAGTTTTAAAAATTCAAATAAACATTTCCTCCTTATCCGAGAAAATGTCCGCGACCTCCGCTCCGCCAAAAAAGTACTAGAAGACCTAGAAGCCATCGTAAAAAAAGAACCCGTTACGGATAC
>SPJL01031703.1_pt1 | contig 11546 bp, 4 predicted proteins | sample 3741751 | NCBI WGS metagenome assembly SPJL01 (sample SAMN10925998, study PRJNA522277) | cold seep metagenome | isolation source: Elba SIP-enriched marine methane seep metagenome, extraction at timepoint T3 | place: Italy: coast of Elba, Mediterranean Sea | reverse complement strand
TTTTGGCGCAGCCGTCTGACGAGGACATCGATCGTCCTGTCGCTGGGGTCCCAGGACCGATGGGTGATGCGGTTGAGAAGCCGGTCCCGGTTCAGGACTTCGCCGGGATAGGCAACGAAGGTGGCGAGCAACTCAAACTCCGCGCGGGTCAGCGACAGCAATGTCCCATCCGGCTTTCGGAGTTGCCGCGTCCGGGTATCGAAGCTGTGTCCGGCGAAGCGTTTGACCGGTTGATCGATGCCGGTACCGCTGTCCATGCGCCTCAGGAGGGCTTTTACTCGCGCCAAAAGCTCCCGTGGATTGAAGGGCTTTGTGACATAGTCATCGGCGCCAACTTCCAAGCCGACGACGATGTCGACATCATCCGCCCGGCCCGTCACCAGTATAATACCGACCTTAGAGCGTTCGCGCAGATGCCGGGTTAAATCCAGCCCGTCTTCGCCCGGCAGATTGACATCAAGCAGGATCAGATCTGCTGCATCCCGCTCCAGCAGGGCAAACATTTCCGGGCCGTCGCCGACCTCACTGACCCGATGGCCGGCGGCTTCCAGATAGCCGGATAGCTTGGCGCGTGTGACCGCATCATCGTCGACCACAACTACATGATGTCGATCCATAAAGGTTCATCCCATTTTCCTGCCGATTATTAACAATTTTTAACAATTAATTACAATCTGTTTTTTGATATCCTCTTCGTCATTCACATGCCCTCCCTACAATCGACGGCGTAAAAGAAAAATTTTACGGACAGGATTTGTGCTTCAAAGCAGGGAGAATGGAAAATGAAGGGTATGAAGAAACTTGCCGCGGCGGTCGCGGTGGGCGCTATTGCTGGTCTCAGCGGCACGGTATTCGCGGCTGATAGCAGCGAGCCGATTAAAATTCCGATTAAGAACTGGTCCAGCCAAATCGTCATGGCGCATGTCATCGGCGGTATCTTCGAAAGCATGGGTGACAAGGTCGAATATGTACCAGTCGACAACCAGGCCAGCTTCGAAGCGGTGCGTGTCGGTGATATCACGATCGTGCATGAAGTCTGGCAGTCGACCATGCAGAACGCCTACTACAATGCGATGGAGAAGGGCGGTCTGATCGACGCCGGGACCCATGCAGCGGAAACACTTGAAGAAATGGGTGTTCCGAATTGGGTTATCGAAAAAGGCCTCTGCCCGGGTCTGCCGAAATGGGAAGCCTTGAAGGATTGTGCCGAAGCCTTTGCAACGCCGGATTCCGGTGGCAAGGGTCGGTGGCTTGAAGGGCCGCAAAGTTGGCATGGCGACGTTATGCCGAACCGCGTGAAAGGCCTTGGTCTCGACGATAAATGGGTTGTGAAGTTCGCTGGTGCAGCTGATGCGCTGTGGGCCGAACTGCAAGCGGCTGAAAAAGAAGGTCGTGGCACCATTATCTTTAACTGGTCACCGAACTTCACGGATGCTTCCGGCTTTACCTTCATCGAATTCCCGCCCTATTTCGATGGGTGCCGGATTGCCGATGGCGGTTCCTGGGAAACAACGGGTTGTGGCTCGCCAAAAGGCTGGCTGAAGAAAGGCGCGTTCTGGAAGTTCCCGAAAACGCACCCGAATGCCTATCGGGCTTTCTCTCAGTTGACCTTCACCACGCCGCAGATCGGTTCCATGGCAGCGCTTGTCGATGTCGACAAGATGACCCATGCCGATGCCGCGAAAAAGTGGCTGGCGGATAATGAAGAAATCTGGAAGCCCTGGACCGTGTCCGTCCTGGGTGAAGGGAATTGATGCGAACCGGTTCTAGCCGGATCGTCATCTAGACCTGAATATCGGATTGGTTCCCTCCCTTCGTGGAGGGGACCAATTCATTCCTTCGAGCTGAAAACATATCGGAATGCGGTCTCAAGTAATCCAAGTTAGTCGTTGACCGCAATTCTGCTTGGCTCACAATGCTAGATTAGCTTTTCGCATCCTGACGAGGGATGCCGTTTGATCGGGGGGTCGCCATGTCTTCTGCAGGAGGCACATCGGAGGGAACACAAGCCGTCATCCGTTGTGAGTCGGTTTACAAAATCTTCGGGAAAAATTCGGAAGCCCTTTTGGATGGTGCATCATCCAGTATTGATGCGGAAACCGCTAAGGCCGCCGGCTGTATCGTTGGTGTGAATAACGCATCCTTCGAAGTGCATCAGGGCGAATTGCTCATCATCATGGGGCTTTCCGGGTCAGGAAAGTCTACGCTGCTGCGTTGTATTACGCGGCTGACAGATGCGACGGCGGGTCAAATCTTCATCGATGGCGAAGACATCCTGACGATGAATGAGAAAGAGCTGATCGAAGTTCGGCGCAACAAGATGGGCATGGTCTTCCAGAATTTCGGATTATTGCCCCATAAGACGGTGTTGGAGAACATTGCCTTCCCACTCCAGGTAAAGGGCAACAACACCAAGGCCAGCATGGAGCGCGCGCGCGACATGGCGGAGCTTGTCGGTTTGCAGGGGCGGGAGAACTACTTCCCGCGGGAGCTTTCGGGCGGTCAGCAACAGCGGGTCGGGATTGCACGATCGCTGGCGGTTGAACCGGATATCTGGTTCCTGGATGAACCATTCTCGGCTCTGGATCCGCTGATCCGGAAAGAAATGCAGGATGAGTTCCTACGGCTTCAAAGCGTGCTGAATAAGACGATCTTGTTTGTCACCCATGATTTTGATGAGGCCCTGCGTCTGGCGGACCGGATCGCGATCATGAAGGATGGGGTGATCGAACAGTTGGATACGCCAGCCAATATCGTTCTCAACCCGGCGACCGAATATGTCCGCAAATTTACCGAAGAAGTGCCGCGCGAAAAGGTACTTCGGATTGAATCCATCATGGAGCCGGTTAACCAGTCCGAGACGATGGCCGATCTGACCGTATCCAAAGATGCGGTGATCGAGACGGTTGCGAAGGCTATCCTGGATGAAAGCAAGCCGGTTGGTGTTGTCGACGAAGCCGGCACGCTGGTGGGCAGTCTCCATGCATCGCATGTGGTCGATGTCCTGTTCGGAAACAGGGCCGGGTCCTAGGGCCGGGTGAAGGAACGATCATGTCGCTGACGTCATCCTCTCTCTCCATCAAGTCGAAGCCCGTTCAATTCGCGCTGCTTCTCGTGGTGTTTCTGATCCTCTGCTATGCGATTGCGCCGGCGGATGGAAACTATCTTTGGCGTCTTCCTGCGCTGCTGAAAGATATCCCGACCTGGGTCAATGATTTCGTCGGCGGCTTGATGTTCGATTGGTTCCCGATCCAGGTCTATGACCCGGATATCGATGACTATGAATCGAAGCCATTGTTCAGGGAGATCACCCGGGCGGTTTCCAGTGGCGTATTGTTCATCATCGACTTTGTCCGGGAACTGCTGCTGGGGGGACAAAAGACGATTGTGGCTTTCACAAGCTGGGACTTCATCAGTGAAAATCCTTGGGCGGAGTGGCCGGCACTGCCGTGGACGGTGATCACCGGCTGGGCGGCAATTGTCGGCTACAAACTGCAAGGCAAGAGATTAGCGTTGATCGCTGCGCTGGCGACAACCTATGTCGCGATCTTCGGTCAATGGGAACCGTCGATGCAGACGCTTTCCTTCATCTTGGTCGCAGCACCGGTTTCTGTGTTACTCGGTCTTTTGCTCGGTATCTGGGCCTATCAGAACCGCTATGTAGAAATCGCCCTAAACCCGCTTTTGAATGTGGCCCAGACAATGCCGCATTATTCCTATCTGGTGCCGGTCATCGTGCTGTTTGGTGTGGGGGATCATGCGGCCGCGCTTGCCACAATTATCTTCGCCACACCGCCTATGGTACGGCTGACCCTGCTGGGCTTGAAGAATGTACCAGTCGAGGTCCTGGAAGCCGGGATGATGAATGGCTGCACCAATCGGCAGCTTTTGTTGCGGGTCTTGATCCCGACAGCCAAGCGGGATGTGCTAATCGGCGTGAACCAGGTCGTGATGCAATGTCTTGCCATGACAGTCATCGCGTCCTTCATCGGGGCGCAGGGGCTTGGTTCCAACCTGATGATCGCGCTCAATTCCCTGAAGATTGGGACCGGCATCGAAATAGGCGTCTGTATCGTCCTGATCGCGGTGGTGCTGGATAAAATGTCGCTGGCCTGGGCGAACAAGCAGACGGACTATTTCGCGGACCTGTCCTTCCTGGAACGGCATTCGACATTGATCGCCATGCTCGCAGTCTTCGTCGCCGGCAGTATCCTCGCGGCCATTGGCAGCTTCATCTTCGAAGAAGGCTTCAACTATCTCTACGTAATTCCGCATAACAAAGGCATCACGACAGCCCCGATCTGGCAGGCAGCGGTGGACTGGATCTGGGATACGTTCTTCTTCGTTCTGAAGGGGTTCAATGAGTTCCTGATCACGAAGATCCTGGTGCCAATGCGCGATGCCTATCTCGCCATGCCGGTGGTGGCGACCTTCCTGCTTGTGATGGGGATTGCCTATATCCTGGATGGACTTCGCTCGGCATTGATCGTGGGTGGGTTCCTGCTGTTTATCGCCTTCTCTGAATATTGGGATCGGGCGTTGATTACAGCCTATATGGCATCCTTCGCAGTGATTGTATCCGCCGCCCTTGGGATAACGATCGGGTCCCTTTGTGCCCGGCATGAGGTCGCGAGTAAGAGTATTCTGCTGGTCTGTGATTTCTTCCAGACTTTCCCGGCCTTCATCTACCTGATCCCGGTGATCATGCTGTTCGGAATAACCGATACCTCTGTCATTATTGCCGCCGTCGTTTATGCGACCGTACCGGCGACGCGCTACACGGTTGAAGGCCTGCGCAGCGTGCCCCCAGTGTTGCAGGATGCAGGGTCGATGTCCGGTGTAACGCGTCTACAGCGTTGGGTGTCGATCGAGCTTCCCCTGGCCTTTCCGCATATCATGCTGGGGGTTAATCAAACCGTGATTTTTGCTTTGTTCATGGTGATCATCGGGGCGTTCATTGGGACCATCGATTTGGGTCAAATGATCCTGAAAGCAATTTCGGAATCACGCGGGACCGGGATCGGTCTAACGCTTGGTCTGTGCGTGGCATTTATCGGGCTGGCAGTGGATCAGATCATTCGAAACTGGGCGCAGCGGCGTAAGGCAGCGTTAGGCCTCGCCTAACCTGTGATGCAGGGAGGATAGCATGGGTGCGATTGTCGGATTTGAAACGTCCTATGAACGTCATGGCATTGTCGAGCCTGGCTTACCGATCCTGCCGCATGGGGTTGAGCGCCATCCCATCCCGGGTGGCGGCACACGCTCCGTTGCGATTGACCAAGGCGACGAAATTTCCTTCCTGAACCGGGAAGGTCTTCAGCCTGTCGAATGCCTCTTCTTTAATGGTGATGGTGTCGCCGATACCGGCATGATCGGCGCGCCGACCGGGTGTGACTGCGCGGGTCTGAAGGCTATTCTGGGCGCAAATGATCGTTCCGCCCGCCGTGTCAGCAAGGCCTTGGCCGCCAGTGGCTTTGATCTGAGCCCGGCAAAGGGCGCCGTGATCTTTGCAGAGGGCGCGCGGGCAGGTGATATGGCGACCTTTCACGCCTCATGCCCGGGCCTGCTGATCGCCGCCGCACCCGGCGCGCCGATGTCGCCGGAGGAACAAAACCCACCGACGGAGATCGTCCTTTATATCCGTCGCGCCAATCCGGGCGAAGGCAAGGGCGGGCTCACCCCACCGGATCCGATGGCGGATCCCCTGACCGATATCAACATCCAACCTGGAACGGCCCAGGCTTATGAGGTCAAGGTGGGGCAATATATCCAGGTCTTGGATGTTCAAGGCCGCGAATGCTCGGATTTTCAGGCCTTCTCTGTCCGCCAGTTGGACAAGGGGCTGGAGCGTGAGATTGATCCAACGACGACGCGCTCTTTGATGGGATCGCTGTATCCAACACCAGGTCTGTTCTCCAAGTTCTTTTCCACCGATCAGGAAGCCCTGGTGGAGGTGGTGCAGGACACCTGCGGGCGACATGACACGTTCGGGCTCGCTTGTTCTCAGCGCTACTACGACGATCTCGGCTATCCCGGTCATGTGAACTGCACGGACAATTTTAACAAATCCCTCAATAGCTACGGCATTCGGCAGCGCGGCGGCTGGGCGGCGGTGAACTTCTTCTTTAACACTTTGCTTGAAGATACGAATGCGATTGGTATGGATGACCCGTGGTCGCGCCCCGGCGACTATGTGTTGATGCGGGCGATGACAGACTTGGTCTGCATCTCTTCGGCTTGCCCCTGCGATGTCGATCCCGCGAATGGCTGGAATCCAACCGATATTCAGGTGCGGGTTTACAAGGAAGATGAAGATTTCAAGCGGTCGGTTGGATACCGCAAGTCACCGGAGGCTGACGTGGAAGAAACTAAGGAAACGGCGTTCCATTCCTGCTTTGAACGGCATACGCGCGATTTTGTCGAATATAATGGCTATTGGCTGCCCAATAAGATGGCCAATCACGGGGCGGTCGCTGAGTACTGGGCAGCGCGGGAAAAGGCGGTGATCATGGATCTGACGCCGCTGCGCAAATATGAGGTCACAGGCCCTGATGCTGAGGAGCTTCTGCAGCTCTGCGTCACCCGCAACATCAAGAAGCTGAGTGTCGGCGGCGTGGTCTATACCGCGATGTGCTACGAGCATGGCGGCATGATTGATGACGGGACCGTCTTCCGCCTGGGTGACAATAACTTCCGCTGGATCGGCGGGAATGACGACAGCGGAATATGGCTTCGCAAACAGGCAGAAGCGCATGGGCTCAATGCCTGGGTGCGCTCATCGACAGAACAGCTCTGCAATGTTGCGGTGCAGGGGCCACTCAGCCGGGAAATCCTGTCAGAAGTTATCTGGACCCCGCCGGCTCAGCCGAGTGTTGACGAACTGGAATGGTTCCGGCTGTCGATTGGCAGGATGCAGGATTTCCATGGCGCGCCGGTCGTGGTCAGCCGCACCGGCTATTCGGGCGAGCTCGGCTATGAGGTCTTCTGCCATCCGAAAGATGCGGTCGCCGTCTTTGATGCGATTTGGGCGGCGGGCGAACCGAAAGGCATGATCCCGCTTGGTCTTGAAGCGCTGAACTGGCTTCGGATCGAGGCCGGGTTGATCTTCGCCGGCTACGAGTTCTCCGACCAGACAGATCCGTTCGAAGCGGGTATTTCCTTCACCGTGCCACTGAAATCCAAGAATGACGATTTCATTGGCCGGGATGCGTTGGTTGAGCGGAAGGCACATCCTCAGCGAAAGCTTATCGGCCTTGATATCGAAGGGGGGCTTGTGCCGTCGACAGGCGATTGTGTCCGGGTCGGCAAGGCGCAGGTCGGAGAGATCACCTCTGCCATGAAGTCCCCGGTCCTCGGTAAGGTCATCGCGCTTGCACGGGTCGATGTCACCCATGTGGAAATCGGTACGGAAATTGAGATTGGCCAGCTCGACGGCCTGCAGAAACGCTTGAAAGCCACCGTTGTTCCTTTCCCGCATTTCGATCCGAAGAAGGAACGGGTCAAAGGCAACTATGACTGAGCACTTGGAGAGGTCTTCCTGAAGACCACCGGTTCAGCGCCTTACCTTGAGGCGTATCGGGGTATTGTCGAAATGCCTCAATCACCCAATTGACACCGAAACCAACCGGCCCTACCGTTCCGGTCTCTGGATAGGGAGTGATTGGGTGATGCTCAGATCCCCGTTGCGTGGTGTCGGACGGCGCCACGATAAATCGGACCTCGTCGTCCCGCGATAGCGCTAAAACCCTGCCTGACAGGGTTCTTCTCGCGTTACCCCTCTTTATTGTTGCTGCGCTTCCGGAGTCCGACCATGGCTGAGAATTCTCTCTGTTCCCGCCCCCGTCTTGCCGTCGATATCGGCGGAACCTTTACCGATATTGCGATCCAGATCGGGGAAAGGATTGAAACCGCTAAAACGCTTACGACACATGATCGGCCAGTATCCGGCGTGTTGACTGGGATCGGATACGCGTTGGAGACGGCGGCGCTTGGAATCACAGCAAAGGATTTCAGCTCAGTCATCCACGGTACGACATTGGCGACGAATGCCTTGATTGAGCGGCGCGGCGCAAAGGTTGGGGCGCTGGTGACGGCAGGCTTCCGGGATATCTTGGAGATCGGCTATGAACGCCGCTACGATCAATATGACATCAATATCGAAAAGCAGGATTTGATTGTCCCGCGCGAATTGGTCTTCTCGGTCGCGGAACGGATGGATGTGTCCGGCGCGGTGCTGGAACCGCTTGATGAGACGTCGCTGGAGGCGGCGATTGATGCCTTGCTGGCAGCCGGGGTTGAAAGCGTCGCGATCTGCTTCCTCCACGCCTATAGCAATCCGGATCATGAGCGCGCGGTGCGCGATGCCTTGGCGCGGAAGGCGCCGGGCCTTCCGGTCTCCCTGTCATCCGATGTATCGCCGGAAGTGCGGGAATTCGACCGCCTCTGCACCACTGTGGCCAATGCCTATATTAAACCACTGATGGCCCGGTATCTCTCGGAGCTATCAGATGCCCTGAAATCGGAAGGCTTCAGTTGCCCGTTGTTCATTGTGACGTCCGGTGGCGGCGTGACAACGCTTGAAACGGCGATGGCCTATCCGATCCGGTTGGTGGAATCGGGGCCGAGCGGCGGCGCGATCCTGGCGGCAAGGGTCGCAGAACAATTGGATCTGGATGATGTCCTCTCTTTCGACATGGGGGGCACTACTGCGAAAGTATGTCTAGTCGAAGATAAGTCGCCGCGCACCTCGCGGAGTTTTGAGATTGATCGGGCGGAGCGGTTCCTGAAGGGCAGCGGGATTCCTGTCCGTATCCCGGTCATTGATATGATTGAGATTGGTGCCGGCGGTGGATCTATTGCCGGGGTCGATGGGCTCGGCCGATTGCGAGTCGGGCCGAAAAGCGCGTCTTCCGATCCAGGGCCCGCCTGTTATGGGCGTGGCGGGACCGAGCCGACCGTTACCGACAGCGATGTGGCGATTGGATATATCGATCCGGAAGGCTTTGCTGAGGGAAGGCTGACCTTAAACCCCGACCTGTCGCGGCAAGCGATTGCCGCCACTGTGAGTGCTCCCCTGGGGTTGAGCCCGGGTGCCGGCGCCGATGGCATCGCCCAATCGGTTGATGAAGCGATGGCGAATGCAGCACGCATGCATGCCGTAGAGCATGGTAAGAACCTCGCCGATTGTACCATGGTTGCTTTTGGCGGCAATGGCCCGTTGCATGCCAGCCGGGTGGCGGAGAAGGTGGGGATTGATCAGATCGTCGTCCCACCCAATCCCAGCGTCGGCTCAGCGGTGGGTTTTCTGTTTGCGCCTGTTTCCTTTGAGATCGTGCGCAGTCGCCATGTTTTCGCGAAGGACTTCCCCTTCGCGACAATTAATACATTGCTTGAGGAAATGGAGCAGGAGGCGCGCGCGATTGTTGCGGCGGGCGCGCCAGAGGAGGAGCTTCTGGTTACCCGCATCGCCTTCATGCGGTATGACGGCCAAGGGCATGAGATCGAAGTGCCGATTTCGGCGGGCCCTATTTCGGAAGAAAACCTACCGGCGCTCGTTGCGGCTTTTGAAGCTGATTACGCACGCCAATTCAGCCGCGCTGTCCCGGATATGAATGTGGAGATCATGAACTGGTCCGTGACCGTTGCGAGCCAACCCCGTAAGCCGGAACCGGTGTGTGTTTCTGAGAAAGGCGAGGCCGTGCCGGCATGCGGGATGCGGATGCTTCGTATTGGCCAGGATGAGAAGGAAGTGGAAGCTTCTGTCTTCAATCGTGCTGATCTATCCGCCGGGGGGTATCTTTATGGTCCCGCCCTGATCGTAGAACCCCAGACGACTGTCTTCGTCCCGGAAGGCTTTGGCGCGCGGATTGATTTGGCCGGCAATATCGTGATGTCCAGGGAAGGAGTCGGTGCTTCACGGGATGCTGCGGCGAAGTCGGAACTGGAGATGCAAGTGATGTGGGATCGCTTGTTGGCGATCGTCGAGGAACAGGGGCAGGTCCTGATGCGGACAGCCTTCAGCCCGATTGTCCGGGAATGCGGCGACATATCGGCTGGTATCTTCGATATCGAAGGCCGCATGCTGGCGCAGGCTGTGACCGGCACGCCGGGCCATATCAACACCATGGCTGGTACGGTTTCTTTGATGCTGCCGCATTTTCCGGCGGACGAAATGCAGCCGGGCGATATCTACATGACCAATGATCCGTGGATCGGGTCGGGGCATCTGAATGACATCGTCCTGTTCGCGCCGATCTTTCATGGGGAGAAGCTGATCGCGCTCACCGCCTGTACCTCGCATGTGTATGACCTGGGCGGTCTTGGCATGGGACCGGACGGCAGTGATGTGTTCGATGAAGGTCTCTATCTGCCGCCGATGAAGCTGGTTGAGAAGGGCCAGGTCAACAGGCTGATCATGGATATCATGAAGGCGAATTCCCGTTCTCCCGTCGCGAATGAGGGGGATTTCTATGCCTTGATCGCCTGTTGTGATGTCGCGGCTGCGCGGGTTGCTGAAATGATGGATGAGTTCGGCCTGTCGGATATGGATACCCTGGGTCGGCATATCCTGGATACTTCCCAACGCGCGACGGAGGCTGCCATAGAAACCGTGCCCGATGGCGTTTATCTCTCCAGCCTGATGAGTGATGGCTATGATTTTGAGATAAAGTTGAATGCCACGATGACCGTGCAGGGACGGGAGATCCTGACGGATTTTACCGGCTCTTCCGGGCATTCGGCGCGCGGAATCAACTGTCCGATACGCTACACGGAAGCCTATGCCGTCTTTGCCATGCGGTGCCTGATCGGGGGCGACATCCCGAACAACGCCGGTTCACTGGCGCCGTTCAAATTCGAAGCGCCGGAGGATTGTATCCTCAACGCGCAATATCCGGCGCCGGTCGCAATGCGGCACAATGTCGGGCATTTGGTCTCTGACTTGGCATTTGGTTGCATTCACCAAGCCCTGCCTGGCCTGGCACCGGCAGAAGGGGCTGCCTGTCTGTGGGATTTGCCGCTTCGCAGTGTCGCGGCGGCAGGGCGGTCCGGGCATAACGCCACTCCGTTCGCGACGGAGTTTTCCCATTCTGGGGGAATGGGCGCGCGTCCGACCAAGGATGGGCTCTCCGCAACGGCCTTTCCAAGCGGGTTGTTTGGAACCCAAGCCGAAATCGCAGAGAGCACTGCCCCGGTGCGCATCAGGCGCCGGGAGTTGATCCCGGATAGCGGTGGGGCCGGAGAATTTCGTGGAGGGCTCGGCCAATTGATCGAACTGGAAAGCAGTGAGGATGCACCCATTCTCCTCTTCGCCGGGGTGGAGCGAACGAAATATCCTGCCTTGGGGCGTAATGGCGGCAAGGAAGGCCGGCTTGGCCATATCACCCTTCGATCCGGTCCGACGCTGAAGGGCAAGGGGGAGCAAACCATTCCGGCCGGTGATCTTCTCTATTGGGAGACACCGGGCGGTGGCGGCTATGGTGATCCGTTGCACAGGGATCCGGATGCGGTGGCGGCGGATGTCAGGCTCGGTCTGATAACCCATGAGG
>SPJL01011360.1_pt1 | contig 11554 bp, 9 predicted proteins | sample 3741751 | NCBI WGS metagenome assembly SPJL01 (sample SAMN10925998, study PRJNA522277) | cold seep metagenome | isolation source: Elba SIP-enriched marine methane seep metagenome, extraction at timepoint T3 | place: Italy: coast of Elba, Mediterranean Sea | reverse complement strand
GACGATGACCACGACGACGACGAACACGAACCGAAAGACCAGATCGGGTTTGCCATGGATGCGCCCGAAGAGGAGGACCAAGATGACGGCAACGATGAGATCACCTGCAAGAGTAGCTCTGCTCCTCGTCGCAGCTTACTTGCTCGGCTGCAAAGGCGTGCCGACGCCCGAGCCCGCAAGGGCCCCCGAGGCTAGGCCCAAGCCCACCGAGAAGTGGGTGCTCCGGTACGAGAGCAAGACGATCACCGACCTGTACCCGGACGGCGGCGCTGCCTTGCGGCGCGTCGTTCGTTACCACATCAACCGGCACTTCGCCGACCTGCGCATCACGTTCGTAGAGGGCGACGTGGTGCCGCCCGGCTGGAACGTCATGGACATCCGTGACGCACCGAAGGGGTTGCCGCCCAACATCCTGGGCATGGCCATCCTCGACATGAACAACCAAGTCGTGAACCGTGAGACGAACGGGCGCGGCATCTACGCCGACCACATCTGGATCTCGGCTGCGGCGCACCTCAAGGGGGCCCCCGACATCCCGACCTTCGGCCTCGCCATCGCCAACGTGCTGGCCCACGAGATCGGACACGCCCTCGGGCTGGTCCACATCCAGTACGGGAAGTTCAAGTTCATCATGCAGTCGGGCCCGGCCCACCTGTGGGTGACGTGGTACCCGCCGCACCTGGACTACCTGCGCCGTATCCTGAAGTGACACGAAAAAGCCCGGGGTGTGAGCCCCGGGCGTGTATCTGCTTGCGTCTGTTTGTAGGTCTTACTCGGGCTGGGGCTCTCCCCCGAACCACCGCTCACGCGATGTCTCCAGGGTCTTGAGCGCCTCGGCCAACGCATCCACGCCGGGCTTGTCCCGGAGTCGGATGGCGTCGTCGAACGCCTTCAACAGAAGGATGGCGACACGGGCGATTACTTCTCCCTTGCTCACTTGTAGTACCCCTTTTCCACGGACCACTTCACGAGTTCGAGCACAGCAGCACGGGCTGCGGCCCTAGCCTTGTCGGCCTCGGGCGCACTGCGCGCCGCGAGCCACACGTTGACGAGAGCGTCAACACGCTTGGTGACACGGTACGCCTCGGCGAGGTCATCCCCCGCTAGCGAACCAGCGTCACGCGCATCGGACAGGGCGTCCAACACGTTTGCGTAGGTGACCATGAACTGTGCGTCCTTCCCCTCGGGGGTGGATGCGCAGCTTACGCCGCCTACCAGAAGCGCTAGCAGTACGGCCAGCGCGGTTACCTTACGAACCATTGGAGATCGCCTCCTTTCGTGCCTTGTCCGCCTTCCGAGCCTTCGGCAACGCAGCCAGCGGCACAGCAGCCACGGCGGCTACGATTGCGGGGTCAAGGTCAAAGCCGTAGTGAGCGGCCACCGCCAGAGCGACGGAGGCCAGCGCTACACGTACCTGCTGTAGCGCGAGAAGTTCCTTGATGAGCTTCATGATGTCCTTCTAGTTTACCAGAGGCGCTTGATCCAGTCAACCCCGATGCTAGCGATGATGGAGATACCCGCCACGATGGCGGCTACCTTGGTGCCGATCTTCTCGGTACGCATCTCGACCACCCGCAGGCGCTCGTCGTGGTCCTTCATGGCTGCTTCGAGCTTGTCGAGGATACGCTCCTCGGTGTGGTTGATGGACTTGCGGACGCTGCGAAGCTCGTCCAGTAGGATCTCAAAGTGGGTCTTGGGCATGGTGTGTTACCTGGGTGAGTCGGTGAAGGGAGCCCGGTCGCGGATGCGCTCGGTCAGCGTACGCCCCTCGCGCTCCTGGGTCTCGGTTACAATTCCATTCCAACGCTGCTTGATGGACTTGAGGGATAGGTCGATACCGTAGTCCCTCGACAGGGCGTTGATGCCGCTGGCGTAGTCCGCAAACACCTGCGTCGGGTTCTCGCCATCGGCCAGCGAGTCCTTGGCTGCGGAGTTGAGGCCGCTCATGCGGTCCTTCCACAGCTTCTCCAGAGCGCGGGTGTCCCCAAGCTCCTTGAACTCGTCGGCGATCTCGGCGGGCTGGATGCCCACGAGACGCAGGACCTTCTCCCGCATCGTGAGCTTCCGACCGACCGGGGCCAGACGGTGGCCCGTTGCGCGCGAACGGATGAAGTCGTCCTCGTTCTCCTGGAGGAACCGGAGGATGCGGTCGCCCGTCGTGCCCCCTCGGAACACGAGGCTCATGTCACGGAAGGCGGCGTCCTTGTCCTTCTCGGACATGGTCGTACCTCGGACGAGCCACTCGCTCAGGCTGGCGGTGAACGTGACACCCGGGCCCGTGCTGTCCACGAGCGACTGCCACATGTTGCGCGAGCGGGGCTTGATGCCCAGGTTGCTGGTGATGGCACCCGTCAACTCGACGCGCTGCTTCTCGTTCTCGGTGACGAGGCTGGCACCTGCGGAGATGCCACCCTCTGCCACGGACTTGGCGAACTCCGGTGCCGCTGCGAACGGCCCGTCGAAGTCGGCGAAGTCCATCCCGAACGCCTCGGACACCATGCCCGCACCGTAGACGGTGACGAGGTACATGGCGAGGTTGGCCAGGGGGCGCTCTGCCGGGGTGAGGGTACCCTTGCCCGCCATCTGCTCGATGGTGGGTAGACGGGCCTCCCCAACCATGCGGTTGGTCTCCCCCAAGAATCCGCTCCGCTGGAGGAGGCCCCAGAAGTGGTCCATGTTGTTGAAGCCGAAGCGCTGGAACTGGCCGAAGAACTTACCGGCGCTGCCGCTGAGGGCACGGGCCCCCGTGACGGCATCGTAGTTCGTCTGCGTGCGAGCGGCGACGTTGCGTGCGAAGCTGCGCGCCTGCGTCTCGCTGAAGTTGCTAGCCTTGGCGTGGTGGTAGGCACCGATGGCGGATGCGCCGCGCACGAGGATCTCGGAGCCCTCGAACATCTTCAGCCACCACTCGACGCCGTTCTTGCCGACGCCCTTGAGGTGGCCCTTCATCCCGCCCATCAACTCCGTCCGCACCTTGGCGGCGAAGCCGGTGTCGATCAGCCCAAGCTCCTTGAGGAGGGGGTTGAGCCGGTAGCCGGTACCGTCAGCGTTCTTCTGGAACACGTTGACCTGGCCCTTGAGGAACCACTTCGGTCCCAGCGCCGGGTCGGCCCACGAGATAGCGCCACCGGTCACGAGGTTGCGGATTGCGCCGCCGACCGGAATACCACCGATGGCCAGGGTGTTGAAGCCCATGCCCATGATGCGGAAGAAGTCCCGACCGAACCCCTTCTTGGGGTCGGTCCCGGCGATCTTGTGCGCCCGGTTGTAGACGGTGTCAACGGCAGCCTCCAGCGCCTTGGAGACGCGGCCCGGCGTGCCCTGCATGATCGTGGCATGGGTAGCCAGGTAGCGCACGCTCTCGATGGGGATGCCCCCCTCCTTGTACTCGAAGCGCTTGGTGCTGTAGCCGAACCCGATGTCCTCGGTCACCTTGCCGACCTGGCCCTTCTCGGGCTTGACGCCCTTGCTCTCGATGATCTTGATGTACGCCTCGGAGACGGGGCGGTACGCGATCACCCGGGCCACGCTCGGGATGTAGGTGTTGAGGATGTCGAACACGTCCTTGACGACCTGCTCGTGGGGAGCGTTGCTCGTCCGGTCCCGCAGGAACTTGGACGTTACCTCCTTGAACTGGCGCTGCGTCGTGCTGTCCAGGAACTTGCCCAGACCGTCCGCCCCCATGCTCTTGACCATGCGGGTGATGTACGTCCCGCCCTTGGTCTTGGAGAGGTCGAAGCCCTGCGCCTCAAGTGCCTGCTCATACGACTTGAAGAGACGGTCGAGGGCGTGCAGCGCCTCAACCTCGGACTTGTGCAGCCCCTCGGCGTTCTTCACGCCGCCCTCACGCAGAGCGAACAGGCGCTCCATGGCCTGCTGCGTCAGGTTGCTGCCGTCACGCGCGTCGATCTTCTTCAGGCTGCCCAGGTACTCGGAGTACGCGCCCATCGTCTGGCCAACGAACTTGAAGCTGTTGTTGATGAGCGTGCTGTACTTGGCCTGCCCCTCCAGGGTCAGGTTGGAGAGGTCGATGCCCGCCTTGCCGATGAACATCTTCTGGATGGCGAGGAACTGCTGGCGGAACGACCGGTCGAAGATGTTGGGCTTCATGAACTGGAGGCCCAGCCCACCGCCCGCATCCACGCCACGCGCGCCGGGGGTCGTGCTCATGTCGAACGTCTCGACCACCTTGGACGCACGCTCGCCCATCTCCTTGGCTGCCTCCAGCAGCCCCAGGGGCTCCTCGACGCGGCCACGGTTACGGTTGGCTGCCTTGCTGCCCGTGAGCGGCTCGATGGGCGGCTCGAACGGAGTGGTCGGCTTGATGAGGGTGCTCGTGCGGTTGAGTTCCTCGATGACGGCTGCGGCCTCGGGGCGGCTGCTCTTGAGACGGGCAGCGGCCTCGGAGTTGTCCGGCACCACGTTGGCGGCGGCGTCACGCAGGTGCTCCTTCGCACGACGGGCCACGCCAGCCAGCAGGCTGTGCGCCTCGGCCACGTCCACGCCCGCCTTGCGCATGCGGGGGGTCGGCTGCGGGCGAGCGCCCTGCTCACCGTTCTCGAACCACGAGCGGAGGCTGGTCAGGTACTTCTGGGTATCGACCAGCAGGTTCTTCTCGATCTTGACGGCCTTGTCGGACGCGGCCACCTTCCCCTTGAACGCCTTGTCCCCCTCGATGAAGCGGGCCAGGATCTCGGTGTCCGTTGCACCGCCCTGCTTGCGCTCACCCAGGGTCTCACGCAGAGCCCTCGCCGCCTCCTGCCCCTTCGGGGTCGGACGCAGGTTCGTGATGCGCAGGGCCACCTCGCTGGGCGAGTGGACCACGGCGCGGAAGTCAACGTTGAGGAACGGCTCCTTGCCGCCCAGTCCAACGGTCATGGGATTCTCGGCCAGCTTGCCGTCGATGCGGTGGACCGCCGCCTGCGCGGCCTGGAGGACCTTCGCGGCTACCTCGGCCTTGCCCTCGCCGACGTTGTGACGCTCCACCCGCAGGAACTTGTGCATCTCCTGGAACGAGTGGAACTCCTTCGGCCCGGACTTGCCCGAAGCCTGTGCCTCGGCGAGACCCTCGGCCAACTGGCGCTCGGCAACCTTGGCCTGGCGCGCGTAGCTCGCACGCAGGTTCAGCATCTCCCGGAGCTTGGCCGGGAGCGCCACACCCTCGACGGCCTTCGCCGTGTCGGTGTTCTTGATGACCGTCTCCAGCCCGTCGATGAAACGAGTCGGGGCCGTCACCTCTGCGTCCACGCCCAGGAAGTCCTTGCCGCTCTCCATCAGGTGGCGGTTGGACTCCAGCCACTTCTTGAAGGACGTGCTGTCCATCAGGAGGATGTTCTTCTGCGAGGCGAGGAGCGCCTGCGCCACGGCGGGCTTCTCGGCGATGGTCTCGGCGGTCTTGGCGTCGAGCTTGAACGTGCGCTTGGCCAGCCCCTCGGCGATCTTCAACTCGTAGGGGTCCACTCCCGTGGAAGCAAGCTCGCGGAGAGCGGGCTTGGTCGGACCCCCCTGCTCCTCCAGCCCACGGGTCAGGCTGTTGATGCGGGCCTCGAACTGGGTGTTGAGGGCCTTGCTGCGCGCGGTGCCGGTCAGTAGCTCCCGCACGCCGCCCTTGGTCTTGCCCACCTCGGCACCCGTCACCGGGTCGAGGATGGACTGCCCGCCCTTGAAGCGCTGCTTGGCAACGCCGAACGTCTTGATGGCCCCGGCGTACGCCAGGTTGTGCATGTAGGCATCGAGGAAGTCGAAGTCCTCATTGAGCGCGAGCGACTGCCCGAACCCAACCGCCGTGAAGATGCCCGACTCGACGAGCAGGTTGGCCATGCCCGGGATGTACCGGGAGACCGTGGTCTTGGCTAGCTCGCGGCCCATGCCCTTGGCACCGAAGCTCTCGACGAGCTTGTTGCCGTAGTGGCCCAGGATGGGAGCCGACAGGCGGGTCATGACTCCCTTGGCCACGCCGACACCCAGGGCACCGGCACCACCAGCGATGGCACGACCCTTGAGATCGGACTCGGTGATGGCGGCGGACGTGAGGCCGAAGCTAGCAGCCTCGGTCAGCAGGCCCGGGGCCACGGCGGTACCGGAGAGTAGCTGCCCGCCACCGGCTGCGATGGCCATCATCGCCACCATGTGGGTGATGCCCTCGGCGTGACGGAAGGCGAACGACTCGGCACCGAGCGCCTGGCGCGTCAGCTTGGAGAAGTCCTCCACCCGCAGGCCGTTGGCACGCAGGTGCGCAGCGTGGGCGTCGTCGAAGATCAACTCGGCTGCGTCATGGATGTTGTTCTCGATCCCCAGGAAGTGTCCCAGGGGGCCCAGCTTGCCCTTCAGGCCCGTTGCCTCGCCCACGGTGGTGCCGAGAGTACCGATGCCCTCACCGACCTGCTGGAAGCCGGACAGGACGCCTCCGAAGATGTTGGCCCCCGTCTGTGCCCCGGGCACCTCCTTGAGGTCGATGCCCAGCGCCTCGGTCAGGAAGCCCACACCGCCGAACAGCTTGGCTGCCTCGTTCGGGTCGATCTTGGCGTTGCGCAGTGCCTCCAGGACATTGGCCCGCTTGGCGGTCTTCATCGCCTGGCCCATGTCTCCCCCGATGGGGTTGAGCACGCCCTCCTCGGTGATCTCGAACTGCTTCTTCAGGTTGGCCGACACGTTGTCGTCGTCGAAGAAGTCGGTCTGGATGCGAGCGGTCTCACGCGCGCGGGCCTGCGCCTGCGCCACGGCGAGGACACGGCGGGACACGGCCCTAGCCTCTAGGCTGGGCTCGTCCTTGAGTAGCTCCTCCTCTGCTTCGAGGAGGCCCTGCTCGGTGTTGATGTTGGGGAACCGCTTGAGCAGATCCCCAATGTCGCCTTCGGTGAGACGGGGCATGTGTTAGTCCTCCTTAGCGGACGGGCTCGGGGTCGCGCGCGGCGGTCACGTCGCGGATGGCCTTCTCATCGTTCGCACCGATGATCTTCTCGGCCAACTGGGGAGCCTTCTTGATGAGTTCCATGACGGTCTTGCGGCGCAGGAGCGCAGCGTTGATCCGGTCCTGGATCTCCTCGCGGTTCGGATCGTCCTCGTCGAGGGCGTCGAGCCGCTTCTGGTCGGTGGTGATCGCGTTCTCGATCTGGGTGAGACCCACGACGCTAGACTGCACCATGCCCTGGAGCACGGTGGCCTCGGCCTGGAACATCTGGAGCATGGTCTGCGCCCCGGCGATGTCGCCACGACGTGCCATCTCCTTCACGCGCTGGTTGATCTCGGCCAGCCGCGCCTTCATGCTCTCGTTGGCGAACTTGACGTTCGCCTCCAGCCCCTTGACCTGTAGCTTCGGCAGTTCGATCTCGATGAACTTGCCGGTCTTGGCTGCCTCGTCGAGCTTCGCCTCGGCGAGAGCCTTGGTGAAGTCGGCGTTGGCACCCTCGGCCTGGAGCTTCTGGAACATGGCCTGCACACGGGGCTGGAAGGTGTCGCGCAGGAAGCTGGTCTGGATGCGGGTCTGCTCGGCCCCGGCGCGGGTAGCGTCGGCACCGGCACGCGCACGGCTCGCCTCGGCGTTGAGCCCGGCGATCTTGGCCTCCATGTACCCGGCCTCGGAGCGCATGCGGCGCTCAAGGATCTTGTTCACCTCCCCCTCGGGATCGGGGTGGCCGTTGGCACGGAACACGGTGAGCATCTCGGTACGCATCTCCTCGCGCTTGATGCGGAGAGCGGCGCGCAGCCGCTCGTCCTGCTCCCCGGTATCCACGCTCGCCTTGAACTGCGCGAGGGCACGGGCCTCCTCGCCAGCGATGCGCTTGAGGTTGGCGTTGTTGGCGAAGTCGATGCCCTTCGAGGCGAACTCCTTCTGGAACATCTGCTCCGACAGCACCTCGAAGTCAAGCTCGCCCCGGCGCACCTGGTTGAAGGCTTCCGGGTCGATGCCGATCTGCGCGAGGCTGGCGTCGAGGGCGCGGTTGCGGTCCTCGCTAGCCTGGGCAGCCTGCTCCTCCTGGTTCTGGATCTTCTGCGACTGCTGGATCGTCTGCGCCCCCTGGCTGGCTGCCGCCAGCAGGGAGGCCACGGACTGATCGCGGACCGCTCGGTCCTGTACGCCAGCGTTGAGGAACGGGGCGAGGCTGGGGATGTTTGCTCCGGGCATGGTGTCTCCTTAGCTCAGTAGTCCCTTGATGCCGGTGCCTGCACCGACCAAGGAGCCGAGGAGGCCGACGCCTCCCGCGATGTCGCCAAGCGGGTTGGACACGTTCGCCCCCAACTCCTTGGCCTGCTTGAGCCCCTCGATCTGGAAGAGGGCCTCGATGAAGTTCCCCGTGAACGGGTTGGCCGCGCCGCTGGAGATGTTCTGCGCGAACTGCGAGAGCAGCGCCTCCGGGCCGACCGTCGTCTTCTGGGTGGTGTCGGCTGCCGTGCCGATGGTCTGGGCGTTGGCCGCGCGCTCCTGCGAGCGCTTGAGCCCGAAGTCCGCTGCCGTGTCGGCCTCGAACTGGGCGATGCGAGCGTTGGTCTCGTTCTGGACGCCGCCCGCCGCCGACCCGGCCTCGCCTCCTCGCACACCTGCGGCTGCCGCGCCGGACCTGGTGGCATCCAGGGCTGCGTTGCCGCCCGCACGTAGGCGCGAGCGTCCCGCGTTGAGAACCTGGTCACGGAGGTTGTCGCCACTGGCGGCGAAGGGGTTGGCCAGTAGGTCGGTGAGGAGCGCCGCGTTGGCCTTGCTGGCATCGCCTCCCTGGAGCGCCCGGACGGCGCTCTGCAAGTCGGCCTGCGCACCCTCTGCGATCCCACGGCTACGCGCACCCTGCTGGAGCAGCGTGTTCAGGCCGAGGCCCGCCGCGCTACCGTCTCCGAATAGCTCGAAGGGGTCGTTGGCGAAGGCACCGGCACCGAGGTTGGGGAAGTTCCCCCGGCTGTCGGGATCGAACCCGGCGAACCCGGGCGGGATGCTCTGGCTGAAGCCCGGGATCAGGGAGTCAAGAGCGCCCAGCAACTCGTTCGCCACGGGGCGGGAGTTGAACGGCTGAGTGGTCTCGGGCTGGCCGAAGTTGTTGATAGCGCCCGGGAACAGGCGCGGGTCGAAAGTGGGTAGTGTCGGGTTGGTCGGCACGGGGCCTCCTCCTCCGTCCCCGAAGGGATCGGGCGGTGTGGGGACAACGCCCGGACCACCGGCACCGAGGCCGATGTTCGATCCGTTGCCATCAAGAGCTAGCGGCGTATCGACCGCGAGGCCCGGACCGATGAACGAGTCGGTCGGGACCACCGTGCCGGGGCCACTGGTTTCGTTGTTAGCGTCGAGCACACCCTGGAGTACGGCCCCCAGTGCGGGGTTGCTCGCCTTCATCTTGTCCACCACCTCCTGCGTGAGCAGGCCACCACCTACGCCGCTGTTGCTAGCGTTGGTCACGCCCTGCACGCTGGTCACCTGGGTCGGTCGTCCCGTGTCGGGGTCGAGCGTGTTCTGCGCGAGAGCCGAGAGGACCGGGGTCTCCCCGCCTCCCTCAGCCAGCCGGTTGGCCTCGGCCCGCTTCTGGGCCTCCTGCGTTCCCGGCACGAAGTTCGGATCGAGGAGCGCGTTCTGGCCCGTACCGGCCCCGCGCGCACGCGAGAGCAGGCTGGCCTTCTGCTCCTCGTTCAGGAACTTGCTCAGATCAACCGGCCCCTGCCGCCCGCCGAACTTTACCGTCCCGTCCAGGAGGCGCTTGAGAGCGTCCTGCGTGAACAGGTGCGGCATCGTGATCGGGTTGACAAGGGCCGCGTTCATCCCGGGCGGAACCGTGAAGTCCACGCCCGCCGTCAGGACACCGGGGTCCCTCGGAGCGGCGCGGGTGATTCCGTCCACGATGGGCGCGGAGTCGCCTGCGGGTGCGGGCGGCTGTCCAGCCGGTCCCGGGTCCAACGGGGTAAGCCCGAAGTTGCCCTGGTCGAGTAGCTGGATGGGGTTGTTGGGGTTCGCGCCGAAGATCGTCGCGCCCCCGTCAATGCCGAGAACCTGGTTCGGGTCCCTGTCCTTGAACCCCTCCCCCGGCCCAAGGGGCTTCGCGGGTGCGCCGGGCGGGCGCGGGTTGGGACTGGGGTCGAAGGGTCCGGGCATGGTTAACTCCCTATTCTAGCAGGATTACGCGGTCTTGTCAATATGTAGCGCGGATAGCACGCACCACGAGCCACCGGACGCGACTCCCTTTGCTAGGTAGGTGGCCGGGGCCGTCCCCTCGAACTGGAGTTCGTAGGTGTTGGAGCCCAGGGCTAGGTCCGCCGCGTCCACCGTGAGGGCTAGGGTCGCGGCCATGTTGAAGATGTCGCCGTTGGCGGCGAAGCCGGTCACGCCCTCCCACACCGTGGTGCCGGTGGTGGTGTTCTGGATGCGGCACTTGGCCGGGTTAGGCACGCCGCCCGTGGCTAGCTCGACCGGGGCCGTCGCGCTGATGTTCAGCACGTCGTCCGCGCCGACGCCCGTGACGGTGAAGCTCGGCCCACCCGTGACCCAGCCAGCGCCCCCGGTGTACGCACCGATGTCGGTCGCCTGCTCGGCCAGGTAGGGGGTGACCCCCTTGACCGCCCCGGCTCCATCCAAGTCGATGCCCTCGACGGCCTCGCGCAGGGCGAACTGCTCGCGTGCCATGGACAGGAGCCAGTCGCGCATACGGATGGCCCACCGGCTCGTGCGGTCGTTGGCCTCCATGCAGCAGGACTTCTCCTGGGGACGCCGGTCGGGGAGCGTGTCGAGTCCCTGCTCCGGGGAGTACGGCTCCACGGGCGGGCGCTTGCGGCCCGGCCCACGGAAGTGCGGCGGCTCGCGCACGGGAGCGGGTGCGTAGACTTCAACCATCAGGACCTCCTTGCGACCTGGTCATCGAGGACTGCCTTGACGCCTCGCAGGGCTCCTTCGACCCCCACGAACAGCGCCAAGTGCAGTAGCCCGTCGATGCCGCAGATGCCGAGTTCCCACCCGTTGGCACCAGCGGTTGCTGCCCCGTCCCAGGACAGCGTTGTGGGGGTGTTGGACTTGATCGTCCTGTAGTGCGTGTCCCCCGTCAGGCGGTCGAGTAGCACAAGGCCGTAGCCCTGCCACTGGTTCGTACCCCACGACTTGCCCCCTGCGGTGGAGGAGGTGGTGGTACGAGCGGTGTCGTTGATAGCGCCGAACTCTGTGTCGTCTGCGCTCTCACCGTCACCGTCTCCGTAGTTGAGTTCATTGATGGTAGCGTACGGCCCGCCTGCTAGAAGACGGGCCCCCCGGTTCACTCCAGCGTCGGTGGTGAGGCGGTGGAGGGTCATGGACGTAACGTGGAGATCCCACGGGGGGCACCATCGCGCTCGCGCGGGGTTCCACACGAGCATTGTATCGAGAACGCCATCAGCCGAGTTGGTCTTGACGGTGGCGAATGCGAAGTGGACCTGCCGGGTGTTGGGGTCGTAGCCTACGGAGTAGAGTCCCTCGTAGTCGATGTCCCGTGCGGCCCACGAAAGCGCGATGGCCTCGGGGTCGAGTGCGTCGAGCCCCTGAGCGCCGAAGAATGCCGGGCCATCCTGCGAGTAGAAGAACATGGTCTGCCCCTTCACGGCAACGTCGGGGCTG
>SPJL01008926.1_pt1 | contig 11602 bp, 12 predicted proteins | sample 3741751 | NCBI WGS metagenome assembly SPJL01 (sample SAMN10925998, study PRJNA522277) | cold seep metagenome | isolation source: Elba SIP-enriched marine methane seep metagenome, extraction at timepoint T3 | place: Italy: coast of Elba, Mediterranean Sea | reverse complement strand
TTTGATGCGCATGCATTTATTGATGGAGTACCTGCACATCGCGTACAGCAGATTCATTTGGCTGGGCATGAGGACCATGGCGACTATATTATCGATACGCACGATGCGCCTGTGATTGATGCTGTCTGGGACTTGTATGATTATGCGATTAAACGTTTTGGACCGATCTCAACCATGATTGAGCGGGATGATAAAATGCCACCATTGGCGGAGCTGGTGGCAGAGCTAGATCAGGCGAGACAGATTGCTGCGCCAGTTTGTGAGGCTGCTGCATGACGTTAGCTGATTTACAAGCTAATTTCCAAGACTATTTATTGGCAGATGAGGTGGGTGCGTCGGTTAAGCCATTTTTAGCCAAAATGGTTGATGATGAGGCGGTGGGCATTGAAAAGCGCTTGAATATTTATCACCATGCGTATCGTGCACGCATACAAGAGGCACTTGGTACGGTTTACCCTAACGTGCATCAGCATTTAGGCTGTCAGGCATTTAACCAAATCATCACTGCTTACATAGCGAAGTATCCATCGACATATCGCAACCTGCGTTGGGTGGGGGATACCTTGGCAGACTACCTGGCCGAAGTGATGCCAGAGCAGTTTTTTCTTGCTGACCTAGCACGTTTTGAGTGGGCGCTAAGCCTTGCGTTTGATGCAGAAGATCAGCCAACGCTGACGATCGAAGATTTAGGAAAGATTCCACCAGAAGACTGGAGCGATCTCAGCTTTGATTGGCATCCAGCAGTGCAAATTAAGACTGCGCAAACACAGGTGATCCCAGCATGGCAAGCTTTGGATGCGGGGCAGGCACCACAAGTTATCGAAGACGCTACGACTTATGTGGTCTGGCGACAAGAGATGATGTCTTACTTTAAAACGCTAGACGAACGTGAAAAGCTAGCCATTGAGTTTATGCACAAAGGCCACACCTTTGGCGAGCTCTGCGAAGCCTTAGTGGGTATCACTGGTGAAGAGCAGGTAATGACCATTGCCGCAGGTTATTTGTCTGAGTGGCTCAGCGCAGGCATGCTCTTAAAAAGCAGTTTGGATTAGCTGGCTTTGGTAAACATCCCTTGATCGGCACCAGCCATCAGCGTTAATAAGTCAGAACTTTTCAGTGATAAGGCATAACCTAAAACGCCGCTGCCGATCACCACAGTGTCATAGGCTTTGACACTCTCATCAACGAGTGTTTGCACTGTCTCAGGTAATGCAATCGGTGGCACTGCGCCGACCACGTAGCCAGTCGCCTCGGGGACTTCCGCAAATTCAGCCATGCGGCATTTACGTTCATTCAGGTGTTTGCGTAATACGCCCCAGTCGGCTCTGCCGCCGCCTGTTACGGCTAATAAGACGTATTTTTCTGATGCCGTTTTAAAGACCACACTACGCACTACAGACTGCGGGTCTAGTCCTTTGCTTGTCAGTAGTTCTTCTAGATTGCGAATGGGCTTTTTGTCTTCTGATAGCGGGATATCCACAACATCAAAAGCAATCTTGTGTTGATTAAGCAGTTCAGTGACTGGGGATGCGGGCATGTCGCTCATGGTGTATTCCTGTTCGTTGTTTAACGACAGTATACGAGTTTCACGCGAATGAGACTATATGCCCTGTTTCAACGCGAATGGGTTATGTCCGTGTTAACTGTTGTTGCACAGCCCATTTAACTGGCGGCAAGTGATTACTGATCCGCAACACGGCTTGGCGCATCAGCTTGGCGCGCCGTTGTTCGTTGGTGAAGAGTTTCACAATACCGTTGGTACCATGATAGATCACACGTGTTTTGCGTATATGCTGTTTATGATAACGTTTTAGCACCGCTTCTGACCAGTATGGTTGTTGCGCAGCATGTGCCCATGAAATTTCATTCGCCAGAATGGTTTGTCCACTTAGGCCTAGGTTAAAGCCTTGTGCAGTAACAGGGTGCATCCCAACGGCCGCATCACCAATCAGCGCAAAGCGATTGGCATAAAATTGTTTGGCATGCACCCCCTTGAGAGGATAGTGATAGCGTTTGCCAACCAGCTTAATGTTGCCCAGGCGTTGGTTTAAGCGTTTGTTGATTTCAGTGCTCAACGCAGCATCAGACATAGTGAGCCAATGATCCAACAGCATATTATCTACGGTAATGACAATACCACTGACTTGATGATTGAGCGGTAATGTTGCGATGGTGCCACCATACAAAAAGCACTCGTATGCAGTTTGCTCGTGTGGTTGGTCATGCGCGATCTTGCATAATATTGCTGTTCGACCATAGTCGTGCTCATCCGTGGCAATACCCATCTGTGCACGGGTTTTGGAAAACCGTGTATCCGATGCCACCATCAGTTGCGCACGGATTACTTTGCCATCACTTAATTTGATTGTTGCGCGTTCTTGATCGGTTTTGACTGTCTCCACCATGGCGTTGTCCATCAGTGTAGCAGCTTGTTGTGCGTCAAACGTTTCAAAGATCGCTTTGCGAATCAGATGGTTAGAAACCAGATAGCCCAGGGGGCGATTAGCGGTTGGTGGCAGATCAAAGTTAAGGGTATAAGGAGATGTACCGTCCATGACCTTAGCGTATTTGATCTCAGAAATCGTGTCTGGTTCGAGTGCTTGCCAGCTGCCATGCGCTTGCATGGTCTGTTTGGATAAATGGGTGAGGGCGATTTCGCGACCATCGTATTCTGGTGCAGCCAGAGTTGCCTTGGGTTGCTTGTCGATCACAACCACGTTGAGGCCAGAGGCCTTTAAAGAAAGTGCAAAGCTCAGTCCAGTTGGCCCGGCACCAATAATGGCAATATCGTAATCCATAGCGGTTCTCCCCATAATGAACCGCTATAGCTTAATCAAACATGGGTTTAGGCTTCTTGATCTACATCAGAAGCTGATTTGTTTGAATGCAGATGTACTTCACTTTGTGGGAATGGGATAGAGATGCCAGCTTTGTCGAATGCTAGTTTCACTTTTTCAGTCAGCTCAAATTTCACATCCCAATAGTCGCCTGCTTTTACCCAAGGGCGTACAACAAAATTCACACTGCTATCTGCTAACTCTGAGACAGCAATCACAGGCTCAGGCTCAGCTAAAATGCGTTTGTCAGCTTTGACCAGTCTTTGCAATGTCGTTTTGGCTTTTTTAATATCGTCGTCATAGCCAATGCCAAACTCCAGATCAACACGACGAGTGTCTTTAGTAGAGTAGTTGATGATGCTACTGCCAGTAATTTGTGCATTGGGCACGATAATATGCTTATTGTCTGGTGAAACCAGCTGTGTAGAAAACATTTGAATGCCTTCAACCACGCCAGATACACCACCAGCTTCAATATAATCACCCGTGTGGAATGGGCGAAAAGCAATAATCATGACACCAGAAGCAAAATTGGCTAAAGAGTCTTTTAACGACAAACCAATGGCTAAACCTGCGGCACCAATCACGGCTGCTAATGAAGTGGTTTCTACGCCGAGTTTGCCTAGTGCAGCGATGACTACAAGTGCCATCATTAATACATAGGCAATGTTCGTCAAAAACGACGCGATCATTGGGTCGATGTGTTTTTTGAGGTTGTTTTTTAAAATCGCACGGACGCGCTTGACGATAAAAAAACCAATGATGATGATGGCAGCGGCCATGACTGCGTTGATAAAGAGGCCATTACTTGTTTCAAACATTAAAATCTCCTTTAAAATCAATAAGAATATTTTACCGAGTCAGTGAATTCTTGTTTGTGTGAAATTGTAACCAGTCGCCAGAGTTAATGATTTTTTGCATTTCAACGGGCTTATTGTAAAAATAGACCCAAGCATCAATTGTTGGCTCGGCTAGCCTGACGCAGCTGCGCGTATACAGTGAGTCAGAATGGTTAGCAGGATCATAGCATTCAAAAGTATCCATTGCTGTCATCACACGAGGATCCAGTATTTCATACAGTTCTGCTTTGACATGCCCAGCACCATACTTTAGCCCAGGATAATACCCTAAGTCATAGAGCTGTCCGTTTAAAGTGCATGGCTGAACAAACTGCAACTGGTGATGGATATTGAGCTGTTTTTGTGTGTCAAAGGGCTGCATCAGTGAGCCATAGAAGGCAATATAAGCCATGTTCGTCATTAGCGCCTGCTAACTATGGAAGTGTTTAACGCTTGCACAATGGCATCGATATAATCTTTATCAGCGTGCTTAACGGGGTGATCCTCACCAGCAGAAGTTTTGATGATGACGGAATATTCATCCTGACGATTCATCAACATGCTGATGCCAATCAAGAGCACCACAGCACCTAACATCAATAACTTAAAATCGGTGCCAACTTTGAATAAGCGGTAGCCGTCATAGGCCATCATGCCAAAGCCAGCGAGCGCGATGATCGAGGGTAAACCACGGTCAGCAAGGACTTCGCCGCGCTTGACCGAGGTAATATGATGCATGGCATAGGTCTGGTTGCCGATGATGAAGCGGTGATTGGTGACGGCCACTTTTTTGTCATCATAAAAATAAATTTCGCGCATGGACGTATTTTATTATCCATGGGCAAAGCCTGCCAAGGGTTTATCGCAGCTGGACTTGTTTATTACTCATCTTTATTTATAAAAGCCTTCATCAAACTAAATGCACCGCGTACTTCCCCTAATGAATAACCTGTTGCTATATCATTTGGATAATGTTTTGCCAGTGCTTGCTTAATATTGGGGGCAATATTAGTGCCGTGGCAGTTTAAACAAACCGCCTCAACAGGCTGGGCTTTCATGAAATGGAAACCCTCATTATCTTTGACAGAATAAGTCAGTTGGCTAACGGGTTCACCTAATTTTTGCCTTGCATCAAATGCAGTCAATACCTTGCGCTCAAAGTGGTTAGGTTCTGCATTTGGGTTGCGCGGTTTCAGACTCACACGTTTAACACTCCAGCCAGTTTCTTCACTAAGCTGTTTGGCAATAGCAGGGGCTTCCTTGGCGCACACATTAATGGCATGTTCAAAACCGCCAGATTGAATGGCCTGTTTAAGTTTTGGTTTTAGCTTGCCTGCAAATTCTTTAACGATTGTATTCGCTTGTACTTCTAGCCCTAAACGGTGATCCTGCGCAATTGCCTGAGGTGGCGCGATCGACGCAAGTGCGGTAATTAATCCTATCGACATTAAATGTTTCATTCATCAGCTCCAATTGCCATGTTTTATCTATCATGGCACAGTCTTGATGGTGCGTTTTGCGCTAGCGCAAACTTTTGTACAGATTTTTAACTAAATCTAATGATTTCAGTCTCTTAATAAACGCGCAAGCGCAATACTGCGTGGTATGCTTCACGTTTTTGCATTCAACCAATTCGGAGCCAATATGACGCAGCAGTCAACCACTGAAACCTTTATCCCCAGTAAAGACGCCTCTTTAGAGTCTTCAATTGCGACCTTGCAAGGCAAGCTGGCAGATATTGGCATCACCGTGGAGGAAAAATCCTGGTTGAATGAAGTTGAAGGTATCTGGTCCGTGCATATTACCGACACAGAATGTAAGCGACTGTTTACTAACGGTAAAGGTGGTTCTCAGCTGGCGGCTCGTGCCAGTGCACTGGGCGAGTATTTTGAGCGCTTGAGTACTAATTATTTATGGACAGATTATTACTTGGGCGAGACGATTTCTGATGCCGAATTTGTGCATTATCCGAATGAAAAATGGTTTGCGATTGACGGTGACACATGGCCTGCAGATCTACTCACACCTGAATTGCAGGCATTTTATAACCCTGAAGGCACAACTTCAGCCACCAAGCTGGTCGACCTAAATTCTGGTAATGCTGAACGTGGGATTTGCGCGATTCCATATCAGCGCTTGAGTGACGATCAAACGGTTTATTTCCCAGTGAATTTGATCGGCAATATTTATGTGAGCAACGGCATGAGTGCGGGTAATAGTTTAAAAGAAGCGCGTACCCAATGCTTATCAGAAATCTTTGAGCGCAATATCAAAAATAAAATCATCGCTGAAGGTATTTGCTTGCCAGATGTCCCTGACGAGGTGATTAATCGTTATCCACGCATCGCAGCGGGCATTAAGCAATTACGTGATGCTGGGTATGGCATTTTAGTTAAAGATGCCTCTTTAGGCGGGCAGTATCCTGTGATGAATGTGACGCTGTTGCACCCAGAGGACCAAGGTTGCTTTGCCAGCTTCGGATCACATCCGCGCTTTGAAGTAGCGCTGGAAAGAACGCTCACTGAGTTATTGCAGGGTAGGGCGCTGGGTAGCCTCACAGGGTTTGTGCCGCCAAGCTTTGATATGACCGAAGTAGCAGACTCGCAAAATCTGGAAATTCACTTTGTTGATTCTAGTGGTCATATCAGCTGGGAGTTTTTGCGAAGCACGCCTGATTATGAATTTGTGGACTGGAATTTTGGCACCACTACTGATGAAGATTACGACTGGAGTGTGAACAAAATTCAGAACATGGGTTTTGATTTATACATCAATGACTTTACGCATTTAGCGGTGTATGCCTGCCGTATTTTTGTGCCAGGGATGAGTGAGATTTATCCAGTTGAAGAACTGGAATGGCTAAACAATACAGTGGGTAATCAAGTGCGCCCGTATTTATCTCGTTTGCAGGATTTAACAGTGGAAGAATCTGCAGAATTATTAGAGCTGTTACATGCGCTTGATCTGGCAGACGAGCAAGCGGTCACGATTTTGATCGGTTTGTGTCACGATGACAATACACCTTGGGGTGACTTACGTGTAGGTGAAGTTAAAACGCTAGCGGCCTTGGCTTGCGGATCAATAGAAGATATTTTGGATGGTTGTGCATGGTTAGCCAGTTATAACGAATTACCAACTGACCGTGCCAAACTCTACCGCTGTGTGGCGGATATTGTGCAGATTGACGACACACTTGAACAGGATGCTAGCTTGTATACCGATAAGCTGGCATTAATGTATGGACAACATACAGTGCAGACCGCTGCCAGTTTAGTCAACCAGAATACCCAGTATCTTGGTTTGAATAACCTTGGCCCTAACTATGAGGGTAGTCAGATGCACCAACAGTTGTTAAAGGCCTTTCATAAAGTCAGAGCAAAGATGTCAACATAATGCGTGGCAATTGTCCCTAGGTTAGCCCTCAGGGCTGGTAGATAATTTGGCAGACTCTTGTGCTGTATTGATCGCGCGTATGGGGTAGGGAATTGTGATGCCCTCCTCAGCATAGCGCTTATGCAGCGCTTTAATAAAAGCTGACTTGATAAAAAAACGGTTGAAGTATTCTCTGGTTCTTAGCATGACGGTTAAGTTGATGCTGGAGCTGTTAAAAGTATGGAACAATACAAAGGTGTCATACTCAGGCACACCCCATTTGTGCGCTTGTAATATCTCACGCGCGACTTCTAATGTGACGCGTTCCACATGGTCCAAATCAGAATCATAATGCACGCCGACTTCGACAGGGACAGACAGTTCTTTAGTGGGATAAAAGTAGTTAATCACCTTGGATTTGGACAGCTGGCTATTGGGAATGATGATCATATTGTTGGGCAGCATTTTGATCCAGGTAGAGCGCCAGCCAATTTTGTCCACAAAACCTTGCTCGCCAGATTCCAGCTCAATAAAATCACCTACTCGAATGGGTTTATCAACGACTAGTTGAACCCCAGAAAAGAAGTTTTCTAATGTCGGTTGTAATGCTAATGCGATGGCGAGAGAGCTGATGCCCAGAGATGCAATGATCGGGGTGATCGAGATACCAAAAGTACTGAGTAACACTAATATACCCAGGCCAAACACTAGCGTAGTCGTAATACTCTTGATGATTGCCTCGCTATTGTTCACCAGCTTGGATTTGCTGGCATAGCTGTTCACGACGTAAGCAAAAAATCGATTAAAAAATAAGATGATGGCAATAATAATCAGTGCCAGCGAAATATTTTCTAATGATGTCGACAGCTTGGCTGAAGCATAGTCGTAATAATTTAAGAGATGGCTCAATAGGCTGGTCGTTAAGCTAAAGACTACGATAGACAATGGCAGCTTGAGTGCCTTCACTAGCAAAGAATCAAATTCAAAAGAGGATAGATTCGTTAGTTTTGTGAGGTAGGTAACCAAGATACGCTTGATTAACGACATAAAAAAATATGCCACGATTAAAATGATGATGATGGTGGCGTAGCCAGGTAGTGTTTGGCTGATCAGTGTTGAGAGTTCTGCGAGGCTCATGGCTGCTACTTGTTTAAGTGGTTATATTAACAAGCAAGCATAAAAAATGCCATTGTTCGTTAGTGGTTTAACCCTAATCTTAAAAACAGTAGTAGCAAGGGTATTGAGGTGATTTTCAGTAGTGTTAGTAGAATATTGCTAACCCGCTGAGGAATTCTTGGCTAGCTATGCCATGAATTCCTCTTCATTCGCAACCAGCGCTTCTTTAGCATCCGTGGGTTGATGTTCTATTGTCACTGTGATGGTGGTGACCCCTGTAAAACCACCTGACTTGCCTGCAATCTCTTTGATTGACCAATCAAAAAGTTTGTAATTGTTATATTGATGGGAGGCTTTTTCGATGGCTTTGGTTAGTGCAACGTCAACCGAATTAGCACTGGCGCTTGAGATAAATGACATAGTCTAGGCTCCTACTACAACATGGTGCAATGGCTAACGATCTCGCTTAACCATCAAATTGAATCCATGATGCGCCCAGTTTTATCCGTTTTAATAGAGGATAAAAGCCATCTTTTTAAAACTAATCTTTAGATTAGTTGATGAAACTTTTAACGATATGCGCTAAGTCGTTTGTTTAGAAGCACTTTATGATAAAACGCGTCTTCTAGATCGATAAAGCAGTATGTAATGTGTGTGGTATCGCTATACTGCTTGGCAAAGTGGTAAAGCTACATGGTTCAAGCTGCTAACTCAGCATCTAAATCACCAGCCTGAGTTTCGAGATATTCACGAGATAACTTATGTTGAATTTGAATCGAAACCAAATCGCAATGTGCACCAGCGCTGCCACCTGACTGTCCAGAGATGCCAGTGATTTTCCAGTCGATGGTAGGAATGACCCTGCCAGAATAAGAGCTAAGTGCTTTGTCGATCGCAATGTTGAGTGCTTCGTCAAAAGTGCTGGCAGTGGCTTGGGTCAATGACAACATAAGAGTTCTCCTTTTAGTCTCGTTTCAAGTATTTATGCTAAATAATTAAAAAGATTATGAAATCCTTTCTGTATATTATTGTTTTAACTTAATATTGCACTGATGTGATGGCAATTAATTAGTCGATAAACGTCACTAATACCCTTTAATTTATAATTATTACTTTAATAGGATGGCATTTCTGTTATAAAGGTCGCCCCAAAGCATTCATGCATAAAGGCACTATGATCAATGGGCACTATTATGCAAAACTAGTTATTGCTACTTCGATTTAACTATTCTTAAAAAAATTAAAGTCAGCGTTTATTGGCAATACTAATAAAATTGTTAAAAATATTCTTTATTAAAGCTGATATCGTGGGCTAAAATCCATCACCCAACATATTATGATCGAAAGCAATCATGGCAAGACGCTCCCGCCGTAAATCCAACGCTCTTCACCAAGTCCGCAGTGCAACCATTGAATCTTTAGATCAAGAGGGCAGAGGTGTGGCTCGTGATGAGCAGGGCAAGACTATTTTTGTTGATGGCGCATTGCCAGGTGAGCGGGTGGAGTATCAAGCGTATATGGTGCGCAAAAATTTTAATGTCGCCAATACTGTCTCAGTAGAGAACCCATCAACCTTACGCGTGACGCCTAAGTGTGAACATTTTGGCGTGTGTGGTGGTTGCAAGTTGCAGCATTTTGATGCTACTTCGCAAGTGGCGGCTAAGCAGCGTACGTTAGAGGGCAACTTTAAACACATCGGCAAAGTAAAGCCGGTGAATATATTGCCGCCAATGCTTGGTCCAACTTGGGGTTATCGCCACAAGGCGCGCATGAGTGTGCGCTATGTGTATAAAAAAGAACGCGCATTGGTTGGATTTAAAGAAAAATCTACGCATTTTGTGGCCGACTTACAAAGCTGCAAAGTGCTGGTGCCAGAAGTCTCAGACCTGATTATCCCCATGCAGCAGATGGTTGCAAATTTAAGCATACGCGAAGAGTTGCCGCAGATTGAGCTGGCAGTGGGTGAGCCTGTAAGCAGTGACCGCCCGGTGATCGTGCTGATTTTGCGTATCATGCAGGCGTTAAGTTCAGAAGATGAACTTGTCTTAAAAAACTTTGCTGATGCAAATGCGGTGCAAATCTGGACGCAGACCAAAGGCCCTGACACGATTAAACCCTTTTGGCCATTAGACGGCGAACAGCTGCAATACAGCCTGCCAGAGTTTGGGTTGACGTATCCGTTTAAGCCAAACGAATTTACCCAAGTAAACCCTGCGATTAATCAAGTGATGATTCGGCGCGCCATGCAATTGTTGCAACCAAAGCCAAACGAATCCATTGCTGATTTCTTTTGTGGGATCGGTAATTTCACCCTGCCGATTGCGCGCAGCGGTGCCAACGTCTTGGGGCTTGAGGGCTTAGAAAACCTAGTCGAACGCGCCAATGAAAGCGCAGCGCTCAATGGCATTAGCAATGTTGACTTTGGCGTGTCTGACCTCTTTCAAATGACGCCAGAGGTGCTGACGGGCCTAGGCAAAAAAGATAAATGGCTGATTGACCCACCGCGCGATGGTGCATTTGAGTTAGTCAAAGCGATTAATGAGGACAATGCCCCCAAGGCGATTGTGTATGTGTCGTGTAACCCAGCCACACTGGCGCGCGATGCGGGTGTGCTGGTGAATGATAAAGGCTATGAGCTGAGTAAAACAGGTGTGATTAATATGTTCCCACACACGGCGCATGTTGAGTCCATTGCACTCTTTACCTTGTTGGATTAATGGGGCAATGTTCACTTTGCATCTAGCGGCAATGCGGTTTAAGCTAACGTAATAACAACAAGCAACACCATCTTGGCTGATCACGACAAAATGAGGAGAAAACAATGAAGCTGGAATCACTGGCATTACATCACGGCTATGCGTCAGAAGCCACTACTAAGGCAGCAGCAGTCCCGATATATCAAACCACGTCTTTTACTTTTGACGACACTCAACACGGTGCTGATTTATTTGACCTAAAGGTTGAAGGCAATATCTATACGCGCATCATGAACCCGACCACTGCGGTGCTAGAGCAGCGCGTGGCGGCGATGGAAGGTGGTTTGGCCGGCTTGGCGTTGGCATCTGGCATGGCGGCGATCACGTATGCCATTGAATGTATTACAGAGGTTGGTGACAATATCCTTAGCACCAGTCAGCTTTATGGAGGTACTTATAATCTATTTGCGCATTCACTACCTCGCCGTGGTGTAGAAGTCCGCATGATCGACCATGACGACTTTGAAGGTTTTGAAAACGCCATCGATGATAAAACCAAAGCGATCTTTTGTGAGTCGATTGGTAATCCCGCGGGCAATGTCGTGGACTTGCAGCGTTTGTCAGAAATCGCGCACAAGCATGGTGTGCCAGTGATTGTCGATAATACGGTTGCGACACCTTATTTATGTCGACCATTTGAGTTAGGTGCGGATATCGTGGTGCACTCCTTAACCAAATACAT